>CAJDWR010000070.1_pt1 | contig 19049 bp, 18 predicted proteins | sample 7391651 | NCBI WGS metagenome assembly CAJDWR01 (sample SAMEA7055720, study PRJEB34461) | soil metagenome | biome: terrestrial ecosystem; feature: Peninsula; material: soil | place: Antarctica | collected 2016
GTCGCCGCTGCGTTGTTGCATGACATTGGACATTTCACCAGCGAGTTCGGCACCTATTCGCCGCTTGATACCGTCGACAAGCACCACGAAGATGCCGGTGCCGACCTGCTGGCGTCATTTTTTCCGCCGCTGGTGATCGACTGTGTGCGCCACCATGTGGCCGCCAAACAATATTTGTGCGCGACACGTCCTGAGTACCTGAACAAGTTGTCGCCGGCGTCGGTACACACGCTGATGCTGCAAGGCGGCCCGATGGACGCTGGCAAGGTGGCGGCATTCGAGAGCAATCCGCATCACCAGGCCATCGTCAAGGTGCGGATCTATGACGACACCGGCAAACGCGCCGGTACGCCGACGAAGACGTTTCACGACTATGTGCCGATGCTGCAAAAGCTGGTGGATGCGCATTGCGGAGTCAAACCCGCATCCGCCTGACGGCCGGGTTGCCGCTTCGCGTCGATGCGCGGCCATGGGTGGCCACGACGCGCGCAAAATCGTAGACTCGGTGACGACAGGCGGTTGTCGCCGCCACCGACTCGCAAACCTTCACCGTCCATGCCCAGCAAGACCTTCACCAGTGGCCGTATCCGCCGCGCGGACTATGACGCCACCTCGCACCAGCTCGATCTGCACTGGGACGACAAGAAAGCGCTGGCCTACAAGCATGTGCCTGAAGAGGTGTATCGGCGACTGTGCGCAGCGCCGAATCCGGCGGCGTATTGGGAAGACCGGATTGCGGAGGAGTACCCGAAGGGCGTGGCGAAGAAGGCTGGCGCAGGCCCCGACGCTGCGCAGGCTTTCGACGACTTGTTTGGCAACAAGGACGATTGACTGCGAATAGCGGAAGACGGTCAGGCGCTTTTCGTCGCCACCCGCGACGCAGGCCGAACGGGCCGTGGTTTTGCCGGATGCGCCCTCATTTGCCGCTGGTTGTGCCACTCGAGCCAGGACAGCATGGGCAAACTGGGCAGGTGCTGCACATTTGTCAGCACGAACGGACCGGTCAGGCGGAGCAACCTGATGGCTGCACGCTGTTTGTAGAGCCGCCGTGTTCATCACGCGCAGTAAGATCATCGCCGCGATCCGCGCGTTCATCACGGCTCAGGGTTTCCTCGAAGTGGAAACGCCGATGCTGCAACCGATACCAGGGGGCGCAGCGGCGCGCCCGTTCGTCACCCATCACAACGCGCTCGACCAGGAGATGTTCCTGCGGATCGCGCCGGAGCTGTACCTGAAGCGACTTCTGGTCGGCGGCTTTGAACGGGTCTTCGAGATCAATCGCAGCTTTCGCAACGAGGGACTGAGCCCGCGCCACAATCCCGAGTTCACGATGATGGAGTTCTACGCCGCGTACACCGACTACCACTGGCTGATGGACTTCACCGAGGCAGTCATCCGCGATGCGGCCCAGATTGCCGGTGGTGGCTTGCAGCTGAGCTACCAGGGCCGCAGCGTCGACCTGTCCATGCCGTTTGACCGGCTCACCATCGTCGAAGCCATCCAGCGCCATGAACCCGCCTATGGCGAGCAGTCGCTGCTCGATGCGGATTTCATCCGCGCTGAACTGCATCGATTGAAGGCGCCTGAACCCAGGCCGGAGGCCGGACTGGGCGCGCTGCAACTCGCGCTGTTCGAGGAAGTTGCCGAGGCGAAGTTGTGGCAGCCTACTTTCATCATCGACTACCCGGTGGAGGTCTCTCCCCTCGCGCGCGCTTCGGACACCCGCCCGGAGATGACCGAACGCTTCGAGCTCTTCATCACCGGGCGAGAAATGGCCAACGGATTCTCGGAACTGAACGATCCGGAGGACCAGGCCGAGCGGTTCCGGCTACAGTCGCAGGCCAAGGACGCCGGTGACCAGGAGGCGATGTACTACGACGCCGACTACGTGCGCGCGCTGGAGTACGGCATGCCGCCCGCAGGCGGCTGCGGCATCGGCATCGATCGGATGGTCATGCTGCTGACCGACAGCGCCAGCATTCGGGACGTAATTCTGTTCCCGGCACTCCGGCGCGTGTAGCCGGTCCTCGCACCGCTTAACGCGGGACGTAGATCTGCCCGACTATCTTCTGGGCGATAGTCGTCGCCGGAACACTCCCGTCAGGAGACGGTTCGAGGTTGGTCCACACGATCAGGGTCACGTCGTTTTCGGGGTCGTAGCCCGCGAATGTGTTGAAGCCCGGCAGTTCCCCGGTATGGCCGTAGAGGGCACCGAACTTCGCGATCGCCCAGCCGTACTGCGGACTCTCGGGATCGTCCGGATTGACGCTCTGCAGGCTGGCCAAACGCTTCGCCTGCATGTCGGCGTTCAGCAGTCCGCCACCGACCATCGCCTTGACCCACTTGACAAGATCGTTGGCGGTCGAATAGCCAGAGCCGGCCGCCCAACCCCAAGACGGATTCTCCGCCGTGCGGTCAACCGGCGCGAGCGTGCCCGCACGGGCGGCAGCCTGCATGTCGGGGGGCAATGCTTCTGTTGGTGGCATAGTAAGTACGTTGGAGCCGTACATGTACCCATGAGAAAACGGCTCCGGCAGGAGGTTCGAGGTCGTTGGCGGCAACGCGGTGCCTTTCATGCCCAAAGGCTTGAAAAGGCGATCCTGCATGATGGTCTCCAGCGGCTTGCCGTTTTCCAGCTGCTGGGCGATCAGGCCAAGCAGAATGATGTTGGTATTCGAGTAATGGAACCCCGTCCCAGGCGCGAAGTACGGCTGCTGCGCGAACGCGAGCGCCAGCACCTCATCCTGGGTCCATACCTTCTGCGGCTCGTCGTCCAACGTCTGGTTGAATTGACGCAGTGTTGAATAGTTGTAGAGGCCACTGCGCATGTTGAGCAGCTGTTCGATAGTGATGTTGTCGCCGTTGGGAACGTCCGGCCGGTACTTCGAGACGGGGTCATCGAGCTTCAGCAGGCCGTCCTGCACCTGTTGCAGGATCACCGTCCCGGTCCATGTCTTGGTTACGGAACCCACGCGCATGTGCTGGTCGACGCTGGTCGGTGTCGAGCCCTGGTACGTCGTGACCCCATAGGTGCTGGTGAAGTTCCCCTTCGGGGTTTGCAGTATGACCACCGTGCCGGGGACAAGCATGTCCTTGGACCGTGTCTCCACCAGCGTCTGCAAGGCCGCCGTGTCGATCGGTCGCAGTGCCGGATAGTCCACTCCGGAATCGCCGCCGCATGCCGGTACGACCACCGCAGCGGTCGCGGCCAGCAGCAGGCCGCCCGCACGACGTAGGCGTTCGATGGATTTCCGGGTGAGCTTGCGGAGGGTTGCAGATGTTGAAGTTTTCATGTTCGCTTCCTTTCATTCCTGTCAGATCGGGGTTATCGAGAATGCCGTCTTTCATCTCTCGTTCGAGTCGTGGCAGCTTGCCTTCCTGAGTCGTTCACGGCGGCGGGGGCGGCGGCACCCACACGCTGACCGAGGGTTCGCTGATCCCCGGCACCCTTCGAAGGGGAGACAATTTTCCTTACCGAAATTCCTGATAATTTCGTAACCATTACCTCGGGACTAGGTGAGGCTCCGCCTTCTGGAGCAATCTCAACAACAAGCTGAAGAAATGCAGGCTCAAGAAGAGGAAATGCGACAGAATATGGAGGCATGGTGCACAGTGTGATCCAAATGGGGCGCCACGCCAAGTGGTCTGAACGCCCCGGGTTACAAACTCCGAAGGACCTCGAACGCATTGGCCTGGGAGATATCAGCGAACACAGGCGCAGACCTGCCGCGAGCCGCCTGCGCGCTCAGGCCTCAGATGCGCTGCACCGGCTTGGAAAAAAACTTGAAGTCGCGCAGGAATTCGGCGCTGATGCGGTGCAGTTCGATCCGATGCGCGACCGCCAGACGCTTGAAAACTTTCTTACCCTGCGGCGTCAGCTTTACGCCGACCCGCCTGCGATCCTGCTGGGAGGGCTCACGCGTGACGAAACCCTCGCGTTCGAGCCGATCGACCATACCGACGGCACTGTTGTGTTTGATCGTCATGGCCTGTGCCAATTCGGTGATGGTGACAACCTCGGTTGCCGACTGCCGTCAAACCCAGGGCGGCAGATTCCTGTTCGCTGAAAGCATGGAACTGCCGCAGGCGCGCACAGAAATCAGCAAGGAGTTGGAATTCTGCCTGTTTCACATCCGTCCCCGGAACACGTGTTGTCGTAGTCGCCAGTTTCGCCGATGCGGGGCTATCCAGCGGGATCCACGCGCTCTTCAGGATTTTCCAATGGCTGGCGATGCATCGTAGAAGGATATGTTATTTATCGTGCCGGGATGTATGAACCGGTACCTAAATGTTTGCAGCGCGACATGGGCCGTGGCGCTCACCATTGCGGCTCCTTCCTTCAAAACGGCTTTTTCTGTGCGGCCGGTCGATGCACGAATCGCACAATGCGACGGTCAAGGGGGCAGGTCAAGTGGCCCGCGGATGGACGGCGTCATCGAGCGCGAGGCCGCGACCGCATGAAGCTACTGACCCGGCGGTGCGATCGCCATCGGCGGCCGCCATTGTGAGCACTGATGCGCGAGAATGGGTCCGCTGGATCCAGATGACACTGAGGCAATCCCGCAGAATCAGCCGATTCCTGCGGGACTACCTGCCTTACGGCTATTCGGGCATTGCCAATTGCTTGACCAGGTTCTTGCCATCGGGATTGTCCTGATGGCGAATGTAGCCAAGCAATGGGATATCCAGGAAATCCTTGAGCGTGGTAACGGTTTCCGAAACACACAGCATGTCGCGTTCGACTTCGTTGGCAACCCAACCCGCGATCGGCAGATCCCGCGCCTTGATGGCTTCGATCGTCAACAACGTGTGGCTGAGACAACCCAGCTTCAGCCCGACTACCACGATTACGGGCAGCGCCAGCAACTTCGCCAGGTCGGCGCCGGTCTGTGTCTCGTTGAGCGGTGAACAGAATCCTCCGATTCCCTCGACGATGACCAAGTCAGCCCGCCCGCGCACTTCATCGAAACAGTGTTTGATGTGATCGAGGTCTATCACCTTTCCAACACCCTTGGCCGCGATATTGGGTGCGACCGGCTCGTCGAAGTGATAGGGATTGATGTAGCGACGCGGTGCTTCGACATTGCTTGCCGCAATCAGTCTCTCGATGTCGTTGCCAGGACCCGCTACGACCGGCTTGATGCCAAGGACCTTGAGGTCCCATGATTGGGATCCGGTATACAAAAATCCGGCGGCGATCAAAGATTTTCCGACTTCCAAATCGGTACCGGTCAAAAAGTAGGCTTGTCTCACGGATTCAACTCCTTGCGTGTCTTCGCGTTAAAGATCGACTGGGTCTCGCAAAGGAAAATTCCAGCAAAACGACAATCAGAAGCGCCTCTTCATGCAAGAGACATTTCCACTTTCCAACTGCATGACAGCCGCGTAAGGAAAGCGAGGCTTTCCTGCATCGTCGGCGCAGCGAATCGACGGATCTCGGCCACCTGCAGATCGGGCTCAAGAAGTCTATCCGCAAAATTCACGGTTCGGGCGCTGCAGACTGTCACCGGCACGGAGAACGCGCTTGACCTGCCTCAAACTCTCCCTCTCCATGCAACGTAATCACCAATCTCTGCGACGCCCGCATCACCGCCACATGGAACAACCGCGCCTCCTCATGCTCATCGGTGCCCGATGCCGGCATCTGCCCCACACCGATTCTCCACGGCAGACGATCAGCGCGGCCGTTCGCCGAATTGCCCGTTCTGGTAATCCCGCACCGCCTGGAAAAGCTCTTCCTGCGTGTTCATGACAAACGGGCCATGTTGTGCAATCGGCTCGTTCAACGGACGTCCGGCGATCAGCAGCAGCCTGGCGTCCTGCGTCGCCGCGATCACGACGCCATCCGAGTTTGCGTCGTTGTTCAGGATCGCCATCCGTTGTGCCGGCACAGTCTGCCCGCCGATGGCCACCGCGCCGCGGTAGACGTAGACAAACGCGTTGTGGCCTGCAGGCAGTGGCTGCACAAAGGTGGTGTCGTTTGGCATATGTACGTCCAGGTAGAGCGGCTGCGTGCCCTCGCGTGTCACCGACCCGGCCACGCCATGACTCTCACCGGCGATCACGGTCACGGTGATGCCCTCGGGTGTCGTGCGTCGGGGCAGGTCGGCAGCCGTGAAGTCGCGGTACCAGGGCTTGCGCATCTTCTCGGCCGCCGGCAGGTTGAGCCAAAGCTGGAACCCCTCCATCACACCATCTTGCTGCTCGGGCATCTCGGAGTGGATCACGCCGCTGCCGGCCGTCATCCACTGCACTCCGCCGTTTTCCAGCAGGCCTTCATGTCCGGCGCTGTCGCGATGGCGCATGCGCCCGGCAATCATGTAGCTGATGGTCTCGAAACCGCGATGCGGGTGGTCTGGAAAACCGGCGATGTAGTCGCCGGCCTGGTCGCTGCCGAAGGCGTCGAGCATCAAGAACGGGTCGAGCCGACGCTGCAGGGGTTGCGTCAACACGCGGGTGAGCTTGACGCCCGCGCCGTCGGATGTTGGCTGGCCGGCCACGAGACGCTCCACAGTGCGTGGCTGGCTGATGTTGTGGGTGTCGACAGTGGTGGTGGTCATGGCGTAAGGTCCCTTTCGTTCCTGTGTTGTTGTGGGCCTCAAGGCCAGGTTCCCAGCCCTGGCAGGCGTAGCCGCGCATCATTGATGTCCACGCCAAAACCCAGGCCCAGCAGGTTGATCTCCAGGCCTTCCTCGCGGGCCACGGTCACGCCAGCCAACCCGGCCAGCGAGACCTGCCAGCCGCTGCCGCTGGGAGCGGACGCGACAAAGGTGGTGGGGCCGAGATAGTCCTTGCCGATCGCGGTCGGCGGCAGGTCCAGGCCCAGTTCGGGCACCTGGCGCGCCACAAACGCGACGAAGGTATTGCTGTTCGGGCCGGGCCAGAGTCGGTATTGGTGTCCCCACGGGTAATGCGCCACCGCCGCCTCGATGTTGTCGATCATGGCTTGGGCCGCCGCGCCACGGTGCTCGACCAACAGTTCCGGCGCGGCACCGAACCAGCGTGCGTCGGGCGTTCGCGTGGTCGAGGCCACGACAGCGTCGTCACCCCGGTAGCCGCGCCAACCGATTTTTTGGTAGACGGTGTAGTTGTCGGCATTGGCGCGTTTGACGGCGATCCACGGGTGGATGCCGAATGCGCCGCGCCAGCGCACCGTGCGTGCCCCATACACCTGCACCACCGCATCGCGGACCACGGCCGGATCTGGCGCCAGACCGGTACTGTCGCGACGCGTCTGCTGCCAGGGCGTGTGCAGGTCGACGTCGCCAAACGCCAGCACGCCGAACGGGCCCATCAGCAGCAGCAATACCAGTGCAGCCAGAGCCACCGGCCAACGCGTCCAGCGGCGTCGGCCAACAGGTGTGTGGGGCTGCTTTGCGGGTGCCTGCATCGGTTCATTCTGGCATTGCAGGCTCGGGCGGCGCAGCCGCTGGCCGATAACCCGACCTCGCCAGATGCCATAGCGTCACGGCGCCCAGGATCGCCGATGCACGGTCTCTGCCGGCAACGGGTGATCGCGTGTGGCCGACGAGTTCGACCGCGGCGGAGATAATGCCGGGTGTCCACGAACCGTCCTTCCTTGTTGCCGGCTGCCGGTGCCGCACTGGTCAATGCCTCGGTCTGGGGGCTGGCATGGATTCCGCTGAAGTGGCTGGAAGCCCACGGTGTCAGCGCCTTGTGGACGACGCTGTTGATTTTTAGCGCATGCACCCTGGCCATCCTGGTGGCCCGGCCTGGTGCGTTCGTCCGCAGCCTGGCCCTGCCGCAACTGCTGTGGGTAGTGCTGGCCTCCGGCTTGACCAACGTCTGTTTCAACCTGGCTTTGGCCTCCGGCGACGTGGTGCGTACGGTGCTGCTGTTTTACCTGATGCCGATGTGGGTGGTGGTGCTGGCGCGCTGGTTATTGCACGAACCGGTGACGACCTCGGCGATCCTGCGCGTGCTCATGGCGCTGGCCGGCGCCGCGCTGGTGCTGGGCGAAGGGCGGTTTGAGTTACCGGTGCCGGCATCCCTGGCCGATTGGCTGGCGCTGATCGCCGGCCTGTCTTTTGGTCTGAACAACGTGCTCTTGCGCCGGTTCGCCGACCTGCCCGACGACGCGCGCAGTCTGGCCATGTTCTCGGGCGCCGCGGTGTGCGCGCCCGTGGCCATTGGCGCGTTGATGCTGGCCGGGCATGCCCCGGTATTCGCGCCGCAACAGGGTTTTGCCTGGCTGGTGTTGCTGCTGTTTGCCATGGCCGTGCTGGTGGGTAATCTCGCGTTGCAGTACAGCGCCACCCGTTTGCGGGCCAACGTGTTGTCGGTGTTGATGCTCTCCGAAATCCTGGTCGCGACCCTGTCGTCATGGTCGGCCGGCAGTGCGCACTTGACGGTGACGACCTTGGTTGGCGGCCTGCTGATCATTGGTGCCAGCATGCTGGCGATCTTTGCGCGTGGCCCATTGGCCCGGCGCCTGAATGCGAGCCCCACCGGCAACTGAAGGCGGGCCGGCGCGCAGAAGCGAGGTGCTGCGGGAGTCCTTGACTTCGAGGGCTTTCGGGCGTGACGTTTCGCCAGTACACTCGCGGGCAACACGCCAGCATCGAACTGGTGTGGCGATCACAAGAGTCTGGGGAGTCAACATGGGGTCGATGGCCCTGCCGGCACGCTGGCAAACCATTGATCGCAGCAACTGACGCTCGAACATCATGACGTGCGCGATACCCAGGCGAAGTTTTACCCTGGTGTTGATGCCAAGTGAGATTGCATCCGTGCTGGCGGAGCAGACATGAGCCCACCGGGCGGCCCCACAGGCGGCAATGCAGTTGCGGCGCAGATTGACAACTGCGCGCAGCGCGCGTCGGGTCGAATCCGGGATCGCGGTGCACCGCGTGAAGGCGGCAGGGGCTTTTCGCCGGGTTCGTGGTTAGCCATGCATCGCTGGTCGTTACGCCGCAAGCTGATCGTGGCGTGCGTGCTGGTCGAACTCGGTGCGATGCTGCTGGTATTGCTGGCTGGATCACGCGTGATGCAGGACACGCTGCAGAATCAGGCTGCGGCGCAGTCCCGCCAGATCGTGGCAGTGCTTGACCAGGCGCTGAACGTACCCCTGGTCCAGCGCGACTTTGCCATGGCCCAGCAGATACTCGATCGGGTTCGCGACACTCGTTCCATTCCTTACCTGGTGTTGTTTGACCACCAGGGGCGGCAGGTCGCCGGTTCCGGCTGGGATCGGGCGCAACCCTTGCCACCCGTTGATATCGGCCCGATCGACCTGGATCGTGATGACGCCATCGTGCACATGGCCGCACCGATCCGCCTGAAGGGGCACGACATCGCGCGTCTCAAATTGGGGCTGTCGACCGAACAATTGCGCATGGCGCGGGACGCGTTTCGCGCCACCGGTCTGTTCATTGCTGCGCTGGCGCTGGCGGTGTCGGTCGGCCTGCTGGCAATGATCTCCCATGCATTGACGCGCAACCTGGCTACCGTGTCGGCTGCGAGCCGCAGACTGGCCGCTGGAGAATTCGATGTCGAGGTACCGGTGCAGACACATGACGAGGTCGGTTTGCTGGCGGCCAGTTTCAACCGCATGGCGGCGACGATCCAGGAGCGTCTTGCCGCGTTGCAGGAAAGTCGGCGTCAGCAGCATGTGCATCTGGTCGCAGCGCGCGACGAACGCTCGCGCCTGGAACATCTCGATCCGCTGACCGGTCTGCTCAATCGGCACGGGTTGTTCGACACGCTGCACGCTGCCATTGGCCGTGCGGCCCAGGCCAATGCGGGCCTGACCTTGATCGCCATCGATCTGGACGACTTCCAACACGCCAATGATGTAGCCGGTCACCGGGCGGGTGACCAGATTTTGGTGATGGTGGCCGAGCTGTTGTCCAGCCAGCTGGAGCCGGACATGGCCTTGGCCCGTATGGGTGGCGACGAGTTCACGATCGTCGTGCCGGGCAACGATGGCGAGCGTTCAGCCAGCCTGGCGACTCGGCTGGTGCAGTCGATTTCAGCAATGCGATTCGAACGCGACGCGCTGCGGCTGCGGATCGGCTGCAGCATCGGCGTGGCGGTCTACCCGACCGATGCCGGCAGTGCAGACCAGTTGGTGGCGTGCGCCGACCGGGCGATGTTCCAGGCCAAGGTTGGTGGCAAGAACGGATATTGCCGGTATCAGGACAGTGCCGCGCATTCGCAGGCCGAGTTTGACCGAGTGGCGTGGAACGGACGTATCCACGGCGCCTTGCGTGATCACCGTTTGCAACTGCAATTCCAGCCGGTGCACCGGGTGTCGGACCTGGGCATCGTCTATTACGAGGCCCTGGTGCGTATGGTCGACGAAGACGATGCCTCGCATCTGATCGGACCCACCGCTTTCGTGCCGCATGCCGAGCGCAGCGGCAAGATCCGCCAGATCGACCGCTGGGTGTTCCAGGCCTGTATCGACAAGCTGGTCCAAAGCCCGTCGACCGTGTGTATTGCCGCCAATCTGTCTGCGCGTTCGCTCGATGATCCGACCTTTGTCGGCTTTCTGCGTGAGGCGCTGCAGCGTTGCAACGTGGACCCGCGGCGCTTGCACATCGAGTTGACTGAAACCGCGGCCATGGGCGACCTGATCGCTGCGCGGCCGATGATTTCGGCACTGCGCAGCGTAGGCTGCGCCGTGCATCTGGACGACTTCGGCAGCGGATTCAGTTCGTTTGCCCACCTCACGCTGCTGGAGGTCGATGGCATCAAGATCGACGGCAGCTTCGTTCGTGACCTCACCTCCGACCCGAGCAACAAGTTGGTGGTGTCCTCATTGATCAAGATCGCGCGCAGCCTGAACAAGACGACTGTGGCCGAATGTGTCGAGGATGCAGCCACCCTTGATGCCTTGCGCGAATTGGGTGTCGACCATGTGCAAGGTTTTCATCTCGGCCGCCCGGCGGGCAAGCTGGCAGAACGCGAATTGACAGGCCGGTAATCGGTGACGCCGCCATTGCCCCGGGGCGCCACCGGTATCGGCGACTGCCATCTGGAGCCAGTGCTGCGGGCGCGGATCGGTCAGCCGGCTTGCGGCACCGGATCCACCGACGCCAGCGCCGTCGCCAGGTCCGGGTACCGGTCTTCCGGATGGATCATGGCCATCCAGCCGCTGCGAAGCGCCATTTGCTGGGGTTGATGGGCCAGGCCGCAGACGATCAGGCGCACTTTGGCGTCGTCGCAGCGGCGCGACAGGTCGAGCAAGGCGTCGACGCCGCTCGAATCAATGTAGATCAGGTTCTTCATGTCCAGCACGACCGCCTGGCGTGGCAGACGCACGGCGATGTCCTCCACCAGTTTGACCGCGCCAAAAAACAAAGCGCCATACAGACGGAAGGCCTGGACACCATCTCCGGCGCGTGCCAGTTCATCATGCTGGTCAGCTTCGAGCTGTTCGCAACGTGACAGACTGGAGATCCGGTAGATGAAGGTGATGCACGCGACCACCAGGCCGACTTCGACCGCCACGGTCAGGTCCAGTACCACGGTCAGTGTGAACACAGCCAGCAAGGTGACGCGGTACGGCATCCGGTAATTGCGCAGATGCGCGAATTCTTTCCACTGGCCCATGTTCCAGGCCACGTACATGAGGATGGCCGACAGGCATGCCAGTGGGATCGTGCCTGCCAGCGGTGCTGCGACCAGCACGATCGTCAGCAGCGTGGCGGCATGTACAAGGCCCGAGACCGGCGTCACGGCGCCGCTCTTGATGTTGGTGACAGTGCGCGCGATCGTGCCGGTGGCCGGCATGCCGCCCATGAACGGCGAGATGAAGTTCGCCACGCCCTGCGCCATCAGTTCCTGGTTCGGGTCGTGTCGGTCACGCGTCAGAGTGTCCGCCACGCGGGCGCACAACAACGATTCGATTGAACCCAGCAATGCCAGCGTGACTGCCGGTATCAGCAGGAAACGCACGGTGGACCAATCGAATGCGGGCAGTGCAAAGGCGGGCAGACTTGCCGGAATGCCACCGAAGCGGCTCTGGATCGTTTCCACCGGCAGCTTGAATGCGAACACCGCAACAGCGGCGAGGACCAGTGCCACGATGGTGCCCGGCAACACGGCCAGGCGCGCCGGCCATCCGCCGCGCGCTGCCCAGCCGATGCGGGCGCGCTCCCACACCAGGATCAGTGCCAGCGACAGGCTGGCGACCAGCACCGCCATCGGATTGGTGCTGGACGCGGCTCCCCACAAAGCGATGGTCATGTCGATCAGGTCGGCCGGCACCTGGGCGAGTTGCAGCCCGAAAAAGTCCTTCACCTGCGACAGCGCGATCAACACCGCGATGCCGTTGGTGAAGCCGATCACCACCGCCACCGGAATGAAGCGCACCAGGACGCCGAGACGGAACAGCCCCATCAGAAACAGGATCACGCCCGACATCGCGGTGGCGATGATCAGGTTTGGCACGCCATAACGTTCGACGATGCCGTAAACGATGACGATGAAGGCACCGGCCGGGCCGCCGATCTGCACCTGGCTGCCGCCGAGCAGGGAGATCAGGAAGCCGGCGATGATGGCGGTGAACAATCCCGCCTCCGGCTTGAGGCCGCTGGCGATGGCAAACGCCATTGCCAAAGGCAAGGCCACCACCCCCACCGTCAAGCCAGCAGCCACGTCGCGTGTCAGCTTGTCGCGGTTGTATCCCTTCAGAGAATCGAAAAGTTTGGGGCGAAAAGCAAACGACAACATCGGTGGAGCATCATAAACCTGCCCGGCGCGCGCAATCGGATAGCCTGAAGGCGCCAGAAGCGTAGTTCCGGTCGCAATCGGTATATGCGTGGTGTTGGCGCCGGCATAGACTACCGCGCAATCCACACCACACCTGGTTTTCGGGTGTACCGATTTCTTCCGAACGGACCCCATTCATGCGCCTGATTCTTACGCTTACCTGCCCTGACCGTTCCGGCATCGTGCACGCCGTCAGTGGCTTCCTTTTGGCCCAGGGCGGCAACATCGTGGAGGCGGCGCAATTCGACGATCCGGTCTCGGGTGTGTTTTACATGCGGGTGTGCTTCAAGTTGTCAGCGGCCGACGCCGCGTCGGCAGCGCAGATGGATGAGAACTTCGTGCCGCTGGCCACCGAGTTCAACATGAAGGCCCGGTTCCATGAGGCGGCAAGGCCGATTCCCACCGTCATCATGGTGTCGCAACACGGCCACTGCCTGCACGATCTGCTGTTCCGGGTGCGCTCGAAGCTGCTGCCGATCGATGTGCGGGCCATCGTGTCGAACCACCGCGACTTTTATCAGTTGGCGGCCAGCTACAACATTCCGTTCCACCACATACCGGTCAAGGCCGAAACCAAGCCGGCGGCCGAAGCCAAGATGCTGGAGCTGTTCGAAGCCGAAGGCGGCGAGTTGCTGGTGCTGGCGCGTTACATGCAAGTGCTCTCGGACGACTTGTGTCGCAAGCTGTCGGGTCGTGCGATCAACATTCACCACTCCTTCCTGCCCAGCTTCAAGGGCGCGCGGCCTTACCAACAGGCGCATGAACGCGGTGTGAAACTGATTGGCGCGACGGCCCACTACGTGACCGGCGACCTCGACGAGGGCCCGATCATCGAGCAGGACGTCGCCCGCGCCAACCATGGCATGGACGTGGCCACACTGACCGCTCTGGGTCGCGACACCGAAAGTGCGGTGCTGGCGCGCGCCGTCAAGTGGCATGTGGAGCACCGCATCCTGCTCGACGGTCACAAGACGGTCGTGTTCCGCTGAAGCGTCGACCGCGCGCAAGGCGTCGGTCACAATCGGGTCGGCAGGGGGTTTCGCCGTTGGTCGGCGCAGATGCCGCCTTGCGATACAACCGCTTCGCCCGACCGCGATGGACCTGACCGACTGCACATCTGCCGAACGCACCGCCCTCGAAACACTGGGCCAACGGATTGGCCCGGCGCTGCTGGCCCGGCGCTTGCAGCGCGAGGGGCGGCGGATCCCTGCCCCGCACCTGTCCCACCGCATCATCCGCGTCGGGCTCACGCTCAGCGGCCTGCGTGCACGCGGGCGGCGCAATGTGCTCGATATCCAGTTGCGCCACAACCAGGTCTGGCTTGATCGACTGCCGGCCGCGTTCGACGGTTTCACGCTGCTGCACCTGAGCGATCCGCACCTGGACATGGATCAGGAGTTCCTGCGCCACTTGATCGCGCGCGTCCAGGGTCTGGTATTCGATGCCTGCGTGATGACCGGGGACTTCCGCTTCCACGGCCACGGATCGTTTGAAGCGGTGCTCGATGGCCTGCAGGCGCTGCGCCCCCATCTGGGCGCGCAGGTACAGGCGGTGCTCGGCAACCATGACACGATCCGGATGGTGCCCGGGATGGAGGCGCTTGGTTATCCGGTGCTGATGAACGAAGCTGTGCAGTTGCATCGTGGTGCCGAGTCGATAGTGCTGGCAGGTATCGACGACGCCCATTTTTTTCGCACCCACGACCTCGCCAAGGCGCTCGATGGTGTGGCGCCCCAGTCCTGCGTCGTATTGCTGTCGCACACGCCGCAGCCGTATCGGCAAGCGGCGGCGGCGGGTGTGCAGTTGATGCTCAGCGGTCATACCCATGGCGGCCAGATCTGCCTGCCAGGGGGTATTCCGCTGCTCACCGATACCCCGGCACCACGCGCTGTCGTGCGGGGCGCCTGGCAGTACCGCGGCATGGCCGGATACACCTCGGTCGGTTGTGGTTCTTCGATAGTTGACGTGCGGCTGAACTGCCTGCCGGAGATCACCTTGCATCAGTTGCGGCGGCGCCAGGTCCCAGTTCCAACACGGGCCTGATGCACCGGTTTACCGGCAGCCGACGGGTTCTGGACCTGGTCCGCTTGTTGCCGGCAGCCTGACGGGTGCACCGCCCTGCCGGCGCCGCATCAGGGGGTTTGTGCCAGCAGTTCACCGATCAGCGCGCCCAGTGCCATGTCGTCGACCTGGCCGAGCTGGTTGAGTTGCAGCTGCCCTTGCCGGTCGAACACCAGCAGCGTCGGCGTTCCGCCCATCTGGTAGGCCTGCATGGTGCGTGGCAATGGGCCGGGCTCACCGGGCATGTCGATGCCGACCGGAAAACCGATGCGGTATTCGTGCAGGAAGACCCGCAGCGCAGCAGGCGTCATCACCGCGTGGTGTTCGAACACCGTGTGCAGTCCGATCACCGTGAGATCCCGACCGGCGAACACCTGCGTCAGACGCTTGGCCTGGGGCAGGCCATGTGCCACACAGCCGGGGCACAACATCTGGAATGCATGCACCACCACCACCTGCCCGCGCAACGCAGCCAGGCTCAGCGGTGCGGGCGCATTGATCCATTCGCTGACCTGCAGTTCCGGTGGATGGGTGGCGGAAGTGGACATGAGGCTCCAGTATGACGCAGATAGGCTTGACACGATGGGCCGGCAATCAACTGGCGGGGCCGCTACAGTTGGGGTGATGACACAACGCATGAGTTTCTCCACCGTGTTGTTGCTCACCGTGCCGCCTCTGATGTGGGCTGGCAATGCCGTCGTCGGTCGGCTGGTGCGCGACGACATTCCCCCCTTCACGCTCAATTTCCTGCGCTGGGTGCTGGCATTCATGGTCCTGCTGCCGCTGGGCGGCTGGGTGTTGCGTCGCAGTGGCGGTCTCTGGCCGCACTGGCGCCGGTTCGCGGTGCTGGGGCTGCTCGGGGTGGGGCTGTACAACACGCTGCAATACCTGGCGCTGCAGACCTCGACGCCGCTCAACGTGACACTGGTGGCTTCCAGCATGCCGCTGTGGATGCTGGCGCTGGGCGCGATGTTTTTCGAGGCAAAGATCTCGCGTCAGCAATTGTTCGGCGCGGCGTTGTCGATGGCTGGTGTGGTGGTCGTTCTGGCGCGTGGCGAATGGGCCCAGTTGCTCGAACTGCATCTGGTCGTCGGGGACGTCTTCATGCTGGCGGCGACATTTTGCTGGGCGCTGTACAGCTGGTTGTTGTCGCGCCGCGGCGAACCGGACGCGATCCGCAATGACTGGGCCGCCTTCCTGCTGGCCCAGGTGACGCTGGGCCTGATGTGGTCGGGCATGTTCACGGCGGGCGAATGGGCGCTCACCGATGCCCAACTGCACTGGAGCTGGCAGTTGGTCGCTGCATTGGTGTTTGTCGCGATCGGCGCCGGCCCGGCCATGGCGGGGTTTTTCACCAACCTCACGCCGCTGTTTGCGGCCCTGATGTCGGGCGCCTTCCTGGGCGAACTACCGCAGCTCTACCATGGACTGGCGTTTGCATTGATCGTCGCCGGCATCGTGGCATCGTCGCGCCGCTGAACGGGTCAAAAGGGGGTCGCTGCTGCCGAACCGTCGAAGGCACGGTGTTGGCCGCGGCCTGCGGCAAGTGCCGCTGCCATCTCAGGCAGGTTTGCGCGCCACCATGCCGGCCAGCGCCGAGCGCCCGCGATGGTGATCGCCTTCGGTCAGTTCGTCCTCGTAGATCCGCAATTCCAGCAGCTGCAAGCCGGCAAACGCGTTGCGCAACAGCTCTTCGGTGTACAGGTGTTCGACATGGGGCGGGCCGCCGGTCTTGTATTCAAGTTGCTTGGGTGTGTAGCCCTGCAGCACCAGCAGGCCACCGGGCTTGAGCGTGTTGACCATGTCCGCGAACAAACGCGTGCGCATCTTTGGATCGGCAAACTGGACGAAGATCGCCGCCACCATGTCGTAGTGTTCTGCCGGCCAGGACCATGTCTCGCAATCGGCGACGTGGTAGTTCACGTTGACGCCGGCCTCGTGTGCCAGTTTGCGTGCCTTGGACACGCCGACATCGGAGATGTCGAACGCGTCCACCTGCAGGCCCTGGCGCGCCAGCCAGACGCTGTTGCGCCCCTCGCCATCGGCGACACACAAGGCCGAACCGCTGGTCGGGTAGTGGGTGAGCTGCGCCTGCAGATAGGCGTTGGGCTGCGTGCCGAACAGGTAGTCGGCATCCGCGAAGCGCCTGTTCCAGGTGGCGGCGGCGTCGGTAAAACGCGTGTCGGTCATGGCGGCGGATCGGTAGGGGAAAGCTGATTTTCAGGGGAATGCCGGCCTGGTCTGCGCGCGTGGCCCATGCGCAGAGTCATTGCTGTGTCGCCGTATGCAGGCTGATCCAGCGACTGAACGCTTGCAGGAATTTGCTCAGAAAGTCGCAGGTTGGCCCGTTGACAAGCTCTCCCTTGTCGTTGAACAGACTTGCCGCGTTGCCGATATAGGCTTCCGGTTGCGCCATCGTCGGGACGTTCAGGAACATCAGCGATTGACGCAAATGGTGGTTGGCGCCGAAGCCGCCGATGGCGCCCGTTGAGACGCTGATGACTGCGCCAGGCTTGCCGTTCCACACGCTCTTGCCGGAAGGACGCGAGCCGGTGTCGATCGCGTTCTTCAATACCCCCGGAACCGAGCGGTTGTACTCCGGCGTCACGAACAGTACCGCGCCGGCAGCCTCGATCCGATGCTTGAACGTACGCACGACCTGCGGCGGATCGGCTTCGAAATCCTGGCTGAACAGCGGCAGATCGCCGATCTCCACGATCTCGAGTTCAAGCTCCATTGGCGCCATGGCAATCAGCGCGTTTGCCATCTTGCGATTGAACGAGTCCTTGCGCAGACTGCCAACCAGCATTGCCACATTCGTTTTGGTGTTCATGTTGCTCTCCGCCTTGGTCTCATGTCGGCCAGCAGGCTGGCCAGATCCCTCGCATGCTACTCCTGCATCGTGCGTGACGCCTCTTGCGTCCGCGGCCTGACTCTGGCGTAGACTTGTCAGGTACAAATTATCTTGCCGCCATGCCGGTCACGGCCTGAATCCATCTGGAGGATGGGTGCTTCGGCACCGTTCCGAGACACGCACAGCGGCGGCACGCCAACGCCATGCAACATCTTTCTCGCTGGTTGATCGCCGCGCTGCTGATAGCCGGTCTGGCAGGTATCGCCTACCTGTGGTGGCAAAAGCAGGAGCCTGCATTGGCCCCGATCGCGTCGGCTCCAATGCCGGGCCCAGCGGAGGTCGCGCCGGAGGCGACAGCCCCGGCTGTGCAGGAGGCTGCGTCGGCCAACTATCCGATCGAAGCGATAGCACCGGCCCCGGGTGCGTCCGCAGCGTTGCCGGCTCTGGACGATGACGACAACGCGGTGCGTGATGCGATGGTCACCTTGCTGGGCCGGGATCAGGTGTTGTCGTTCCTGGACATGAGCGATTTTCCGCGACGATTCGTTGCCACGGTGGACAACCTGGCGCGTGAAAATGCGGCGTCGCGCCTGTGGCCGATAGTGCCGGCGCCCGCCCGGTTTCTGGCCGTCGAGAAGGACGGCGCCACCTACATCGCCGCTGGCAATGCCGACCGCTACAACGCCTTCGTGCGCTTCGCCACAGCGATCGACAGTGCTGGTGCGGTGGCCTTGTATGTGCGCATGTACCCGTTGCTGCAAAAAGCCTATGAGGACCTTGGATACCCGGGCAAGCATTTCAACAATCGCCTGGTCGAGGTGATTGACGTGTTGTTGCAGACGCCCGCGCCGGAGGCGCCGATCGAACTCACGTTGACGCGGGTGAAGGGGCCGATCGTCGAGGAGCGTCCGTGGTTGCGCTACGAATATGCCGACCCCGGCCTGGAGGCGCGTCCAGCGGGCCAGAAAATCCTGCTGCGCATGGGCCTGCGCAACAGCAGCGCGCTCAAGGCCAAGCTGCGCGACTTGCGCAAACGTATCGTCGGGCGCACGATCAACTGATGGCGCGGGTCTGACCGCTGGCGCCGGCGCACATGGTCGTCTGAGCGCCGGCCCGACGCGGAATTTGTCCATCACGCACCCGGACCCGCGTGCCCGTGGTTTCCGAGGCCAGTGATTGGGCGCCGAGCAACACCCCTCGTTGTTTCAGCTCTGCAGCAAATGCGCCCATCTGCGCATAGGCGCGTTGGCCAGCCTCCACCCCGCGTTCGGCGCGCTGGTCCCGAGGCGCGACGATCAACAACATGTACTGCATCGCGGCTCCTGTCTGGCAATGGGGCCGCGTTTTCGGCGACTGCCAAGTCCGTATTGGCAGGAATTTGATCCGACGCAATACC
>CAJDWR010000089.1_pt1 | contig 18541 bp, 18 predicted proteins | sample 7391651 | NCBI WGS metagenome assembly CAJDWR01 (sample SAMEA7055720, study PRJEB34461) | soil metagenome | biome: terrestrial ecosystem; feature: Peninsula; material: soil | place: Antarctica | collected 2016
GCGCTGGCCCAGATATCGCACCCTTCGGTCGTCAGTGTGATGAATTTCTTTCGAGAGAACGAGACGGTGTACATGGTGATGAACTACCTTGAGGGCGCGGCCCTGCAGGACTTCATCATCACCGCGCGTGACCAGAAGCAGCAGAAGGTATTTCGCGAATCGACCATCCGATCCTTGTTCGACGAAATCCTGCGTGGCTTGCGTATCGTGCACCAGCACAAGATGCTGCATCTGGACATCAAGCCAGCCAACATCTTCATCACCGATGACAACAAGTCGGTGCTGATCGACTTCGGGGCCGCGCGCGAGGTGCTGAGCAAGGAAGGCAATTTCATTCGTCCGATGTACACGCCCGGTTTTGCGGCACCGGAGATGTATCGCCGGGACTCGTCGATGGGCCCGTGGACCGACATCTATGCCATTGGTGCCTGCATGTATGCCTGCATGCAGGGTTATCCACCCAACGAAGCGCCTCAACGGCTGGAGAAGGACCGCATCCCCACTGCGCTGACCCGTCTACGTGGCATCTACTCCGACAACCTGATCGAGGTCGTCGAGTGGTGCATGGCGCTTGATCCGCTTTCCCGGCCGCAGTCGGTGTTTGCGCTGCAAAAGGAGCTCAGCCGTGAAGGCGAACGCCGTTATACCAAGTTGTCGGTCGCAGAGAAGGTGCGGCTGCAGTTCGATACCATGGTGACCGACTCTAAACGCAGCGGCAAAGCACTGGCCAGTTCGGTCGCCAAACCCAAATGAAATTTTCCGTATTCCAGGTCAGTCGCAAGGGTGGTCGCGTGCTCAACGAAGACCGCATGGGCTACAGCTATACGCGCAGCTCGGGCATCCTGTTGCTGGCCGACGGAATGGGCGGCCATCCCGAAGGTGAGGTGGCCGCGCAACTGGCCTTGCAGGCGATGTCGGCCCTGTACCAGAAGCAGGCCAATCCGGTGATCGATGACCTGAATGCCTTCCTGACCGACGCTGTCATGGCGGCCCACCGGCAGATCATCAAATACGCGATTGAAAAGGGCATGCTCGACACGCCGCGCACGACCGTCGTTGCCGCAGTGGTGCAGGACGGCACGGCAACCTGGGTGCATTGTGGCGACTCGCGCCTGTACCTGGTGCGAAACGGGCAGCTGGTGGTGCGCACGCGTGACCATTCCTACCTGGAGCAGCCACCCAAGGGCCACACACCCACGCGGATGGCTGAACATGCCAATCGCAACATCCTGTTCACCTGCCTGGGTTCGCCTACCAAACCGCAGTTCGACCTTGCCGGTCCGGTGGCGTTGCAGCAAGGCGACAAGCTGATGTTGTGCTCCGATGGTTTGTGGGGCACCTTGTCCGATGACGAGATCGTGCACGAACTCGGGGCAAGAGTGGTTGGAGATGCAGTTCCTGGCCTGGTGGAGATGGCGTTGCAGCGCGCGGGCGCTACCAGTGACAATGTCACGGCGATTGCGCTGGAATGGGAAACCCCGGACGAGTTCGAATCCACCACGAGCGACGACGGCGCGCACGGGCATGACGAAACAGGTTATGTCAGCACCATGTTATCGGGCGGCGTGGACGCCGATGACGATGAACTGGACGACGCGGCGATCGAACGCTCGATCGCTGAAATCAACGAAGCCATCCGACGCACGGCTGCCAAGAGGCGGTAGACGCACGGGTGGTCCATCCACCCCTTTTTTCTGGATTTTTCCCATGAATGACATCCAACGCAGCGGCGCACGCACCGCTGGACAACTTCGACCGGTACGCTTGACCCGTGCTTACACGGTACATGCCGAAGGTTCGGTACTGGTCGAATTCGGCGCCACCAAAGTCTTGTGTACCGCATCGGTCGAAGAGAAGGTGCCGCCCCATAAACGGGGCAGCGGCGAAGGCTGGGTCACTGCCGAATACGGCATGCTGCCGCGCTCCACACACACCCGCAGCGACCGCGAAGCCGCGCGCGGCAAACAAAGCGGGCGCACACAGGAGATCCAGCGACTGATCGGCCGTTCGATGCGGGCTGTGTTCGACCTGGCCAAGCTGGGTGAACGGACGATCCAGCTCGACTGTGACGTATTGCAGGCCGATGGCGGCACGCGTACTGCAAGCATCACCGGCGCGTATGTCGCCGCCTACGATGCGGTGTCGTGCCTGATCGCCAGTGGCAAGCTGCAACATTCGCCGATCATCGCGCCAGTGGCCGCGATTTCGGTGGGTATGCGGCGTGGGGTGGCGCTACTGGACCTGGACTATGACGAAGACTCTTCCTGCGACACCGACATGAATGTCGTCATGACCGGCGCCGGGCATTTCGTCGAGGTGCAGGGTACGGCCGAAGGCGCGGCATTCTCGCGCAGTGAAATGGATGCCATGCTGACCCTGGCCGAAAAAGGCATCGTCGAATTGATGGATCTGCAACGCGCCAGTCTGTCTGCATGAGCTATCGCGCCGCCGCCCCAAGGCGATTCCCGCAGTGCGTCACACGCAGGGTACTGCGTTGACACAGCCCACCATCGTCCTGGCGTCCAACAACCGCGGCAAACTCGACGAGTTGCAGGCGATGTTCGCGCCGCTCGGTTATCGCCTGGTGTGCCAGGCTGCGCTGGGTATTGCAGAGGCCGAGGAGCCGTTTCGTACCTTTGTCGAAAATGCGCTGGCCAAGGCGCGCCATGCATCCGCTCACAGCGGACTGCCTGCGATCGCCGACGACGCGGGTTTATGCGTGGATGCGTTCGGCGGTCTGCCTGGCGTGGACACCGCCTTCTATGCAACGCAGTTCGGCTATGCAAAGAGCGATGACAACAACGTGCGCGCCTTGCTCGAACAGATGCAGGACATCGACAACCGTCGTGCGGCGATGGTCTCGACGCTGGTGGCGCTGCGCAGCCCTCAGGATCCGGAACCCCTGATTGCCCAAGGCCGCGCCATCGGCGAGATTGCCCGTGCGCCAATCGGCAGCAACGGGTTTGGTTTTGACCCCGTCATGTGGTTGCCCGAGTTCGGCCAGACCTTTGCGCAGTTGCCGGTCGCCATCAAGAACGCCAACAGCCATCGCGGTCGCGCGGCGCGCCAGATGCTCGAGCTCATCCGCGAGCGCTGGAACTGAACGGGTATCGCGACATGGATGTTCCGGATCTGGCCCACCTGATGCGTCCGGGCAGCCTGCAGCTAAACGCTTTGCCGCCGTTGTCGCTGTATGTGCATCTGCCGTGGTGCCTGAAAAAGTGCCCGTATTGCGATTTCAATTCGCATGAGCTGGGCACGCCGGACTTGCCTGAGCAGCGGTATATCGATGCGCTGGTGGCCGATCTGGATGCGTCGTTGCCGCTGGTATGGGGGCGCAGCGTGCACAGCATCTTCATCGGAGGTGGCACACCCAGTCTTTTTTCGCCTCAGGCCATCGACCGCCTGGTGGCCGACATCCGGGCGCGGCTGCCCCTGGCGCCGGCATGCGAGATCACGCTGGAGGCCAACCCCGGAACCTTCGAGCGCAACCGGTTTCGCGACTTCCGCGCTGCCGGCGTGACCCGACTGTCCGTGGGCGTGCAGAGTTTCAACGATCGACATCTGCGCGCGCTGGGTCGGGTGCATGACGGTGCCCAGGCGCTCGCCGCGGTCGACGAGGCGGCGCAGGTTTTCGACACCTTCAATCTGGACCTGATGTACGCCCTGCCCGGGCAGACCCTGCACGAACTCGAACAGGACCTGTCCACTGCGCTGGACCTGGGCAGCCCGCACATCTCGATCTACCATCTGACGATCGAGCCCAACACGTATTTTGCGAAGTTCCCGCCTGTGGTGCCAGACCAGGACACCGCCTACGAGATGCTGGACCGGGTCACCGCGATGACGCAGGAACGCGGGCTGGAGCGCTACGAGGTGTCGGCCTATGCCCGCGCGGGCCATCGTTGCTGGCACAACCTGAACTATTGGAAGTTTGGCGACTATCTGGGCATTGGCGCCGGCGCCCATGGCAAGCTCAGTTTTGCCCATCGGGTGGTGCGCCAGGTGCGTCACCGCGAACCGCGGCTGTATATGGACAAGGCGCTTGCGGGTGACGCAGTGGCCAGCCATGTCGAGGTGGGGCGCCGCGATCTGCCGTTCGAATTCATGCTCAATGCCTTGCGCCTGCGCGAGGGCTTCGAACTGGCGCATTTCACCGAACGTACCGGTTTGCCGATAGGCTCCATCAGCGCGGCCCTGGACGAGGCCGAACGCCGCGGCCTTATTGCTCGGGATCTGGCGCGGGTATGGCCAACCATACGCGGGTTCGACTTTCTGAGTGATCTGCAAGGCCTGTTTCTGGCCGATACTGACCCGTCCTGAGGCCAAGCCAGTCCTGTGGCCTTGCCGGTATAGTGATCCACTAGCTCTGGAGAACAGCCGATGTTCTCGATTTACGGCCCGACCGGGCGTGTGTTTCAGGGGACGCTGGAACAGATGCGTCAGATCCGCCAGGTGCCTGCGGCCGACCGCACGCGCGCGGTGGAGCCGCTGTTGCGTGACGGCCACGACAGTGCCGTGCGTGAGGCGGTGGAATATGGCGCCCCGACGCCGGCTGCGGTGCCGCATTCAACCGCAATCGCCGCATACGCAGCACAGCAGCAACCCGCGCACCAGGCATGGCATGTTTTACCGGCGTCGGACGTCATGCACAGACCCGTGTTGACTGTGCGCCAGGACAGCCTCGTCAGCGATGCCTGGCGGCAACTGGTCTTGCATGGCCGCGGTCAGGCGCCTGTGGTCAACCCAGACGGCATCCTGGTTGGCATGGTCACACGCGCGGAACTGGTCCACAGTGTGGCGTTGGCGGCCTCGCAAGACGCAGCACAGGCCTGGGATGATTGGCACGCACAGTCGGTCGAATCGGTGATGATCACACCCGTCCCCAGCGTTGCACCCGATGCGGACATGCGCCGGGTTGCCAGCGCATTGCTCGAGAGCGGCTTGCCGGGCCTGGCGGTGGTCACCGACGAGGGTCGTGTCAGCGGTTTTGTTTCGCGCACCGATGTGCTGCGCGTCGCACTCAAGGACGCGGGTCTCGATGCCTGGGGCTGATGCATGGCAGCGCGCTGGCGGCATTGCGCTGGCCGCATTTGGCGATGGTGCTTCGCGTCACAGGATGGCACGGGGCCGTTCTCCGCGTTCATAGACAACGTGGGCCCGGCCCACCAGCAAGGTGTCGAGCGTGCCAATGTTGAGCAAATCCTTGTTGTCGTAAGGCATGCGGTGCAACACGTAACGCATCGCATTGAGTCGAGCCCGCTTCTTGCAGTCGGATTTGATCACCGTCCAGGGCGCGTCGGCGGTGTCGGTTTCGAAGAACATTGACTCCTTGGCCTTGGTGTAGTCCTCCCACTTGTTGAGTGATGAGAGATCCACCGAGCTGAGTTTCCACTGCTTGAGCGGGTGCAACTCGCGCTCCTTGAACCTGCGTCGTTGCTCGGCGCGGCTGACCGAAAACCAGAACTTGATCAGGTGCACGCCGCTGCGCACCAGCTGGCGTTCGAACAGGGGCGCCTGGCGCATGAATTCCTGGTATTCCTCCTCGGTGCAGAAACCCATCACCCGTTCCACGCCGGCCCGGTTGTACCAGGAGCGGTCGAACAGCACGATCTCACCGGAGGTGGGCAGGTGTTGTACATAACGCTGGAAATACCATTGGCCCCGTTCGACCTCGCTGGGTTTTTCCAGCGCAACCACGCGGGCGCCACGCGGATTGAGGTGCTCCATGACCCGCTTGATGGTGCCGCCCTTGCCAGCGGCATCGCGGCCCTCGAACAAGATCACGATGCGCTGACCTGTCGCCTTGACCCAGGCCTGCAATTTGAGCAGTTCAACTTGCAGCAGGTACTTCTGCTCTTCATACCGGTTGCGCGACATCAGGTTCTTGTAGGGATACCCGCCATCGCGCCAATTGCGTGTCAGAACCGTGTCCGCATGCACTGCCTCTTCTTTGTCGCCACTGCCGTCGCGCAGCAGTCTTCGCACTTCGGCAACGTCCTCTGCAGAGCTGCCTTGCAGGAACGTCTTGAGCGTCAACGCCTTGTCTCCGGACCGGGCCACCGCATCCTTGACCGCTGCGAGCTGGGCGCCCTGGGCCGCTTCCCGTGCCTGGCGTGATACCACCTGCTTGACCCGCTGCGGGCTGTTTGTGCCGATGGTGTCGCCCGAGGCGACCTTGCGCGGCCGGGAAGCCGGTTTGGCAGCCGGTTTGGCAACCTTTTTGGCAGCCGGTTTGCGGGGTTTTTTCTCGACGCCGGCCATGGAGCTCCTCATGTTGGCAAACAATCATTTTGCGATCCCGCTGACCCTGCATATTTGACTGTTGTCAATTCTCCAGGTGGTTTCCACGGTCCCGATCCGGCGCTGGCGGTGATGTCAGCGTGCGTGGCCGGGTTCTTGCCCCGACCGCAGGCGCGCTGGCGTCGGTGTTGCCAGAGTGAAGCGGCACGTAGCCGGTCAGAGGGTATTGGTGTTTTCACTGTGTTGATCTGCCAGCAGCAATGCTATATTTTTGATCCATCGCGCCAAGCATCCATGATGCCGGTCCGGCGCGGTCGCCAACACCATGCATGATGCGGTTCTGGCGCTCATCACCTGCCTTCCGATCACGCCCAGCCAGATGCTTGATGCATTGACCCGACCAGAAACCCACCAGGAGCCCGTCCCATGAACGATCGCCGCATTCCATCCTCCCGTCGCACGCTGCTCAAGGCCGGTGCATTGTTGCCCGCGGTCGGCCTGCCGGGCCTGTTGCGCGCCCAGTCGAACACACTCAAGGTGGGTGTGATCCTGCCCCTGACCGGTGTGCTGGCTTTCCCGGGGCAACAGACACGGCATGGTTCGGAACTCGCGGTGAAGATGATGAAAGACCAGGGCATCAACATCGATGCCACCTACATCGACACCGAGTCCAAGGCGGAAGCCGGCCGGGTCGCGGCCGAACGCCTGATACGCGACGGTAATTCGGTGCTGATCGGGGCCTGGGAGAGCGGCGCCACAATTTCCGCTGCGCAGGCTGCCGAAGCCGCCAAGGTTCCGCTGATCGTGAACGTCGGAGCGGCGCCACAGATCACCGAGCAAGGCTTCACGATGGTGTTCCGCAACTTCACCAGCGCGTCACAGCTGGTCACCAGCGCAGTGCAGCGCATCAAGGAATTGCCGCGCAGCGCCAGTTTTGCGCCCAAGACCGCGGTGCTGACGCACACCAGCGACACCTTCGGCCAGTCCATGATGGGCGGTGTCAAGGCCTTGTGGGACAAGCTTGGCGTGGACATCAAGATCATCGACGTGATCAGCTACGACGTGCGGGCGCGCGACCTGTCGGTGGAGATCGGAAAGATCAAGTCGCTGAACCCGGACCTGTTGTTACCGATCACCCGCGTCAATGACGCGATCCTGATCGTGCGTGAGATGGTCAAGCAGGACTTCAACCCGATGGCGATCATCGGACCAGGCTCCCCAGGCCCTTACGAAAAGGCCTTCACCGATGCGCTGGGCAAATATGCGGACGACTACCTCACCTGCGTGCCCTGGTACGACCCGAGCCGCGCCATCACCAAAACGGTGCTGCAGCGCTGGCTCAAGGAATTCCCCGGTGAACGGCTCGAACTGAACTCAGGCTTTGGCTATGAAGGAATCCTGGTGGCGGCCGATGCGTTCAAGCGGGCCGGTTCGGCCAAACCCGCCGATCTGCATGCCGCGCTCAGGACTACCGATATCCAGGAGCACCTGATGTTTGGTGGTCCGATCCAGTTCGATGCCAAAGGGCAGAACAACAACATCGGCGGTGCGATGCTGCAGATCGTCAAGGATGAGCCCGTGCTGGTCGGCCCGTCCTCCATTGCGCAGGCACAACCCAGGTTGCCAATGACCAAGTGGAAAGCGCGCGCCTGATGCAGCCTGCGGTGGCGCGGGGGGGCGACGCCCGGGCGCTTGCTGCCGATGGTTGAGTTCTACGGCAACGTTGTCGTGGGTGGCCTGTTGCTGGGCGCGGTATACGCGTTGCTGGCCACCGGGCTCAACGTGATCTTCGGTGTCATGCGCATGGTCAATTTTGCCCATGGTGAAATGGTCGTGATCGGCATGTATGTCGGTTACGGAGTGTGGGCATGGACCGGCGCGTCGGCGCTGGTGGCCGCACCGATTGCTGCGCTGCTGCTGTTCGTGTTGGGTTACCTGTTCCAGCGCTTCCTCGGCAACCGCTTCGTCGAGGCGCCGCAGCACATGCAGTTCATTCTGTACATCGCGATCGCGCTGATGATCACTGGAATAAATGCGGTGTGGTTCGGCCCCGACCCGCGTGGCATCCAGAGCGCAGCCAGCTTCGAGGTCTATCAGCTCGGCGTGATCCGGTTCGATGCGGTGCGGACCCAGGCGGCCGCCGCATCCTTGTTGCTGGTTGCGGCTTTGTGGGCCTGGTTCCGGTTTTCGCTGACCGGCAAGGCCATCGAAGCGGCTGCGGAGAATCGGGTCGGTGGCCAGGCGATCGGCATTCGCATTCCGCATTTGTTTGCATTGACCGCGGGGCTGGGTTTTGCCTGCGCCGGCGCGGCCGGCGCGCTGGTGGCACCGATGTTCGACGTGCAGCCCTATCTGGGCGCCGAGTTCACCTTGGTGGCGTTCATCATCGTCATTGTCGGTGGGCTGGCAAGTCTGCCGGGGGCGCTGGTAGGCGGTTTATTGATCGGTCTGGCCGAAGCGTTGGCCGCAACGGTCGTGCCACCGTCGATGAAGTCGTTGTTCAGCTACGGGCTGCTGGTACTGGTGATCCTGCTGCGACCGCAGGGTCTGTTTGGCAAGGTCGAGGCGTAGTTGCGATGATCGACTCGCGGTCCATCCGCCTGGCCCTGGTGTTTCTGGCCGTGTTGTGTCTGATGCCACTGCTGCTCGACGACTTCGTGTTGTCGGTGCTGACGCTGGTGTTCCTGTTTGCCTCGGTCGGCATGGCCTGGAACCTGATGATGGGTTATGCCGGTCAGTTGTCGCTGGGCCATGCCTTGTATTTCGGCGCAGGTGCGTATGCGATGGGATTGCTGATCAACAAGCTGGCGATTTCTGCCTGGCTCGGACTGCCGTTGTCGTTTGCCGTCGGCGCCTTCTTTGGCGCCCTGGTTGGTGCGCTGGGCTTTCGCTTCGCGGTGCGTGGTGTGTATTTCGCACTATTGACGATTGCGTTTGCCGAGTTTGCCCGCATCCTGATGGAACATTGGGACTATGCTGGCGGCAACGGCGGCTTGTTTTTGCCGGCGCTGACACCCGACAACCAGCCCATGCTGAGCCTGCGGGGTGGCGCCACATTCTTCTACGAGGCGCTGCTTCTCACGATGGCCATCATCTGGTTGGCGTGCGGCCTGCTGGTGCGTGGACGTATCGGATATTACTGGCGCGCGGTGCGCGAGGACGAGGATGCGGCGCGTGCCATCGGAGTGCCGGCCACCCGCGTCAAGATCATTGCGACGGCGCTCAGCGCCGGCTTCACCGGCGTGTGTGGCGCCTGGTATACGCTGATCCAGGGCAGCCTGTTTCCGGACAGCGTGCTGGGCATGCGCATGAGCATCGACCTGATCGTCGCGCCCATCGTCGGTGGTCTGGGCAGCTTGTTTGGCCCGATCCTGGGCGCCATCGTGATCCAGCCGCTCAGCGAATTGTCCAAGGACTTCGCCCAGGCGCTTTCGCTCAGCGGCCTCAAGCTGATCGTTTACGGCGCCGTGTTGCTGGTGATCGTGTTGTTTGCACCCGATGGCATCTGGCCTCCGTTGGCGCGCCGGCTGCGGATCGGGAGGCGCAAATGAATTTGCTGGAGGTGCAGGGTCTGACCAAGGTCTACTCCGGCCTGACGGCGGTCAGCGCGGTCGACTTCGCGGTGCAACGGGGTTCGGTGACAGCGCTGATCGGGCCCAACGGCGCCGGCAAGACAACCTGCTTCAACCTGATCGCCGGCGCAACCCGCTGCAGCGCCGGGCGCGTGGTCTTCGATGGCCAGGACATCACCGGCCAGTCGCCCGAGCAGGCCTGCGCGCGCGGCATGGCGCGCACATTCCAGATCGTGCGCCCGTTGGCCGGCATGAGTGTGCTGGAAAACGTCGTCGTTGGTGCCCTGCTGCACGAAACCTCGGTGACTGCGGCCGAACATCAGGCCATGGCCGTGTTAGAGCGGATCGGTCTGGGTGCCAAGGCGAATGCCAGTGCGTCGGCACTGTCGTTGCCGGAGCGCAAGTTGCTCGAACTGGCCAAGGCACTGGCGACCCGACCGCGGCTGCTGATGCTCGACGAGGTGATGGCCGGCCTGCGACCGACCGAGGCTGACGCGATCGCGCAAGTGCTGCGCGACCTCAATGCCGATGGACTGACCATCTTGCTGATCGAACACGTGATGCGGGTGGTGATGGCGGTGGCCCAGCAGATCGTCGTGTTGCACCATGGCGAAAAGATCGCCGAAGGTGGCCCGCAGCAGATTGCCAAGGACCCGCAGGTGATTGCCTGTTACTTCGGCAGCAGCATGGCGGCGACACAGGATGCTTCATGAACTCTGATGCCCAAACGCCGTTGCTGCGGGTCGAAGGCCTGGAATCGGGCTATGCCGGATTACGGGTGCTCGCCGGCATCGACCTGCATGTCAACCGGGGCGAGACCGTTGCTGTGGTCGGCGGCAACGGCGCCGGCAAGACCACGTTGATCCGCACCATCACGGGCATGATCAAGGCCACGGCCGGAGCGGTGTCTTTCGGTGGTGTGCCATTGGTTGGCCTGAGCACCGACCGCATCTGTGAATACGGTCTGGCCCAGGTGCCCGAAGGCCGCCAGATTTTTGCCAGCCAGCCGGTGATGCTGATGCTCGACGAGCCATCGCTGGGATTGGCTCCCATCGTTGTGGAACAGATGTTTCGCACCGTGGCCATGCTGGCCTCCGAGGGCATGAGTATCCTGTTGGTGGAACAGAACGTGGCCGAGTCGCTGCGACTGTGCCAGCGGGCCTATGTGATGGAGAATGGCACCATCGCCCTGAGCGGCGATGCCAAAGACCTGCTGTCCGACGATCGGGTGCGGCAGGCGTATCTCGGCTTGTGACATCAGCCATGTCTCGCAACCAGAAAGGAATGGGATGCGTCACGCAATCGACATCGATCTGCCATCGCTGGGCCAGCTGAACTGCTGGCCACAGCGCGTATTGCGTCGCCCCGGTCGTGCGCAGCGGTGATGACGGCGATGCGTGTGGCAGCGGTGATTCTGGCGGCCGGCAGCGGTACCCGGCTGGGTGGAACAGCCAAGGCCCTGATCCGGATCGATGGCATAACCCTGGTGCAGCGCCTGATCGCAGCGGTGCAGGGCGCCGGCATCACCGATGTGCTGGTGGTGACCGGCGACTACCACGATGCGATCGCGCAAGTGGTGTCAGCCACAGGCGCCCGCGTGGTGCGCAATTCGGATGCGGCAAAGGGCCAGGGCGGATCGGTACGCCTGGGGCTGCAATACGCTAATGCACAGGCCGATGCGCAGGCCGATGCCGTGATGTTGTTGTTGTGCGATCAACCCCTGCTGACGTCGGCCGACCTGGTGGATTTGATGGACGCTTTCGGCCGACGCGCCAGCGGTGAATTCATGGTGCCTCGCGTTGATGCGAAACGTCGCGGTAACCCCGTGATGGCGTCACGCCGCGCCGTGCAGGCGATCCTGGCAAGCCCGACCGACGTCGCCTGCCGCGACTACATGGACGCGCATCCGGAATTGGTCTCTTACCTCGATACCCATAATGACCACTATGTGATTGACATCGACGTTCCGCAGGACCTGGCCACGGCGCGGGCGCGCCTGGCATGCACGGTGGAACTGTCCGACACGCCCGAGCCGCGCTGATTCGAGGAGGTTCCGGTGGATCCATGCAACTACGCTCAGTGGGCCGAGACCGATCTTCAAGCAACCTTACGCTCATCCAGAAAGAAGCACGCACCATGGATCTCGAATTGTTGCAAAGGACCTTGCGGCAGTTCGCCGCCGAACGGGACTGGGAGCGCTTTCACACGCCCAAGAATCTGATCATGGCCCTGATGGTCGAAGCAGCGGAGCTGGCCGAGATCTTCCAATGGATGACGCCGGAGCAGTCGTTGTCCGTGCGCACCGACAAGGTCGAACAGGAGCGCATCGGCGACGAGGTCGCGGATGTACTGCTCTACCTGCTTCAGCTGACTGACCACTGTGGCATCGACCTGCAACGGGCCGTTGATCGCAAACTCGTGAAGAACGCGAAAAAGCACCCGCCCACCAAGCCCGGTCTGCCAGCCGGGTATCCACGGGGCGGTGGAGTCGCTGCTGAACGGCGGAAAAGTCGATGAAGAAGCGGTGAAAACCGTCGTCGCCCGTCTTGTTGCGGACAGGCATGTGACCATCGACGAGAAGGGCGCGGTCACATTCGTTTGACGGCGCAAGTTGTTCCAGGAGGGACGAGGCGGCTCCGGCGGAAGCTGTGAGATTCGAACTCACGGAGGGTTTGACCCCTCGCCGGTTTTCAAGACCGGTGCCTTAAACCGCTCGGCCAAGCTTCCAATCGGCCGATTTTAGCCGTGGGCGAGTATGACCGGTTCCTCAATGAACGCTATCACGTTGGCCAGGCCATGTACTGGTGCGAAGCCGGCGCATTCTGGTATGCGTTTGTTGGCGGTCAACATGGTGCAAGGGGAGTTGATTCGGTCTGCGGTTGGCGATAATATAACAATCGTTATAACAATGTGGAGCCGTCATGTCAGTCGTGAAGTTGACCCAGATCGGAAACTCGGTTGGAGTGATCTTGCCAAAAGAAGTGCTGGCGCGCCTCAAAGTCGAGAAGGGTGACCAGTTGTTCATGAGTGAGGCGGTAGATGGGGTCACCTTGTCCACCTACGATCCGGAATTCGAGACACAGATGCTGCAGGCACGCGCAATCATGAAAAAGCGTCGCGCCGTCTTGCGTGAACTGGCCAAATGAAGCCAGGCAAGACGGGTTGGGTCTGGATACAGCAGGCGGTTCTGCTGGCGGTGCATTCCGAGCAACTGGCCGAGCATGGCGGATTGCCGGGTGTTCGTGACCGCAATGGCCTTGCGTCCGCCATCGCACGACCCGAAAACCTTGCGCATTGTGGTGACCCGGATGCTGCCGATCTTGCGGCCGCCTACGGGTTTGGCATCGCACGCAACCATCCGTTCATTGATGGCAACAAACGTACAGCATTTGTCGCGGTCGAATTGTTTCTTGCTTGCAATGGATTTGAACTGACTGCGGACAATGCCCACTGTGTTCTGACCATGCTCGGCGTCGCCGCAGGTGACATCACCGAAGCTGATTTTGCCCTCTGGTTGCGCGGGCACATCCGGCCGGTCTGACGGGCTACAAGGTTTCCGCGGACTGGACCGCCGTCACGATGGTTTGCTGCTGGCCGTCACGGTCACGGGTGCGCAACCACCACACCATGCCTTTGCGTACCGGGCAGCTTGCGGTCTGCAAAAGTAGCAGCCGGGCAATGGTTTCGCCCAGCGTCGGCTGGTGGCCAATGATCAGCACCGCATTCTTGCAATGAGGCCATTGGGCCGCCTCCAATAATTGCGTCACGCCCGTCCCCGAACCCAGTTCCGGCATGAGCCTGTATTTGCGACCCAAGGCCTGGGCCGTCTGTTCGCAGCGACGTGCCGGGCTGCTCAGCACGCGGGTGCCTTCGGGTAGCTGACGATCGAGCCAGCCCGCCACCCGTGCCGCCTGCTTGACACCACGGGGCGTCAGCACCCGGTCGATATCGTTGACGGTCTCGTCGCCGTCTTGCGCGTCGGCATGGCGCCACAGGATCAGGTCCATTCGATCGCGTTTTCAGTGGGAGCGCCGTAACGGGTCATCAATGCGTCCTGCATGCCCGGGCTCTGGCCGGCCGCATTGGCCTGCACGCGCCGGTAGTTGCCATCGGCTGACAGCAGCCAGGCATCGCGATGGTCATACAGGCTGGCCACCAGGCATTCGTCGATGATGCGCTGGCGCAGCGCAGGATCGTCGATCGGCCACGCCAACTCGATCCGGCGCAGCATATTGCGGTTCATCCAGTCGGCACTCGACAGATACAGTTTCTCCTGCTCACCGGCACGGAAGTAGAACACCCGTGAGTGCTCCAGGAATCGCCCGATGATGGAACGCACGTGGATGTTGTCGGTCAGGCCCGGCAATTCGGGCGGCAATATGCAGGCACCCCGCACGATCAGGTCGATGCGGGCCCCCCTTTGCCCTGCGCGCACCAGCGCCAGCGTTAACGCCTCGTCGGTCAATGCGTTCATCTTGAGAACGATGCGGGCATCTTCACCGCGCTTGGCCGCGGCGCTGACCTGCGCGATGCAGTCGATGAAGCGTTGTTGCAGTGCAAACGGTGCGATCCAGACCTTGTTCAGGCGCGGCATCCGGCTATGGCTGGCCAGATGCAGGAATACGTTCTCGATGTCCATCGTCAATGCGGGATCGGCGCTCATATGGCCGATGTCGGTATACAGGCCCGCAGTGCGCACGTTGTAGTTGCCGGTGGACAGATGCACATACCGCACCAGCTTGCCGCTTTCGCGCCGCGTGATGAGCAGCATCTTGGCATGCGTCTTGAGCCCGACGACGCCATACACCACCTGTGCACCCACGGCCTCCAGGCGCTCGGCCCAGTTGATGTTGTTCTCCTCGTCAAAACGCGCCTTGAGTTCGACGATCGCGGTCACTTCCTTGCCTCGGCGTACCGCCTCGCACAGCAGGTCCAGCAGTTCCGTGTCAGGACCGGTGCGGTAGATCGTCTGCTTGATCGCCAACACGTCCGGGTCGTGCACTGCTTCGCGCAGAAATGCCGTGACCAGCGCAAAACTCTCGTAGGGATGGTGCAGCACGATGTCGCCTTCGCGCAGTCGCTCGAACAGCGATGCGTTGTGCCGTATTTGATGCATCTTGGCCGGCACGTACGGCGCAAACAGCAGGTGAGGCGCATCCACCAGGTCGATCAGCTGCTGGACCCTCACCAGATTGACCGGCCCATGCACCCGATACAGCGACTGGGAGGGCAGGTTGAACTGGCGGAGCAGGAAGCCGGCCAGGTAGTCGGAGCAACCCGTCGCCACCTCCAGCCGCACCGCCTGCCCGTAGTGGCGCTGCTGCAGCCCCAGGCGCATGGCGGTGCGCAGGTTGCGTGCTTCATCCTCGTCCACCGCCAGATCGGAGTGCCGCGTGACCCTGAATTGCGAGAACTGACCGACCTGGCGGCCAGGAAACAGGCTGTTCAGATGGCTCCGGATGACACTGGACAGAGACACCAGTGCGGCCTTGCCGCCGGAGACCTTGGGCGCCATGCGGATCAGGCGCGGCAACACCCGGGGTACCTTTACGATGGCGATCTCGTTTACGCGCCCGAATGCGTCCTTGCCACCGAGGCGCACGATGAAATTGAGCGTCTTGTTGGCGACCTGCGGAAATGGATGCGCCGGGTCCAGGCCAACCGGTATCAGCAGCGGGCGGACTTCGCGTTCGAAATAGCCGTTGACCCATTTGGCCTGGGCCGCCGTGCGATCACCATGACCGATGATCTCGATACCCTCGCGTGCGAAGGCTGGCATGAACGCGTCGTTGTACAGGCTGTATTGCCGGTCGACCAGGGTATGCGCGGCCTGGGCCAGTGCATCGAACGTCTGCATGCTGACCAGGCCCTTGCGTACCCCGCTCTGATGCGCCTGCAGTTGGACCGCCATCCGGACTTCAAAGAACTCGTCCAGGTTGGACGAGACGATACACAGGTAACGCAGGCGTTCGAGCAACGGCACGTCGGGTCGGTGCGCCCAATCCAGTACCCGCTCGTTGAACGCCAGGATGCTGTGATCGCGGTCCAGCAACGGGATGTGCTGCGGCTTGCCGGTGACCACCTTCTTCTTTTTGGAGTTCATGCCATGCGTCTTGAAACAGCTGAAGTATCAGCGCAGTCCGTAACGCCCGAGCTTGTGTGCCAATTCGATCGCCGAATCGACAGCCAGTTTTTCAAAAATATTGGCGCGGTGGAACTCGATGGTGCGCGGCGTCACGCCCAGGTGCTCGGCGATGATCTTGTTGTAGTGCCCCAGAATCAATTCGTCCAGCACCTCCAGTTCCCTCGGGCTCAGGTTGACCAACGCCAACCGCAGGCGCTGCTGTTCGGCCGTCGCGTCGACCAGCACCTGCGCCGCCACCAGGGCCTGTTCGACCTTGTCGACCAGCACATTGTTCTGGAACGGCTTTTCCAGGAAATCCCAGGCGCCGTTCTTGACGGCAGTCACCGCCATGCTGACATCGCCATGCCCGGTCAGGAACAACACCGGCCAGGGGCAGGCCATGTCCTTGAGCCGCGCGAAGGTCGTCAGCCCCGAAACGGGCGCCATGCGGATGTCCAGCAATACGACCGCATGGCCCCATTCACCGGAGCTCGCCTGTGCCATCTGCAAGAACGGCTCAGCGCCTGGCCAGACGGCCACGGTATGGCCGCGCGAGTCGAACAGCCAGGACAAGGCGTCGCGGAAGTCGGCGTCGTCGTCGACGACATGGATCCGGGCATTCAATGTTGTCCCTGCGGCGTTCACGCCACCAGCTCCGCGGTGGCCGGTTGCGCCGGCGTCGGCGCGTCGGCCAGTTGCAGCCACAACGTGAATCGGGCGCCACCGAGTTGCGGATCCCGCGACACGTCGATGCGTCCGTGGTGTGCTTCGATGACGGAGCGGCAGATGGCCAGGCCCATGCCCATGGCTGCGCTGTCGTCGCGCGCGCTGAAAAACGCGGTGAAGACATGGTCGAGTTGCTCCGGCGCGATACCCGGCCCGTTATCAGCGATCACGATGCCGGTCATGCCGGCGTCCGACACCAGTGTGATGTGTACCCGTGCCGGCGTCGGGCCGCGACCCGCCCACTGCTGCGCATTGACCATCACGTTGCGTACCGCGTGTTCGAGCAGCATGGGGTCGGCCTCGATCCAGACGGGTGCCTGCGGGAGGTCGACATCGGCCACCAGTTCGGAGGCGGGGGGTTGGTTGCGCAGGATGCGCCGCAACAACGCCACCAGATCCACACGGCTGCGCGACAGTTCCCGGCGTTGCGCAAACGCATTTACCCGCTGGATGATGAGGCCACATTTTTCTGCGAGCCGTTCCATGCGCTCGGCGATGGGCAGGGCCTGCGCCAGCGAGATCTGTCCTGCGCGCAGCCGGTTGCCCAGGCCCGCGGCAAAGCCGCTGAGCGCGCCCAGCGGTTGATTGAGCTCGTGCGCCAGCGTGGAGGCCACCTCGCCGATGGCTACCAGCCGTCCCGAGGCTTCCAGCCGCTCCTGCTGGCGAGCCGCCATGCGTTGCGCCTGCTTGCGTTCGCTGATGTCGAGCACGGAACTCATCCAGCCTAGCTGCTGGCCATTGGCCGCCGTCAGCGGCGCCTCATGCACCAGCACGTCGACCCGATGGCCGTCGCGGTGCTGAAAAAGCAGTTCGACACCGGAAGCCTCGGCCGTGTGTGCAATCAGCCTTTCGGTCACCGGCTGCGGGTTCTCCACCGTGCCGCGGGACCAGTATGGCAACGGCGGCGCATGGCCGACGAGTTCATCTGTCGTGTATCCGACGATGCGGCAAAACGCCTGGTTCACATACAGGATGCGTCCCTGCAGGTCCCAGGCGCGCAAGCCGACGGTGAGCGAGTCCTCCATGGCGCGGCGCAGCGCGACCTGCGACTGCAATTGCGATTCGACACGCTGGCGCTTGGCAAAATCCCGGCGCAATGCAAACAGGCTCGCCAACATGCCCAGCAAAAACAACAAGGCGACCCCGAAAAACGCCCGCGGCACGTTGGCCGTCCGTGAGCCCACCGGGGTGACAAGCACAGCGAGATCGGTGCCCGCCAGGTTCATCGGCGACTGATAGGCGCCGGGTGTGTCTGCGTGCTGGCTCGATGGCGTCGGGTTGTCGGTGAGCCGCAGCCGATGACCTTTTTTGAACCAGATCGGTACCAGGCGATCGATGGCGGTCGGCAGATCGATGGCGGCGACGTAGTTGCCGACGAATTCGCCGCGCTCGAACGCCGGTACGGCCAGCCACACCACGTCGTCGCTGGTTCCGTCCGCGTTGCGCATCGGTCCCGCATAACTGGCCCGACGCAGGACCCGCGCGATGTCCTGCATCGCATCGAGCTCGCCGGCATTGTCGGGATTGCGCAGGCGGTCCGCGCGCAGCCGCTCCAGTCCAGGCGGAGGTTCTGCCTGGTCGACGGTGCCCAGCCAGCCGCGCGCGATCAGCACGCCGGGTTCGGACCACAACAAGCCGCCGTGGCGCTGCGCAGACGTGTCCGCAGTGGTTTGCATATCCCCGTGGCCACGGGCCTGGGAGCGCAGGTCGTCCTCCAGGCGCCGGAAATGAAAAGCCATGCTTTGCTCCAGCCACAAGGCATCGGCGATGTTCTGCCGGGCCTCCTCTTCGGCTTCGAAGTTCTGCAGGTACAGCACCAGCGCCACGATGGAGGCCACCAGCAACGCCAGGAACCCGAGCAACCACAATTGCGCGC
>CAJDWR010000182.1_pt1 | contig 18009 bp, 20 predicted proteins | sample 7391651 | NCBI WGS metagenome assembly CAJDWR01 (sample SAMEA7055720, study PRJEB34461) | soil metagenome | biome: terrestrial ecosystem; feature: Peninsula; material: soil | place: Antarctica | collected 2016
GACGTGCGATTGCGCTGCGCGACGAATGTGGCTCACTGGCCGCCTACTTCTGGCGCTGGGAGCCCGACCCGGCCACGCGCCCGGCACACATCACGCGCGAAGCCTTGCGCACCATGACCACTTCGTCAGAATCGGTTGCCCTGTCAAAAGACCTCAAGCGGCGAGGTTGGACCTTCGTAGGGCCGACGACAGTCTACGCATTCATGCAGGCGATGGGTCTGGTGAACGACCATGTAGAAGGGTGTGCGACACGGGTGCTGGCAATTGCTTCGCGCAACGCGTTTTCACCGCCGGGTTCGCCGTTGTAGCCGTCTGCCATCAGACTATCGACTTTCTATACACCTTCAACAAGACTAGCAACCCGATCCCGATGCTGGCGTTACTGCAAGGGCGCCCACCAACCCGCGGATCGTTCGATGTCGGTTACGCAATGCAACCGTCAATACGTCTCCAGGTGCAGCCTGCCGTCGCGCTTGAGCGCTGCGCCGACATCATCCCAACGCAGACCGGCGCCAACAGCGATGTCACGCAGAGCCAGCACCACACCCTCCTCCATGTCCTTGAGTCCGCAGACATAAAAATGGCTGTTCGCATCGGCGAGTAGTTGCGCCAGGTCGGCGGCACGTTCGCGCATCGCGTCCTGCACATACTTCTTCGGCTGACCCTGCGTGCGGCTGAACGCAAAGTTGGTGTCGATAAAGTCCTTGGGCAGATTCTGCAAGGGCCCGAAATAGGGTAGCTCCTCCTGGGTGCGGGCGCCGAAGAACAGCATCAGCTTGCCACTTTCGAACTTGCCCGACGCGCGCAACCGCCGGCGCCACTCGGTCATCGCCCGCATCGGCGCGCTGCCGGTGCCAGTGCAGATCATCACGATGTGGCTCTTGGGGTGGTTGGGCATCAGGAAGCTGGCGCCAAACGGACCCACCACCTCCACCTTGTCGCCGACCTTCAGGTCACACATGAAGTTGCTGGCCACCCCCCGCACCGGCTTGCCCTGGCGGTCTTCAAGCACGCGTTTGATCGTCAGCGACAGGTTGTTGTAGCCCGGACGCTCGCCATTTCGCGGGCTGGCGATCGAATACTGGCGCGGATGGTGTGGTTTGCCGTTGGCATCCAGGCCTGGCGCAATGACAGCGATCGACTGGCCTTCGAGCACCGGAAACGGTGTGGTGCCGAAATCGAGAACGACATGGTGGGTGTCATACTCCTTGCCCACCTTGGTGACCCGCACATTGCCGCTCACCGTGGCTGTCAAGGTCTTGACCGGCGTCTTGGGACCGTACAGGTTGGTGAATGCGTGCGCCGCCGACCAGGGCGGCAGTTGCGCGCCGTACTGCGCACTGTTGAAGCTCTCTTCGCCGGTCTGGTCGATCTTGACAATCGGCGCCAGCGACGCAATCGGCGCTAGCGACGGCTGCGCTTCGGCGGACTCGACGGCCACACCGGCGTCGGCCAGCTCCTGCTCACTGAGCTCCGCCGGCAATTCGTTCCAACCGAACTGCTCCTTCAAGCTGTACGCCTTGGCCTTGGGCATGAAGCGCCAGTTGTCGATCGCACCGGTCGGACACGGCGAAATGCAGGCCAGGCATTGCTGGCAGACGTCGACGTCGACGACGTAGTTGTTGTCGTCGTGCGAAATCGCATTGATCGGGCACATCTCCTCGCAGGTATTGCATCGGATGCAAAGCTCCGGGTCGATCAAGTGTTGCTTGATGACATTGGCATCCGACGCGCCCATAGCGATATCCTCCAGCAAGACCAAGGTGTGTTCACACTACGACGACGCGTGCGAACGGTCCCTAGGCGAAACGCACATATTCGAAGTCGATCGGCTGGCGGTTGATGCCGATCGCTGGCGGTGCGATCCAGTTCGCGAATTTGCCTGGTTCGACGACGCGCCCCATCAGACTCGTTACGTGGGCACGGTCGGTCGCGCTGGGCAACCATGTGTCCTTCTTCGCTTCCCACTCGGCTTCGCTGACCACCTGTCCCTCCGGTGAGATCCTGGCACCGGCCAGGGCGCCGATACTACGGTGGAAGGCCTTGTGCGGTGTCGTCAGCCGGAAAGGGATGCCGGCCTTTTCGATGACCTTGTTCCAGCGGTTCACGCGCATTGAGCATCGGCACCTGGCGTTCGATCAACTGGCCGTTCTCCAGTGCGAGCACGGGATAGGTCTGGCCACGCAGTTGGTGGTCGTCGGTGCGTTTGCCTTCTTCGAATCGGCCCTTCAACCCGGTACTGTAGAAAGTGGCGGCATTGCTGGATTCGTCGGCGCCGAACAGGTCGATCGTCACGCTGAAATGGAAGTTCAGGTACCGCTGGATCGTCGGCAGGTCGATCACGCCGGCTTCGCGCAGCTTTTTCGGATCGTCGGTCTTGAGTTCGTTCATCACCGCACAGGTGCGGTTGATGATGCGGCTGACGCCCGACTCGCCGACGAACATGTGGTGCGCCTCTTCGGTCAACATGAACTTGGTGGTGCGCGCGAGCGGGTCGAACGCGCTTTCTGCCAGTGCGCAGAGCTGGAACTTGCCGTCCCGGTCGGTGAAGTAGGTGAACATGAAGAAGCTCAGCCAGTCCGGCGTCTCTTCGTTGAACGCCTGCAAGATGCGTGGGTTGTCTTCATGGCCGCTGCGACGCTGCAACAAGGCTTCGCCTTCTTCGCGCCCATCGCGGCCGAAATGCTTGTGCAGCAGGTAAACCATGGCCCACAGGTGCCGCCCTTCCTCGACGTTGACCTGGAACAGGTTGCGCAGGTCATACTGGCTCGGGCAAGTCATGCCCAGGTGGCGTTGCTGCTCCACCGACGCCGGTTCGGTGTCGCCCTGGGTCACGATGATGCGGCGCAGGTTGGCGCGGTATTCGCCGGGCACCTCGTTCCAGGCGTCTTCGCCTTTATGGTCGCCAAAGTGGATCTTGCGGTCCTGCTCGCCCGGGTTCAGGAAGATGCCCCAGCGGTAGTCGGGCATCTTCACATGGCCGAACTGCGCCCATCCCTGGGGATCGACGCTGGTGGCAGTGCGCAGGTAGACGTCGAAATTCTGGCTGTTGTCAGGCCCAGCCTCACCCCACCAGTTCAGGAAGTTCGGTTGCCACTGCTCCAGCGCACGCTGCAAGGTGCGGTCTTCCGCCAGGTTGACGTTGTTAGGAATCTTGTCGCTGTAATTGATTGCGCTCATGGTGTTCTCCAGGAAACGGACACGGCGGAAATAGTGTGGTTGTGACGCGCCGCCCAGTCCGCGCCACACAACAGTCGGGATCGGCGGATCAGACGCGGTTCCAGTCGAAAACCGCCTTGTCGCCCTTGCCATAAACCTTCAGTGCACCTTTGTCGCCCACCGCATTGGGCCGCTGGAAGATCCAGTTCTGCCACGCCGTGAGGCGTCCGAACACCCGGGTGAACATGTTCTCCGGGCCGTTGAAACGCAGGTTGGCTTCCATGCCGGTGAGAGCATCGGGATTCATCGACACCCTCTCCTCGATCGCGATGCGGATCTCGTCCTCCCAATCGATGTCGTCGGGGTTGCGGGTGACCAGGCCAACCGCCACGGCGGCGTCGGCGTCCAGCTTCTGGCCCAGCACAGCTCGGACCGCGTCGAGCGCCGGCTGCTCGTCATAAAAGCGGCGCTGCAGGCGGCTTTGGCCAGTGACCATTGGATAAAAGCCGAAGTTGGTATCACCAACCGTCACCTTCGGTGCCTTCTCCGGGTCATTGGGCAAAGCAAGCTGGTAGCTGCGGTCACACGCCAGCGCGAGTTCGAACAACGTGCCGGTAAAACACGAACCAGATTCAATCAGCGCGAACAGGCTGCGCGAGGACACATCCAGCCGGCTGAAGGTGCGGCGCAACAATCCGATCGTCTCGCGCACCAGCCAGTGATTCTGATGGGCCAGCAGCAGTGCGTCCATCGCCAACACAGCTGCGCCATCACCTTGGGTCTTGATCAGCCAGGTGCCGATCTCGGGTTCGTTGGTGCGCATCTCGAGAATCGCGTCCTCGAGTTCACGGCCCAGTTGCAGCGGATACCAGGCCGCGCCCAGTGCCTCGATGCCAGCAAGGTCGGTCGGCTGCGGGCCTGAGGGCGCTTGAACGGTGAAAGTGGCAGTCCGCCTGGCGCGATCGATCACAACCTCGACCAACGGATACCGCAAGGCATCGGCCTCGATGCTGCGCTCCAGCGGCGGGAGTGACACGCCCTTGGCATCCAACGGACGGTCGCTGCCATGGGCCAGCGCCAGGGCGCGCTCCTTCACCGTGGCGGCGAACACCGCCGGCTTGGCGATCTCGTCGACCAGGCGCCAATCCTTGGCTCGCTGGCCACGTACACCTTCGACACTGGTACAGAAGAGGTCGGCCAGGTCATGGCGTACCTTTTTCTTGTCGGTGACACGGGTCAGTCCACCGGTGCCCGGCAACACACCCAGCAAGGGCACCTCGGGCAGGCTCACCGCACTCGAGCGGTCATCCACCAGGATGATCTCGTCACACGCGAGCGCCAGTTCGTAGCCGCCACCCGCACATGCGCCATTGACGGCTGCGAGAAATTTCAGGCCACTGTGGGCGCTGCTATCTTCAAGGCCGTTGCGCGTCTCATTGGTGAACTTGCAGAAATTGACCTTCCAGGCATGGCTGCTCACACCCAGCATGAAGATATTGGCGCCGGAGCAGAACACCTTGTCTTTGGTACTGGTGATCACCACGCAACGCACTTCAGGGTGCTCGAAACGGATACGGTTGACCGCATCGTTCAGCTCGATATCCACGCCCAGGTCGTAACTGTTGAGCTTGAGCTTGTAACCGGGACGCAAACCCCCGTCTTCGTCGAAGTCGGCCGAGAGGGTGGCGACCGGGCCGTCGAAGGACAGTTTCCAGTGACAGTAGCGGCTCGGAAGGGTCTGGTAATCGACCCGCTCGGTTTGGCTCATGCGAACTCCTGAATACGCACTAAAGTGCATCAATGAAACAATCGTCTCCGATGCATTCTAGTGCCAATTCTGAATTTAAATCAAGCATTATTATGCATTTTCATAATGCGGCAATTGACAAATGCAGCGCCTGCCGCACCATTTTGCGCAAAGCAGCGAAGGTCGGCTCCAAAGCCGCTGCACTGGTATCGAGCCGGAACTCCGCCTTGGAATAGAAAGCTGCCCGACCTGCCAGGATGCCTTTGAGGTCCTCCATCGCCTCCCGGTTGCCGGCCATCGGACGCAGATCGCCCTGGGCCGCAACCCTCTGCATGTGGTCCTGCGGATCGGCCTGCAACCAGACAGTCGTGCAATGCGCCAACAGCAGGTTGAACGACGCCGGGTCGGAAACGATGCCGCCGGGCGTGGCGATCACGGCCTCGGGGTAGATCTGGATTGCCTCCTCCAGCGCGCGGCGCTCATAACGCCGGTAGGCATTCTGGCCATACAGCGACTGGATCTCGTTGACCGAACAACCGGCGAACTGCTCGATCTCACGGCTGAGTTCGACGAACGGAAATCCCAGGTCGTGCGCCAACATGCTTCCCAGTGTGGACTTGCCGGCACCGCGCAAGCCAATCAAGGCCACGCGTGAACTGCGCTGCAATTGACCTTGCCCGTGCGCGCCACCGGTGCCCAGCATTTCGCCGATGGTCTCGCGGACCCGGCGCAAGGTCGCTTCGTCAGAGCGCTCCAGCAATTCTCGAATCATCAGCCATTCCGGCGAACGGGTGGTGGCGTCGCCCAGCAGTTCGGCCAAGGTGCATTTGAGCGCCTGCGCCACCTGCAGCAGCACCAGGATCGACGCATTGCCCACCCCATATTCGAGGTTGGCCAGATGACGCTCGGACACATCGGCAGTGGCGGCCAGCACTCGGCGCGTCATGCCGCGCCGCGATCGCAGCAGCCGCACCCGGTCTCCAAGCGCGACCAAAAAGGGGTTCTTGCACTCCTTGCCGGGATGGCGCTCTGGTTCTGACGGGACCGGTGCAGCAGTGCCCTGGTCTGTATCGAGCGCTGGCGGTTCGCCCGCAGAACCCGAGGCCAGCGGCGTTGACTGCAATATAGTGATTGACATGAATTAGAGGCGTGACTAGAGTCGGAGCACGCACAATACTGCAACTAGCCGCATCTGGCAAGCCGAAACGGGCTGGGCCAAGTGCTCGATGAGACACGATTGGAGACACATATGACCAGCAACGCTACGCCGACCGACACCGTGCAGGCGCCGCCTGCCCGATTCAATGTTGCGCACCATCTGCTGGCGATCAATGCCGGGCGCGCCGGCAAGGCGGCTTTCATCGACGACCAGGGAACACTGACTTACGGTGAACTGGACGAGCGCGTGCGACGCATGGCAGCCGGGCTGCGTGCGATGGGCTTACGACGTGAGGAGCGCGTACTGCTGCTGATGCACGACTGCAACGACTGGCCGGTGTGTTTCCTGGGAGCCATGTACGCGGGCCTGGTGCCGGTAGCAGTCAACACCTTGCTGACCGCCGACGATTTCGCTTACATGCTGGAGCATTCCCGTGCCCAGGCGGTGCTGGTGTCGGGCGCGTTGTTGCCGACATTGACCGCTGCAATGACGCGATCAGACCATGAGGTCTACAAGGTGATCGTGTCGCGACCCGCCGCCCCGCTGCATCCATCCGAGACCGATCTGGAGTCCTTCTTGCAGACCCAGACTCCGGCGACCCGACCATCCGCGACCAACGCCGACGACCCGGGATTCTGGCTCTACTCGTCGGGCTCCACCGGCAGGCCCAAAGGCACGGTCCATTCTCATGCCAACCCCTACTGGACCGCCGAACTCTATGGCAAGGGCGTGCTGCATTTGACCGAGAACGACGTCTGCTTTTCGGCTGCAAAGTTGTTTTTCGCTTATGGCCTGGGCAACGGACTGACATTTCCGATGAGTGTCGGCGCAACCACGCTGCTGATGCCCGAGCGACCGACACCCGAAGCCACGTTCAAGCGCTGGGTCGGTGCGGCCGGCGGCATCCGGCCGACCGTGTTCTTTGGCGCACCCACCGGTTTTGCCGGCATGCTGGCGGACCCAAAGTTGCCCGGGCGCGATGCGGTGATCTTGCGCATGGCGTCGTCGGCCGGTGAGGCCTTGCCCGCAGAACTGGGCCAACGATTCAAGGCCCACTTCGGCGTCGACATCATCGACGGCATTGGTTCGACCGAAATGCTGCACATCTTCCTGTCCAACCAACCAGAGCGTGTCCATTACGGCACCACCGGCTGGCCGGTGCCGGGATACGAGATTGCACTGCGCGGCGAGGATGGTGGCACGGTGCCGGACGGTGAACCGGGGGATCTGTATATCCAGGGCCCAAGCGCTGCCATGATGTACTGGGGTAATCGCGAGAAGACGCGCGAGACCTTCCAGGGCGGCTGGACCAAAAGCGGCGATAAATACGTACACAATGCAGACGGCAGCTACACCTACAGCGGGCGCAGCGACGACATGCTCAAGGTCAGTGGCATCTATGTCAGCCCGTTCGAGGTCGAGGCCACACTGGCGCAACACCCCGCGGTGCTGGAAGCGGCCGTTATCGGCAGCATCGACGCCGACGGACTGACCAAGACCAAGGCCTTCGTGGTGCGCAAGAATGGCGCATCGGTAGACGAGGCCGAACTTCAGGCCTTCGTCAAGGAGCGTCTGGCACCCTACAAGTACCCGCGGGTCATCGAGTTCATCGACGACCTGCCCAAGACCGCCACCGGCAAGATCCAGCGCTTCAAGCTGCGCGAGCGCGAAAGCAGGAGCGGCTGATTTGGGCACGGACGTCGGCTTCGTCGACATCGCGTGGGGCGATCGGACGGTGCGCATAGAACATGCATGGCTCGCACCGGAGCGCACTGGGCAGCCGCTGATGGTGTTCCTGCATGAGGGGCTGGGGTCATTGGCGATGTGGAAGGACTTTCCGCAGCAGTTGTGCGATGCGCTGGGCTGCCGCGGCCTGGTCTATTCGCGCCCCGGTTATGGGCGATCGACACCACGCGCCGCGGATGAAGTCTGGCAACTGGACTTCATGCATCGCCAGGCCCATGAGGTACTGCCGGCGCTGCTGCATGCATTGCACGTCGACCCGTCACGCGACCGGCTCTGGCTTTTCGGCCACAGCGATGGTGGCTCGATCGCGTTGTTGTTCGCCGCAGCGTGTACACAGCCGCTTGGCGGGGTCATCGTGCTGGCGCCGCACATCCTGGTCGAGGACCTGTCGGTGTCAAGTATTGAAGAGGCGCGTCAGGCCTATCTGACCGGATCTGGCTGTACCCGCCGTTTCGTGCATGGTCGATCGAAAACGAGATCAACACGATTACCTGCCCCCTGCTGGCAATACAGGGCCTGGACGACCCTTATGGCACGCTCGAACAAGTCAACGGCATCGCTCGCCGTGTGCCGCAGACCCGGCTTTGCACCCTGCCCGACTGCGGGCATTCGCCGCACCGGGACCAGACGGATGCGGTGGTCGCCGAAGTGACGGCGTTTTTCGCGTTGCATCATCCGGCGTGAATGTGGCTGTCGCGGCGCGCGGTCTGACTCTTGGTGCGCCGCCCTATAGTCATTTGGTTGCCATGACCGGAGATTCGAATGCCTCGTTTTGCCGCCAACCTGAGCATGCTCTACAACGAGCATGATTTCCTTGATCGTTTTGACGCGGCGGCCAGGGACGGTTTCCAGGCTGTGGAATTCATGTTTCCGTACGCATACGCGGCGGATGAACTGGCCCGCCGATTAGCGGACAACGGCCTGCAGCAGGTTTTGTTCAACGCCCCACCAGGCCAATCGGACCAGGGTGAACGTGGCCTGGCGTGTTTGCCCGGACGCGAACAGGAGTTCCGCTCCAGCCTGCTGCTGGCGCTCGAATACGCCCAGGCGCTCGATTGCCCGCGTATCCATGTGATGGCCGGCCTCGCGCCCGCCGGGGCCAACCGGCAGCAGCTGCAGCACACCTACACCACCAACCTGGCCTGGGCGGCCGAGAAGGCAGCTACGCTCGGGCGCGAGATCCTCATCGAGCCGATCAACACCCGCGACATTCCCGGATTTTTCCTGAACCGCCAGGACGAGGCCCATCGTATGGTCGCCGCGGTAGGTGCTGCAAACCTGAAGGTACAGATGGACCTGTACCACTGCCAGATCGTCGAAGGCGACGTGGCCATGAAGATCCGCCAGTGGTTACCCACCGGCCAGGTCGGTCACATGCAGATAGCCGGCGTGCCGATGCGCCACGAGCCGGACCTCGGCGAATTGCACCACTCTTATCTGTTTGACGTCATCGACGAAGTGGCCGCTCTGTGCAACTGGCAAGGCTGGGTCGGATGCGAATACCGGCCGCAGCGGGGCGTGGCGCCGGGCGCAACCACGGCAGGCATGGGGTGGTTGCGCGCACGCGGCGCGTAGTTGCGGCCCATTGCGCAGTGCGCATCAAGGAGGTTTGCACAGTGAACCGTTTGCAGGAGACACTCGCCGAGTTGCGGCACGAGGCCAGACCCGAAGCACTGGGCGGCATGGCGCGTTTCGGTCTCGTCGGCGCGGATCGGCTGGGCTTGTCAATGCCGGTCATGCGTCGCATTGCGAAGCGGTTTGGCCGCGATCACACTCTGGCGTTGGCATTATGGGAAACCGGCATTCCCGACGCCCGGATCGTGGCCGGCCTGGTCGCCGACCCTGCGCAGATCACATCGCGCCAGATGGACGCGTGGGCCGCGGACTTTGCGTCCTGGGACGTGTGTGATCAGGTCTGCCTGGGCACGTTCGTCGCGTCACCGCATGCCTGGCGCAAGGTCCAGACCTGGTCCCGGCGTAAACCGGAGTTTGTCCGCCGATCGGCCTTTTCGTTGCTGGCGATGCTGGCCGTGCACGACAAGTCGTCGGGCGATGCGCGTTTCATTACCTGTCTGCCCTTGATCGAGGCGGCGGCCGATGATGACCGCAACTTCGTCAAGAAGGCAGTCAACTGGGCCCTGCGCGGCATCGGCAAACGCAACCAGGTGCTAAACGACGAGGCTGTAGCAGCCGCCCGACGGCTGGCCCGCAGCGATGCGCGCAGCGCACGGTGGATCGCGTCGGACGCGCTGCGTGAACTCTGCAGCGAAGCCGTGCTGAGCCGTCTGCGCAGCAAGCCGAAACCGCCGATGCCGTGTGGCTAGCGGTCGGCCTACTGCACATATGTCGTGGCTGCTTGCGTCTGCGCCATCCCTTGCTTCAGGCAGGGAGGGTGGGATGGATCACAGGATCGGCACCCACATTCATCGCCTGCATCGCTACCCGCTTTCCCGCCACACCGACCCGCTGCGCGCCGACCTCGCGGAATCCGAGTGCTGCATGCAGACGGCGCGATGGCTCATTGGGAGGATCGGCGTCGATCTCGCAGGTCACCGTGTCGACGCCACTGAAGCGGGCAAACGCAAACAGATCGCCATACAACATGCGGCCCAGACCACGGCCCTGACTGTCACCCGCGATCACCACCCGATCAACATAGAGGAAGCGCTCGTACCGGTCGGAAAACCACCGGTAATTTGGGCTGTCGTACGCACAGCCCTCGCGCATCACCAGCATGAAGGCATACACCGTGCCCGCATCCGCAATCACCCGATGCGCCGCCGCCATCTGGTGCAGCGAGCCCAGGCGCGACACATCCATCGGGCTCAGGAAGTGTTCCCACTGCAAATTGAGATGAAGGATGCCGGCGAAGTCGGCTGGCGTCGCGTCACGCACCTGCGCGGCATGCCAAGGGCCTACCGGGCACCCCGAATTGGTGGTCAGCTTCTCCTCGTCGCTCATGGTTTTCTTCTTCGGCATTGTGGATTTGTTGTACCGCAGCACGGCTACTGTGCTGGATAGGTCAGCAGATCATTCTCTTGAACCAACGCGCCTTTGGTCAGACTCGCCGGTTCAATTCTGTCCTTGCCCATTAGATGAAAGACCTCCTCGCCACGCACGATGAGATGGTCCGCGACGATCCGCCGATGGCAACGCCACCAGACCGCCTCGGAACACATCATGGCGCATCGCTGCTGCCGCCCCAGCGTGATCAGGCGCCCCAGGCCGGCGCGGAACGCGTCGGTAAGCGCATAGTCGGCATAGTTGTGAAAACTCCGGTTTTCCCAAAAGCCATTCATGTCTGATGCGGCTTCCTTGCTTTTGCCTCGCAGGCCTCCCAGTTCTGCAATCTGCTCGTAGCCGACCTGGGATGCAGCCAGGACCTCAGGCAGCGTCTCCTTGTTGTACTGTGGATTGGTACGAGACCGTGGGACCGTTCGTATGTCGGCGACGAACGTCACGTCGGCGGCTTGCAGCAGTTCCAGGAACTCCTCAATCGAGCGCGTGGAGTGGCCGACGGTAAAAAAGGGCAGCGCCATCGCACGCCTAACCGGACGTAGACTTTGTCAGCGCGCCGCCCTTGTGTACCGCGACATGATCGGTCTTGTCGCTCTTGATTTCATATTGCGGGTCGTCGCTGGAAGCGTGGTGCGTGTAGCCCTTCCAGTCAAAGTCGCGCTTGTGCACTTTCTGGATCGTCCCGCTGACGCGGCCAGCTTCCGAATTCCAGCTGACGTGATCGTCGATCTTGAATGTGTCCGCCATGTCACTGACCTCCTGAACACGCAAGCCCATTTGGACATGCCCTCATTTCGTTCGCCAACGCACCCGAAAGACTACGCCTTCAGGTGGTGATTCATTGTGCAACGGAAAGCTTAGCGGATGAGTTGACGAATCGACGCGGAAACCGACAGAAGTTGAGGCGCGTCCATACGCCCAATGATGTTGCGAACCACAGATCCAATGACCTGTAGCGCACCGGCCATGCCAAGGGTAGCGGACTGCTCGACGATGAATCCCGGTTTTGCCAGCTTGAGCGGTTTGATGAAGCAATAGTCCATGCCAGCATCATTCAACTCGACAACCAACCTGGCCAGGGCATCGCGGTGTTTGGTGGGATCGGGAGAATCCTCAAGGGTGGTGAGTACAGCAATCGTCTTGGTGCGGAGCACCTCAGAGTGGTAGAAACGCAAGAACGGAAGCGCGTTGATACTGGCCTTGGTACTGGCCTTGGTGGTGCCCTTGGTACTGGCCTTGGTGGTGCCCTTGGTACTGGCCTTGGTGGTGCCCTTGGTGCTGGCCTTGGTGTGCTGGCCTTTGTGCTGGCCTTTGATGGCGCGGAGGCGGCGCGGGGTTTTGCCGAAACCTTGGGAGGGCGTTTCGAGGGTGTTGCCATGGAGTTCTCCTATGCAGCTCGTGCTATTGTTAACGTTGACATTGATCTCGCCAAGAATCTTTTGGCGGTGCATGGCGTGGATGTAAACGGCAAGTTCACCTTGGTAAAGCACCTTGAGGCTTTTTTATCCGGCCCCTCCGAAGAGTGCGCCGACCGCCGCGGTCAAGCCCATCGCCAAAGCGCCCCAAAAGGAAACACGCAACACGGAGGGGAACACTGGGGCGCCACCGGCACGCGCAGCTATAAGGCCCAGCAGTGCAAGGAAAAGGAGTGAGCTACCCGCGAGGCCCCACATGAGTGCTGCGTTCGGAACCATCAGAACAACCAACAGCGGCAGCGCAGCTCCCACGGCGAAGGATCCAGCGGATGCGAATGCTGCTTGAACTGGTTTCGCGGCCATCGTATCGGATATGCCAAGCTCATCCCTGGCGTGTGCGCCTAGCGCATCATGCTCCATCAATTGCGTGGCAACACGTGATGCCAATGTCTTGTCCAGACCACGATGCACATAGATCGATGCCAGTTCTTCATGCTCTTGATGGGCATCTGCAGCCAGTTCCCTGCTTTCGCGGGCCAGGTCGGCACGCTCAGAATCTGCTTGTGAGCTGACCGAGACATACTCACCTGCGGCCATTGACATGGCACCAGCTACCAGCCCGGCAACACCCGCGACGACGATGGCGGTTGCACTTGCACCCGCAGCAGCCACACCCAACAACAGGCTCGCAGTGGAAACAATTCCATCGTTTGCTCCAAGCACCGCAGCGCGAAGCCAGCCTGTTCGCTGCGTTCTATGGCGTTCGTGGTGTCTCATAGGTTCTCAAAGCGGGAAGACAGGCCCATCATCTGACAGGAAGCGCGACACAAAGGGCAATTCGCACCCCATGCATTGTCGGCCCAGTGGAAAGATCATGCTTCACGGCTCTTCGTCACAGACTCTGGAAGGCCAAACACACGATCGAATGCCCAGGTGAAGGCAAACGCATAGACGAAGAAGAATGCCAGGAGGCCAAGATTCGCCAGAAACGCCTCCAGTGGCGAGATATCCAGCCAGAGAGACATGACCGGGACCAACAGGATGACAAGGCCCCCTTCGAAACCTATGGCGTGCGCCAATCGCCGGGCAAGTGACCGCTCCTTCCTGGATTGACGTGACTCCCAGCGTTCAAAGAGCGTGTTGAAGACATAGTTCCACGCGAGCGCAATGCTGGACAGAACAACTGCCAGTGCCAGGGTTGAAGTCGGCGGTTTGTCGAAGGCGAAGCTCAGCACGGGGCCTACGAAGGCGATGGCGAAGATCTCATACAGGACGGCCTGAAGCACACGTCTGGTTCTGGGGGTCATGAAAAGCACGTGTTGGTGATTCGGGTCTTGATGGGGCCTGACGTCAGAAGATCAGTGGCGTCAAAGATGAGTGAAGCGGCCAACGCCGGCAGGACGGGTTGGACCGCATTCTCGCCCCTACCCCAGAACACCTGGATTGAGCCGCCAGGTTGCAAACGTGAGTGCACACGCGAACGAGACCCACGCGAGGTAAGGCACGAGCAGGGACGCGGCGAACTTACTGACCCGGTAGAACAAGACGATGTTGGCAACGATGAGCAGCAACAGAAGCAAGATCTCGCCAAACGCCACGGCGCCCAGGTGCCACACAAAGAAAAGCCAGGTCCAGAGGGCATTGACCGCGAGTTGAAAGACAAACAGCCCTAGAGCGCCACGCGCGCCAGCAAAGCTTCGCACACGCCAAACCAGCCAGGCCGAGATTCCCATGAGCGCGTAAAGAGCCGACCAGACTGGACCAAAGAGCCACCCCGGTGGCGCCCACGATGGGCGAACAAGCGCACGGTAAAAGTCACCGGCACTGGCAGAGGCGAACCCACCGACCGCCGCCGCAGCAAATGCGACCAACAGCCAGCCGAGCAAGCCCAGCGCACTGCGTGATTTCGACAGAGGTAGCGGCCGACTCACACGCGGTCTACCGTCAAAGTCAAGCCGCAACGCGTTAGTGCGTTTTCGTGCATGGACGCGTACACAGCATCATGAAGCGCAGCCCAGCCGCCGACTTCAATCAGCGTTACCCATCTCATCTCAAACACCTCAAGCGCAAAGTTGGCAGCATTCGCTGTTGATCGAGACCAAGTCGTGTTCGCTTCACTTGAGTTCGATCTCCACGAAGGCGAACGCATAGTCATTGATGTTGATTACGTTGTGGGCTACGCCTGTGAGGCGCGCGTATGACTCACCTGCGGTCAACTCAACATCCCGAACTCCGCTTGGCTCGACCAGTCTGAGCTTTCCCGTCGTCAGTGGTACTACGACGTAGTCATGACCATGAACGTGATCACCTGTATCGGCACCCGGTGGAAAGCTCCACTTCGTGACGATCACTCGTTCATTCTCAACTTGAACTGTCGGGATTGCTTTCATGGTTATCTGGCCGCGAGGCGATGACTGTGTTGTTGGAACGCGATGTGCATTGGCTTCTGCGCGGCTTCGCCGATGCCGAACCAGAACTCGGGCTTGCCATCGCGACCGTAGCCAGCCCAACCATGCGTTTCAGTGACGCGCGCAATCTTCCGTAGCGCGAGTGCCGCCGAAAAGAACGCCTTGCTGTTCTCGTAGTCGCTGACAGACAGACCCACGTGGTCGAGGATCATGGTTTGCTCCTTTCGTGTGCCTGGATCGATGCATCATGGAAACAGCCGAACGAACCTTCGCTTGTCGCGAGATGGGTGAGCATAACGCTGTAGTCAGGCGTCATTGCGTCCGTGCATGGCGACAATGGTGCCTTGCGCAACGGCACACAAGGTCTCACGATCATCGGCAAGGCTGAAAATCTCACAACGGCAGACTGCTTGCGTCTTGCCTGCGTGAATGACGCTGGCTCTTGCAATAATCTCGTGACCTTGAGCTGGTCGCACATAGTTGATTTTGAACTCCGACGTGACGACGGCTGGCCCCAACACGACACCACCGGCAAAGGTGAGAGCGTTGTCGGCTGCGTAAGAAATGACACCCCCGTGAACAAACCCATTTTGCTGCTTCACCTGTTCGGACACGGGCAGGCGAAGTTCAACGCCGTCTGTTGAGAATTGGAGCAGCTTGGCGTTGAGCAGCCTGCTGAATGGCTGGGATTGCAATACGTGCCTCGCGGCCTCGATGGAAATAGTCATGATTCAGGCTCATCACCACGTTCGGTTTGACGGAGCCTCACTCCATGCCGCGCGAGAACGCCTTGACGCCTGCCGGTATCGCAGGATCGACGACCTTGCTTTCGAGCCAGACATGGCACCGGGGTTCGAACACGTACGGAGCTTGAATACGATCCACGACGATGCCGACAATTTTCGGGTACGCCTCCGTTCGATCGAGGAGTAGTTCGCCGCAGGATGCGCATGACTCCCTGAAGGTCTTGCTGCCTGAGTCGGCTACGAATTCCCGGACAACCGTTTCCCCCGTGATCGTCGCGTCCGCCTTCTTGAAGAACGCGAAGCTGGTGAACGGGGCCTTGGACGCTTCCCTGCACTGTTGACAGTGACAGGTAAGCTGGAGGATGGGCGCGCTGGTTGAATTGAAGCTGAATGCGCCGCAGGTGCAGCGAGCAAAGTAGGTGGCTGGCATTGACGACTCTTGTGAGGCCTGACGTTTGAAGTGAGGCGGGACCGACAGCGAGACGCTTGACCCGCTGGAAGGATGATATTCCCAACCTGGAACCGGTCCAAGCCGCTTGCTTTTAGACCTCGCCTCAACTGAGGGGATGGACTCCCCCGATTGTTTGCGCCACGAACCCGGAAAACGCTGCTTTACTTTCCTCGCGCCAGGAATCGACCCATTGCCTGCTTGCCAAGCAGTGCTGACGCAATGTCATTCTCAAACGCTACCTGACCACGAATCAGCGTGTACTTGATCACACCGTCGTTGCGGTTGACCACACGCTGCAGGCCGCCCATGGCCTCAAACGGTGCCTCGGCATACGTATTCAGCCTGGCGTGTTTCAGCGCTAGCGGATCAAGCACCACAATATCGGCCTGCGCTCCAGGTTTGAGTACGCCGGCGTCTATGTCAAACCACTGCGCAATCTCACCGGTGAGCCGCCATACCGCCTTCTCCGGCGCCATCACCGGACCATCCTGCACGGCCAACTGCAGCAGCGCCAGACCGAAGTTGTAGAACGCCATGTTGCGCAGATGCGCGCCGGCATCGGAGAAACCCATGATCGCGTAAGGCTGGTTGAGGTTGATCGCCACGCGCTTGGGATTGTGGTTGCCGATCAGCGTGGACCAGCGCAGTTTGGGGCCGTGATCGATCACCAAGTCGAGAAACGTATCCACTTCGTGCGCGCCGCGTTCGTCGGCAATTTGCCGGATCGTCTTGCCAACAAAAGCCGGATCGGGACAGTCAATCACATGTGCATCACCGAAGTCACGATGCCACACGCGCCCGCCCCACTTGCGCTGGTAGTCGGCCTTGAACTTCGCCCGGTAGTCGGGACTGGCAAACAGCTTCTGGCGATCGAACTCGCGCTTCAGGTGCAGCGCCGCTTCACCGGCAGGAAACTCCTCGAAGATGATGAAATCGACACCGTCGGCATACACCTGAAACGGCTGTGGCAGTGCCTGCCAGCGGAACGAAGCACCCAGGCATGTATTGAAGACGCGCGTGACCCAACCCATCACGATGTCCAGTCGTGGCTTTGCCTTTACGTCCATCAACGTGATCAAAGTGGTCTTCAGCCGACGGCGCACTGCCAGGCTGGCCGAGGTGAACAAATAAAACACCGCGTTGATCGGATTGTTGAGGTTGGGTGCGGACTGCAGAATCGCCCCACGCCGGCGCAACACCTTGTGCAGCCGTCGATACTCACTCCAGCGTGCGTACACCGACGGCAATGCCGAAGAGCGGAAGCGATCGCCATCCACCTTGTCCCATGGATTTGTCATGCCCGACATACCGAGCAGACCATGGTCGATGCCGTCCTCCAACTGTCCCTCCATCCAGCGCAGCTCAGCCTCACTCGGCACTACCTTCGGATCGACCGAGCGCCCAAGACCCATCGCCGCTACACGCAAGTCCGAATGTCCCATATAGCTGGCGATGTTCGGCCCCAACGGCAAGCTGCGCAGATGCGCGACATAGCCGGCCGCATCGCTCCACGTCTTCCTTTCAAGCAATGCCGGCAAGACGTATTCGCGCGGGATCGACTCCACCCGGGTAAAGATGTCCGAGGCGTCCTCGGCATCGCTGTAGATCATGCTGATCGAACAGCTACCCACGAAACACGTGGTAACCCCGTGCCGCACCGATTCCTGCAGGCCCGGCTCCAGCAGCAACTCGGCATCGTAATGGGTGTGAATATCGATAAAGCCCGGCGTCACCCATAGGCCCGTCGCGTCGATCACCCTGGCGGCATCCGTGCTCACCAGCGGCGCCTCGCTGATGGCCACCACCTGGCCATCACGCACGCCGACGTCCGCAACGCGCGGCGGCGCACCGGTACCGTCAAAGACGATGCCGCGCTGAATCAGCAGATCGTAAACAGCTTGCATCGCCGGATCCCCGCGCCGTCGGCGCTATAACGTAACCGAACACCATCCCGTCAGAGATTGCGGGTATTGTCTTGGCAATGCGCACTCTGGCATCGGTTGACCCTTCGCTTTCGTGTGGAGTCAGTTGCTGGCGTCGACAGACACACCTGCTGGACGCCGCACGGCACAAGACGACCGGGATCTATTTGCGCCGTCCGTGTTCGTCGCTGGCAAACGTTGGCGTTGCCCGGCCCGCAACTCATGCTGCAAAGCTGCA
>CAJDWR010000038.1_pt1 | contig 17794 bp, 10 predicted proteins | sample 7391651 | NCBI WGS metagenome assembly CAJDWR01 (sample SAMEA7055720, study PRJEB34461) | soil metagenome | biome: terrestrial ecosystem; feature: Peninsula; material: soil | place: Antarctica | collected 2016
TCTTGATTTATTTCAAACAGCAATATTCCTTCGCCTTGTGCTTTAATAATGTCGCCAATTTGCGAATTATAGATTAATTGCACTTTTGCCTGTGGAGTGGCTTCTATGGTCAGACTCATGTTGAAATCGCTTTTTGGAGGATCGGGCAAAAACAGGTCTTGCGTAGCTCTTTGGTCGCTTACTGCAAATTCGAGAAAGTCGTATTGTTGCATGTCGCTTTCGTACTCCATTAAAATATTCACGTTGGTGCCCGGAAGCGTTGTGGCGGAACCGGTAATACTTAGAGAAGAACCTTGTCCGAAAATTTTAATTTTACAATTGGCAAAAATATCTCCAAAAAAAACATCCGTTGACCTTAACGAGGTATTGAGTGCCATAATTTTTGTAGAGTTCACCGTTAAATCGTAAAGCATGTTCTTGAAGTTGTCGTGAACTAAAATTCCATTGAATTGTCCCGTGTTATTAAATTTGTCGCGAATAGTTATTCGTTGAAATAAAATGGTGTCGGTTTTGAAATAAACCGAATCTTCCAGAGAGTATTCCGTTTGGGTATAATCGATTTTTAGCCCGCCCTTGTCCACTTTAACTGCACCGTCCATAGTGAATTTATCGAGGTTACCACCAAATTTTACTGTCCCCGTTGTAGTTCCTTTGAAACCGGACAGTTGGTCTTTTATTACCGTTTCTAAGAGGATTATTGGCATACTGTCAACGCTCACAACAAAATCAATGTCTTTGGTTTTTGGGTGATAAAACCCGGTAGCTATCATGCTTTTCCGATTGTCTTTGGTTATCCCCAGTTGGGCATCCACCAATTGGTTTGCCGGATTCCAGCGGCTCGTAAGGAAAACGTCACCGATCAAATGGTTCTCAAATTGAAAGTCGTCAATACCCACATTCGCAGATATAATCGGGGTTCGGTAAACATCCGAAACACTTATCACCCCATTTGTATTTCCGCGCAGCGTTTTGTTTTTCACCCCTAGAAATCTTGCCAAATCAACGTTTTTAATGTCAACAACCATTGCAGTGGAACTGTCTTTTGAAACAGTACCGTTCATCGCGATGCTTTGCCTGCATCGGCAATGCGCTAGTCCACGACAATGCCGGTTTCTCAGCAACTGGAGTGACTCCATGGCGCGCCCGATTCTCGACGAGTCTCATATTCATGCCGCGATCCGCGACACGGTGACCAACAACCGCCAGCACCTGGTGCGAGAGGTCCAGGCTGCGATCGCCGCGCACCAGGTGGTGGTCGTGGGCATGGCCATGAACCCGATGCCCAAGAAGGCGCGCAAGTTGCTCGATGCCGCCGGTGTGGCCTATCACTATCTGGAGTACGGCAGCTACTTCAACACCTGGCGCGATCGCAATGCGCTCAAGATGTGGACCGGTTGGCCCACATTTCCGATGGTGGGTGAGATGAAGAAACTGCTCGGCTGAGATCCGCGCGCATGACTTGCGCCGTACGCGCGGGTCGGGTTATCAGCCCTGGCGGTGGCCGCTCTTGCCGCCGTGCTTGCCATATCCCGTGCCCATCATGGTATTGGTATCGAAGACCTTTTGCTGTTCGGCGGTCAAAGTGTCATAGAAATTGCGCGTGGCCTGATGGCGCCGGTCCATCTGCGTATCGCGCTCAGCCTTCATGGCTGCCATCTGGTCCAGACGCTGGGGCGTCGTCATGGCCTTGAGTTCCTCGAACATCTTGCGGCGCTCGTCGCGGCTCTTGCCCATCATGCCGTTGGCTGGCGGCTGCATCGCGGCCAGGTAATCGTTCCACGCGCCCTCCTGTGCGGCATTGAGATTGAGCTTGGCCTTGAGCGCGGCGTGGCGGGTTGCCATGCGTTGCTGCATCTTGGCCGGGTCCATGCGACTTTGGTGTTTCATGGCATGTCCCTGCATCGGAGCAACCGGAGGTGGTGTCTGTGCCTGCGCCCATAAGGCCGAGGTGGCAAGCACGGTCGTGATGATCAGGGGTTTGATGATGGATTTCATGTGACAGTCCTTTCAGGGGTTCATGACCTGACAGCGGCGTTGCGCGTCAGATTGAACATCAGTGTGCACCGCAGATGTTTCTGCCTGATGCGCATACGACAAGGGTGTGTAAAGTTCAGACTGACCGGTGCGCCGCCGTGGCGCCGCACGATCGCGGTCAGTGCACGCTGCCCAGCAACTGCGCCAGCGCCATTGCGTTGACCAGCGTGATATCGGACTTTTTGGCGAACAGGCAGGTGTTGTCGTTCGGCTCGCCGAGCGTGATGTAGAGGCAGTGACTGGCGTCCAGCGCGCGGCGTGTCTGGTCGAGCGCGCGCAGCGGTTCGACCCCATGGCTGGCGGCCTTCCAGCGCTTGGCCGCCACCAGGGTGGTCTGTGCACCGCGTATGAGCTGCAGGTCGGCGGCTTGCCCGTCCAGCCGGGACACGGTGTAACCCTGGTTGCGGTAGGCTTGCTCGAGCGCCTCGCGAAAGTCACGCCAGGGCATGGCAGCGGCGTTTTGCAGGGTCTGCTCGACCACCCGTGCGCTGGGTGCGCGCAATTGCCGGTAAGCGGTGATCGAGCCGATGACCAGGAATGGGATCGCACCGACCCAGCCAAATACCACATAACGCGGCGGCAACAACGCGACAGAGGCCGTCGCGCAGGTCACAGGAGGCTGCCCCACGTGCCGCCGGATTGCCATAAACTCGTGTCAGTCAATTTCCGGTCCCGTACAAGGGGAAAAGCCGTGACCCGCATCATCATGAAACGAGAAGGGGTGTCGTCGTGACCCACGTAAGCATACAGATCATCCGAGACGAACATGCCGCACTGGCTGCCATGTTGCGTTCGCTGGTCTTGATGATCGATCGCGGGCCACATGACGCCGCCGAGCAGTATTTCGACGTATTGCGCGCGATGTTGTTCTACATCGACGAGTTTCCCGAGCGCCTGCACCATCCCAAGGAAACCCAGCTGTTGTTTCCCAAGGTGGCGCTGGCCGCGCCCCAGACGCAGGAGACGATTGCGCAACTGGACAAAGACCATCATCGCGGCGAAGCCGCGGTGCGTGAATTGCAGCACAAGTTGCTGGCCTGGGAGTTGCTGGGCGAGACGCGGCGCGAAGCATTCGAGTCGGCCGCGCGCAGCTATGTCACGTTCTACCTGGAGCACATGCATCTGGAAGAGCGGGAGATTCTTCCCGCGGCCGAAAAATGCCTGACGGCGCAGGACTGGGCCACGCTCGACGCTGCGTTTTCCAGCAACTGCGACCCGCTGACCGGCAAATATCCGCGTGACCCGGTGTACGAGCGCCTGTTCACCCGTATCGTGACGATGGCGCCCGAACCGATCGGGGTCGGTTCGTCACACTGACACAGCTTCGACAATCGATCAAGCTTCGTGCGCGCACTACACGACGTTGCGTCCTGGGAACAGCGGCTCGGTGCCGTTCAGGCTTCGAGCGCCGGATAGTCGGTATAGCCCCTCTCCGTGCCCCCGTAGAAGCTGGTTCGCTCGGGCGTATTCAGCGGCGCGCCTTCGCGCAGACGACGCGGCAGGTCCGGGTTGGCGATGAACAACCTGCCGAACGCGATCAGGTCGGCGCCGTGCGCCAATGACTGGTCCGCCAGTGCGCGGTCGTAGCCATTGTTGACCATCCAGGCGCCGGTGCCGCCGGCGGCGCGATAAAGCGCACGCAAGGCGGCGTAATCAAACGGGTGGTCGCCCTGTACATGGTCACGATCCGCGCCAGTGGCGCCTTCGATCAGGTGCAGGTAGGCCAGGCCCAGCGGCGCCAACTGGCGCACCACATGCGAAAACAGGGCCTGCGGATGTGGGTCGAATACATCATTGGCGGGTGTCACCGGTGACACCCGCAAGCCCACGCGGCCACCTCCGATCGCATCGGTGACGGCTTGCATCACTTCGATCAGCAAGCGGGCCCGGTTCTCGATCGATCCGCCATAAGCGTCGGTACGATGGTTGGAACTGCTGCGCAGGAACTGGTCCAGCAGGTAACCATTGGCGCCATGCACTTCGACGCCGTCGAAACCGGCTTCAATGGCACACAGCGCGGCGTGCCGGTAGTCGGCCACGATGCCGGGCAATTCGTCCAGCCGCAACGCGCGGGGCTCGGAGGCAGGGACGAAGGTAGGTACACCGCCCTGGATCAACACCGTCTTTGTCTTGGCTGCGATAGCCGATGGCGCGACCGGAGCCTGGCCTTGCGGTTGCAGGTCCACATGCGATACCCGGCCCACATGCCAGAGTTGCACGACGATCTTCCCCCCTTGCGCATGGACCGCATCGGTGATCGGTTTCCAGGCTGCGACCTGCTCGGGGCTCCAGATACCGGGCACGTTGGCATAACCCTGTCCCTGGTGGCTGATGGCGGTGGCTTCGGAGATGATCAGGCCGGCGCTGGCGCGTTGGCTGTAGTACGTGGCCATCAACGGCGTGGGGATGGCGCCAGGGGCACGGTTGCGGGTCAAGGGCGCCATCACGATGCGATTGGCCAGACGCAGGCTGCCGGCTTGCACGGGATCGAAAAGGGTGCTCATCGGCTTTAGCTGGGGCCGTTGGGCCCAATTGCAACGCGCTACTTGCCGAAACGCACCTTGCACTTGATGCCAGCCAGCATGTTGCCGGACGGGTTGGGTAGCTCCAGCCGCACGCCAAAAGTGCCACTGGCAGAATCGACGACCTTGTCGACGATCTGCACGGTGGCCTTGAAGCGGCCCTTGGTGGGCGCCTCGGCCTCGATCTCTGCCGGCGCGCCGGCGCGCACCTGGTTGTACAGCGCCACCGGCAAGACCACCTCGACGCGTAGCGGATGCACCTGCGCCATCTTGAGGATCGGCCGTGCGCCTTCGCCGGTTTGGGCCAGCTCGCCTGGATGTTGCTCGACCTCGGTGACGACACCGTCGAACGGGCTGAGCAAGGTGCGCTGACGCAGCATCTCTTCGAGCCGTTTGCTCTCGAGCACTGCCAGCTGCCGGTCGTCGCGCGCCGCCAGCAGCTCCGCCTGGGCCACACGCAGCTCGGCCGCCGCGTCGTCGCGATCCTGCGAAGAGACGAAGTTCTGCCGGCTCAGTTCCTCGCGCCGGCGCAACTTGTCGCGCGCATAGTCGACCCGGGCCTCGGCCGAGTGCATGCTGCCTTCCATGATCGCGCGGAATTTCGCCGAGTCCAGCGCCGCCTGCTCGACATTGGACTGTAATTCGACCAGCCGCTGGCCCTTGCGCACGATGCTGCCGCGGTGCACCAGCACCTTGTCGATCAGCGCTTCGACCGAACTGCGGATCTCGACGCGTTGGTAGGGCTCGATCAGGCACTGGTACTGGTCGTCGGCGGCCTGGGCCACGCCGCCCAGCAAACAGCTGGCCAGCAAGGCGAGGAGGGTCGGTTTGAAGCTCATATCTGGTTTCCGGCGAATGCCAACATGGTATCGAGGTTCTGGTCCTGCTTGAGGGTGTCGCGCCGGGTGCGCGCGTGGATGGCCTGAGCACGGCGCTGCACATGGTGGCGCAGGCGTTCGACCCAGAAAGCCGGTGGCCCGTCCGGGAAACCGTGCACGAGCCAGCGTTGCAGCAGGCCGCCGTGTTCGCGCAACGCGGCATCGTCGATTGCCACGATCGCCACCGCGCTGCCCGGGTCGCCCTGGCGCGCGCAACGCCCGATCAGCTGCCGATCGATGCGCGGCGAATCGTGGAATTCGGTCAACACCACATGCAAGCCACCTTGTGTCGCGATGTCCGGGCCCAAGTGGATGTCGGTGCCACGGCCAGCCATGTTGGTCGCTACCGTGACGATGCCCGGTTGACCGGCTTGCGCGATCACATCGGCCTCGCCGGCATCCTGACGCGCGTTGAGCACCCGGTGCGGGATGCCCGCCTGCGTCAAGGCTTCGGAAAGGTGCTCGGACGCCTCGACCGATCGTGAACCGATCAGCACCGGGCGACCTGCATCGTGCACCCGCTGCACCTCCTGTGCCACCAGGCGCCACTTGTCGGACGCGTGCGCGCAGCAGCGGGTCGGCGCGACCGTGCGGATGCAGGGGCGGTTGGTCGGGATGGCGATGGTCTCCAGCGCGTAGACGGACCAGATCTCGCCGCGCACCTCGTGGGCGGTGCCGGTCATGCCCGACAGTCGCAGGTAACGCCGGAAGAAACGCTGGTAGGTGATACGCGCCAGCGTTCGGTTGTGCTCGGACAGCGGACAAGCCTCCTTGGCCTCGATCAGCTGGTGCAGGCCTTGTTCCCAGGTGCGTCCGGGCAGGATCCGGCCGGTGTACTCATCGATGATGTGCACCTTGTCTTCAGCCACCAGGTACTGCTGGTCGCGATGGAACAGGTGCACGGCGCGCAACGCCTGCGACACCATGTGTTCGCGGCCATGTGCGGTGGTCCAGGCCGGGCCGAGGTTGGCGCACAGGTCGGTCAGGCGGGCGCGTCCGGCCTGCGAGAGTTGCAGTTCCCGGCGCGCGACGATGAGTTCGAAATCGCGCTCCACCTCGAGTTGACCGGCCAACGCCAGTGCTTGCGTGTACATCGCCGGGTCACCGGCGCTGTCGCCCTTTTCGGCCAGAATCAACGGTGTGCGCGCCTCGTCTATCAGCACGCTGTCGGCTTCGTCGACGATCGCGAAATGCAGGCCGCGCAGCAGCAGCGCATTGCCCTGCCCCGGACCGACATGCGAGCGCATGCGCAGCTGTGCCCGGCTGGCGCGTCCGCCGGCGGTGACACGGTCTTTCAGGTAGTCGAACACCAGTTCCTTGTTGGTGCAGTAGGTGACATGGCAGGCGTAGGCCGCGGCACGTTGCGGCAGCGACAGGCCGGTGATGATGACACCCGTGGAAAGGCCGAAGTAACGGTAGAGAGGGCCCATCTCGTCGGCATCGCGCTCGGCCAGATAGTCGTTCACCGTCACGATATGCACCGGCAGGCCGGCCACGCCGGCGATGCAGGCGGCCAGCGCGGCGGTCAGGGTCTTTCCTTCGCCGGTCTGCATCTCGGCCAGTTTGCCGGCGAACAAGGCTGCGGCGCCCATCAACTGCACGTCGAACGGGCGTTTGCCCAGGCAACGCTGACAGGCTTCGCGCACCAGGGCGAAGGCCCGTGCGGTGGCCACCGGCTCGTCCAGCGCGGCACGTGCGACCCGGCGCATGTCCTGGCGAATCTCCTCGTCCGACAACGCGCCGACCTCTTGCGCCTGGCGCGTGGCGTTGCGGGCCAGTGCCGCCAGGCGCGCGCGCAGCGGCCGCATGCGATGCCACAGGCCTCCCACGACCGCGCGGGTCCAGCCGTCGAGCGCATTTTCCTTGCGATCGAGGCGTTCCGGATAGACGCTGTGCGCCCGTTCGACCTGTGTCAGGCTAGACATGGAACTGCGACAGGAACAGCCGGCGCACCGCCTGCCAAAGACGGATGCCCAGCGGCTCGCTGGCATGGGCAAATCGCACATGGACCCGGCTGCCGATAAAACTTGCCGGTACATCCCTGGGCAGTTGCAGTTCGAACTCGAACACGGATTCCAGCGCGGTTGTGCCCTTTTCGTTGCGTGGGTCCATCGGGATCACGCCGCCACCGCGTTGCCCGAGCGCCGGGCTGGGCAACTCCTTGCCGGCCTTGGGCACCTCGCGCACCAGTTTGGCGGAGTAGACGGTTACGATGTCGTGCGGCAGGCGGATTTCCACGCCCTTCGTGGCCAGGCGTACCAGGTCCACCTGTGACTGGTCCACCACCACCCGTACCAATGGCGTGTATTCGCCGACCACGTAGCCGAGCACATCGCCTTTCTTGACGAAGCGCCCGGGCATGTCCTGCGGCTGGTCGATCAGCAGGCTGCCGCTGGCACTGGCGCGCAACGACAACTGGGAGGCCTCGTCCAACAGCCGGTCCAGCGCTGCCTGTTCGCGCCGCATGTCTTCTTCCAGCTGGCCAGCCTGAGCCGGGTGCACACCCCAGGCCGCGTCGTAGCGCGCTTGTGCTTCCTCGAGCTTGGCGTGTTGTCCGGCGATGCCCGATTGCAGCTCCGGATCGACGCTCTGCATCACCAGCTGGCCTGGCTCCACCGGCTCGAAGGCACGCGCCGTGACCGCGGTGACGAACCCGCTGCCACCGGCGCGCAGCAGCGCCTGCTCGGGCAACCAGACCACCCCTTGGGCATGGGTGTGGCGTGGCAGTGGGACCACAAACAAGAACAACAGGATCAGCACCAGACTGGCCATCAGCACGGTGCGCGCGCGCAAGGCCCGGGCGGCAAATTGCGGGCCGGTCACGACAGCCGAAATGCCCTTGTAAATCGGCACACCCAGGCTGGCCACCATGCCCCACGCAGCCAGCAACACGCCCAGGAAAAAGTACTGTTGTGCGACGAAGATCGCGATGCCGAACAACACGAACATGCGGTAGACAAACGCCAATGGCGCATAGGTCAGAAACCAGCGTCGCTCCCCCGGTGTGGCCGGTGGTGGCTCGCTTTGCTTGACCCCGAACACGTAACGCTCGGCCAGGTATTGCCAGTATTTGTTGGCGCGGCTGCCCAGATTGGGAATCTCGATCCAGTCGGCCAGCACGTAATAACCGTCGTACCGCAGCAGCGGGTTGGCGTTGAACAACAAGGTCGTCACGCTGGCCAGCACGATGGCGTTGTAGGTCAGGGAGCGCGCCAGCCCGGGCTCCAGGATGATCCACAGGTAGAACGCCAACGCGGCAATGAACAGCTCGGTCAGCATGCCGGCCGCGCCGACCAGCATGCGGTCGCTCTTTTTCACGAAGGCCGACGAGCTCGACGCCTCGACATACGGAATCGGGAAAAACACCAGCAGCATGATGCCCATCTCGTGCACTTCGCCGCCGTGCATCCGGGTCGCGATGCCGTGGCCCATCTCGTGGCAGGCCTTGATCAGCGGAAACACCACGGCCATGATCAACAGGTTGTCGAAGGCGAGCATCTGCTCGCCGAAGTTCTCGGTCAGATCGGGCCAGTACAGGGGTACCAGCGCCAGCGCCGGCAACACCACCGCCAGCCAGATCGCCAGACCCCATCTACCGAGCAGCGGGCGCATCCAGCCCACCAGCTTGACCAGCACCCGGTCCGGATCCCACAGCGGAAAACGCAGCGAGATCGGGTTCATGAAGCGGCTCATGAACTTGCGGCGCTTTTCCTTGGTGCGGCGCTCGAACAACGCGGCCACGTCCGGATCCACGTCGCACTGCACCAGGTCCGAGCCGTGCAGCTGGCCCACCAGCTTGATCACTTCCTCCTGCGCCGGCGTGTCGTCGGCGAGCTGGGCGGTCAGGCGCTTCCAGATCGCCGCCATGTTGCGCTTGCCGTCCATCAGGCTGATGACCTGGTGCGAGGCCGGATTGAAACGGTGGTACTTGCCGGCGATCCGGTCTTCCATCACATACCAGACCGCGCCACGATAGGCGTGGCGGTGAATCCGCACATGGCCGCGCAGCCGCGGCTTGAGATGTTCGACCCGGTACCAGTTGGTCGACAGCAGGGCGCTGGTCTCACCCGTCATGGTGATATGGCCCCCACGCTCGCGCACTGTGTGTCGCTCCCTGCCCCCCGAGGGGGCTGCCCTGCCTTGGGGCGGCCCGGCGGCAGGGCGTTGTCACAACATCCACTCCCATGACTTCAGGCGCAGCCAGTCGGTGAAGCGGTGGGTCCAGATCCAGAGCAGGCTGCGCTCGCCGGCGCGGATCTTGGCGACGCCTTCCATGCCCGGGCGCATCGGGACCGGGCCTTGTTCGGCGTTGTCAGCCAGTGCTGCCTCGACGCGGAAATAGTTGCGGCCGTCCTCGGCCACCGAGACCGGCGTGATGCGCTTGACGCTCAGCGGATAGGCCAGACCGGGCAGGCTGGTCAGCACCAGTTCGCCGGGCTCGCCCAGGCGCACATGCGCGATGTCGCGTTCGTCGACCTTGAGGATCACGCGCCAGGCATCGAGTGGTGCGAGTTCGAACAACACCTTGCCCTGCTCGACTGGCGAGCCGAGTTCCTGCGACAGGTCGCCGCGTACCACGACTCCGTCGAACGGCGCGATCACCTCGACGCGGCTGAGTTTTTCCAGTGTCAGATCGAGCTGGGCCCGCGCCTGGTTGGCCTGCGCCGAGGCCAGCCGCAAAGCGACACGGTCGGCCTTGGCCATGGCCTCGCGTTCCTTGCGTATCGAGACCTCGAGCTCGGACTCCCAGCGCACCCGTTCCAGGCGCAGGTCCTTGTCCTCCAGCACCGCCAGCACCTGGCCCTTTTGCACGATGTCGCCCGCGCGTGCCGGTGCCTGCCGGATGTAGCCCTGGAACGGTGCCACCGCGACACGCTGGATCGCGCCTTCGACCACCGCCAGCGATGCGACGCGGTATTCGGCCGGATACAGCGCCAGAAACACGATCAGCAGCGCGACCAGCGCCACAATCAGCTTGATGCCGGGGCGCGAGGTATCGGTGGCACGGCGCACCAGTGTCTGCCAGCTGCGCTGGCTGTGGCGCAGCAGGTTTTCTTCGGCGGTCAGTTTGAGTTCGAGGATCGGGGCCAGCGTCAGTGCCAGGGTTTCCAGAGCCTCGCATTCGTCGCGGGTGAAGGGCGTGTCGCGCTCAAGCAGCCAGACCGCGACCACCCGGTCGCCGGCTTCCAGCGGCACGGCGCACAAGGCGGCGCTGCCGCTCTCGCCGCCGTAGTGGCGCAGTGCCGCGGTGATCAGCGTCGCGCCCTCCTCGGGTTCGGGCACGACGACGATGGCGCGCTGGTCGAAGGCTTCGTTCATCGCCACCGCGGCCAGGTTGATCAGGTTGGTCTTTTCGTCGAAAGTGGCGGAGTGCGAGAGTGCACTGACCTGCACCGTCTTGCCTTTCTCCAGGCCCAGCTGCACCTGATGGCAGCCGAACTGCTGCGCCAGGCGGTTGACGATGGCCAGCGACGATTTGTGCGAATCGGTCTCGCCCAGCGCCGCCAGCGCCAGGTCGAACAGAAAGGCGGAACGATCCAGGCGGGATTCCTGCTCGCCCAACTGGCGCCGGTTGTGCAGGTCCATCAACCAGCCCACGCCCCAGTGCAGCATGCGCATCGCCTGCCCCAGCGCATCGTCGGCGTCGGTCTGCAGCTCCAGCACCACGGCGCCAAACAGGCGACCGCCGCCATCAAGCGGATAGGCGAACTGGGTCGGCGTATCGGTTGCGCGACGCACCACGCCCTGGCGCTTGACCAGCGATTCCTGGGCCACATCGCCCAGGTGGCTCAGGTCGGTCTGGCCCGGCCAGACCGCTGCCGGCGCGTAACTGCCGTCGTCATCCTGCAGCAGGATCACACCACTGTGCGCGGCGGGCACCATGCTGCACAACACCGGCAGCCAGGCCTGGCACAGCTGTTCGGCGGTGCGGGCCTGTGCCAGCGCGGCCCAGGGGTCGGTCGCGACGGCCCGGCCGGTCGCCGGTGTCGTGGCCGCCTGGGGCGCGGAGGGCTCATGTCGCGTCAACATCGATAAAGTCCTGGCGGTGGGGGGAGAGCTGGGATCGTATCCGACCTACAGGCACCGAGCCTGGGCCTTGCAAACTCTCTGGCGCCACGCCGGTCGATGCCGCAGCCGCGGCGACAACCGGAGCCAGGCCTATTTGAGTTCGCCGTGGCGCGATTCGTACTCTGTCATCAATTTGGCCAGCAGTTCGGACAGCCGTTTGGCAGCAAACGGGCTCATCACGATGCGGTGGGCCAGCTCAATCTCGACCTCCGGCTGGCTGCGATCCCAGCTGGTGTTCAGGCCGAAATTGAGCACCACCTCTTCGCGGGTGGAATTGGCGTTGGCGAAGTTGACATAGGAACTCTTCAGGTGCTCGACATTCCACTTGACGCGTGGACCACTTGCGCCGGCAGCACCCACCGCGGGTGCTGTGGCCGCTGCGGCGGGTTTTTTTCCAGGTTCCTTTTCGGTCGCCATTGGTGTTGTTCCCTCGTTGAAGTTGCAAAAGATCAGTGAATCGATTTCACCAGCTAAGCCTTGTTGTCGCAAGCCCCGGACCTGGGTGCCAGGTGATTTGTCAGGCCCATTACGGCAATATTACCTTCCAGTCGTTGCCGGCCGGCTTACTCGTCCCGGCCACCCAACTGACCAGCCAGTTATGGTTGTTCACTGGCGCGCCGATTCCGAAGTCGAGCAGGCCGTTGTTGAAGCGCACCGTGGGGCTTGACTGGCCGTCGGAGACACCATTGCCCAGCTGCAGGCCGTCGTCGGTGGATGCAGGGCCTGCGCTTGTTCCCGCACTGCCCTGGCTATTGGGCGGTGGTGTGCTGACCGGTGCGGTCGCGGGTGCCTGTGCGCGTTGTTCCGCGGCAAGGCGGAACGCCTCGGCGCTCGGGATATCGGGGATCAGGGTGCTGTTGTAGCCCGACAGCTCCTGGTAGACCCGCGACGCATCGATGGTGGTGATGACACCGTTGCCGTCGATGTCGGCAATGATCAGCGGGCTGATGTCACCCCAGGCCGGGAAGCCGGTGTTGAATCGGATCGCTGTGCGCTGGATCAACTGCACATCGTCGATTTCGTACGTCATGTTCCCGTTCGCGTCGCCGATGTAGCCCACGATGTGCAGGGCATCGTCGTCGGCGCATGCGACCAGCGCGCCGTTGATCGTGACGGCGGCGATGTCGACCCGGTGTTTGGCCTTGTAGGGGGCGTCGAACGGCACCATCGCGGTGAGCTTGACGAGTTCCAGCGCGCCTGCGGGTAGCAGGGTGGCGCTGGTGATTGCGATGCGTGCCAGGCCCGGCTGCGTGAGGTCGACATCCAGTGTGGCGCCGGCCGGCAGGTCGCTGCCACCGCTGGCGTTTGTGATCTGCAGTAGCGCCGGGTCGTAGCGGATCTCGAACTGCAGGCTGCGCACGTCGCCGGCGCTGGTCAGCGTGACCGGCAGACCACCTTGGCTGGCTGCCGGCACATGCACGCTCTGGCCCGGACCGCGCATGAAGTCGGGCAGGCCGAGCCTGATCTGCGTCGGCGGGTTGACCGAGTAGACGGCCGTGAAGTCGTCGCCGGTCGTGCCGTCGCCGTCACCATCGAGGTCACCGCTGGCGCTAGTCAGCGCATGCGGGCCGCTCCTGATCGTGACGGTGTAGTCGTCCGCATTCAGTGGCGTGCCGGTCTTGAGGAAACTGAAACCCATGCCGTCGGCATCGACCAGCAGCGATCCTTGGATGGCGCCGCTGGCCGCGCCCTGCAATGACACGTCGCCGGGCATCCGGCCGATGCCATAGAGGTTGAGCTCGCTCTGGTCGAAGGCCTGGTTGAAACGCACGCCGAAGCCGTCGCATGCGGGCGTGAAACTCAGCACCTGCAGCGGCATCGCGCGCACCTCGATATCGAGTAGCGGACCGGCCCAGTTGCCGTCTTCGTCGCGCGCCAGCGCCTGGATACGCGTTGCGCCGCGCGCCGCGGTGTAGACATGGCTGGCCTGCGTCGCGTCGCCGGCCAGCGTGTCCTGGCTGCCGTCACCCCAGTCGATGACCCATTCGGTGATCGTGTCCTCGCCCGGGTCCGTCGCACTGAGCAGCACCGTGTAGGCCAAGCCCTGGTGCGCCACTGGCGGCCCCGCCAGGCCCAACATCGGCGGCACGTTGGCCACGTGGGCGGTGAAGCTGCGGGTACTGCTGCCGCCGAAGGCGTCGCTGACGCGGACCGTGAAGGTGTAGGCGTCGTCGCCATCGGTCGCGCTCCAGGTCAACCGACCCTGGTCGTCGACCTGCGCGCCCGTGGGCGCAGTGTCCAGGCTGTAGGTGATCGTGTCGCCGTCCACGTCGCTGGCGATCAGGTCCAGCTCCAGCGTCTGGCCTTCGTCCAGAAACACGTCGGCGGGTTGGACCAGCTGCGGGTCGTCGTTGACTGGGCGCACGATGAGGGTCACCGTTGCAATGGCGCTGTCGAGCGCACCGTCATGGGCGCGGTAGGTGAAACTGTCTTGCCCGTTGAAATCGGCGTTCGGCTTGTAGCTGAAGCCACCGTCGGCGTCCAGTTGCAGGATGCCGTTCGATGGGCCGCTGACCAGAACGGCAGACAACGTATCACCGTCGACGTCGTAGTCGTTGGCGAGCATGCCAGCAGGCGCGACTGTCAATACGGTATCTTCGTCGAGCGAGAATGTGTTGTCGCTGGCGACCGGTGCATCGTTGACCGGGCGCACCGTGATCGTCACCGTGGCCAGGTCACTGTCGAATTCACCGTCGTTGGCGATGTAGCTGAAGCTGTCGCTGCCATGGAAGTCGGCCTGCGGCGTGTAGCGGTAGCTGCCGTCGGCCAGCAGTTCCAGGCTGCCGTGTTCGGGCCCGGTGACGATGCGGGTCGTCAGCGGGTCGTTCTGCGCGTCTTCGTCGTTGGCCAGCACGTCGATGACCACGCTGTCGTCCTCGTCGACGGCGACGCTGTCGTCGTTGGCGCGCGGCGCGGTGTTGCTGCCATCGCCGGTGACGATGCGCACGTTGTCGATCACCGCCCGACTGTGCAGGCTGCCCAGGCCAAGCAGGTCGAAATACAGCGTTGCGGCGGTGCCGGCGGCTATGCCGCCGAGGTCGACGTCGACCTGTATCGGCGAGGTGAAGTCGAGCAGGCCGCCGGCGTTGTTGCCCAGGCCGCTGACCGTAACCCGGCTTGACGCATAGGTGGCGCCGCCGGTCTGGATATTGAGCGCAGCATCGGTCAGGCTGATCGGTGCCAGGCCGACCAGGCTGATGCCGGCCGCATCGAGCAGTGCGAACTCGAACGCGTCGCCCGAGGCGCCGGCGCCATTGGCCACGAGATCGAGCGCCATGATGGTGAAGCTCAGGCGCTGTGCGTCATCGGGAATCAGGAAGCCCTGCTGGAAACCGGACATGAACACCGGGCCCTCGGTCAACACGCCTTGGCCGTCGACGACACCGGCCAGGCCGGAGTGGGTCCAGCCGAAATCGGTGGCCGTGAGGTCTGCGTTGTTGAAGTTGCCATTCACGACGCCAGCGCCGATCAAGGCTGCGATGCCGCTGGCCGCGGGATCGGACAGCGTGAACGCCAGATCGCCAGCCGTGGGCAGACGCCGCGTCCCGGCATCGAGGTAGGCGCTCATGACGCTTGCGGATGCGAGCTCGGAGCCGAGATGGTGCAGGCCGAGCACATGGCCAAATTCATGCGCCAGTACGGTGACCAGGTCCATGCCGGAGAAGTCCTCGGTGCTGGCGGGATCGGTGTCGACATACCAGCCCTGGCCGGCGGCGTTGTAGTCGACGGTGATCACCGGCTGCGGTCCGAGCACGGTGCTGGCCAGCTCGGAGCCCGGCAGGTCGGCAATAGCGATACGGATCGTCTCCAGCATGTCGGCATCGGCGCCGGCGGCGCGCCACAGGGCCACCACGGCGTCGCGCTGTAGCGCAATCAGGTCCGGATCCACGATCATCTGCGTGGCATCGGGCAGCGCTGGCGCTGCGCCGGTCACGGGACTGGCCAGGAACTGGCTTGTGCTGCCCACTCCGCCATCGTCGTCAGTGATGCGCAAGCTGACCGTGGCCGGTCCGGTGAAGGTGAACTGCGGTGTCAACGTGCCGGTGACCACCGTGCCACCCATGTTCCATTCGATGGTGTGCGTGTCCAGTGCGCCCGGGTCGTTGATCTGTGCGTCGAACTGCACCACGCCGCCGCCGAGCGACTGCCAGGTGAAGGTCGGCGCCGGGTCCACGTTCTCGACCAGGAAGACCTCGGTGTGCAAGTCGTGCACATGGAAGTTCTGCGCAAACTGCGTGTTCACCAATTGCACCGTGGCGGTGTACTGGTCTACCTCGCCCGGTGGCCGGTCGTCTTGATAGACATGGGTCAATGTGTTGGCGCCGGTGCTCGCCGCCACCAGCTCGGTTGTACCGTCGCCCCAGTCGACCGAGAACTTGTAGCTGCCCGCGCCGATGGCGCTGGACAGGAACACCTGCATGCTGGCCGTGTCGCCCTCGTCGATCGGATCGGTCACCGGGGTGAACACCGGCGGGTCGATGATGTTGCCCATGGCCAGGATGCTGACGGTGGTGCTGCTCGCGCCGCCATCGTCGTCGGTCACGGTGACCGTAGCATTCCAGATGCCAGGCTCATTGAGCGTCAACACGAAGGACTGGTTGCTGCTCTGGACCAGCCCACCCAGCGGTGTCGTCACCGCCCATGCGAACTCGTGCGTGTCGGTCACGCCAGGATCGTCGAATGTCACGTCCAGCAAGGTCGTCGTGATGCCGGTCAGGCCCAGTGCCAGGTTCTGGTTCGGTCCTGCATCCAGATTCCGCGGTGCCACGTTTTTCACCGTGATCTGGGTCTGGGCCGTGGCCGAGTCCCCGTCGTCGTCGCTGACCGTGACCGTGATCGTATGGTTGTCGCTGCTGGTGCCGGTCGGGTCGTCGTCGACATAGGTATGGCTGGCCTCGAAGCCCAGCGGCGCGGTGCCGACCTGGTAGGTGTCGAACTTACGGTTGCCCCAGTCGATCTTGACCGTGAGTTCGTCGTCGAGCCCGGGGTCGTCCAGATCCATGCTCAGCGTGACGCTGTCGCCCTCGTCGATGCTGACGTTGTCGAGGGACAGGTTATCCAGCGTCGGCGGCAGGTTTTTGACGCTCAGCTGCTCCGTGCCGCTGGCCTCGCCGGTGTCGTCGTCGATCAACTTGAAGCTGACCTCGAAAAGGTCGTCTTCGCCGGGGCCTTCGTCGTCGACATAGGTGTGGGGGATGCTGAACTGGCCGCTGCCGTCGCTGAAGCTGCCGACGTCGTCCAGGTTGAAGGTCTCGGCCGTGCCGTCACCCCAATCGACCTCGATCGTGAACGTGTCCAGGACACCTTTGTCGGTGAAGCTGCCGGCCAGCGTCACTGCGCCGCCTTCGTTCACTTGAGCGGGCGTGATTTTCACGACGCCGAATTCGGGTGCGAGGTTGTTGACCCGCAGGTCCAGCGTCTGGTTCGCCTGTCCGGTGTCGTCGTCCTCCAGCTGGACCTTGACCTTGAGCAGGTCGAACGGGGTTCCGGTAGCCGGATCGTCATCGACGTACTGGTGTTGGTAGCTGAAGTTACCGCGACCGCCGGGTTGCGCCGCAATCGCGCGCACCTCGACGGTGCCGTCACCCCAGTCGATCTCCAGTTTGTAGGTGTCCCGGATACCGGGGTCGAAGAAAGAACCCTGCAACGTGACCGTGTCGCCTTCGTCGATCTCGGTCTCGCTCAATGCCAGGCTTTCGAAGACCGGCGCGACGTTGACCACATGCATCGTGAACGTGCGGATGTCCTGCCCCTGGTCATCGTCGCGCAATGTGATCGTGACAGGCAGGTCGTCTGCGGGCGTGCCGGTGGCCGGATGGTCGTCGGCATAGCGATGGGTGGCGCTGATGTCGATGCCGGATCCGCTGTCGGTACCCAGGTTGGCCAGTGTGGTGCTCTCGCCGTCGCCCCAGTCGATGACGATCGTGAAAGTATCTTCGGTACCGACGTCGGTGAAGTGCCCGGTGAGGGTGACCTCGTCGGCCTCCTTGATGTTCTGGCTGCTCAGATGGAGCATCGTGAACGTGGGCGCCGCGTTGCGCACCAGCAGCTGCTTCGAACCGGCCGCTGCGGCGTTGCTGGATGACGCGGTGATGGTGTAGTTGTCCTGCGCCGTGGCGCTCGGGTTGTCGTCGGGATAGACGTGCGACAAGATCGTGCTCGTGGTGCCAACCGGCAGCGTGACTGTCTGCCCACTGCCGTCGCCCCAGTGAATGTCGATCACGGTCGCCTGAGTGGCATCCAGTGCGCCCAGCAGCGTGAAGGTCGCCGTGGCGGTTTCACCTTCGACAC
>CAJDWR010000136.1_pt1 | contig 17786 bp, 16 predicted proteins | sample 7391651 | NCBI WGS metagenome assembly CAJDWR01 (sample SAMEA7055720, study PRJEB34461) | soil metagenome | biome: terrestrial ecosystem; feature: Peninsula; material: soil | place: Antarctica | collected 2016
TTTTCCGGATTGCCTGGAACAGGCACCGATGCTGATGCCGGCCCAGGATTCGGACGTCGGTCAGAAGCTGCAGTCCTGGTTCCAGGCGCGCGCCATCCATCCGCGCATCGTCGGGGAATTTGACGACAGCGCACTGGCCATGGAGTTCGGTCGTCGCGGTGATGGGTTGTTTGTCGGCCCGACCGTGCTGGCGGACGACATCGAAAGGCAGTTCGGTGTGTCGGTGATCGGCCAGGCCGATGGCGTGACGGTGGCGTACTACGCGATCTCGGTCGAACGTCGTATCACACATCCCTGTGTGGCCGCCATCACCCGATCCGCGCGCCAGGCGCTGTTCGCCGGTAACCGTGCCGCCGGTTCGCGACGCCGAAAGGCCGACGCCTGAATGCGTGGTGCGTCAGCGTGTCGGCTGCAAGGCCTGCGCCAGTTGCGCCGCGCATAACACCACGGCAGCATTGGCCTCGTCGATCACACGTCCCATGGTGATGAATCCGTGGATCTGGCGTTCGAAGCAGATGTGGCATACGCGGTTGCCGGCTTCGGAGAGACGCTGGCTGTACATCAGTCCTTCGTCATGCAGCGGATCGTAACCGGCGGTCAACACCAGCGCTTCGGGCAGTCCGTCGAGTTTTTCGCACAACAAGGGAGAGGCACGCCAGTCGGTGTCGTGTGCCCGATCGTCGATGTAGTGGTCATGGAAATAGGCGATGCTGTCGCTGGTCAGCAGATAGCCTTGGCCGTTGCGGGCGTGCGAAGGCGCCAGGCAACGCATGTCGGTGGCCGGATAGATCAGGAGCTGGAACCGCAGCGGCAGGTCGCCGTCGTTGCGCGCGGCAATGGCCACCACGGCAGCCAGGTTGCCGCCCGCACTGTCGCCGCCGACGGCCATGCGTTCCCGATCCAGTCCCAGATCAGCAGCATGGTCCCGGCACCAGCGTGTGGCGGCCAGGCAATCGTCGACCGCGCAAGGGAAGCGATGCTCGGGACCCATGCGGTAGTCCACTGCCAGCACCGCGCACCCTGAAGTATTGGCCAGTTGTCGGCACAAGGTATCGTGTGTATCCAGGTCGCCGATAACCCAGCCGCCGCCGTGGAAATACACCAGCACCGGCAGCGGCGCAGAACTGCCTGGCAGCGGCCGATACAGACGCAAGGGAATCGGTCCGTGGGGCCCATCGGCTTGCAATTCCTCGATCGATGCAACCTGTGGCGGATCGGGCTGCGTCACGGTGCGGCGTTCGCGGTAGGCGGCACGCGCCACTTCGGGACTCAGCGTATGGGTGGGCGGAACCGCCATCTCGACCATCAGGTCCAGCAGGGCGCGGGCTTTGGGGTGCATCATGGTCTGTCGCTTTCGGAGCGGTTAAGGCTGCATACGTCTTGGCATCGGCAGCCAACCCGTGTGGTGGCGTATACATGGACTTTAACGGCCTTCGATGCATCGCCGTCTTTATGGATATGCTCGTGGCCCATGAAGCTCTACAACTATTTCCGCTCCTCCGCCTCGTTCCGGGTACGCATTGCATTGGCGCTCAAAGCCTTGCCCTACGAATATGTGGCGGTGCACCTGGCCCGGGGCGATCACACCTTGCCAGCCTACGGTGCGATCGCAGCCGATAACCTGGTGCCGTTGCTCGAAGTGGGCAAATTGCGCCTGTCGCAGTCAATGGCGATCATCGAGTACCTCGATGAAACCCATCCGCAGGTGCGACTGGTGCCGGCCGACCCGGTGGACCGGGCCCGGGTGCGTGCGCTGGCGCAAAGTATTGCCTGCGAAATCCACCCGTTGAACAATCTGCGGGTGCTCAAATACCTGGTGCGTGATCTCCATGTCGACGACCAGGCCAAGACCACCTGGTATCGGCATTGGGTGCGCGAGGGGTTGGTCTCGTTCGAGCGCCAGTTGGCGCAAGGGCCGGGGGGCGCCTACTGTTATGGAGATACCCCCACGCTGGCCGATTGTTGCCTGGTGCCGCAGATCTTCAACGGCCAGCGATTCGATTGCGACCTCTCGGGTCTGCCACGCACGATGGCCGCCTTTGACGCCTGCATGAAGCTCGATGCTTTTCAGGCCGCACAACCGTCGGCCTGTCCGGATTTCGAGGCATGAATCCAGTGCAGGGCGGATTCACATGAAACAGTTGCATTCCCGCAACCTGCGGCGTGGCGGATAGTGCGATGCAAAGTGGGCTGTTGCATCCGGATTGGCTGGTGCCGCAATGGCCGGTGCCCGGCCGTGTACACGCCGTGTTCACCACCCGCCAGGGCGGCGTGTCATTGCCCCCGTTCGACAGCATGAACCTTGGACGGCCATCCGGTGACGATGCCCAGGCGGTCGATGTCAATCGCGCGCGATTGCGCCTGGCCCTGGGCCACGAGCCGAATTACCTCAGCCAGGTGCATGGTGTTCAATCGGTCGAATTGCGCTCTGCGGTCGCCGCCGGCATCGTGCAGGCCGATGCCTGCAGCACGGCAGTGGCCGGCGTGGTATGCACGATCCGTGTCGCCGATTGCCTGCCCGTCCTGCTATCGCATACAGCAGCGCCGGTGGTGGCTGCAGCCCATGCGGGATGGAGGGGTTTGGCCGAAGGGGTGCTGGAGGCCAATGTCGCGCAGTTTCACACCCTCGTATCGCGCAGCACGGGTGCGAGCCCGTCTGGGGAGGTCGCCGCGCACACGTTGGCCTGGTTGGGTCCTTGCATCGGCCCGCAAGCGTTCGAGGTCGGGGCGGAAGTACGCGCCGCATTTCTGGTACATGATCCGATGGCCGATGCCCTTTTCAGGCCGGGCAAACCGGGCAAATGGTTTGCGGACCTGGCCGGACTGGCACGCAGACGACTGTCCGCCCTGGGCATCAGCCGTATCCATGGAAACGATTCGAGCCCGGCGTGGTGTACCGTCAACAATCCCTTACGATTCTTTTCGCATCGGCGCGACAACATCGCCCTTGGCGGCAGTGGTCGTATGGCCGCCTGCATCTGGTTCGATTGAGGCTGCCTCGCGTGCGCGTATGGCCCTGCGCCGGGACGGCGTGCGCAACAGGTACATGACCAGCGCAACCGGCGCCACGCCGTACAGCACGAACGTGATGATGGCGCCCAATACCGTCCCTTGGGAGCTGGTGGCTTCCACCACTGCCATCATCAGGGTTACATACAACCAGGCTATAGGAACAAGGTACATTGGTCCATCCAGTCTAGCGCAGAGTGTCACACCTCACGGTTCACGGCACTGGCGCTTGCGTCAGTTTGAAGAAGGACTGGTCTGCGATACTCGTTCCACAAAAGTCAGGAAATCAGGGAAGTGACGATGACACAGGACAAATTGGGCATGTGGGACCAGTCTGCGGCGCAATTGCAGCAGCAGATGGTGCAGGGTTGGACTGGCGCGATGCAGGCACTGCAAAACCTGATGCCGCCGGTGCAGGCCGGCATGCCCACAGTGCCCGTTGTCCCGGCGTCCAGGCTGACCTTCTCGCCCGACAAATTGCAGCGGGTGCAGCAGCAATACTTGCAGGACGCCACGCAGATGTGGAGCGAGGCGCTGCAAGGCCAGTTGCAGGTAAGTGACAAACGTTTTGCCGATGCCGCCTGGAGCGCCAATCCGATGGCCGCGTTCACGGCGGCCAATTACCTGATCAATTCACGCGCGTTGATCGGTCTGGCCGATGCGGTCCAGGCCAATGAGAAAACCCGCGCCCGGGTACGTTTTGCTGTGGACCAATGGTTGGCCGCATCCGCTCCCAGCAATTTTCTGGCGCTCAATGCCGAAGCCCAGCAAAAGGCCATCGAGACCAGGGGCGGGAGTCTTGCCAAAGGCATGCAGAACCTGCTTCACGATATCCGCCAGGGTCACGTTTCGATGACCGACGAGAGCCAGTTCGAAGTCGGCAGGAACGTGGCCACCACGGAAGGGGCCGTGGTGTTCGAGAACGCATTGTTCCAGCTGCTGGAGTACAAGCCGCTGACGGCCAAGGTCTTCGAGCGCCCGCTGCTGCTGATCCCGCCGTGTATCAACAAGTACTACATTCTCGATCTGCAACCCGAGAACTCGCTGGTGCGGTATGCGGTGGCGCAGGGTCACCGGACCTTTGTCGTGAGCTGGCGCAACCCCGATGCGTCGCTGGCCAAGGCGACCTGGGACGACTACATCGAGGACGCAGCCATCAAGGCCATCGATGTGGTAAGCAAGATCAGCCGAACCGAGACCATCAATGTGCTCGGATTTTGCGTCGGCGGGACGATGCTGGCCACAGCCCTGGCGGTATTGGCGCAACGTGGCGAGAAACCTGCGGCCAGCGTGACCTTCCTGACGACGTTGATCGACTTCACCGACACCGGAATCCTGGATGTCTTCATCGACGAGTCCTTCGTCAAGCACCGCGAGAACGAGATGGGCAAGGGCGGGCTGATGAAGGGTCAGGATCTGGCCTCCACGTTTTCATTTCTGCGGCCTGTCGACCTGGTATGGAACTACGTGGTGGGCAACTACCTCAAGGGCGAGTCGCCGCCACCCTTCGATCTGCTGTACTGGAACAGTGACGCCACCAACCTGCCAGGTCCTTACTACGCCTGGTACCTGCGCAACACTTACCTTGAGAACCGACTCGTCAAGCCAGGCGGCGTCACGGTCTGCGGCGAGAAGGTCGACCTGCGCAAGGTGGACCTTCCGACGTACATCTACGGTTCACGCGAGGACCATATCGTGCCGATCGGTGGCGCGTATGCATCGACCCAGCACCTGCCGGGCAAGAAGCGTTTCGTGATGGGCGCGTCGGGCCATATCGCCGGTGTCATCAATGCACCGGTCAAGAACAAGCGCAGTCACTGGATCGGCCCGGCGAACACCTTTCCGCCATTGGTTGACGATTGGATCGCCAGTGCCACAGAACATCCAGGTAGCTGGTGGCCCGATTGGGCCGCCTGGCTGAAATCGCACGCAGGCAAGCAGGTCGCTGCGCCAAAGTCGTATGGCCATGGCAAATACCAGGCGATCGAACCGGCGCCCGGCCGTTACGTCAAGGCCAGGATCAAGGCCTGATTCATCTTCACTCAAAGGAGAAATTCATGGAAGAAATCGTCATCGTCGCCGCTGCCCGGACCGCCGTGGGCAAGTTTCGCGGATCACTGACCAACATACCGGCCACCGAACTCGGCGCCATCGTCGTGGCTGAGGTGCTCCGGCGCAGCGGTGTTGCTGCCGACCAGATCGGCGAAGTCATCATGGGCCAGGTGCTGGCCGCAGGCGCTGGGCAAAATCCCGCGCGGCAGGCATTGATCAAGAGCGGCCTGAATCAGGCAACACCGGCGATGACCATCAATGCAGTGTGTGGCTCGGGCCTCAAGGCCGTCATGCTGGCAGCGCAGGCAGTCGCGTGTGGTGACAGTGAGATCGTGATTGCCGGCGGTCAGGAAAACATGAGCGCTTCGCCCCACGTTTTGCTCGGTTCGCGTGACGGGCAACGCATGGGCGACTGGAAGATGATCGACTCCATGATCGTCGACGGTTTGTGGGATGTGTACAACCAGTACCACATGGGTATCACGGCCGAAAACGTGGCCAAGAAATACAGTATCACCCGGGAAGCGCAGGACGCCCTGGCGCTGGCCAGCCAGCAAAAGGCGGCTGCCGCGCAGGAGGCTGGCCGGTTCAAGGACGAGATCGTCTCGGTCAGCATCCCGCAACGCAAGGGCGACCCGATCGTGTTTGACGCCGACGAATACCTCAACAAGAAGACGAATGCACAGGCGTTGGCAGGGCTGCGGCCCGCGTTCGACAAGGCCGGCAGTGTCACTGCCGGCAATGCGTCCGGGATCAATGACGGCGGTGCTGCCGTCATGGTCATGTCGGCCAAAAAAGCGGCGGCGCTCGGCCTCAAGCCGTTGGGCCGTATCGCCAGTTATGCCACCAGCGGGCTGGATCCGGCACTGATGGGCATGGGTCCGGTGCCGGCATCGACCAAGGCACTTGCGCGCGCTGGCTGGAAAGCCCAGGACCTCGACCTGCTCGAGATCAATGAGGCGTTTGCCGCCCAGGCCTGCGCAGTGAATCAGGAAATGGGCTGGGACACCAGCAAGGTGAACGTCAATGGCGGCGCGATTGCGCTGGGTCATCCGATCGGGGCGTCAGGCTGCCGCATACTCGTGAGCTTGCTGTATGAGATGCAGCGGCGCGATGCCAGGAAAGGTATCGCCTCGTTGTGTATCGGCGGTGGCATGGGTGTGGCACTGACGATCGAGCGTTGATCACCAGGACGACAGAATCGAATTTCAACCAGAGGAGAGAACAATGAATCAAAAAGTGGCTTACGTGACCGGTGGCATGGGTGGCATCGGGACGGCGATCTGCCAACGCCTGCAGAAGGAAGGGTTCAAGGTCATCGCCGGCTGTGGTCCGACCCGCGACCATGCAAAATGGATCGCCGAGCAGGCCGCGCTGGGCCACACCTTCTACGCGTCGGTGGGCAACGTGGGCGACTGGGACTCCACGGTGGCAGCGTTTGCGAAGACCAAGGCAGAACATGGCCCGATCGACGTGCTGGTGAACAACGCCGGCATCACCAAGGACCGCATGTTCCTCAAGATGACGCGTGAAGACTGGTCTGCGGTGATCGAAACCAACCTCAACTCCATGTTCAACGTGACCAAGCAGGTCGTGGCCGACATGGTCGACAAGGGTTGGGGTCGTATCGTCAACATCAGTTCGGTGAACGGTGAAAAGGGCCAGGCGGGTCAGACCAACTATTCGGCCGCCAAGGCGGGCATGCACGGTTTTACGATGGCGCTGGCCCAGGAAATGGCGACCAAGGGTGTGACCGTCAACACTGTGGCCCCGGGGTATGTCGGCACCGACATGGTCAAGGCGATCCGCGAGGATGTGCTGGCCAAGATTGTCGCCACCATTCCGGTCAAACGCCTGGGCGAGCCCAGCGAGATCGCGTCCATCATTGCCTGGCTGGCATCCGACGAAGGTGGTTACTCCACCGGTGCGGAGTTCTCGGTCAACGGCGGCCTGCATATGGGATGATGTCGTTGCACACTTGAAACGCCTGTGAACCCCGCCTGCGCGGGGTTCCTTTTTTTTGCGGCCACCCATGCTTGATCCGTATCTCGATTTCGTCGCTGTTTTGCAGCAGCAACTTCGACGCGCCCCTGTCCGTTCCAGTACATATGGTTTGGCAAGTGGCAACAAGAACGCCATGAGCGCCGCGCGTCGCGTCGATGAAACAGATAGGGCTGTTTTCCGATTTGCTGATCATCTCGGTAGTAAGCGGCGCGGCATGAATGCCGTGTTCACGCCCTCTGATCTCGCCGGCCCGGGCGGCGTTCTGGTTGCATGATGGATCCCAGCGATGCATACGTGACACCGGAGGAATTGCGGATCGGCTTGTATATCGATCTGGAACTGGGCTGGATGGCGCATCCGTTTCCCAAGGGCAGCTTCAAGATCAGTACCCAACGCCAGATCGAGACCTTACGTAGCCTGGGCCTGAAGCGCGTGCGCTATATTCCCGCGCGCAGTGATCCGCCTGCGCCGACCGAGCCGGCCACTGAAACGGCTGCATCCGCTGGCGTTCGACCGACGCCGGACCCGATGAACGGCGCCGGCGTACGGCGTCAGCACCATGCCGCGCTGATCGCTGCCCAGCGCGCAAGCCTGGACTTGTGCGACCAGCGGTTCGCGGCCGCCATCCGGCAATATCGGCAAATGATCGAACGAATAGCGCTGGAGCCTCTGGCCGCAGCTGCGGTGTGCCGGCAGCTGGTGGACTCCCTGGTGAACGACATGTTGTCACAGCGCGAGTCATCGATCCGCCTGTTGTCGGAGACCGCCGGCGACCGGGCCTGGATGCACCCGGTCAATGTCACCGTTTTGACGCTGCTGCTCGGCAAGGCCCTGGGCATGCAGGCCGACGCCTTGCGCGATCTGGGCGTGGCAGCCTTCCTGCACGACGTCGGCAAGACCCGCTTGCCCAGTCGCGTGCGGCTGGCCGATGCCAGTTTCAGCCCGTCCGAATACAGGCTGTATCAAAGTCATGTGGTTCATGGCATCGCGATCGCACGGCAGCTGGACTTGTCTGCCGAGGTCCAGTCCACCATCGGTCAACACCACGAAATGATCGACGGCAGCGGATTCCCGAGCCAATCGCGAGGTCTCGAAATCAGCCAGAGCGGCATGGTGCTGGCGCTGGTGAACCGTTACGAAAACATGTGCAATCCTGCGCGACCATCCGCTGCGGTCACACCACACGAAGCCTTGTCCATGATCTTCTCGCAGATGAAAGGCAAGCATGACCGTGTATCCGCCGGGGTCGGTGGTGCAGTTGACGGACGGACGCCATGCGCTGGTGGTATCGGTCAACTCGGCCCGGCCGCTCAAGCCGCGAGTGATCGTGCATGATCCCGGCATCGCCAAGGAAGACGCCTTGATACTGGATCTGGAACACGCGCCGAGCGCCGGTATCCGCCGCAGCCTGCGACCGGATCTGCTGCCGCATGCTGCGGCCGACTACCTCGCACCCAGGCTGCGCATCTGCTATTTCTTCGAGCAGGCGGCAGATCCGGTTCGCGGCAAGGTCATGGCGTGACGCCACAGTTCACCGGTTCTCTGATCGAGGCACTGATCGAAGCTGTCTGGCTGGTGGAGCCGGTCAGCCTGCGTATCGTATCCGTCAACCAGGCCGCGATCGATCTGGCCGGCCTGCAGCGTGAAGACCTGGTGGGACGTGTTGCGATCGAGCTGATGGCGACACCGGAGGACCACTATTTCTGGGAAGACGTAGCTGCCGGGCTGAGCCACACCATCCACTCCGAGACGCTGATGCGCACCGGCGATGGTGTCGCGATTCCCGTCGATCGCAAGGTGAGCCGGATCTGGGTGGACGGGACGACGCCGCTATTCCTGGTCTGTTTGCAGGACTTGCGCCAGCAGCGCCGCACGGAAGCCGAGCTCGAACAGCGGGTGGCCGAACTGCGCGCCACGCTGGAATCGACCGCCGACGGCATCATGGCCAGTGATGCCGATGGCAGGGTGCGCAATTACAACCGGCGTTTTGCCGAGTTGTGGGACCTGCCCGAGGAACTGATGGTCCGGCGCAATGATCCGGCGTTGTTTGCCCATATGGCAGCGGCCGTCGTCGATCCGCATGCTTACGATGCGCGCCTGGCAGAGATCGCGGCGTCGCCTTTGCTCGAGGCCGACGATGCGCTTCAACTGCGATCGGGCCGCATCATCGAGCGGCGTTCGATACCGCAATACCACCGCGGGCAACCGCGTGGACGGGTCTACGCGTTTCGCGACATCACGCAACAAGTTGATGCGCAAGCCCGATTGCGCCTGGCGGCAAAAGTGTTTGAGTCGAGCCTGGATGCAATCTTCATCACCGACGCGGATTTTCACATTCTGGCCGTCAATCCTGGCTGCGAGCGTTTGACCGGGCTGACCCAGGCCCAGTTGCTGGGCGGTTCGTCGCGCGAATTCTTCAACGATCCGCATGACCAGGCGTTTTTCGCCCGGGTGCTTCAGTACCTGCAGGCTGACGGGTTCTGGGAAGGTGAGGTCTGGCGGCGCAACGCCGACCTGCAGTTGCAGGCAGTGCAGGTGTCGTGGGTGCTGTTGCAGGATGCCGTCGGCCAGCCGGTTCACAGCATTTGTTTCTTCAAGGACCTGAGCGAAAGATACGCGGCCCAGAAGCAGATCGAGACCTTGGCCTATCGCGACGTGTTGACCGGCCTGCCCAATCGCCTGCTGCTCACGCAGCGGGTCGATTTCGCGCTGCGCATGGCTGAGCGCAACGGAGGTCAGTTTGCGGTCTTCTTCCTGGACCTGGACCGGTTCAAGAACATCAACGACTCTATGGGCCATGCGTTTGGTGACCGGGTGCTGGTGGAGGTCGCCGAGCGCATCGCGTCCTGCCTGCGCGATGTGGACACCTTGTGCCGCCTCGGTGGTGACGAGTTCGTGATCTTCCTGCAGGAAGCCGACGCGCTGGGCGCGGAGGCGTGTGCGCAACGCGTTTTGCACTCGCTGTCGGCGCCCTTTGTGCTCGACGGCATGAACTTCACGGTCGGCTGCAGCATGGGTGTGGCACTGTATCCGGACGACGGCAAGACGCTGGACGAATTGATCCAGTACGCCGACACCGCGATGTACCGGGTCAAGGAACGTGGCCGCGGCAGCTTCCGCTTCTACCAGCCGCAGATGAACGTGGATCTGCTCTCGCGCATCAAGTTGGACCACGCCATGCGCCAGGGCATGCAGCAAGGCCGCTTCGCGTTGCACTATCAGCCACAGATCGCGCTGGCCAATGGCCGGATCATCGGGGCCGAGGCCATGGCGCGCTGGAACGACGCGGAGTTTGGCGACGTGCCGCCATCGGTGTTCATCGTATTGGCCGAAGAGACCGGATTCATCACTGTGATCGGCAACTGGGTGCTCGAACAGGCGGTGCGGCAAGCCGTGGCCTGGCTGCGCGCCGGCACGCCGATACCGATATCGATCAATGTGTCGGCGTTGCAATTCCAGCAGGCCGATTTCGTTGACAGGGTCGGCGCCGTTTTGCGTGCTGCCGACCTTCCGCCGGCACTGCTCGAGCTTGAGCTCACCGAGTCGATCCTGGTGCGTGATGCGGACGAGGCCCTGGACCGGCTGCATGCGCTGGCCGCGATTGGCGTCGCTTTGTCGATCGACGATTTCGGCACTGGCTATTCCAGCCTGTCCTATTTGAAGCGCTTCCCGATCTCCAGGCTCAAGATCGATCGATCTTTCATTACCGGTTTGCCGAAGGACGACAGTGACCTGGCTATCGTCAGCGCCACCATCAGCATGGCCCGCGCAATGGGTCTGGCGGTGGTTGCCGAAGGGGTGGAAACACACGCCCAGCTCGAGTGCCTGCGCGCGCTCGATTGCGCCGCCTACCAGGGTTTTCTGTTTTCCGCTGCCGTACCTGCGGCGCAGTTCGACGAAATGCTTGCGTCGAACCGCAGCCCGTGACACTCCCCGGGTTCAGCGCAGAATGAAATACAACGCCAGTACGTACAACAGACCGGCAAAAATCCGTTTCAGCGGCGCGACCTCCATGTTGTGGGCTACCTTTGCTCCGAGCGGTGCAGTGCTCATGCTGGCCACCGACAAGACCAGGAAAGCCGGCCAGTACAGATAACCTATCGCGCCAGGAGGCATGTCCTGCAGGTTCCAGCCTGCGACCGCATACCCGATGGTTCCGGCAACGGCAATCGGGAATCCAAGCGCCGCCGACGTGGCCACCGCATTGTGGATCGCGACATTGCACCAGGTCATGAACGGGACCGAGATGAAGGCCCCACCTGCGCCGACCAGCGATGACAGGCCACCGATCAGATTGCCGACGCCAAACATTCCCGTCGCGCCAGGAAGGGTGCGCGACGGTTGAGGTTTGCGGTTGAAGAACATCTGGGTCGCCGAAAACGCGACGAAACCGGCAAACAGGTAACCCAGCATCCGCGCCGGCATCGCTGCCGCCAATTGGGAGCCGAGCAGGGATCCGAGCACGATGCCCGGCGCCAGGTAGCGCACGATCGGCCAGAGCACGGCGCCACGCCGGTGGTGCGCACGCACAGATGACAGCGAAGTGAAACAGATGGTCGCCAGCGAGGTGGCCACTGCCATCTTGATGACGTGTTGTTGCGGATAGTCGCGTGCGGTGAGGATGATGGTCAGGAAAGGCACCATCAGCATGCCGCCACCGATTCCGAGCAGGCCCGCCAGAAAGCCGGTGCACAGGCCCAGCAGGGCCAACTCGAGTATCAGGGTGAAGGAGAAATCCACACGTAAAAGAAAAGGTGCCTGCAGAGTCCACCGAGCCGCATCCTGAACCGGGGTTCAGGTGGGCGAGGTCAGCGTTGGCGTCGGGTTCATCTGACGCGAGATGATCACACCAGCCAGGCGATGTTCCAAGCCCGTGCTACTAGAGCATTGGTTCAAGGAATTAAAAGCCCGATGAGCGCTGCAGACAACAGCATTGTAGGGGCATGGACCCGGAAACAACACGAAGAATCCCTATGGTCAGGCGGATCAAGGCTTGTGCAATTGCCGGCTACCGCACGCGCGGCGGCCATGGCGCATGGTCATATCAGCTGACCGTCTTCGCCCAGCGCCCGGTCGAGCCGGTCCAGCAGCGAGGTGAGCATCATGCCGTCGTCGTTGTCGGTCGAACCTTCCTGCGCGCCGCGGGCAGGGGCCGCAGACACGCCACTGGGCGCAGCGGCATGTTCACCGAGGTCGAACGCAAGATTCAATGCGGCCAACACCGCAATACGGTCGCGGGCGCGCACTCTGCCGACGTCGCGGATCTTGCACATGGCGGTATCCACCCGTTCGACCGCCTCCAGCAGGCGGGCCTCGCCGCCCGGCGGGCACCCCAGCAGGTAGTTCTGTCCCATGATCTGAACTTCGAGCTGCTTCATGACGCATCTTTGCTGGTATTGCCCAGGCCGACTTCTGGCAGGCGGTCAAGCAGGGCGTCGACCCGTGCGCGCGCCGCGCCTAGCCGGGACTTCAGTGAGTCGCGTTCGTTGGTGAGCGTCTCGACCTGGCTGGTCAGAAGCACATTGGTGCGCTGCAACTCCGCATGGCGTACCAGCAAACGCTCCACGCGTTCGGCGATCTGGTCGATTTTGGACTGGTTCGACATAGGCTGGTCATTGTAGAGTTAGCGCATGCAGCGGTCGCATAGAATCGTCGTGTTGGTGCTCGCGGTGTGGTTCACACGCTGCAGTTCAACGGGAAGCAGGGGACCGAGCTGACAACAGCGACGTCAACCTGCGCTGCCCCCGCAACGGTAAGTGGACGGGTCTTCGGACCCTGTTGCCATCACGGCCACTGGACGCTCTGAACAAACGTCTGGGAAGGCGATGGCAATCGCGCCACCAGCCCGGATACCGGCCAACAAGGCGGTCGGCTGCCTGCAGCCGGCCATGACGCCCATATGCTGTCGGGGACGACGGTCAGGGTATTCGTTTTGCTCTTCCAATATGACCAGCTCAATTTTTAAGGCTCGCATTGTTGCGTCGTCGCTTGTGTTCGTGTCGGTATCCTCAACTTTTGCGCAATCGCCGGTAACGCCCATGCTGCCGGATGTCGTGGTGACGGCCACGCGAAGTCCGCAATTGCTCAACGCAACACTGGCCCATACAACGGTAATCAATCGAGAGGAGATCGAGCGCTCGCAAGCGACCGATGTGATTACCTTGCTAGAACGCGAAGCCGGACTGCAACGCACGCAAAACGGTGGTCTTGGAACTGTATCCAGTTTATTTTTGCGGGGTGCACCGACGCTTGACACACTGATACTCCTCGACGGAATTCCTCTGAACAAGCAGGACGCCTCGGGCGCAGTCAGTCTTGAACACCTGATGTTGGACAACGTCGAGCGGGTGGAGGTGGTACGCGGAAATGTGTCGGCAATCTACGGTTCTGGTGCGATTGGTGGCGTGATTCAGATATTCACGCGTGGTGCATCACAAACACCGTCCGCCGCGTTGTCAGTAGACATCGGGCCGCGTTCATCACGGAGGGCATCGGGCAGCGTCAACGCGTCGGTGGGCGCGACCGCTATCGGTCTTGTCGTGTCAAGAACCGAGACCGATGGGTTCTCAGCCGTCAACACCGCGCAACTGCCCAATGCCAACCCCGATGCGGATGGCTACCAGAACAGCAGTGTCAACTTGTCACTGGTTCACCGTTTGTCGAAGGACCACAACTTTGGTCTGCGAATCATGCGCTCGAAAGCCGATTCGGACTACGACAACGCGTTCGGTGCGCCGACCGACATTCAAACCTCCACCGCCAGACTGAGCCAATCGACCTTGTTCACCGACAATACTTGGGGCGGATGGCGCAGTCGTATTTCCCTGGGAGAGTCGACGGACAAGTACGCCAGCCGGGATAACGGCCTGTTTGGTTCGGATGATTCTTTTGACACACGCGTGACCATGCTGAACTGGGTCAATACAGTCTCCCTGGATGCAGGTTGGCTGGCAACAGCCGGGCTTGAACTGCAACGCCAACGGGCTGTCGCGGCAACGACATCGGCGTTTGGCAGTCCCTACGATGTGGGTCGCAATGCCCGTTCGGTGTTTGCCGGCATCGAAGGCCGCGCCGGACCGGGAGACATCCAGGTCAATGTGCGTCATGACTCGGTTGGCGCGCTGCAGGAAAACACAGGCTACCTCGGTTATGGCTTACCCGTTACCGACCATGTCAAACTGATCGCCAATGTGTCGACTGCTTTCAATGCACCGCCGTTGGGTTATTTGTTTGCGCCGGGTTTTGGCAACCCCAGTCTGCGCGCCGAAAAGGCACGCAGCAAGGAAGTGGGCGTTCAGTATGACCGGGCTGGGCATCTCGTGCGCGTGACCTTCTTCGACACCCGCATCACAGACCAGTTGGTCTACGACACTGCCACTTTCGCGTTTGCGAACATCGACCGCGCCAGAAACAAGGGGGCAGAGCTTTCCTACCAGGGCCGCATCGGCTCGACTGATCTGCGGGCCAGTCTGACGGTCCAGGACCCGACCAACGCGCTGACCGGGCAAACGCTGCAGCGACGGGCTCGTCAGATGGCATCTTTCGGGGTATCGCACCCGGTCGGTCCGTGGCGTTTCGACGGGAACCTCCATTACAGTGGCAAGCGTCCGGATGCCTATAGCGATCCAGCGACCTTTGCCCGCGTAGAGACCAGTTTGGCTTCCTATGCGGTGTTGGACTTGGCTGTCTCCTATCAGCTGTCGCGGGAATGGGTGCTCAAGGGGCGTTTAGACAACGTGACCGACAAACATTACCAGACCGTCTACGGTTACAACCAGACTCCGCGAAGCCTTTATGTAGGTGTAACCTGGTCTCCCGTTTTGGGGCTTTGAGATTTCCGCGCTGCGGGTCATCGATACGATGCATCCTATCTACGCCGATTCAGTGGGTCCACAGCGCATCGTGGTCGACAGGGCCGCGCGCGCGGATTGACACCATGGTTGCTGCAACCGCACGAGCCCGTTCGCCGCGCCTGTCATGGGCGCTGCGGCGCGGGGCCATGTCGTTGTGGGTTTGCATTGTGTTGTGGGCCTGTCCCATCGCCCATGCGTTGCAGATCGTCGATGACCGGGGCGCGCAGGTCACGATCCAACAGCCTCCGAAGCGTATCGTCAGTATCCTGCCGTCATTGACGGAGATGGTGTGCCAGCTCGGACAATGCCAGCGGCTGGTGGGTGTTGATCGGTATTCCAATTTTCCGGAATCGGTGCGTCTGTTGCCGCGGGTGGGCGGAGGGCTTGACCCCAGTGTCGAAGCCATCGTGGCGCTACGACCGGACATCGTTTTTCTGGCCACTTCATCGCCAGTGGCGGCGCGGCTGGAGTCGCTGGGATTGGTCGTGCTGGCACTCGAACCCAAGCAGTATGCCGACATCCGCCGGGTGCTGGAGCAGGTTGCGCGGGTGCTCGATGTGCCGGGGGCGCAACAACTGTGGCAGCAGATCGAGGCTGGCGTCGAGGCTGCCGCCCGATCCGTGCCACCCTCGGTGCGTGGCAAGCGGATCTATTTCGAGGTCAACAGCGCGCCGTATGCTGCTGGCCCCACGTCGTTCATCGGCGAGACACTGCAGCGCCTGGGGATGCGCAATATCGTGCCGGCTGAACTCGGGCCGTTCCCGAAAATCAATCCGGAGTTCGACATCATGGTGCGGGCTGGCCCCCGTATCGCCGAAGCAGCGCGCGCGATGGTCCGTTGCCTGGTGCGCCATCTGCCATGATGCTGGTACACGACACTGCCTTGAGCCGGCAGATACGACGACCAGGCCAGGTGGCGGGAATCTTGCTGTTGGGGTCGTGTCTGCTGCTGCTGCTGGGCGCCAGCATCGGCAGCACCGGCGTCGAGAGCCTGTTCGACATGCGCAACGATCCGGTGGCGCTGCAGATCATTCGCGACATCCGGGCGCCACGCGCCATCGGCGCCTGGCTGGCGGGTGCCTTGCTCGGGCTCGCGGGCGCCATTGCACAAGGCCTGTTCCGCAATCCCCTGGCCGACCCCTATCTGCTGGGTAGCGCGTCGGGCGCATCGCTGGGCGTTGCCATCGCCTTGGTTGCGCTGGGCGCGACGCCGCACGTGGACGCTTGGTTGCCCCGACTCGGACTGACAGGCGCCGCGTTTGTCGGGGCCACCCTGGCCGTGCTCCTGACCTTGCTGCTGGCGCGCGGCGTGCAGCAGACGATGCGGCTGTTGCTGGCCGGGGTCGTGGTGGGTGTCGTGCTCGGCGCACTCGGTTCGCTGGTGATGATGATGCAACCTGCAGTGATGTTGTCGCTGCAGTCCTTCATGCTTGGCAGCACCGGATTCGTCGGCTGGTCGGCCTGCGCGGTGATGGCGCTGGTGTGGTTGGTTTGTACGCCGCTGGCGGCCGCGCTCAGCCGGGTGCTCGACGGCCTGGCACTGGGGGAGGCCACGGCGAGCAGTCTGGGGCTGCCACTGCCCCGGGTGCGCGCCATTCTGGTGGCCACGCTGGCGTTGGCCACCGGCGCTGCGGTAGCGCAGACCGGATTGATCGCGTTTGTCGGTCTTGCAGCCCCGCATCTGGTGCGTTCGATGGTGCGTACCACGCACCGGCATTTCTTGTGGTTGTCCACCCTGATGGGTGGTGTGCTGCTGCTGGCCGCGGACACGCTGGCACGCTGGCTGATCGCGCCGCAGGAATTGCCGGTGGGCGTTTTGACTGCCGTGCTCGGTGGCGGTTACCTGCTGTGGCTGATGCACAAGCGCGGTGCGCCCGGCATGCCATGACGCAGGTAACCGGTACGGATTGCGCGCTGCAGGCACGCGGCATCCATGCATCTCTTGGTCGGCATGCCGTGCTCCATGGTATCGACCTCGATCTGCAGCGGGGACGCTGGACCAGCGTGGTCGGTCCCAATGGCGCGGGCAAATCGACCTTGCTCAAGGTGCTGGCGCAACTGACACCGCATACCGGTGAAGTGCGCCTGCTGGGGGACGTGATGTCTACCATGCCGGCGCGGGAACGGGCGCAGCGCCTGGCGTGGTTGGGCCAGAACGAGTCCAGCGGCGACGACCTGAGCGTCTGGGATGTCGCCATGCTCGGCCGCCTGCCGCACCAGGCCTGGTTGGCCGGGCCCAGCACGGCCGACATGGCTGCCGTGGAGCAGGCCTTGCGGGCGACCCAGTCCTGGGACTGGCGTACGCGGGCACTCGGCCAGTTGTCGGGTGGAGAGCGCCAGCGCGTGTTGCTGGCCCGCGCCCTGGCCGTTCAGGCCGATGTGTTGTTGATGGACGAACCGCTGGCCAACCTGGATCCACCGCACCAGTCCGACTGGTTGCGCGTGGTGCGCCAGTTGCTGGCGCAGGGCCGTACCGTGATCAGTGTGCTGCATGAAATCTCGTTTGCGCTGCGTGCCGACGACATGTTGATCGTGGCCCGGGGCAGGGTGCTGCACCAGGGGCCGTGCCGGGATCCGGCCACCCACCGCCAACTCGAACAGGTGTTCGACCAGCGGATCAGCATTGTTCCGGTCGCAGGGCAATGGGTTGCCCTGGCGTGCGACAAATGACGGTTGCAGCGGCAAGCCCTCGGCTCGCGCGTGCGGTCATGGTGCTGGGTACCAGCAGCGGTGCCGGCAAAAGCTGGCTGGCCACAGCCTTGTGCCGCTGGTATGCGCGCCAGGGCCTGCGGGTTGCGCCGTTCAAGGCCCAGAACATGAGCAACAACGCGCGGGTGGTGGCCTCGGCTGGCGCCGATGCACCGGCCG
>CAJDWR010000193.1_pt1 | contig 17735 bp, 15 predicted proteins | sample 7391651 | NCBI WGS metagenome assembly CAJDWR01 (sample SAMEA7055720, study PRJEB34461) | soil metagenome | biome: terrestrial ecosystem; feature: Peninsula; material: soil | place: Antarctica | collected 2016
TGCCGCTGGTGCCCATGTAGGCCTCGATCACCCCCGGATCCTTGGACACCTCGGCGTAAGGGCCATCGGCAATGATGGCGCCGTGCTGCAGCACGGTGATGCGGTCGGCGATCGAAGCCACCACGTTCATGTTGTGCTCCACCATCAGGATGGTCCGGTTCGCCGACACCTTGCGGATCAACTCCGTCACACGACTGACGTCCTCGTGGCCCATGCCCTGGGTGGGTTCGTCGAGCAGCATCAGTTCGGGCTCCAGCGCCAGGGTGGTGGCCAGCTCCAGTGCCCGCTTGCGGCCATAGGGAAGCTCCACGGTCATGGTATCGGCGAAGCTCTCCAGGTCGACCTCGGCCAGCAACTGGCGGGCCCGCGCGTGCAGTGGAAACAACGTCTTCTCGGGCTTCCAGAAGTGGTACGAGGTTCCCAGGTTGCGCTGCAAGGCCGCACGCACGTTTTCCAGAACCGTCATGTGGGCAAAGACCGCGGAGATCTGGAAGGAACGCACGATGCCGCGACGCGCGGTCTGCGCCGGTTGCTCGCCAGTGATGTCGATCCCGTTGAAGACGATGCGTCCCGACGTGGGGTTGAGAAACTTGGTCAGCAGGTTGAAGAAGGTGGTCTTGCCTGCGCCATTGGGGCCGATCAGTGCATGGATCTGACCTCGACGGACCTTGAGATCGACATGATCGACGGCAACGAAACCCTTGAATTCCTTGGTCAGACCCTGCGTCTCGAGAATGATCTCCGTTGCCAAAAGCTCCTCCTGCTACTGCTGAAACCGGCCAAGTGGGTTTCAGAGTGCTCATAAAAACGGCCCGTCCATCACTGTAATCATGCTAGTCCTGCGCGTCGCAGAGTGGAATAGGGGGAAACGCTTAAGGTGCGACTGTGGTAGCAGGGTCGCGTGCGCCCATGGGGCAGGCAGCGCCGTGGACCAAACGATCAATCTCGACCTACGCGGTGCGTGGATCATAGCGGACAAGCACAACAACACGTGGTGCCATCGAAAGAAACGTTTGGCTACGCACGAAGGAAAAAAGGGGTTGACCATGACGGCCAACCCCTTGTCGTTTCTGGTAGGACGTGGCGGGCTCGAACCGCCGACCAACGGATTAAAAGTCCGCTGCTCTACCAACTGAGCTAACGTCCCACACTCTCTTGCGTTACGGTGTGTACCGAGCTGCAAAGCCTGAAATTATAACCAGAAAAAAAAGCGATTTCGACTCTGGATCAGAGTCGATTTGCGATCTGGTTCAGCACCCATCCGGCCGCACATTGGCCGAACGTTGCAGTCACACTGACCATCGATCCATACCCATGGCAATTGAGCGATCCGTCCGATTCCATCGCGCAGGACGGGTCTACAGCCTGCACCGGTTCGCGACTGAACACACAGGCGATATCCATCGTCCGACCGGCAGCAGGAGCACCGTGTTGCTTGCGCAACAAGGTGCGCATCCGGGCCAGCAGCGGGTCGTGCGTACTCTGCGACAGATCATCGATATCGACCTTGTGTGCGTGGCGTTTTCCGCCGGCTGCACCGACCGTTATGAACACCGCCTTGGTGCGACGTGCCCAGTCCGCCATGGCAACCTTGGCACGCACCTGGTCACAGGCATCGATGACAGCGTCAACCGACAACGGCAATAGGGCCGGCCAGTTGTCGGCATCGACAAACTCTTCCACGCCATGCACGACACACTGCGGATTGATCAATGCGATCCGTGATCGCATCGCCTGCACCTTGGCCTGGCCCAGCGTCGTATCAAGCGCATGCACCTGCCGGTTGATGTTCGATTCGGCCACATGGTCCAGATCGACGAGAGTCAATGCGCCGACACCACTGCGCGCCAGCGCTTCGGCGCACCAGGAGCCCACACCGCCCACACCGATGACAGCCACGTGCGATTGACGAATCCGCGCGGCGGCGGCCATGCCAAACAGCCGCTCGATACCACCAAAGCGGCGCTCCAGATCTGCATCCACGGCGGACGACGGAGCGAGGTTCATGGGTGGGGTTGCATGCAGGCGCCACGCACTGGCGCCGCGGGTGCCGAACGCGCCTCAGCGCAGGCGCGCGAGGCGTTCCTTGCCGGCCTTGTCGGCATCGGACTGCGGGTAGCTGCGCGAGAGTTCATCCAGCGTCTTGCGCGCCCCGGCAATGTCCTTGAGTTCGATCTGGCAATTGGCAATCGACAACAGGGCCTCGGGCGCACGGACATGATTCGGCGCAGCCTTGAGCATGATGCGGAAGTTGGTGATGGCCTCCTTGTAGTCGCGGGTCGCGTATTGTGCGTTGCCGAGCCAGAACAAGGCCGAAGGCAGGTAACCGCTCTTCGGGTAACGGCCGATCATTCCGACAAAGGCTGTCTGCGCAGCCGCAAAATCGCCGCTGCGAAACAGCGTCAGCGCCGCGTCATAGGCCTTGCGTTCGGCCGGCTCGACGAGGATGTCGCGCCCGTCCACCGTGACCTTGGTGGGTTCAAGCTGGCTCACGCGCTCTTCGACGCCGCGCGCCAGATCCTGCTGGCGCTGTGTCATGTCCTTTTGCTCGCGCTGCAACTCCGACAACTCGCGGTTGAATTGCTCGCGTTGTCCGGTGTTGCGCGCCAGCTCACCGCGCAAGGATTCAATCTCGTTCTGCAGTTCGAGCAATGCGCGACGCAGCTGGTTGTTGTCCTCTGTCGTACGGCGCAACAACTCGTTGTTCGATTCGACCAGTCGCTGAATGGCAGCATCGGACTCCTGGCGGTTGGTCTCCACGCGCTGACGCACATCCAGGATCGCCTTGCGCGCCTCTCCGTCCTCGAACAATGCCGCCTGACCCTGCTGGGCCCACAACAGGCCACCCATCAGCACGACCAGCGCAACGCGGCCACGCATGGCAAGTACCCTCGTGCAGTTCATCGGTAGACGATCTCGGCGCGGCGGTTCTTCGCCATCGCGGCTTCGTCATGACCTGGCACCGCGGGTTTTTCCTTGCCAAAACTCACCGCCTCCGTCTGGTTGTCTGCCACACCAAGCAAGGCCAGGGCGCGGCGCACCGCTTCCGCCCGCTTCTGGCCCAGTGCCAGGTTGTACTCTCGGCCACCGGTCTCGTCGGTGTGCCCTTCGATCACCACCTTGCGTTCCGGATTGGCCCGCAAATAGCGCGCATGGGTTTCGAGCAGACTCTGGAACTCCGGCTTGATGATGAAGCTGTCGTAGTCGAAGTAGAGGATGCGCGGGCCCTGCTGGATGGCGGCATCCGCAGCCGATTTGGTCAGATCGACCGGCGCCACACCCTGGCTTGCCAACGACCCTGCCCCGGCTGCACCGGTACTGGCAGCGCCGTTGGCGTCGGCGCCCTGGACACCCACCGGCGTGCCGGATTTGTCCTCGACGGCCACATCGTCCAGTTTCACGGACGAGCCGCAGCCCACCAGCAAAGCGGCGCAGGTGAAGGCCAACAACATTCGTTTCATTCGAGTTCTCCTTGTGGTATCACTGTTTCTGCAGCGGGCCCCAGTCCGGCTCGCGAATCTCGCCAGTCGCGCCGGCCAATCGGGTCTTGACGCGTCCGTCCAGCGTCGTCGTCATCAGGTTCTCCCGACCCTGCACCGTCGTGGCATAGATGATCAGGCGTCCGTTGGGTGCAAAACTGGGGCTCTCGTCAGATGACGTGTCGGTGATCGCAACGGTATTGCCGCCGGCCAGCTCCATGACATGCAATCGGAATGCGCCATTCACGCGGGCAATATAGGCCAGCGTTTTGCCGTCTGGACTGACCGACGGGGAAATGTTGTAACTGCCAGTAAAGGTGACGCGTTGCACACTGCCACCGGTGGCAGCCATCGCGGCTCACCGCCTTGCGCATCGATCAGGTACAGCTGCGAGCCGCCATCCCGGCTCAAGGTCACCGCCAGCGTGCGCCCGTCGGGGGACCAGGCCGGTGCGCTGTTGGAACCTCTGAAATTGGCCAGCAGGCGGCGTTTACCGGTGGCAATTTCATGCACGTAAACCACCGGCTTGCGTGACTCGAACGACACATAGGCCAAATGGCCGCCCATCGGCGACCACGCGGGCGAAATGATGGGCTCCGAGCTGGCCAGGGCCGACTGCGCATTTTCACCGTCAGCGTCGGCGATCCACAGGTTGTAGCGATCCCCGACCTTGGTCACGTAGGCGATCCGGGTCGAGAAAATGCCCTTGTCGCCGGTCAGTTTCTCGTAGACGAAATCCGCGATCCGATGGGCAGCCTGTCGCAGATTGGCTTGCGTCACTGCGTAACTCTGCCCACCCAGATCCTGCCCGCGGGTCAGGTCCCACAGCCGAAATCGCACGTCGAAGCGACCATCGGCCAGTGCGATCACGCTGCCGGCCACCAGTGAATCGGCACCCTTCTGACGCCAGGCCGTCAACTCCGGACGCGCCAGTTCGTCCATGGGCACGGCCACCAGATCGGTGCCCCGGAACTGTCCGCTGCGTTCGAGGTCGGCCTGCACGATGGCGGAAATCTTTTGCTGCAGGTTGTCCTGCCCGCGAAAGGGTGCAATGGCAATCGGCAGCTGCGTCAGTCCTACGCCCGATACTTCGATGCGCAATTGGGCCGACGCCGGCATACCCCATAAGGCCATCAGGCCCACGATGGCCAACAGGCGCATCATGGTCACGGCACGGCACAACAGACTGGGGATCATGAATCGAGCTTGGGGTTGAGTAGTTGCACAAGAACGGCGTTGATTTGCGCATGAGCCTACCACGGGGGTGAACCGATCTGCCACGGATGGCCTCGCGCAGTGACGCGGACCACACCCGGCGGCGCGACCGCAGGAAGCCCCGATAATAAACCCTCTCATTAGCCGAGCCATGGTCCGTCGCCCGATTGTCCCTCTCCCCGCCGCCGCCGAACACGCCGCATCTGCGCATCGTGGCCTTTGCATGTTGCGGCCGTGACCCGCGCTGGCGAATCGATGCAGGGCGGCTCCGCGCTGGCTGGCAGCATCTTCAAGCGATTGGCACGCCTGTGGCCGTATTTCGGCAAGCCATTGTGGGTCTGGGCCACCGCTGGCGGTGCGACGCTCGCGCTGGCACTGTCCGAACCGCTGATTCCTGCGCTGCTGCAACCGTTGCTCGACCGCGGCTTCCAGCAAGGCCGGTTGCCCTTGTGGGCTGTCCCGCTCTCGCTGATGCTGCTGTTTTCTGTACGTGGCCTGTGCAGTTTCACGGCACAACTGGCGATGACGAAGATCACCAGCAATGGGCTGATGGTGCTGCGCAAGGCGATGTTCGACAAGCTGCTGGATGCGCGGCTGAGCCTTTTCGCCGGTCAGACCTCGAGCTCCCTGGCCAATACCGTCGTGTACGAAGTGCAAAGTGGCTCGACCTTGCTGGTCAGCGCGCTGATGACCCTGACGCGCAACAGCCTCACGCTGCTCGCGCTACTGGGGTACCTGATGTTCCTGAACTGGAAACTGACGCTGATCGTCGTTTTCCTGTTCCCGGCCGTGGCTTTTGTCATGCGTATCCTGTCGCGCCGCCTGTACCGGGTCACGCGCAACAGTCAGCAGGCCACGGACCGGCTGGCTTATGTGGTCGAGGAAAACGTGCTCGCCCATCGCGACATCCGCTTGCATGCGGCGCAGGCCTCCCAGGCGGGTCGATTCGCGACACTCAGCGACGCATTGCGCCGCTTGTCGATGAAATCGACAGCGGCATCGGCAGCCATGACGCCGCTGACGCAGATACTCGCCGCGATCGCCTTGTCTGCCGTGATCACGGTGGCACTGATCCAGAGCGCCGACAACACCACGTCGGTCGGTGGCTTCGTGGCTTTCGTCACTGCGATGCTGATGCTGATTGCGCCGCTCAAGCACCTGACCGAGGTCGCCAACCCGATCACCCGCGGACTGGCGGCGATGGAGCGCGGTCTGGACATGATGGCGGACACGCCAAATGAGACCGGCGGCCACTTCACCATGCAACGGGCCAGCGGAACGATCCGGTTCGACAACGCCAGTGTCACCTACGTCGAAGGCACGGTACCGGCCCTGGATCGCTTCAGTCTGGACGTGGCTGCCGGAGAAACCGTGGCACTGGTCGGCGCGTCGGGCTCCGGCAAGACGACCCTGGTAAACCTGCTGCCGCGTTTTGTCGAACTCAGCGCCGGCACCGTCCTGCTCGATGGCCATCCACTGCGCGACTGGTCGCTCGCATCACTGCGCGCCCAGTTCGCACTGGTGAGCCAGCATGTGCTGATGCTCAACGACACCGTCGCCGTCAACGTGGCGCTGGGTCAGCCGATGGATCGCGACCGCGTGGCCCATTGCCTGGCAGCCGCCAATCTGCAGAACCTGATTGACGAACTGCCGCAAGGCCTGGACACGGTCGTCGGGCACAACGCAATGCAGCTCTCGGGTGGCCAGCGCCAGCGACTGGCAATTGCGCGCGCGCTCTACAAGGATGCGCCGGTGCTGATCCTGGACGAGGCCACATCGGCGCTGGACGCCGAATCGGAACGCGCGGTGCAGGAGGCCTTGCAGCGGCTGATGCACAAACGCACCACCCTGGTCATTGCGCATCGGCTCTCGACCGTCCAGCATGCCGACCGCATCATCGTGATGGAGAGCGGTCGTATCGCCGAAGCCGGCCAACATGCCACGCTACTGGCGGCCGATGGACTGTATGCCCGCTTGTACCGCCTGGGGTTGGGCAATCCTGGTGCCACTGCTGTGCAAGACGCTGCCACCGAGCCTGAGTGAACCAGGCGCTGGCGAAAATCAGTCCTGTCGCACCAGGCAGATCGTCAGCAATGCGGTTGCATCTTGCTCCGCGCTAAGCGTGTGGGGCTCACCGCCGCGCAGATGGATCAGGTCCGACGGACCCAGCATCCGTGTACCTTCCGGGGTGCCCAGCGCAATGCGGCCCTCCAGGCACAACACGGTGATCTCTCCCTGCACCCGGTGCTCGGGCATCGACTTGCCTTTGGCCAACACGATACGGACCAGTTCCATCTGCTCGGCCTTGAGGATGGCGGTGGTCATGGCATTGGGCAGTTGATCTGCCAGCGGTGACAGGTGGACAACCTGTCCGGATACGGCATGCGGCTGGGCCATGTAGGGAATCTCCTGTGGTATGACGGAGCAAGCATACTGCGTCGGCAAGTCAACCTCTCCGCATACCCGTCGCCACGGTGGCGGCATGAGGGCCTTGGCACGCTGCGGCTACCGTGGCAATTCCTGCCGGGTGGACGTGGCTTCCCTGACCTTGCACAATCACCGGCAAGAGCCACCATGCACACGATCCACCCCGCGTTGTCCACGTTGATCGCCATGCTGGCATTCGCCGGCAATTCGCTGTTGTGCCGGGCAGCGTTGCGCAACACCACCATCGACCCCAGCAGCTTCACGAGCCTGCGCATCGCCTCGGGTGCATTGATGTTGTGGCTGATCGTGCACTGGCGTGGTGGTGCGAAGTCGTCTGCGCGGCATGGCAACTGGGCGTCGGCGAGCGCGCTGTTTGTGTACGCGGCCACCTTTTCATATGCCTACGTCAGCCTGCCCACCGGTACCGGTGCGTTATTGTTGTTCGGTGCGGTGCAGGCCACCATGATCGGGGTTGGCTTGTGGCGCGGCGAACGACTGGGTCGATGGCAGACACTGGGCCTGTTCGTCGCCAGCGCCGGTCTGGTCGGACTGCTGTTGCCGGGGCTGTCGGCGCCACCCCTGGCCGGATCGTTGCTGATGCTGGTGGCTGGCTCTGCATGGGGTGTCTACTCATTGCGCGGCAAAGGCGCGGGTGACCCGACACGTGTCACCGCCGGCAATTTCCTGCGTGCCACGGTACCCGCCGCCTTGTTGTTATTGGCCACCTTCCCCAGTCTGCAGCTGGATCGGGCAGGTACGCTGATTGCCATTGCTTCGGGCGCACTGACCTCCGGCATGGGTTATATCGTCTGGTATACCGCGTTGCGCAGCTTGCGACCCGCCACCGCATCGACGGTCCAGCTCAGTGTGCCGGTGATTGCAGCCATCGGCGGAACCTTGCTGCTTTCCGAACCGCTGACCCTGCGGCTGATACTGGCGTCAACCGCCATCCTGGGCGGCATCGCGTTGGTGATCCTGACCAGGCAGGCACGTCTGTGACGACCTGTCGCGGGCCAACATCGGCCGCCTCCGATGGACACGGCACCATGCCCACATTCACAACAGGATGATGTCGTATTGTTCCTGGCCCATGGCGGTCTCGCTTTGCAGCGACACCGATTTTCCGATGAACTCGATCAGGCCGGCCAGATGCTGGCTCTCTTCGTCCAGGAACAATTCGATCACCTTGGGCGAGGCAACCACCCGGAACTCGCGCGGATTGAATTGCCGCGCCTCGCGCAGGATCTCCCGCAGGATGTCGTAAGCAACGCTACGTGCCGTCTTGATGCTGCCCTTGCCCAGACACGCGGCGCAGGGTTCGCACAACATGTGGGCCAAGGATTCCCGGGTCCGCTTGCGTGTCATCTCGACCAGACCGAGCTGCGAGAAACCACCGGCCATGGTCTTGACCCGGTCGCGCGCCAGTTGCTTGCGAAATTCCGCCATCACCGCGTCGCGGTGGTCCTCACGTGCCATGTCGATGAAGTCGACGATGATGATGCCGCCCAGGTTGCGCAGTCGGAGCTGGCGCGCGATCGCCTGTGCGGCTTCCAGGTTGGTCTTGAAAATCGTGTCGTCGAAATTGCGGGCGCCGACAAACCCGCCGGTATTGACGTCCATCGTCGTCAACGCTTCGGTCTGGTCGACGATCAGGTAACCACCGGATTTGAGCTCCACGCGCCGGCCCAGCGCACGCGTCACTTCCTCGTCAATACCATACAGATCGAAGATTGGGCGCTCCCCCTTGTAATGCTGTAACTTGCCGACGGCCGAGGGCGTAAAAGCCTGTCCGAACCCCATCAGCAACTCGAACTGCTCGCGCGAGTCGACGCGAATCGATTGCGTCGACTCGCCGGTCAGATCACGCAGCACCCGCTGGATCAGGTTCAGATCCTGGTGCAGCAGCGTGCCCGGCGGCGAACGCATAGAGGCCTGCTTGATGCCGGTCCAGGTCGTGCGCAGGTAACGGATGTCGTCCGCCAGTTCGGCATCGCTGGCATCTTCGCCATTGGTGCGCAGGATGAAGCCACCACCCTCGGGACGGGTCAGCAACTGCAGCCGGTTGCGCAACTCATCGCGTTGCGTCGGCGTGATCTTCTGCGACACACCCACATGGTCATCCTGTGGAAGAAACACAAGCAACCGTCCGGCCACGCTGATCTGGGTCGACAGGCGCGCGCCCTTGGTGCCGATCGGATCCTTGATCACCTGCACCGTCAGCGACTGGCCTTCGAAGACCTTGCGCTCGATCGGCACCAGCGCCTGGCCCGCACGGGCCACCTGCGGCGGCTCGCCTTCCGGCTGACGTTGCCACACATCGGCTACATGCAGGAAGGCGGCACGCTCCAGACCGATATCGATGAAGGCCGATTGCATGCCCGGCAACACCCGCGCGACCTTGCCCTGGTAAACATTGCCCACCAGGCCGCGTTCGAGTGCGCGCTCGACGTGCAGCTCCTGTACGACGCCGTTTTCCACCACCGCGAATAGACGCAATCCCACCCTGACGCCATGACCACCATCGTCTACCTGGCCTCCCAAAGCCCTCGGCGAAGCCAGTTGCTGGACCAGATCGCCACGCAAGAGTTGCGTGGTCTCGAACAAGGGCAGACCCATGATGCCAGAGTAACTACCGTGGATGCCACGCACGAAAGCGGCCGCGCGTCCCTGGATGGCGTAGGCTCCGGCCTTGCCCATAGGCTCACCGCTTGCCACATAGGCCTTGACCGCGGCCGGAGCCAGAGGCGCAAATTCCACACGTGACACACTGAGCGCGGCGCCACGCCGCCGACCATGGGCCGCAGCCACCGCGGTCAGCACCCGGTGCGTGCGACCACCGAGCTGGAGCAACATCGCGCTGGCCTGCGCCTTGTCGGCTGGCTTGCCCAGGATCTGTCGGCCCAGGGCCACCGTGGTGTCGGCGCACACGATGACGCCGGGCGGCAGTTTCAGCCGCCGGTGCCGTGCCAGTGCAGCGTCGAGCTTGAGCGCGGTCACCCGCGCCACATACCGTGCCGGCGCTTCGCCGGGCAAGATCGCCTCAAGTGCTTCTGCGTCTTCATCGGCGTGCGGCAACAACAGGCTGTGGCGCACACCGATCTGGTCCAGCAACTGGCTTCGCCGAGGGCTTTGGGAGGCCAGGTAGACGATGGTGGTCATGGCGTCAGGGTGGGATTGCGTCTATTCGCGGTGGTGACCAGCAGCACCCGCGCCATCGCATGCGGCAATGTGAGGTCGGACAGCCGCAGCCGCTCGTGCGCCGCTTGCCGGAATGCGGGCTCGAGCCCATCCGGACCACCGATGACCAGCGCGACGTCAGTCGCGTCCAGTTGCCACTGCCGCAACCGGGTGGCCAGGGCCATGGTCGTGACGGCCGTGCCACGTTCGTCGAGCACGACGATACGGCTGCCGGGGCTGATCGCTGCCTCGATACGCACGCGCTCCGCAGCCAAAATCACCGGCACCGTCGTTGATGTGCGCGCCTGGGCCTTGACCGCCTTGAGTTCGAGCCGCAGTTCCGGTGGAAAACGCTTTGCGTAGTCGTCCCAGGCGCTTTGCGCCCATGCCGGCAGGCGTTGGCCGACGGCGACAACGACCAGCTTCACACCGCGTCAGGCTTTGCGTGCAGGGGTTTTGGGCCGCGCTGCCCTGGCCGGTGCGGCGCCACGCTTGGCGGCAGGCTTCTTGCCGGCAGGCTTTGACACGACAACGGTCTTGATCTTGGCAGTGGCAGGTTTGGCCTTGGCCGCGGTCGGCTTCTGCACCGCTGGTTTCGCCACCGCAGATTTGCCAGTAGCTGCTTTGGCTGCAGGTGCTCTGGCTCCAGCGGTTTTCGCTGCAGCAGTTTTGCCTGAAATCGGCTTGGCCTTGACCGTCGCGGACCTGGTGGCGCGTGTCGGTGTGGGCTTGGCGGTGCCCGTGGCGCGCGCAGCAGGTTTGCCGGCACTCGCCTTCTTGGCAGCCGTCCTGCCTGCCGTCGGTTTACCGGCCACCTCGGCCACCGGCTTGCTGGCGCCGAATTTCAGCCGCACCGGCTTTTCGCCCCACAACTCTTCCAGGTGGTAGTAGGAGCGGAAGGTTGGTTGCATGATGTGCACCACCACCTGGCCGCAGTCGACGATGATCCATTCGCCATTGGCCTCGCCTTCGATGCGCGGCTTGGGAAAACCCGCCTCGCGCACCGCGTCACGCACGCTGGCGGCCAGTGCCTTGGTCTGCCGGTTCGAGGTGCCCGACGCCACGATGACCCGCTCGAACAGCGATGTCAGGTGTTCGGTGTCGAACACCTGGATGTCCTGGGCCTTGACATCTTCCAACCCGTCGACGACGGCGCGTTGGAGCTTCTGGGTATTGCGTTTGGCGGCGGATTCAGTGGTCATCAAGTGGTTCGATAAAGGCGATGGAGAACAATATAACGCGCAACCGGCTCGATCACCAGAGGAACAGTACTCTGACCGCGGCGGGCGCGTTCGCGGATGCTGGTTGCACTGGTGTCAGACAGCGGCAGTTGCAGCTGCACGAAACGCTGGCGCAGAGACTCTGGCGGTTGGTATTGGATCGGGGTTGTTGCCGGGTCTTCGGCACGCCCGGCGACCGCGATTGTAGCGAGCGCCACAACCTGCTCCCATTCGCGCCAGCTGGGCAAGGCCTGCGCCTGGTCCTGCCCGATGATCAGGAAAAGCTCGGCCAGCGGATATTCCAGCCGCAAGGCGCGCAAGGTGTCGATCGTGAAGCTGGGCCCGGCGCGATCGACTTCGCGGGTATCGACCTGCACACCCGCCAGGTCATCGAACGCCAGTTGCGCCATCGCCACACGGTGCCGCGCATCGGTCAACGGCCGGCTCTTGTGCCATGCCTGGCCGGTCGGCACGATCAGCAGACGGTCGAGTCGCAACTGGTCCAGTGCCGCCTGTGCCAGCAAGCGATGGATGACATGGGGCGGATCGAAAGAGCCGCCAAAAATACCCAGGCGTCGGATGGGTTCCGACGCAGCGCTCAAACCCAGTCCCTTCGCACCAGGAAGTGGTGCACCAGGTCATGTTCCGGTGTACCGGGCTGCGGCCGCTCCTGGTACGACCAGCGCACCAGCGGCGGCATCGACAAAAGGATGGATTCGGTGCGCCCGCCAGACTGCAATCCGAAATGCGTGCCCCGATCCCAGACCAGGTTGAACTCGACATAACGACCACGACGAAACAGCTGGAACTGCCGCTCACGGTCACCATACGGCATGCTGGCACGGCGCTGCACGATCGGCAGATAGGCACCCAGGAAAGCGTCGCCGACCGAGCGTTGCAAGGCGAACGCGGCGTCACCATTGTCTGCACCAAAATCATCGAAAAAGATGCCTCCGACACCGCGCTGCTCCTGGCGGTGTTTGAGAAAAAAATACTCGTCACACCAGCGCTTGAAACGCGGAAACAAGTCTGCGCCAAACGGCTCCAGCGCAGCCTTGCAGCTTGCGTGGAAATGCACCGCGTCTTCCTCGAAGCCGTAATACGGCGTCAGGTCCATGCCGCCGCCGAACCAGCATACCTGTCGGGGTGTGCCAGGAAAGGCCGCCAGCATGCGCACATTCATATGCACCGTGGGCACATACGGGTTACGCGGGTGAAAAACCAGCGACACCCCCAGCGCCTCGAACGGCGCGCCGGACAACTCCGCACGATCATGTGTAGCCGATGGCGGAAGCGCCGGGCCGCGCACATGCGAGAAACCACAACCCGCACGCTCGAACACCTGACCCTGCTCCAGGATCCGGGTGATGCCATTGCCCTGCAGGGGTTCGCCGGCGGCCGTGATGCCATTGCCCTGCAGGGGTTCGCCGGCGGCCTTTTCCCAGGCATCATCCATGAAGGGGATGCCATCGATGTCGGCGACCGCATCGCAGATGCGTTGCTGCAGGCCCAGCAGGTAGCTGCGCACTGCGGGCACGCTCGCATGCAGGAGCTGGGTTGAATCGGGGATCATGGCATCAACCGCCGGACGCGGAACAACACGAGCGGGTCACACAGCACGATGGCCGATGTCGCCACGGTACTGCATGCCATCGAACTGGATCTCCCGCACCACCCCATACACACGCTGCTGCGCCTGGCGCACGTTGTCAGCCAGTGCGGTGACACACATCACCCGACCGCCACTGGTGACAAAATCGTCGCCTTCGCGCCGGGTGCCGGCATGGAACACCATCAGGTCGGGCGCGGCTGGGGGCAATCCGCGAATTCGGTCGCCGGTGCGGGGTTGCTGCGGATAGTCTTGCGCCGCCAGCACGACGCCGAGCGCGGTGCGCCGATCCCATTGCAGTTCGATCTGGTCGAGCTTGCGGTCATCGCCGGTTTCGGTCGCGGCAACCAGCAATTCGAGCAGGTCGCTTTTGAGCCGCATCAGGATCGGTTGTGTCTCGGGGTCGCCAAGCCGGCAATTGAACTCCAGCGTGCGCGGCTGACCATGCGCATCGATCATCAGGCCGGCATACAGGAAGCCGGTGTAGGCGATGCCGTCCTTTTCCATGCCGCGGATGGTCGGCAGGATGATCTCGCGCATGGCCTTGGCATGGATTGCCGGTGTCACCACGGAGGCCGGCGAATAGGCGCCCATGCCGCCGGTATTGGGTCCCTGGTCGCCATCGTGCAAACGTTTGTGATCCTGGCTGGTTGCCAGCGCCTGCACGTTCTTGCCGTCACACATGACGATGAAGCTGGCCTCTTCGCCGGCAAGAAACTGCTCGACCACGATGCCCGCGCCTTCTTGCGCCGGCTCGGGCAACATCTGGTCGATCGCGGCAAGCGCCTGTTCCAGTGTCTGCGCCACCACCACCCCTTTGCCAGCAGCCAGGCCATCGGCCTTGACCACGATCGGCGCCCCACGTTCGGTGACAAAGGCGCGCGCCGCCGCACGATCGGTGAACGTCCTGTGCAACGCCGTCGGTATGCCATGGCGCTGCATGAAGTCCTTGGAGAAGGCCTTCGAACTTTCGAGCCGGGCCGCCGCCTTGGTCGGCCCGAAGATGCGCAGGCCCCGCTCGCGAAACAGATCAACCACCCCCGCGGCCAACGGCCCTTCGGGGCCCACCACCGTAAGGCCGATCTTTTGCTGTATCGCCCAGTCGCGCAGTTGCAGCAGATCGGTGATGTCGACATTGCGGATACGTTCGGCCTGTGCGGTGCCACCATTGCCCGGGGCCACGAAAACCGCCTCGATCCGGTTCGACTGGGCGAGCTTCCAGGCCAGCGCATGTTCGCGGCCACCGCCGCCAATGACCAGGACCTTCATATGGCGGCGTTGTGGTACACCGCCTGCACGTCCGCATCGTCACTTCGGCGATCTCGGCCTTGAAACCGGCGGCATCCAGAGCCGCCTGCGCCGCCTCGAAGTCAGCCGGCGCAGTCAGCACCTCGATCGCGCCATCGTCGTCGACGATCACATCGTCGGCGCCGGCCTCCAGTGCCGCCTCCATCATTTGTTCTTCATTCGTTCCGGGCGCATATACCAGCTGGCCGCAATGCCTGAACTGGAATGCCACCGAACCCTCGGTTCCCATGTTGCCCCCGAATTTGCTGAATGCGTGCCGAACCTCGGCCACGGTACGCACCCGGTTATCGGTCATGGTGTCGACAATGATGGCTGCGCCGCCGATCCCGTACCCCTCGTAGCGGATCTCTTCGTAGCTGACGCCTTCCAGATTGCCGGTGGCCTTGTCGATATTGCGCTTGACCGTATCGGCGGGCAGATTAGCCGCCTTGGCCTTTTCAACCGCCAGTCGCAGACGGGGATTGGCGCTCAGGTCGCCACCGCCGGTGCGGGCGGCGACCATGATTTCGCGAATGACCCGGGTCCAGACCTTGCCTCTTTTTTCATCCTGCCGCCCCTTGCGGTGCTGAATATTGGCCCATTTGCTGTGTCCTGCCACGCGGAATCCTTCGAAAAATTGGTTACCCTTGCAGCTCGATTGTACTTTTTGGAACCTCGATGATTGAACCCTTCCTGATCGCCCAACGCGACGACATCCGGTGCTACCTGCAACCGGACAAAGCCAATCGGCATGGTCTGATCACCGGCGCCACCGGCACCGGCAAGACCGTGACCTTGCAGACTCTGGCCGAAGCGTTCTCCGGCGCCGGGGTTCCCGTGTTCGTGGCCGACGTCAAAGGGGACCTGACCGGCATCTCGCAGGCCGGCAGCCTGGGCGACAAACTGGGCAAGATCATCGCCGAGCGCAAGCTGCCGACACCGGACTTCGCTCCTTCCCCTGTCACCTTGTGGGACGTGTTCGGCAAGCAGGGGCATCCGGTGCGCGCCACCGTGAGCGACCTCGGCCCGCTGCTGCTGGCGCGGATGCTCAACCTGAACGATACCCAGGCCGGTGTGTTGCAGCTGGTGTTCAAGATCGCCGATGACCAGGGCTGGCTGGTGCTGGACATGAAGGACTTGCGCAGCCTGTGCAAGTACGTCGGCGACAACGCATCGCAGTTCACCACCAGCTACGGCAACATCAGCGCAGCGAGCATCGGTGCGATCCAGCGCGGGCTGATGCAGATCGAGACGCAGGGCGGCGACCTGTTCTTCGGCGAGCCGATGCTCAATATTGCCGACTTCATCCAGACCGACAGCAACGGGAAAGGCGTCATCAACATTCTGGCGGCGGACCAGCTGTTCAATGCGCCGCGCCTGTACGCGACCTTCCTGCTGTGGATGCTGAGCGAACTGTTCGAGAACCTGCCCGAGGTGGGCGACCTGGACAAACCCAAGCTGGTATTTTTCTTCGACGAGGCGCACCTGCTGTTTACCGGCGCGCCCAAGGCACTGATCGAACGCATTGAACTGGTGGTGCGCCTGGTGCGCAGCAAGGGCGTCGGCGTCTATTTCGTCACGCAAAACCCGCTGGACATCCCCGACTCGGTGCTGGCCCAACTCGGCAACCGGGTACAACACGCGTTACGCGCCTTCACGCCACGTGACCAGAAAGCCGTCAAGTCCGCCGCCGACACGATGCGGCAAAACCCCAAGCTCGACATCGGCAAGGCGATCACCGAGTTGGCGGTGGGTGAGGCCTTGATCAGCTTTCTGGACGAAAAAGGCCGGCCCGGCATCACCGAACGGGTCTTCGTGCACCCGCCAGCGAGCCAGATCGGGCCGATCACCCCGGCCCAGCGACAGGCGCTGATCGCCAATTCCATCGTCGCCGGTGTCTATGAAAAAGTGGTCGATCGCGAATCCGCGTACGAAATCATCACGGCCCGGGTTGCCGCGAACATGGCCGACGAGGCCACCGCCAAGGAAGCGACGGCTGCGATCAAACGCGGCGCGCAGGCTCAGGCCGATGCCAAGGGACAGGATGCAGGTGGAAGCATTCTGGACTCGCTCGGTGGCATGCTCGGCGGCGGCAAGGGCAGCCGGCGCATGGGCGCCGGCGAGCAAATGTTCAAGAGTGCCGCCAGCGCCATCGGCGGCGAGGTCGGTCGCCAGATCATCCGGGGCGTGCTGGGCGGGATCTTTGGTGGCAAACGGCGCTGATGGCACAACACGGCCGTGCCCCACAACCCGACCATTGCAAGGAGCCACGCGTGACCGATCTGACCCAGTTCCCCAACCTGCACCTGGTGAACCATCCCCTGGTGCAGCACAAACTCACGCTGTTGCGTCGCAAGGAGACCAGCACCAACGGTTTTCGCCGCCTGCTTGGTGAGCTCAGCACACTGATGGCTTACGAAGTCACGCGTGACATGCCGACGCAGGCAATCGAGATCGAAACGCCACTGGAGACGATGACCGGCACGACCATCGACGGCAAGAAGCTCGTACTGGTGTCGATCCTGCGTGCCGGCACCGGCATCCTGGACGGCGTGCTCAGCGTCGTGCCCGGCGCCCGGGTCGGCCACATCGGCCTGTACCGCGATCCGAAGACGCTGCAACCGGTGGAGTATTACTTCAAGATGCCGCAGGACATGCAGGCACGCGACGTGATCGTCGTCGACCCTATGCTGGCCACTGGCAACTCGGCCGTGGCGGCGATCGAACGGGTCAAAAGCATGCACCCGAAGTCGATCAAATTCCTGTGTCTGCTGACCTGCCCGGAAGGCTTGCGCACGATGCAGCAGGCGCACCCCGCTATAAGCTTCCCGGTCTGGCACAACAGAATTTCGAACAGATCACCCAGATTCATACGGGTGCTCTCGAATTTCTTGGTGAAGTACTTGGGATTGTGGGAGATGCCTTCCCGCAACTAGGCGAACATCACCGTGCCAGCCAACTACCGATCCGGCAAGTCATGGAATATCGCCACGGTAGTCATACAGTTTATGCAATACGATATCACTTTGTATTTGTAACGAAATATCGGTATCAAGTTCTTAAAGGTGATGTTGGACTGAAGACTCGAGAACTGATACGTCAAACGTGCCAAGCTTTTGAAGTTGAGATTATTAAGGGCGTGGTGAGCAATGAAAGGACCATGTGCATCTTTTTGTCTCAGCAATCGGATGAGTTGACCGACAAGATGATTAAGAAATATCTGGAACATCACTTTGAACTCAAGGTTGATGATAACTTCAGGACGGAGGGCTAAACGGGTCTGTTGACCCGTATCCGGACTTTCAGTCTTTTACACTAACC
>CAJDWR010000041.1_pt1 | contig 17700 bp, 14 predicted proteins | sample 7391651 | NCBI WGS metagenome assembly CAJDWR01 (sample SAMEA7055720, study PRJEB34461) | soil metagenome | biome: terrestrial ecosystem; feature: Peninsula; material: soil | place: Antarctica | collected 2016
ACTGCTGCAGCATCACACCCTTGACGATCTCGGTTGCCAGCACGGCGCGTTTGTCCAGCGTCTCGGCCACCTGCACCAGCACCGGGCGGGCCATCGGCAAGTCGACTTCCAGCCATTTGTAGGCCACCCGCAGCCCATCACCCTGGTAGTGGTCGTCGCGCAGCCGGACCTGGCCAAAAAACGGTTTTTCAGCCTGCGGTGGCAACGGCAGGTTGCGCTCGCCACTGACGAATTCACCGCGCGGTCCCAGGACCTGGTAATAGATGATTTCGGACTCGCTGGCGCGCAGCAACTTGCGCGCCGACATCGGCATGTCGAATTGCAGTTGCCCCCCCCGTGTCTGCACCAGGGCAGCCAGTTCACCGACGTTGATCTCCAGTGCCTGGTCGAACGGTTTGCCGGCGGCGCTTTGGGCCACGAACCAGGTGAGTACCAGGCTGATGGGCCACAACAACAGCAGCGGCGTCAGCATCCAGTCCAGGATTTCGCCGAACAGCGAACGCTGTTCGCGCTGAAACAGTTTCACGTGGCGGTGGATGGGCCGGGCCTTTTTCGATCTTCTTGCGCAAGCGGTGCACGTAGACCTCGATCGCGTTGTTGCTCACCTCGTCACCCCATTCGCACAGGTGTTCGACCAGCTGATCCTTGCTGACCATGCGGCCTGCGCGTTGCAGCAGCACCTCGAGCAGGCCGAGTTCGCGTGCCGACAGATCGACCATCTGGCCGTCGATCGTCGCCACCCGGCCGGCCTGGTCGTAGAGCAGTGGCCCGTGGCGGATATGATCGCTCGCGCCGCCCATGCGCCGGCGCAGCAAGGCACGCACTCTCGCCTCCAACTCTTGCAGACTGAAGGGTTTGGCCATGTAGTCGTCGGCGCCGTAGTCCAGTCCCTTGACCCGTTCCTCGACGCTGTCGGCGGCGGTCAGGATCAGTACTGGCAGGGTCGAGCCGCGGGCGCGCAACTTGCGCAACACCTCCAGGCCATGCAGTTTGGGCAGGCCCAGGTCCAGGATCAACAGGTCGAATTCCTTGTTGGTCATCAGCGCCGCGTCGGCTTCGCTGCCGGTGGCCACATGGTCGACCGCAGCGCCGGTGCCACGCAAGGCGCGCAACAGGCCATCGGCCAACACGCCATCGTCTTCGGCGATCAAGATGCGCATCGGTGTCTCCTCCAGTGGGGCGTGCCGCGGTCTGTTCCTGGTGTGCTGCGGGATTGCGATTGATTCTAGGCGTGGCCCGGGCGCTGACGGCAACAGGTTGATCCGTGCAGTGGTGCGGGGACGGTTGGCGTCCGGCAGGCACCTTGGCGTATTCAGCTGACGTACGCTTCCAGCCCCAGATGCACCACGGTGGCGACTTCGGCACCCACGGCCTGGCGGAACTCCGCCTCGGCCTGCGCCACCGCCTGCTGGTAAGCCGCCAGCCACTGCTGGCCGGTGGGCGTGAAGGCGATCTGGACCGCCCGCGCATCGCGCGGGTCTGCCTGACGCTCGACCAGCCCCCAGGCGGCGCACTGGTCGACCAGTTTGCCCATGGCCTGCTTGGTGATGTCGGCTCGCTCGGCCAGTTCGGTCAGCCGACAACCTTGTTGTGTCAGGTGGCGCGTAATCTGAATGTGGGATGCGCTGAGTTTGCCGCGTGCGGCAAGATGCGACAAGGACAAGGTCAGCTCGTCGCTTCGGGCCATCAGCGCGAGAACCCGGGCGTCGAAACGTTGGCGGGCCCTTTCGGCCAGCTGGCCCAGATGGTGCTGGCGCCAGAGTGTGTCGGCAGTTGGTGTGGGCATGGTGCAGATAGTAAATCAAATTGACTAAAAAATGGCTTACGGAAATCCAACAAGCACATACACTACTGTTCAAGCATCCAGCCTGTTGTTAACACCAGATGCATTTTCAACCCAATCCCTTGTTTCAAAAGGAAATTCCCATGGACGCTCCCGTCAAGAACCTCACCGCCGCCAATAGCGAGAAAGCCAAGGCGCTGCAAGTCGCGCTGGCGCAGATCGAAAAACAGTTCGGCAAAGGCACGATCATGCGCCTGGGCGAAGGCGAGGTGATCGAAGACATCCAGGTCGTCTCGACCGGTTCGCTGGGTCTGGATATCGCGTTGGGTGTCGGCGGTCTGCCGCGTGGCCGGGTGATCGAGATTTATGGCCCGGAATCGTCGGGCAAGACCACGCTGACGCTGCAGGCGATCGCTGAAATGCAGAAGACCGGCGGCCAATGCGCGTTTGTCGACGCGGAACACGCGCTCGACATCCAGTACGCACAAAAACTCGGTGTCAACCTGCAGGACTTGTTGATCAGCCAGCCTGACACCGGCGAGCAGGCGCTGGAGATCGTCGACTCCCTGGTGCGTTCCGGCGCGGTCGACCTGATCGTCGTCGACTCGGTGGCGGCACTCACGCCCAAGGCTGAACTCGAAGGCGAGATGGGCGACTCCTTGCCCGGATTGCAGGCCCGGCTGATGAGTCAGGCGCTGCGCAAGCTCACAGCGCATATCAAGAAAACCAACTGCATGGTCATCTTCATCAATCAGATCCGGATGAAGATCGGTGTCATGTTCGGCAGCCCCGAGACCACCACCGGCGGCAACGCGCTCAAGTTTTATGCCTCGGTACGGCTCGACATCCGGCGCATCGGCACGATCAAGAAAGGCGACGTGGCGATCGGCAACGAAACCAAGGTCAAGGTGGTCAAGAACAAGGTCGCATCCCCGTTCAAGACCGCCGAGTTCGACATCCTGTTTGGCGAAGGCATCAGCCGCCACGGCGAGATCATCGACATGGGCGTGAATGCCCAGATTCTGGACAAATCCGGCGCCTGGTATGCCTACAACGGCGAGAAGATCGGCCAGGGGCGCGACAACGCCCGCGAGTTTCTGCGCGAGAACCCCGAGCTGTCGCGCGAGATCGAAAACAAGGTGCGCGAATCGCTGGGTATTCCGTTGCTGCCCGAACAAGCCGGTGATCAGCCCAAGGCGAGCAAGGGCAAGAAGGCGGAAGTGGCGCCCTGATTGCGCGGGCGCGGCCGCTCCAGCCTGTCGGCGTCCGGTATGCGCCACGGACCGGCCGTTGCGACGCCAGCGCCGGCAGACACCGCCCGTTCGGCCATGTCCATCTGACCATGCCATTGCCTGCGCCATCGCTCAAGGGCCGTGCACTGCGCTTGCTGGCCATGCGCGAGTATTCCAGGCTGGAACTTGAACGCCGGCTCAGAAGGCATGAGGTCGAACCCGGGCAATTGCAGGCGGTGCTCGACGACCTGCAGGCCAAGGGATTTATCGATACCCAGCGGGTCATTGCATCCGTCGTGCACCAGCGTGCAGCCAAGCTGGGCCTGGCACGGATCCGGCAGGAACTGCAGCACAAGGGTATTGGGGGCGAAGACGCCCGCGACGCGTTGGCCGCCTTGCAGGCCACCGAGGTGGAGCGTGCACGCCAGGTCTGGCGCAAGAAGTTCGACTCCTCCGATGCAAAGTCCAATGCACCGTCGGGCGCGCCGATGGATGCCGCGCAACGGGCACGTCAGATGCGATTCCTGGCGTCGCGCGGTTTCACCGGCGACACGATACGACGTGTGGTGTCCGGTGCTCAGGACCTGTCGGACGACGAACCGTCGACGGACTGAGGCGAACCGTTTGCTGCTGCGGACCAAGCGTGGTGCGCGGCGAGTCACCCGGCCTGCGAACGCCAGATGCCTGGGCCGCTTTGCCCGTTACCCCTCTTACAGGCGTACAGGGTTACAGACCGAGCATCAGTTTGAGGTTCTGCACCGCCGCGCCACTAGCGCCCTTGCCCAAATTATCCAGCCGTGCGACCAGCACCGCATGGGCAAAACCATCCTTGGCGGCGTCATTGGCAAACACCCGCAACTCCATCGTGTCGCTGCCTGCCAAGGCCAACGCGTCGAGCTTTCCATCGTCTGTGGGTGGCTCCACGCGCACCCATTCGCTGCCCGCATAGTGTTTGGCCAGCGCGGTGTGCAGGTCATGGGCGTGCGGTTTGCCAGGCAGGTCATCCAGATGCAGTGGCAACTGCACCAACATGCCCTGGCGGAAATTGCCCACCGCCGGAATGAACAGCGGCCGACGCTGCAGGCCAGTGTGGCGCATGATCTCCGGCACGTGTTTGTGGTGCAGTCCCAGGCCATACAACTCGAAGGCTGGCGCGCTGCCCGCTTCGTAGGCCTCGATCATCGTGCGCCCGCCGCCCGAATACCCCGTCACTGACGGCAGGCACAGCGGAAAGTCGGATGGCATCAGGCCCGCATCGATCAGCGGGCGGATCAGCGCGATCGCACCGGTGGAATAACAGCCCGGATTGCTGACCCGCTGTGCGGCGGCCACTGCGGCCCGCTGACCAGGCGCGAGTTCCGGAAATCCGAACACCCAGTCGGGATCGACGCGGTGCGCGGTTGAAGCGTCGATGATGCGTGGTCCCGGCTTGCCGGAGGTTTTTGCGATCTCGTCGATCATGGCTACCGAGGCACGCGCTGCGTCATCGTGCAGGCACAGAATCACCAGGTCGACCTGGGCCATCAGGTCCCGCTTGGCCAAAGGATCCTTGCGCAACTCCGGCGTTATGCTGACGATCTCGACACCGGCCAGGGTTTGCAGCCGTTCACGAATTTGCAGGCCGGTGGTGCCCGCTTCGCCGTCTATGAATATTTTTGCCATGGCGCTTGCCTTTCAATATGCGGGGCGCGCTGGCACAGCACGAAGCCCCTCACGCATTAATTGCCGCGTTGCAGCATGATACATTTCAAGGCTTCGGTGTCCACTGTGGGCTGGCAACCGGTCAGGTTGTCCGACGCCGTGGTTTTGTTCCAATCCCGAGAGAAACCTCATGAAGATTCACGAGTACCAAGGCAAGGAGATCTTGCGCAAGTTCGGAGTCCCGGTGCCGCGTGGCATAGCGGCTTTCACGGTGCAAGAGGCGGTTGAGGCGGCGCAAAAGCTCGGCGGCCCGGTGTGGGTGGTCAAGGCGCAAATCCATGCGGGTGGCCGTGGCAAGGGTGGCGGCGTCAAGCTGGCACGCTCGATTGACGAGGTCAAGGCACTGGCGGGCGAGATCCTGGGCATGCAGCTGGTGACGCACCAGACCAGTCCCCAGGGTCAGAAAGTGCGCCGACTGCTGATCGAGGACGGCGCCGACATCCGGCATGAATATTACGTTTCGGCTGTGACCGACCGGGCTTCGCAACGCGTGGCGCTGATGGCCTCGTCCGAAGGCGGCATGGACATCGAGGAGGTGGCCCACGCCACACCCGAGAAGATCCTCAAGGTGATTGTCGATCCGGCCGTCGGCCTGACCGACGCGCAGGCGACCGAACTCGCCAACGGTATCGGCGTGCCGGCCGGCTCCACCGCACAATGTGTCGACGTGCTCAAGAAACTCTACCAGTGTTACATGGAGACCGACGCCTCGCTGGTCGAGATCAATCCGCTGATCCTCGAAGGTGGCGGCGGCATCAAGGCGCTTGACGCCAAGTTCAACTTCGACGCCAACGCCTTGTTCCGGCAGCCGGAGATCGTGGCTTACCGTGACCTGGACGAGGAAGACCCTGCCGAAGTCGAGGCGAGCAAATTCGATCTGGCCTACATCAGCCTGGACGGCACGATCGGTTGCCTGGTCAATGGCGCCGGCCTGGCGATGGCGACCATGGACACCATCAAGCTGTACGGCGCAGAGCCGGCCAACTTCCTGGATGTCGGTGGTGGCGCCACACCCGAGAAAGTGACCGAAGCGTTCAAGATCATGGTCAAGAACGACAAGGTCAAGGCGATTCTGGTCAACATCTTCGGCGGCATCATGAAGTGCGACACGATCGCCACCGGGGTCATCACCGCCTGCCGGGCCACCAACCTCAAGGTGCCACTGGTGGTGCGCATGAAGGGCACCAACGAGCAGCTGGGCAAGAAGATGCTGGCCGAGTCCGGTTTGCCGATCATCAGCGCCGACACGATGGCTGAGGCGGCAGAAAAAGTCGTCGCCGCCGTCAAATAATTCCACGGTCAAGGAGTTCAAGTGAGCATTCTGATCAACAAAGACACCAAGGTCATCACGCAGGGCATCACCGGCAAGACCGGGCAGTTCCACACCGAGAAGTGCCAGGAATATGCCAATGGCAAGAACTGCTTCGTGGCTGGCGTGCATCCGAAAAAGGCGGGCGAGTCGATCTTCGGTATCCCGATCTTCGGTTCGGTCAAGGAGGCAGCTGCCAGGACCGGCGCCACGGTCTCGGTGATCTATGTTCCGCCGGCGGGTGCCGCTGCAGCAATCTGGGAGGCGGTCGAAGCCGATCTGGACCTGACGATCTGCATCACCGAAGGCATTCCGGTGCGCGACATGCTCGAAGTGCGCAACAAGATGAAGGCCCGCGTCGCTGCCGGCGGCAAGAACACCCTGTTGCTGGGCCCGAATTGCCCTGGCCTGATCACGCCCGAAGAGATCAAGATCGGCATCATGCCGGGCCATATCCATCGCAAGGGCCGTATCGGTGTGGTATCGCGTTCGGGCACGCTGACCTATGAGGCGGTTGCGCAGCTCACCGACATCGGGCTGGGCCAGTCAACTGCGGTTGGCATCGGCGGGGACCCGATCAACGGCCTCAAACACATCGACATCATGAAGGCCTTCAACGACGATCCGGACACCGACGCGGTGATCATGATCGGCGAGATCGGTGGCCCTGACGAAGCCGAGGCCGCGCGCTGGTGCAAGAACAACATGAAAAAACCGGTGGTCGGCTTTATCGCCGGGGTGACTGCCCCGGCCGGCAAACGCATGGGCCATGCCGGCGCATTGATCTCCGGTGGCGACGACACCGCCAATGCGAAATTGGCGATCATGGAAGAGTGTGGCTTCAAGATCACCCGCAACCCGTCGGAAATGGGCAAGTTGCTAAAGTCCGTCCTTTAATCCGGCGCGCCGCGCCCTGCGTCGGTGACGACGCCAGTGGCGGCCGAAGGTCGTTTCACCGGCTCGGCGCTGGTGAATTCCTGAAGGTTCGTCTTGGAAGAATTCCTCACAGCCCATTTCTGGCTCGCTGTCGGTCAGATCATCATGATCGACATCCTGCTTGGCGGGGACAACGCGGTGGTCATCGCGCTGGCCTGTCGCAAGTTGCCACCCGAGCAGCGGACCAAGGGCATCCTTTGGGGCACCGCCGGGGCCATTGTGCTGCGCGTGGTGCTGATCGCCTTCGCCTTGACACTGCTGGCCATTCCCTTTCTGAAGCTGGTCGGGGCGGTGCTGCTGGTCTGGATCGGCGTCAAGCTGCTGGCGCCAGGCGACGACGATGAACATGACGGTATCGAAAGCAGTGATCGCCTCTGGGCTGCCGTCAAGACCGTGATCGTGGCCGACCTGGTGATGAGCATCGACAATGTGATTGCCATTGCCGGCGCGGCAACCAATGCCGGAGAACAGCACGAGATGGTGCTGGTGATCTTCGGTCTGCTGGTCAGCGTGCCCATCATCATCTGGGGTAGCCAGATCGTGCTCAAGCTGATGGACCGGTTCCCGGCCATCATCACCTTCGGTGGCATGTTGCTCGGCTGGATTGCGGGGACCATGGCACACACCGATCCGGCCGTCCGTGACTGGTTGCCCCAGACCACGATCTGGAATTACGCCATGGGCATCGGCGGCGCTGTGCTGGTCTATCTGGTTGGGCAAGTGTTGCGTCGGCGCGCTCGGCCATCTGCATCGGCGTGACGGCGGCAACGCCTTGGCGCGAGTCACTGCTGCGATCGGCCTGACAGACGCTGGCGTACTCTGGCACAAAGTGCAAAAAAACGACAGGCAGCCGTCAACTTGTCTCTTGTCTGCAACGGCATGGTCTGCTAACGTAGCCACCGCACTTTGGCGATGTGAAGCGGCTTGGGTTTTCCCGCGTCACGTACACCGTGCAGAGTCGAACCAAATGATCGGGTGAGTCGGAACGTGGCAACAAAAACTTCTTCGAAAAATGCTCACTTCTGGCGCGCAGATTGGTTCGCAGGCATCGCTGTGGTTGTTGCTGTCCTGTTGCTCAATCAGGCCACCGATCTGATCGGCACGCTGGAGCGCCGCTTCTACGACTTCAGCAGCACCAGCACTTCACGGCTTCCATCCGATCGAATCGCCATCATTGCCATCGATGACCAGAGCATCGCCAATATCGGCCGATGGCCCTGGTCGCGCGACATCCACGCCAAGCTGATCGACCTGCTGTCGGCGGCCAAGGCCAAGACGATCGTCGAGACGGTGTACTTCATTGAGCCGCAGGTGGACCGTGGCCTGAGTTACATCCGCCAGATGAAGTCCTTGCTGGAGACCAACCCGGATACCGGCAATGGCCAGTTGGCCAAGGTGATTGCGCAGGCCGAGCAGGCGCTCGACACCGATGCGGTACTGGCTGCCAGCATGCGCAATGCGGGTAACGTGCTGGTGCCGTCGGTGTTTGCGTTGGGTGAGCCGCAGGGCAACCCCGACAAGCCCTTGCCGGATTACATGGTCAAGAGTGTGATCCCGGCGCAGGACGCATTCGCCATTCCCGCGATCAGTGCGCAGGTGCCGATCGACTCCATTGGCGCTGCTGCTGCCGGCGTGGGCCACCTCAACCAGTTCCAGGACGTCGACGGCTCGATTCGGGTGGAGCCCTTGCTGGTCAATTATTACGGTCACGACATTCCATCGATGGCCCTGCTGGCAGCCCTCAAGAGCCTGAACCTGACGCCTGGCGACGTCAAGCTCAATGTCGGCGATTCGGTGCAGATCGGCCGTTTGCGCGTCAAGACCGACGATAGTGCGCTGATGCGGCCGCAGTTCTACAAGGGGCTTGATGGGCGACCGGCATTTGCGGTCGACTCCTTCTATGACGTGCTCAATGGCAAGATCCCGGCTTCCAAATACGTGGACAAGATAGTGATCATCGGAGCCACCGCGGCCGGTGTGGGCGTGCAGTTCCCGGTGCCGGGCAGTGCCGGCCTGTCGCCGGCCGAAACGATTGCGCATATCACCTCGAGCATCCTGAGCGAACATTTCATCGTCCAGCCGGGCTGGGGCATCTGGGCCACGTTGGCAGTCTTCCTGCTGGTGGCCGGCTACATCATCGCGGTGTTGCCCAAGTTGTCGGCCGGCACCGCCGCCATCGTCACGCTGGTGGCCTTCGTCGCCTTGCTGGGCACCGAGTTCGGCCTGTTGTCGGGCAGCGCAACCTGGATCAAGCTGGTGCTGCCAGCGTTTTTGCTGGCGGTCGGCCACCTCGCCCTGACGACCAAGCGATTCCTGGTCACAGAAGCGGGCAAACTCAAGTCCGACGAGGAGTCGGCGGAGACCAATCGCATGATGGGTCTGGCCTTGCAGGGCCAGGGCCAGCTCGACGCCTCGTTCGACCGTTTCCGCCGGGTTCCGTTCGGCGACGCGGTCATGGGCAACCTGTACAGCCTGGCGCTCGATTTCGAACGCAAGCGCCAGTTCAACAAGGCGGAGGCGGTCTACCAGCACATGGCCACCTTCGACAAGGATTACAAGGATCTGCAGGCCAAGCTCAATCGGGCCAAGAACCTGTCCGAAACGGTGATGCTGGGCGGCGGTGGGTCCCACCCGGGTGGCACCATGTTGCTCGATGGAGGTTCGGTCGAAAAGCCGATGCTGGGTCGGTACCAGGTCGACAAGGAACTCGGCAAGGGCGCGATGGGCGTGGTGTACCTGGGCAAGGATCCGAAGATCGGCCGTGTCGTGGCAATCAAGACCATGGCGTTGGCGCAGGAGTTTTCCGGTGATGATCTGGTTGACGCACGGGAACGGTTTTTCCGCGAGGCCGAAACGGCTGGCCGGCTGCAGCACCAGAATATCGTCACCATCTTCGATGCGGGCGAAGAACACGATCTGGCCTATATCGCGATGGAGTTCCTCAAGGGCAAGGACTTGCTGGACTTCTGCAAGGATGGCAACCTGCTGCCGGTGCCGCGGGTGTTGTCCATCGTCGCGCGGGTCGCCGAGGCGCTGGCCTACGCCCATCGGCAGAACGTGGTGCACCGGGACATCAAGCCGGCCAACATCATGTACGAACATGACACTGACACGGTGAAGGTCACCGACTTCGGCATTGCGCGGATCACCGATTCGAGCAAGACCAAGACCGGGCTGGTGCTTGGCACGCCGAGTTTCATGTCGCCCGAGCAACTTGCCGGCAAGAAGGTCGACGGCCGCTCCGACCTGTATTCACTGGGCGTGATGTTGTTCCAGATGCTGACCGGGGTGTTGCCGTTCCGCGGCGATTCGATGTCCGAGTTGATGTACAAGATCGCCAACGAGGAGGCGCCGGACCTGCGCACCATTCGCAGCGATTTGCCGGAAGGCCTGGCCAACCTGGTGGCACTGTCGATGAGCAAACGCCCGGAGACGCGTTACCAGGACGGAGATCAATTTGCCTCCGACCTGCGCACGGTGCTGGCCGAATTCGGTGGTGGCGCCACCGGGGCGAGCATGGCCACCGGCCGGACACAGGCTACGACCAGCGTGGCTGCGGCCGCCGGCGGGCATGACAGGACCGTGGTACTGGCCACCTCCACCATGGCGGCTTCGGACCAATTCGAAAAGACGGTCGTGCGCCATGCCCGGCCCGCGCCGGTGCAGGAAGATGCGTTCCAGAAAACCGCGGCGGGTCAAGCGCCTGCGCCCGGGCAGCACGACAACAACTTCGAGAAAACCGTGATCCACCAGGCCAATCCGCCCGGCGCACCCAACGACAGTTTCGAGAAGACAACGATTTACCAGCCCAAGGGAGATGACAAACCGCGGCCTGCTGCCCCTACGGTGCCGGATGTCGAGATCTGAACCGGCATCATGATGCATTACACGTTTCATTCGCGAACGGACCCAGGCCGTGCCAGAAGCAACAATGAAGATGCAATAGCCATCGACGAAGCCGGCAGTATCGGTGTGCTGGCAGATGGCATGGGCGGGTACAACGCTGGAGAGATCGCCAGTGGCATGGCCACCGCGTTCATCAAGTCCGAGATGGCGCGCTGGCTGGCCGAAAGCAGCAAAAATGCCAAGGTCAAGGAAATCCGGCGTGCGCTGGAGGTCTGCGTGGACAACGCCAATCGCTCCATCTTCAATGCCTCCGGGTCGAACCCGCAGTATTCCGGCATGGGCACCACGCTGGTTGTGGGGGTGTTCCACGAAGCCACGTTGATTCTGGGCCACATCGGTGATTCACGCTGTTACCGCCTGCGTGGCGACACGCTGGCGCAGATCACCAAGGACCACTCCTTGCTGCAGGAGCAGATTGACGCCGGTCTGATCACCCGGGAGCAAGCCGTAGGGTCGTCGATCAAGAACCTGGTCACGCGGGCGTTGGGTGTCGAAGATGCGGTGATGCTCGAGATCAACGAACACGCAGTGGAGGCAGGCGATTGCTACCTGATGTGCTCGGATGGATTGTCAGACATGGTTGACGATGCCGAAATTGCCAGTATCCTCGGGGGTCCCGTTCCGATGGATCAAAAAGCGGACATTCTGGTCGCGGTCGCGAACGAACATGGTGGGCGTGACAATATTGCAGTTCTACTGGTCCAGGCAGATGCTGTCACGGAGAAACGTGGTTTGATCTCCAGATTGTTGGGAAAATAGTAAGCTCGTGTGTATTATGAAAATCTGCCCTGCAAATAGGAGTCGGTCATGCCGAAAATGATCGTTTCGATCGATGGTGTTGTCATCAAGGAGGTCCAGCTCACCAAAGATCGGACCACTCTGGGCCGTCGGCCCTACAACGATGTGGTGATCGACAACCTGGCCATCAGTGGTGAACATGCGGTGTTCCAGATGGCTGGCAGCGATGTCTTCATCGAAGACCTCAACAGTACCAACGGCACCTACGTCAATGGCAAGGCTGCCAAGAAGCAGCTACTGCACAATGGCGACACGGTCGAAGTCGGCAAATACAAGATCAAGTTTGTCGGCGAAGCCGCCAGCGACGGTTTCGAGAAGACCATGATGGTCAAGTCGTCGTCCGCCGGCATGGCCGCATCGGCTGGCCCGGTCTCGGTGTCGGGGCCGGCGTCGGTATCGAGTGGTTACGGTACGCGGTCGGCGGCGCCCATGGCGTCTGCGGGCGGTGGATCGATCGCACAGGCGTCGATCAAGGTCTTGTCCGGCGCCGCTGCCGGACGTGAGGTGCCTCTGAGCAAGGTGGTGACCACGATTGGCAAGCCCGGTGTCGCTGTGGCCGCGATCACCAAGCGCCAGCATGGTTATGTGGTCCACCATGTCGAGGGGGCTGGCAATCCGTCGCTCAACGGCGCACCCATCGGCACCGAGCCGGTATCGCTCAAGAACGGAGACCTGATCGAACTGGCCGGTACGCAGATGCAATTCGTGCAAGGTTGACTTGCCGAGCTGGTCGCTGACTTCCGTGTCGGCTCACGGGCCTGTTTGATAAGCCAGCCATGGGTGCACTCGTCAAGCATTGGCCTCGCATTCTTGTCACGCTCCTGCCATTGGTCTTTGCGCTGCTGCATGCCGCTGGCGTGGTCCGCTTGGGGGTGTTGGACCGGCTCGACAGCATCATCTACGACTCGCGTTTGCGTGCGACCATGCCACGCACGCTGGACGAACGTGTCGTCATCGTCGACATCGACGAAAAAAGCCTGGCTGAGGTGGGTCGCTGGCCCTGGAGCCGCAATCGACTCGCCGAACTGACCGACGAACTGTTTGATCGCCAGAAGATCGCCCTGCTGGGTTTCGACATCGTGTTTGCCGAGCCCGATGAAAGCTCGGGCCTCAGGCGTTTGCGCGAACTGGCGCAAAACGAGATGCGCGACCAGCCCGGATTTGTCGACAAGGTGCGGGCGCTGCAAGCCACGCTCGACTACGACGCCATGTTCGCCAAGACGCTCGAAGGCCGCGCTGTGGTGCTGGGTTATTACTTTACCAGCGACCGCGACGGTTTCACCTCGGGCGTATTGCCGGCGCCGGTGATGGACAAGGCCGCATTGCAGGGCCGGCCGATCAAGTTCACTAAGTGGAACGGTTATGGCTCCAATATCGCGGCGATTGCCAAGGCGGCACCGATCGCGGGCCACTTCAATCCGATTGCCGAGAGTGACGGCGTGGTGCGGTCCTTGCCTTTGATCGCCGACTACAAGGGCAAATATTACGAGTCTCTGTCGCTGGCGATGTTCCGTCTGCTGATCGGTTTGCCGACGGTCTCCCCGGGTTTCCCGAAGGAACGCATGCTGGCGCGTACCTACCAGGGTCTGGAGAGCATTCAGCTCAAGCTCGGCAACAAGACACTGTCGATTCCGGTCGACGAACAGGTCTCGTCACTGATTCCATTCCGGGGGTTTGGCGGACCCAAGGGCGGATCGTTCAAGTATGTATCGGCAGCCGATCTGTTGTCCAAGGCCGTCCCGGCCGGGTCCCTGAAAGACAAGATCGTGTTGGTAGGTACTACGGCGCCGGGTCTGCAGGATCTGCGTATCACGCCGGTCAGCGAGGTCTATCCGGGCGTCGAGGCCCATGCCAACGTCATCTCTGGCCTGTTGGACGGCAAGACGCTGGTCAAGCCTGACTATGCCGTCGGATACGAAGTCGTTGTGCTGTTGTTCTCCGGCTTGTTCCTGGCGTTCGCGTTGCCCCTGGTCACCGCCACCCGGGCCGTGATCCTGAGCGTGGTGGTGCTGGCGGCGGTGGTTGCGCTCAATCTGTGGCTGTATCTTGGTGCCGGCCTGGTGCTGCCACTGGCCAGCGCGCTGATCATGGGAGCCACCGCCTTTGCGCTCAACATGAGTTATGGCTATTTTGTCGAGAGCCGATCCAAGCGTGAACTGGCCAACCTGTTCGGTACCTACGTGCCGCCCGAACTGGTGGATGAAATGGTCAAGGACCCGGACAGTTACAGCATGGAGGCGACGAACCGGGAAATGACGGTCATGTTCTGCGACATGCGCGGGTTCACCAAGATGTCCGAGCAGATGGAACCGATTCAATTGCAGGCGCTACTCAACGGGGTTTTCACCAAGCTCACCGGTATCATTCGTGCCAACCGTGGCACCATTGACAAATATATGGGTGATTGCGTCATGGCGTTTTGGGGGGCTCCGGTAGAGACGCCCGAACATGCCCACCTGGCGGTGAAGTCGGCGATAGAAATGGCCAATGCGGTGCGTGGCATCAACGAAGAGCATCGGGCCAAGGGTATTCCCGAGATCGGTATTGGTATTGGCGTCAACACTGGCAACATGTGTGTCGGCGACATGGGCTCCAATATCCGCAAGAGTTACACCGTCATCGGCGATGCGGTCAATCTGGGCTCGCGGCTTGAGGGTTTGTCCAAGGTGTATGGTGTGGACACGGTGGTCAGCGAGTCGGCCCGCAAATTGGCGACCGGCTTTGGCTGGCAGGAGCTTGACCGGGTCCGGGTCAAGGGCAAGGAACAGGCGGTTGCAATCTTCTGGCCGGTGGCGCCGAACAACCGTATCGGCGCCGAGACCGAAGCCGAACTCAAGGCTTGGGCATTGTTCCTCAAATCCTACCGGGCGCAGGACTGGGATCAATGTGATCTGCTGATGATGAATTTGCTGCGCATGAATGCCAAAAAGTACCTTTACCATTTGTACTCGCAGCGTGTAGCCTCCATGCGGCTGCTTCCATTCGATCTTGAATGGGACGGCGCAACGAATTTCGAAACGAAATAAGGGACGCCATGAAAGTGCGTGTGTTGGGCTGTTCCGGCGCCATCGCCAAGGACTGCCGCACTACGTCCTTCCTGATTGACAGCGACGTGCTGATCGACGCGGGCACCGGTGTCGGGGATCTCACGCTCGAGGAAATGCGCCGCATCGAGCATGTTTTCCTGACCCACTCCCATCTGGACCATGTGGCCGCTTTGCCGCTGATGGTGGACGCGATCGCAACCCGCTGTCAGCAGCCCCTCAAGATCCACGCGTTGGCAGGCACCATCGCCGCGCTCAAGGCGCATATTTTCAACGACGTGATCTGGCCCGATTTCACCCGGATTCCGACGCCGGACGCCCCTTTCATCAGCTTTCACGAGATCCACATCGGCCAGACGCTGGAGATCAATCGCAAGCTGCTTGAAGTCCTGCCGGCGGTCCACACCGTGCCGGCGGTGGGTTATGCTGTGACGGCGGGCAGCGGTTGCTGGGTCTTCTCCGGCGACACCGAGCGTAATCCGGCGTTCTGGAACCGGGTGAACCAGCTCAATGTCGCTATGCTGGTCATCGAGACTGCGTTCAGCAACCGTGAAAAGGATCTCGCGAAATTGAGCCTGCATCTGTCGCCAGGTGTGCTGGCCGACGAGTTGGACTTCATCCGAAATGACCAGCGTTACCCGATTTACATCACGCATACCAAACCGGCAGAAACCGACCTGATCATGGCCGAGATCCAGAAATTCGACGAAACGTCCATCTCAGGGCCGAACGTGACCCATGACATCCGATGGCTGCGCGCGGGACAGGAGTTTGATATATGAGCCGCAGGGTGAACGCAATTCGGAGCAGGCGTTTTTTGAAACCCAGAAGCTGCCGCCCGAAAAGCGCGGCATTACCTTCGAGGCCTTGTTCTACAAGCAACTGCACCATGTGACCGCCCGGATTCACGATACCGAGAATCTGGACCAGATCATGCTGGACACCAGCCAGGACATCTGCAAGTTGCTCAATGCGGATCGGTTGACGCTGTATACCGTCAACGAAGACCACACCTCCATCGTGTCCAAGGTCAAGACCGGCCTGAACAGCAGCCGTGACCTCAAATTGCCAATTTCACCGCAGAGTCTGGCCGGGTACGCAGCTTTCAGCAAGCAGCAGCTGAACCTGGCCGATGTTTACGACGACGACACGCTCAAGCAGATTCACCCCTCACTGAACTTCCTCAAGGAAGTGGACAAGCGTTCGGGGTACCGGACCCGCCAGATGCTGGTTGCGCCGATCCTGGATGGTGATGTTCTGCATGGTGTTTTGCAGATCATCAACAACAAGAGCAACCAGCCATTTGGTGCATTGGAGGTCGAAGGTGTTGCGCAGCTGTGCAAGACGCTGGCCACCGCGATCCGCCAGCGCATGCAAAGGGCAAGCGACGCGGCGCGCCACAAGGCAACCAAATTCGATGGCCTGGTGGCCGACGGCGTGATCTCCCAGACCGAGCTCGAACAATGCCTGGCTGATGCGCGCAGCGATGGGCATGCGGTCGAGCAGGTGCTCATTTCCCAATTCAAGGTCAAGCCGACGCAGATCGGCCCCTCGCTGGCACGGTTTTTCGGCGTGCCTTATGAGCCTTTCAATGACGGACGCATCCGTTCCGAGGGTTTGCACGGCCCGCTCAAGCGTGAGTTCATTGAAGAGCAGGGCTGGATTCCGCTGGAGGAGTCACCCGAAGGCCTGGTCATCATGTGTGTCGACCCGGAGGCGGTGCGTGGCGCGCGGGTCGTGCCCCAGGTCTTTCCCCGCATCAACAAGTTTGCCTACCGTGTCACCACGTTGACCGAGTTCGAGCAGACGCTCTCGCAGCTGTACGGGGCCGGCTCCGAAGGCGGGTCGATCGACCAGTTGCTCGCCGACATGGACGGCGGCCCGATCGACGACGGCTTCAACGACGATTCGCTGGAGTCGGCGGCCGCGGACAACGAACTGGTCAAGTTCGTCAACAAGGTCATCATCGACGCCTACCACCAGAAAGTGTCCGACATCCATATCGAGCCGATGCCCGGCAAACTCAAGACCGGCATCCGTTTTCGCATCGATGGCTCCCTGGTGCCATATGTCGAAGTGCCGGCGCATTTTCGCCAGGCCATGGTCACGCGGCTCAAGATCATGTGCGACCTTGACATCTCCGAGCGCCGCAAGCCGCAGGACGGCAAGATCAAGTTCAAGAAATACGGGCCGCTGGACATCGAACTGCGCGTCGCCACGATTCCTTCCGCCGGTGGCGTTGAAGACGTGGTCATGCGGATTCTGGCGGCCGGAGAGCCGATCCCGCTGGAAAAACTGGGCCTGACCCCACACAACCGGAAGCGGCTGGAAGCCACGGTCAGCAAGCCGTATGGTCTGTTTTATGTCTGTGGTCCCACCGGCTCCGGCAAAACGACCACCTTGCATTCGATCCTGAAGTTTCTCAACAAACCCGACACCAAGATCTGGACTGCGGAAGACCCGGTCGAGATCACCCAAAAAGGGCTGCGCCAGGTCCAGATCAACAGAAAGGCCGGCATCGATTTCGCGTTGGTGATGCGGGCCTTCCTGCGCGCCGACCCGGACATCATCATGGTCGGCGAGTCGCGCGACAAGGAAACCGTCTCCATGGGTGTCGAGGCCTCACTCACCGGCCACCTGGTGTTCTCGACCCTGCACACCAACTCGGCGCCCGAATCCATCACCCGGTTGATGGACATGGGCATGGATCCGTTCAACTTCGCCGACGCCTTGCTCGGAACTGAAGCGCTTCGTGACCGAATACGCCGAGGAGTTGCGCCATTCCCAGGCGTGGAAAACCGATTACGCAGGCGAGGCCCAGACGCTGGTCGATGGATGGGCCGAGACCTATGGCCATGACGGACAGTTGCGCATGTACCGGGCCGTAGGTTGCGATAAATGCGGTGGCACCGGCTACAAGGGCCGGATCGGTCTGCACGAATTGCTGGTGTCCGACGATGCGGTGAAAAAGCTCATCCAGGAACGCGCCCG
>CAJDWR010000021.1_pt1 | contig 17509 bp, 16 predicted proteins | sample 7391651 | NCBI WGS metagenome assembly CAJDWR01 (sample SAMEA7055720, study PRJEB34461) | soil metagenome | biome: terrestrial ecosystem; feature: Peninsula; material: soil | place: Antarctica | collected 2016
TTGCCCAGCATCAGGTTGGCGTCAGTCAGGGCCAGTGGCCCACCACGCCGGTAGCTGGCCGGGCCCGGGTTGGCGCCGGCGCTGGCCGGGCCGACCCGCATGCGCGCACCATCGAACGCCAGGATCGAACCCCCGCCGGCCGCAACCGTGTGGATACTCATCATCGGCGCGCGCATGCGCACGCCGGCCACCTGGGTCTCGAACTCGCGCTCGAACTCGCCTGCGTAATGCGACACGTCGGTCGAGGTGCCACCCATGTCGAAGCCGATCACCTTCGGGTGCCCGCCAAGCGCCGCGGTGCGCGCCATGCCAACGATGCCGCCCGCGGGCCCGCTGAGGATCGCATCCTTGCCCTGGAAAGCATGGGCATCGGTCAACCCGCCGGAGGACTGCATGAAGAACAGGCGCACACCGGGCATCTCGGCTGCAACCCGATCCACGTAACGGCTCAAAATCGGGGAGAGGTAAGCATCGACCACCGTCGTGTCGCCGCGACTGACGAACTTCATCATCGGGCTGGTCTCATGCGATGTGCTGATCTGCGTGAAGCCGGTCTCCTGCGCAAGTCGTTTTGCCATCGCCTCATGCGCGGTGTAACGGTATCCGTGCATGAACACGATCGCGACACTGCGCAACCCGAATGCAAACTGGGCCTGCATGGCCACACGCAAGGCGGCCTCATCGAGCGGGCGTATCACGTCGCCTTGCGCCGACATGCGTTCATCCGCCTCGACTACCACCTGGTACAACAACTCCGGCAATACGATCTGGCGATCGAACAGGCGTGGCCGGTTCTGGTAACCAATCTGCAAGGCGTCGCGAAACCCGCGCGTGGTGACCAGCAGCGTCGGCTCGCCCTTGCGCTCGAGCAAGGCGTTGGTCGCCACCGTCGTGCCCATCTTGACGCACGCGACGCGATCGGGTGTTATCGGCTGATCGGCGCGTAAACCCAGCAGTTGCCGTATGCCGGCGACCGCCGCATCCTGGTATTGCTCCGGGTTGTCAGAAAGCAGTTTGTACGTCATCAACGTACCATCGGGCCTGCGTCCGACGAGATCGGTGAACGTTCCGCCGCGGTCAATCCAGAATTGCCAGCGGGTATCGACAGCAACAGCAGTGGGGGATGTGGAGTCGGTCATGCTGGTCATCGTCGATGGAATGTATTCACAACGCGCTTGCGGATCGCGCGGTGTGATCGTACTGCAAGCGCCCGGCCATCCAACCGCTGGCTTTGCGGGAAAACACCAAGGCATTTCATGCTGACGTGTGGAGCCGATCAGCATATGCTCGAAGATTCTGTCCGAGTCTCATTTGAACCAGGAGTTATCGATGACTGTATCCCGCCGCACCCTCGCCACGGCATTGGCCCTCGCACTTTCCGGTATGACCACCTCCGTCATCGCCCAGACCAAGTGGGACCTGCCCGCCGCTTATCCGGCCACCAACTTCCATTCGGTCACGTTGACCGAATTCGCAAACAACGTCGACAAAGCCAGCGGCGGCAAACTCAAGATTACCGTGCATGCTGGGGCCTCCCTGTTCAAGGCCACCGAGATCAAACGTGCGGTGCAGGGCGGCCAGGCCCAGATCGGTGAAATACTGCTGGTCAACTTTGGCAACGAATGGCCAATTTACGCAGCCGATGGCATGCCGTTCCTGGCCGATAGCTATGACGAGGCAATGAAGCTCTACAAGGCACAAAAGCCGCTACTGGAGAAGAAGCTGGCCTCCGAAGGCATGATGCTGCTGTACGCGGTGGCATGGCCGCCACAAGGCATCTACAGCAAGACGCCGATCAACTCCGCCGCCGACCTCAAGGGCGTCAAATGGCGCGCCTATAGTCCAGCCACGGCGCGGATCGCCGAGTTGGTGGGCGCGCAACCGGTCACGGTGCAAGCGGCCGAGGTCAGCCAGGCCTTTGCCACCGGCGTGGCCGAGGCCATGATGAGTTCGGGCTCCACTGGCGCGGACAGCAAGCTCTATGAACATGTCAAATACTGGTATGACACCCAGGCCTGGTTGCCCAAGAACGCGGTCATCGTCAACAAGAAAGCCTTCGACGCATTGGACAAGGCGACCCAGGATGTGGTCCTCAAGGCCGGTGCCGAGGCCGAAGTGCGCGGATGGATCGCCAGCAAAAAGAACAACACCGACTCACTCGACCAGCTCAGGGCCGGTGGCATGGAGATCCTGCAGCCGAGCGCCGCGCTCAAGGCCGACATGAAAAAGGTCGGTGAGACCATGCTGGCCGAGTGGCTGGTCAAGGCCGGTGACGACGGCAAGACGCTGATCGACGCGTTCCGCAAAAACTGAGCGTTTTTGCCAGGATGCGCAAGCTGCTCGACACCATCTACAACAGCGCCGCCGCTCTGGCGGCGCTTTTTTTGGTGGGCGTGCTGCTGATGGTGCTGTTGTCGATCGTCGGCCGCCAGATCAACCTGTATGTGCCCGGCACCGACGCGTATGCGGGTTATCTGATGGCCGCCAGTGGGTTCCTGGCGCTCGCACATACGCTCAAGCGCGGAGAACATATCCGGGTGACCTTGGTGCTCAGTTTCCTGTCCGAACGATGGAAGCACCGCATGGAGTTGTGGGCGCTGGGTTTCGCCACGGCGGTGGCCGGCATGTTTGCGTTTTACAGCTGCAAACTGGCCTGGCAGTCACACGTGTTCAACGACGTTTCGACCGCAAGCGACGCGACTCCACTGTGGATTCCGCAGATCGCGATGGCACTGGGCACCGTGGTGCTGCTGCTGGCCTTCATGGATGAACTGGTGCTGGAGGCGCGAGGCGTGCGTGCGGCGCCAGGCGTAGACGAACCCCGGCGCAACGAGTGATGGCAAGGCCACGTCGATGAATGATTTCGCGATCACCGCCTTGTTGCTGGTTGCGTTGCTGCTGATCCTGGGCAGTGGTGTCTGGGTCGGTCTCACGCTCACCGGGGTGGCCTGGCTGGCGGTGACGCTGTTCTCCACCCGTCCGGCCGGCGACGCGATGGCCGTCACCGTCTGGGGCTCGTCTTCGAGTTGGACACTTACCGCGCTGCCACTGTTCGTCTGGATGGGCGAGATCCTGTTCCGGACCCGGCTCAGTGCCGACATGTTCAAGGGCCTGTCACCCTGGGTGCAGGGCCTGCCCGGACGCTTGCTGCACACCAATGTCATCGGTTGCACCATCTTTGCCGCGGTCTCGGGTTCGAGCGCGGCCACTTGCGCCACCATCGGAAAGATGACACTGCCTGAGCTGGGCCAGCGCGGATACCCGGAACACATGGTGATCGGAACACTGGCGGGCTCGTCAACCCTGGGGCTGTTGATTCCGCCGTCGATCATCATGATCGTCTACGGTGTTGCCGCCGAGGTGTCAATCTCCAAGCTGTTCATTGCAGGCGTTTTTCCAGGGATCCTGCTTGCGGCATTGTTCTCCAGCTACATCATGTTCTGGGCGCTGCGCCACCCGGAACAGGTACCGGTATCAGAGCGGCATTACAGCCTGCGCGAAAAGATCTCCGCCTCACGCAACCTGATACCGGTCGTGTTGTTGATCCTGGCGGTGCTCGGTTCCATCTACGCCGGAATCGCCACCGCCACCGAAGCGGCTGCCATTGGTGTCGTCGGTGCTTTGGTGCTTTCGGCGTTGCAAGGTTCGCTCAACTGGTCGACATTTCGCGAATCCCTGATGGGCGCAACCCGGCTGTATTGCATGATCGCATTGATCCTGGCCGGCGCTGCCTTCCTGACACTGGCCATGGGGTATGTCGGTTTGCCACGCCACCTCGCCGAATGGATCGCCTCGCTCGGGCTGAGCCAGGCCCAGCTGATCTTCGCGCTGGCGGCGTTTTTCATCCTGCTGGGTTGTTTCCTGGACGGCATCTCGATGGTCGTGCTCACGATGGGCGTACTGATGCCCACCGTCCATGCCGCTGGTATCGATCCGATCTGGTTCGGCGTGTTCGTCGTACTCGTGGTCGAGATGGCGCAGATCACACCACCGGTTGGTTTCAACCTGTTCGTGCTGCAAGGCATGACCGGCAAACAGTTGCCGTGGATCGCGAAGGTGACCATGCCGATGTTCCTGTTGATGTGCGTGGCAGTCGCACTGATCTATATCTTCCCCGACATCGTGTCCTGGCTGCCGCGGCAGATGAGCCAGTAGCCAGCCATCGACCCATGTTGTCTGTCATCGCCATCTGTATCGGAGCCAGCCTGGGCGCCTTGATGCGCTGGGGCCTGGGCCTGTGGCTTAGTCCGGGTGCATTGATCCCGTGGGGAACCTTGGTGGCCAACCTGTTGGGCGGCTATCTGGTCGGTCTGGTCATAGCGATCTTCCAGGCTGCGCCCCAGCTTGACCCGGTCTGGCGATTGGCACTGATCACCGGCTTCCTTGGCGCTCTGACGACGTTTTCCAGCTTCTCGGCCGAAGTGGTCGGTATGCTGGGGCAACAACGTTACCTGCTGGCATTCGGCACCGCGGCGTTGCACTTGTTCGGCTCGCTACTGCTGACGGTGGCGGGCATGCGGACGGCGGCGTTGCTGATGGCACAAGGCAGTTGAACCCGATGCGCCGGCTGGCGGCGGATGGCACTACCCAGGCACGACGATCCGTCGGCACAAAGGTACAAGACCGCCCAGGCGGCGGTACATGACCCAGCGTCAATCCTGAACCGGCACCGGGTCGGCGTCCGTTGGCGGCGCAACCGGTGCATCCACGGCCTCGGCCACCGCCTGGCTGACATCGTCCAGAAACACCAGCCGCAGTTGCTCGCGGACCGTCGCTGGAATCTCGTCCAGATCCTTGCGATTGCGCGCCGGCAACAACACGCACTGGATGCCGGCAGCCAGAGCCGCCAGCAGCTTTTCCTTGATGCCGCCAACCGGAAGCACCAGACCGCGCAGGCTGATCTCCCCCGTCATGGCAATATCGCTACGCACCGGGCGATCCGCAAACAGCGAAGCGAGCGCGACAAACATCGCCACACCGGCGCTGGGCCCGTCCTTGGGAATCGCGCCGGCGGGCACATGCACATGCACATCGGTGTGCTCGAACGCCCCCGCATCGATGCCCAGCTTGGCGGCAGTGGATTTCACCAGCGTCAACGCCGCCTGCGCCGACTCCTTCATCACATCGCCCAATTGGCCGGTCAGGATCAAGCGGCCGCTGCCTTTGGTGCGACTGGCTTCAATGAACAGAATGGCACCGCCCACTGGCGTCCAGGCCAGGCCGGTGGCCACGCCAGGCATGCCCGTGCGCAAGGCGACTTCGTCCTCATAGCGCGCCGGGCCCAGCACCGCAGCCAGGTCGGGTGCGTCGATGCGCACCGCAGTATCCTGCTCCTGGGCAATACGCACCGCCGCGTGGCGGCAGGCGGCGCCGATCTGGCGCTCCAGGCTGCGCACACCGGCTTCTCGCGTGTAGTCACGGATGATGGCCGCAATCGCGTCATCCGTGATCTCCAGCTGCTCCGGCTGCAGGCCGCACTCGTCGCGCTGGCGCTGCACCAGATAGCGGCGCGCAATTTCGCGCTTTTCCTCCTGCGTGTAGCCCGATATCTGCAGTACCTCCATGCGATCACGCAGGGGTCCGGCGACCGGATCGAGCACATTCGCTGTCGCGATGAAAAGCACCTGCGACAGATCGAACGGCATGCCGAGGTAGTTGTCACGGAAATTGTGGTTCTGCGCCGGGTCCAGCACTTCGAGCAACGCGGACGACGGGTCGCCATGAAAGCCGCTGCCGAGCTTGTCGATCTCGTCTAGCAGCATCACGCAGCCGCGCGTGCCGGCCTTGCGCAACGCCTGGATGATGTTGCCGGGCAAGGCGCCGACGTAGGTGCGTCGATGACCCCGGATCTCGGCCTCGTCGTGCACGCCACCGAGCGACACGCGCGCGAAGGCACGCCCCATCGCTTTGGCGATCGACTGGCCCAGAGAGGTCTTGCCAACACCGGGTGGCCCCACCAGGCAGAGAATCGGCCCGTGGCCCGTGGGATTGAGCTTGCGCACGGCCAGAAACTCGAGAATGCGCTTCTTCACCTTCTCGAGTCCGAAATGGTCTGCGTCCAGCACCGCACGGGCCTGCGCCAGGTCAATCACGTCGGGGTCGGGTGCTTTCCACGGAAGCTCGACCAGCCAGTCCAGATAGCTGCGCAGCATCGGATACTCGGCCGACGCATCCGACATGCGATCGAGCCGCCCGAGTTCCTTCAAGGCCTGCGTCTCGACCTCCGCCGGCATCTCGGCCGCCTCGACCGATTTGCGCAGTTCGGCCAGGTCGGCGGACTGGGGGCCGTCGTCCTCACCAAGCTCCTTGCGGATCGACTTCATCTGTTCGCGCAGCAAGTATTCGCGCTCGCGCTGACTGATGCCCTGCTTCGTGCGCTGGTCGATGTCGCGCGACAGTTGCATCACCTCGATACGGTGTGCCATCAGTTCCAGCAACCGGTCGAGTCGCTGTGTCAGATCCGATTGCTCCAGCAACTCCTGCTTCTCGACTGACTTGATGTCGAGATATCCCGCCACCAGGTCTGCCAGCGCGGTGGGCTCCTCGATCGCCTGTATCGCTTGCACCAGTTCCTGGGGCGCCTGCGGCAGCAGATGCAGTATCTGCACTGCTTTCTCCTTGATCTTGAGAAAGCGCGCTTCGGTCGGGGCATCCGCACCTGCATCTGTGGGCTCCATCTCTGCAATCCGCGCCACGCTGAACGGGAAGCCGTCCAGAAATTCCAGCACCCGGAAACGCCTGAGCCCTTGACACACGACGTGGTGGGTGCCATCTGGCGTGCTGACGTAACGCAAGATCGACGCGACCGTGCCAACGCGAGACAGGTCGTCGGGCGTCGGTGCATCCACCTCGGATCGGGTTTGCATCAATACCCCGACCGGTTGTTCGCGCCGGGCGGCATATTGGGCAGCGGCGATCGTACGTTCACGGCCGATGGCAATCGGCATGATCAAGCCCGGAAATAGCACCATGTCGCGTACCGGCAAAATGACCAGCGAGTCCGGTGGCAGCGATGGTGAATCGTTCGGTGTCGGCGTCGCGTCCGGACCGGACGGGTTGGTTGCGTCAACGTCTGCTTGCTGCGGACCGGTGTCGTTCGTGTCATTCATGGCAGTTGCTCCAGCGCCAGCCGCAGGCATCCGTGTTCCAGCGCCATGCTGAGCACCCGGTATGTTCCCGGCGGCAGACTGATGCGACGCTCGAATCGACCATAGGGGATCTCCAACCGCAGGATCGCACCCCCGGCATCGTCCTCCAGCGCGCGCTCCCCCCGCACGACGATCGATTGTTGTTCGATACGCACCTCGAAGCGGTCCGACGGCACGCCCGGCAAGGCCACCAGCAGCTTGAAGCGGCGGCCATGCTGCACCAGATCGACCGGTGGTTCCCAGCAAGGCCCCGCTGACGCCGGAGCGAGCCGAAAAAACTGCCGTTGCAGACGCTCCGCATCCTGCAGCAACTCCAGCGCCTGCTGCAACATCCAAGTCTGTGTGTCGTACGCGCGCATACCATCCTCAGCAATCGTTGACTTCATATACCATACCGCACTGCTCGCGCCCGTGTCGCTGGCGATCGAAACAGCTTCATGCTAGACGGACAAACCCAGTGGCGCTTGACATTGCGCAACGCACCCAGCGTCAATACGCGCATCTCCTCAAGCGTGTTGTGGACAAAGGCACGTCCAGCGCGCTTGACGCAGGCTTCGATACCATCGTCGAACCAAAGCTCCAGGCCTGGCCGCCAAATGACTGGCACAGAAGTGGGTGTCGCGCTCGTAATGGGTTGTCAAACCCCGCTCTGCGGCAGTCAGTCGATCACCGCTTTGTCGCCCGAAAACGGCCATGTGCGCCGTTCAACCCGTTTGGAGTCGAAATGAAACAGAAACTGCAATGGCTGGTGCTGGTCCTGGCGATGGCCGCACAAGGCGCGACGATGGCCGGCCAGGTCGTCTACCCGCCGGCACTCCAGCCCGTGGCGCAGGAGGCCAAGGCAGCCCATCTGGCCGCACAGGTGCTGACGCGATACCACTACAAGGCGATGCCGATCGATGACACGTTGTCGAGCAAGGTGTTCGATCAGTACCTCAAGGCGCTCGATCCCGAGAAGATCTACTTTCTGCAGTCCGACATCGCACGTCTTGATGTCGACCGCAAGCGGCTCGACGATGCTGTCCTGACCGAAGACCTGCGCGCGCCGTTTGCGATCTACAACCAGTACTCGCGTCGCGCGGCCGAGCGGCTGGCCTATGCGCGTACCCTGCTGCACAAGGGATTCAATTTCCAGCGCGACGAAACCCTGTTCATCGACCGCCAGGAACAGCCCTGGCCGACCACCGAGGCTCAGTTGCATGCGCTTTGGCGCAAGCATGTCAAAAATGACTGGCTCCGGCTCAAGCTCGCCGGCACAGAGAAACAGAGCATCGTCCGGATTCTCGAAAAGCGGTATGACAGCGCCTACAAACGGCTGGGCAAGATCACCAGCGCCGATGCGTTCGAGGCGTTCATGAACGCCTACACGATGGCGATCGAACCGCATACCAACTACCTGGCGCCACGCTCTGCGGAGGATTTCGACATCGCCATGCGTCTGTCGCTTGTCGGCATCGGCGCCGTACTGATGGAAAACGATGGTTACGCCACGATCCGGGAACTGGTGCCTGGTGGTCCTGCCAGTCTCTCGGGCCAACTGAAGCCGGGCGACCGTATTGCCGGCGTCGCACAGGGCGCAACTGGCCCGATGGAGGACGTTGTTGGCTGGCGTCTGGATGACACCGTGGCGCTGATCCGCGGCAGCGTTGATTCGACGGTGCGGCTCGATATCCTGTCGGCCGGAAGCGGGCCCGATGCGCCCAACAAGACCGTCACCCTCATTCGCAACACCATCACGCTGCAGGATCAGGCAGCCAAGGCCAGGATCTATATGGTGACCGAGGGAGAGACCCAGCGCCGTGTCGGCGTGATCACGCTGCCGTCGTTCTACGAAGACGTCGATGCCAGGATAAAGCGCGTCAAGGACTACCGCAGCGCAACCCGCGATGTGGCCAGGTTGCTGGCTGACATGAAGACGCAGCAGGTGGACAGCCTGCTGGTGGACCTGCGCAACAACGGTGGTGGGTCGCTCAGGGAGGCGATTGAACTGACGGGTCTGTTTGTCGGCAAGGTGCCGGTGGTGCAGGAACGTGATGCGAAGGGCGAGATCAACGTGGCAACGAACACCGACACCGGCAAAGCCTGGGACGGACCCCTGGGCGTGCTGATCAACCGGGCTTCGGCTTCGGCATCCGAGATCTTCGCAGCGGCGATCCAGGACTATGGCCGCGGACTGATCATCGGCCAGCCCAGCTTTGGCAAGGGTACGGTACAGACCATGACCAGCCTCGACCAGATTGCCAGGAACACCCGTCCCGTGTATGGCGAGCTGAAAATGACCATTGCGCAGTTTTTTCGGGTCAATGGCGGCACGACCCAGTTGCGTGGCGTGACGCCCGACATCCGCTTTCCGAAGATGATCGATGCCACCGAATACGGCGAATCGCATTTTGCCAATGCCCTGCCCTGGACCAGCATCAAGGCTGCCGACTATGCGCCCGAGGGCAACAAGAAAGCCGAGATTTCCACCCTGCTGACACTGCACGAAGAACGCGTTGCGCGCAACAAGGGTTTCCGGGACCTGCAGGTGGAAGCTGCACGGGTGCAGACGGTACGCAAGAACAATGTGATTTCGCTCAATGAAGTGACCAGGCGCAAGGAACGCGACATGCAGGAAAAGCGCCTGGTTGATATGCAGTCGGCATCCGAATCAGGCGCAGCCCAGTCCCCGGCCGGCGCCCTTGCGGACGATGGCTTGCTGGCGAATGAACGCAAGTTCAGCAAAGACATCGCCGCAACCAAGACGAGGGATTCGCTCAAGGACGTGTTGCTCGATGAGGCCGTCAACATCCTGTCCGACGATCTGGCGCTGAAACGGGGGCAAACCGTACTGACCATGATCCCCCTGCGTAGCAACCCGGTGGTGCTTATGGAATTGCCGGCGGGAACCGTGGGTCGGTAGGTTTGACGGCGTTCAGCGCCCGAATGCGAAACGTCACTGCGGCAACGGTCACGGGATCCATGCGCCACCGGCCGGGCCGGTGATCTGCCTGGGCCCGTTACCCTGGCTCAGAAAATATTCGCCCACCGGGCTGATGACCACCGCTTTCACCACACGCGGATCGGAAAAGTACTGCCAGCCGTACGACACATCATCGGGCTGGCCGTTGTTGGGTACCACCCGAAAGTCCGGGCTCGTCTGAACACGGTGACGTTGGCGTGCGTTTTTGCTGCGCTTGTGAAGACCGTCCGCCCAAGCTCTCGGCGTGTTACCGCGATCGGCGCGGGTGCCTTGCACATCAACGCCGCGCGAGTCGCGGTCAGCCTGCAACGAAGCAGGCTGTGCCTGCTTGGCTCGTGCCTGCGCAGCCCCTCCCATGAGGGCCGCGGCCACGGCGATCGTTGTCAACAGTAATGTCGAAGTCATGGTGTTTTCCCTTTATTTCCAATTCCGGTCCTCGATAACCGTCTCGGTAGTCTGACAGGTGCCACATGAACGACTTCTGAACGCGGTATTCAGCCGGGCGGTCAACAACGGTCGGACCCGCCAATGCCCCGCGGTCTCAGACCGCTTGCACCGAGGCCAGCAGTCGCAGGTAATTGCCTCCGATCAGCTTGGCGACATCCGCTTCAGCCATGCCCCGCTGGCTCAGGCCAGCGACAAAATGTGGCAGGTGCGTATAGGTGTCGAGCACCGGCTTGTAATTGGCGTCCATGTCGGTGCCCAGGCAGACGTGGTCAATGCCGGCGATCTCCACCAGTTCCAGCGCACGGTCGATGAAACCACGCAGGTCGGTGATACCGATGCCGGCAGGCCATGCGCCGACCAGGCCACCCCCTTTGGCCACGATGGCCCGGGCCAGTTCGGGTGAGATGAAACGTGGGTGCATGGCTTTGCCATTGACATGGACATGGGAGGCGATGACCGGCCTGGACGAAGCCTCGATCGCACCCATCGCGGTGGCTTCCGATGCATGGGCAACATCGACCAACATGCCAATCGCATTCATAGCGCGCACCACCGCCGCACCGGCATCGGTCAGCCGCTTGTGCACCGGCGCTCCGGTGATGATGTCGCCCAGCTCATTGTTGCGGTAATGCATCAGCGTGATCGAGCGCACACCGTCGGCAAACGCCTGGGCAACCCGGTCGGCGCGGCCTTCAAGGAAGTCACCACCTTCAACTGTCCACATCGCACCCACCTTGCCCTGCGCACGGGCCACCGCCACGTCGCCAGGTACCTTGACATTGGCGACCAGGCCACGGCTCACCAGCGATTGCAGGCGCTTGATCTGCCGCTGGTAACTTGCCCAGGCTTCACCGGGTTCGAATGCGCGCACGCTGACCAGACCTTCTCCCTCCAGTCCAAGCGCCTGGAAATCCGAGACTGCGGCAAAAGCGGCAGCGGCCAGGCCACCGGTACGCATGTCCGCGATCGTGTCCTGCTCGAAGCTGCCGAGCTTCGCATAGACCCACACCAAGCCGGACAGATGCTCGGCTCCGTCGACGAAGCTGCGTCCTGGGTGGGCGTGGGTATCAAATGCCGGGTGGCGCGCCAGCAGTTCACGTGCCGCCGCCAACTGGTCTGCGCTGATGGAAAAGCCAAGTGGCGCGGGTTTGGGTCTGGCGACCCACCAGGTACCCGCGCCGACGGCGACAACAGCCGCGCCGACTCCCGTCACGATTCGCCGTCGCGTCAGCTTGCGCACGATGTAGATCCCCGTTGTGGTTCAAGACGTCAACGGGGATGGTAACGCTAGCTGCGTCGCGACCCTGGTGAAAGACGTGCGGCGGCAGATCGATGCTGCCGCACGGTTTACCAGAAGCCCGGTCGTTCCGTCAGGCCGCGTGCACCAAGCCGGCGCGCTCACGTTGGGCCGGGTTGCCAGACTCCGCGATGCCAAAAATCACTTCGCCCGACAACTGGCCACCTTCCTCGACCACCAGCTTGCCGTAGCGGATCTTGCCGGTGACCTTGCCGGTCGCATACACGATCAGCTTGTCGCGCACCGTGAGATCGCCATCGAAACGCCCATGGATCTCGGCCACGTCGATACAGGCCGACCCCTTGAACGCACCACACTCTGCAATCTGCATCAGACGCGAATCCATCGTGGCCTCGACCGTACCTTCGACGAACAGGGTGTCGCAGTCGGTTATCTCCACGCCCTTGAGTTTGATGTTCGGGCCCACTGTGAGTCTGCTGCCACCGGCAGATTCGGTTGCAGGGGTCGATGCAGCCGACTCCGCTGGTGCCACCACCTCGGCAACCGGGGACTGCAACGCGTTGTGCTGGGGAGGGTTATGCGCACCAGGGACGTTGGGCTGGGCCATCGTCGTGGGTCGGCGCAAACCGGTCGTGTCCGCGTCGCGTTTGCCGAAGAAGGGGGGTTGCAATGCCATCGGTGTTTCCTCCTGATCAAAGAGTTCAATGGTAGGCGCGTCATTGTGCGAAGTTGCCGGCGCAGGTGCAAAAAACGTAACGAAATGGTCACACGCGTCGCAGCATCAGATGCGGCGACACGCGCTGTCACGCGTCGTATCAACCGCCCTTGCGCGCCCAGGCGTCGAAACGAGCCTTGTTTTCTTCGTTGGGCGGGTACAGACCGGGCAAAGCCATGCCGTCCTGGATTTGCTGCATGATCCAGCCATCAAGCAGTTCCTGGTCGAGCGCAGCCTGCACCACGTCGTTCAGCATCGCCTGAGGGATCAGCACCGCGCCGTCTGCGTCGGCCACCACCACGTCGTTCGGAATCACCGCCACGCCGCCACAGGCGATGGCCTGTTGCCAGGCGACGAAGGTCAGGCCGGCGACCGACGCTGGCGCGGCTGCGCCTTGGCACCAGACCGCAAACCCGCTGTCCAGCACACCGTCAACGTCACGGATCACGCCGTCTGTGACCAGCGCAGCCACGCCCCGCTTGCGCATCCGGGCGCACAGGATGTCGCCAAAGATGCCGGCGTCAGTGACACCCATGGCATCGACGACCGCGATGCAGCCCTCGGGCATGGCCTCGATCGCGGCGCGCGTCGAAATCGGCGCGCCCCAGGACGCCGTCGTTGACAAGTCATCTCGCGCAGGTATGAAACGCAAAGTGAATGCGCGACCCACCAGCCGTGGCGGACTGGCCTTGAGTGGCCGCGCGCCACGGATCCAGACGTTGCGCAGGCCCATTTTGAGCAACACCGTGGTCAGCGTCGCGGTGGTCACGCTGGACAAGGCACGCACTGTCTCGGCCGGCAGTGCAATTGGATCAACACCCATGGAACGCTCCCCGAAAATGGAATGCCATGACGATACACCGATGCGCCCTGGTTCGAGCCGTACGCGAAATACAGAAATTGCTGCGCGAATGCCTGCCGCTCAGGCCGTGGCGGGTTCGAAGGGTTAACGCGGTATGGCGTAGGTGCCAACCGCATGCGCTACCGGTTCAGCCACACCTTCCGAATAGATGTTCACCTCGCCCACTGCCAACGTCTTGCCCAGCTTGATCAACCTGCATACGGCAATGATGTCGCGATCGCTTGCCGGCTTGCGCATGAAGTTGATGTTCAGGCTGGTCGTGACTGCCAGTGGCACGATGCCGATCTCGCCCAGAATGGCCACGTACAAAGCGACATCGGCCACCGTCATCATGACCGGGCCCGACACCGTGCCGCCAGGCCGCAGCTCGGCCTCGCCAACCACATGGCGCACAGTGGCCATCCGGTCTCCGACCGATTCGATGGTGGATTTGTTCTGCGGAAATTCCTTCTTGAGGAATTTCGCAAGTTCTGCCTTGCTTGTCATCCACCCCCCCGCTGCATGTGCAAATCGAAACGCTTCATGAAACGATAACGCTGCAAATCGTCAAGCGCGCTGAAGCGAAAACTGACCAGCAGGCGCGGCGTGCGCGCCAGTGCATTCGTGCGTGGCGAACTCACCCGCCATGACAAGGTCAGTTTGCCGGCGTCGATGCTCGCCGTCACCGCTTGCGCCACCTGCTTGTAGGGATGCAACCCGATGGCATTCGGCAACCAGCCCAGCCACTCGTTCTCGGAGCAGCCCATCTCGCGGTCAAAGTTCTCGGCGTAAAACGCTTGCATGTCGTGTTTTTCAAATGACGTGGACCGCTGCCATCCAGAGATCAACGCGCGCTCAGCCGCCGCCGGCGGCAGACCCACGCGCGAGCACGTCGCCCTCGAGAGCGGGACGCAAACGGACTGAGCATGAGCATCATGGTGCGACTTTACCTGCATCGCGCTTGGCGTCACGCTCTCGCGCGCGGTGAACGACACGGCGCATACTATGCGTGGCCGCTGCGTGAACCGAGACGGCGGCTGATAGTGGCAAGCTGCCAGGCATGATTGCACAGTAAAGCCGCAGAGACGACTCTGCGGCGCAAACCCCTGGTGGAAACCCTCGGCGCGAGGTCGGCCCGGTGAGATATTCTCAGATTGAATCATGGATGAAAGGAATCGCCTTGACTTATTGGAACATGCGCCTCTGGCTCTGCGCCACCATTGCGTTGATGGCCGGTGCAGCCCAGGCGCAGTCAGCAACGACAGCATCGCGCGGGCAATTGCTCTACGACACCCATTGCGTGGCCTGCCATGACGCGCAAGTGCACTGGCGCGCCGCCAAGGTGGTTCGCAACTGGGAAACGCTGGTGGCCGAGGTGCGCCGCTGGCAGGCGGTGGAAAAACTGCAATGGACCGATGACGACATCGACCAGGTTGCGCGCCACCTGAACAACATGTATTACCGCTATCCACCCGGCAACCTGGCGCAGCGCGAATAAGGCGCAAGCACAGCACCCAGTGCTTCGAAGACGCCGGAGCCACCGGTCATGATCTCGCGCGTTTCCAGGAACGCGGGTTCGCCCAGAAAATTGCCCACCTGACCACCCGCCTCGCTGACCAGCAGGCTGCCCGCGGCCACATCCCAGGCGTTGAGCCCCTGGTCGAAGCCGCCGTCGCACTGGCCCGCTGCAATCCGAGCCAGGTCCAGCGCAGCCGAGCCGCTGCGGCGTATCGCAGCTGCCCGGCGCATCACGTCGCACAACAGGGCCAAGGCCTGTGCACTGTCGGGCGCCGCACGCGCCGGGCAACTGGTAGCCAATACCGCCGCCCGCAGTCCATCACGACGACTCACCTGCAACCGGCGCGCACCACAATACGCCCCGCGCCCACGACTGGCATGGAACACATCCCCCGACACCACGTCGAGCACCACGCCATGCGCAATCTGCCCGCGGATCGCCAACGCAATGCTGACCGCCACCTGCGGGTAACCGTGAATGAAGTTGGTGGTGCCATCAAGTGGATCGACGATCCAGACATGGTCGGATGCGGCATTGCCATGTGGCAAGGCCGATTCCTCGCTGCGCACCGCGTGCCCCGGGCAGGCAGCGAGCACGATCTGCACGATGGCCCGCTCGGACGCCAGGTCGACCTGGGTGACAAAGTCGTTCGGATTCTTCTCACGGATCTGCAACGCGACGGGCTCGCGCGCAGCGGCGTTGATGACGGCACCCGCCGCCAGCGCTGCGCGCATGGCTACAGCCAGGAATGGGTCGATATCAGGCAAAGCGAAAGGTAGATCGTGCATGTCGACATCGTAGCGGGTGCCGATGCTCCGGGTCAGCATCATGCACAATGGTCAGCCCATGCACACCGCTGACCACCGCATTGGCTTGCCAACACCCCTGGCGCGTCAGGAGGCCATAACCCACGCGCGGCGCCTGTTGCTGACAGAGCGCGCACCGGGACCGACCGCCCTGATTCAAACCTGGATCGCGCGCTCCTGGCAACGCTGCCTGGCGCTGGGCCAATTGCCGTGCCAGCGGGTGAACTTCGATGCGGTATCGAGCGCCACCATGCGCCGCACCCACGAGGACAATCGTCTCTTGACCCTGGCAGCGCGCGCCACTTTGCGCGACCTGGATCGGACGTTGGCCGATACCCGGTATTTTGCGATCCTGACCAACGTCGATGGCGTGGTGATTGATACCAGCGGCCCGATCGACCACAATGACCGGCGCGCCCACCTGATCACCCGAGTGGGTGTCGATCTGTCCGAGCGCTGTGTCGGGACCACCGCCATTGGCGCGGCACTGACCGACCAGCAGCCGGTGTGGCTGCATCGCGGCGAACACTTCTTTGACGACACTTCGGTCTACAGCTGCGCGGGTGTGCCCTTGTTCGGAGTGGAGGGCCACTGTGTCGGCATGCTGGATCTGACCGGTGTCGACGTGCCCGAACGACCCGAACTGCTACATCTGGCCGCACAGTCAGCGCGCCAGATCGAAAACGCACTCGCGCTCCAGCGACCACACTCGGTGCTGTTGCGGCTGAACTGGCCCGGGCAACCCATCGGTGGGGACACCGACGCCCTGATCGGTCTGGACGAGGACGGACAGGTCAGCACATGCAATCGCGCTGCACGCGACATGCTGCCGTCATTGCGACGCGGAGGCACTTCCATCACGGCCCTGCCACATGCAGGCGAAGTCTTTGCATTGCCGTTCGAAATGCTGTTCGACGCCAGCCGGCGTGCGGCTGGCCCGATCGAGGTTCCTTTGTGGTCCGGACTGCATGTGCAGTTGCTGGCGCAATTGTCCGGATTGCCGCTCACCCGGCACAGCCCCATGCCTCCGATACGCCCGACTCCACCCGTGTCCGACATGGACCGCGGTCCGCGCCGGCTGCGCGATATCGAAACCGCCCTCATCCGCCAGACGGTAGAAGAGACTGGAGGCAACGTTGCGCAAGCCGCCAGGCGGCTCGGCGTCAGTCGCGCCACGGTCTATCGTCGACTTGGCGTGCGTCGGGCCTGATCCTGGCCACCGCGTCCACCGGTGCGGGTGGTCAATTTACTGATCACTGCCCGCGTTCGGGAAAAACAACTGCTCCCCGCCAATCTTGTATTCGGCGATGACATCCTGACCTTCTTTGGATGTGACCCAATCGATGAACTTCTGCGCCTCTGCAACCTTCACGTGCGGATGTTTGGCCGGATTGACCAGCATCACGCCGTACTGGTTGAACAGCCGCTGGTCGCCTTCGACCAGGATCGTCAGGTCGCCACGGTTCTTGAAATTGAGCCAGGTGCCGCGATCCGACATCACGTAGGCATTACTGGCCGACGCGATGTTGAGCGCCGGACCCATGCCACAGCCACATTCCTTGTACCCGCTGCCCTTGTTGTCTACAAGACCGGCGGTATTCCAGAACCGCAACTCGGCCGCGTGCGTGCCGCTCTTGTCGCCACGCGAGACGAAGGGCGCATTGGCGGCCGACACCTTCTTCAGCGCTTCAACGACATCCTTGCCGCGCACGCCGGCCGGGTCGGACTTCGGTCCGATCACGACAAAGTCGTTGTACATGACCGGGAAACGCTTGACGCCATAACCCTCCGCGATGAACTTGCGTTCGGCCAC
>CAJDWR010000024.1_pt1 | contig 17042 bp, 19 predicted proteins | sample 7391651 | NCBI WGS metagenome assembly CAJDWR01 (sample SAMEA7055720, study PRJEB34461) | soil metagenome | biome: terrestrial ecosystem; feature: Peninsula; material: soil | place: Antarctica | collected 2016
TCGACCAGGTCGAGCATCGACAGGCGGTAGATGATGATGAAGTTGCGGCCCACCTGTTCGCGGGTGCGGCGCACGATCTCGACCGGGAAACGGATGCGGTTCTCGTAGCTGCCACCCCATGCATCGTCACGCTGGTTGGTGCGCGCGGCGATGAATTCGTTGATCAGGTAACCCTCGGAGCCCATGATCTCGACGCCGTCATAACCTGCCGATTGGGCCAGCGCGGCGCAGCGCACGAAATCGGCGACTGTCTGCCCGACCTCGTCGGTGGTCAACGCCTGGGGTTTCATCGGGTTGATCGGCGCCTGCAGCGCACTGGGCGCCACCAAATCGCCGTGGTACGCGTAGCGGCCGAAGTGCAGGATCTGCATGGCGATCTTGCCGCCGACCTGGTGCACCGCATCGGTCACCAACCGGTGCCTGGCGGCTTCGGCTTCGGTCGTCAGGCGCGCGCCGCCGGGCATCGGGCGGCCACGGTCGTTGGGGGCGATGCCCCCGGTGACGATCAGACCCACGCCACCGGCAGCACGTTCCGCGTAAAACGCCGCCATGCGGGCAAAACCGTCCTTCGCTTCCTCCAGGCCGACGTGCATCGAGCCCATCAGGACCCGGTTGGGCAAAGTCGTGAAACCGAGGTCGAGGGGCGCCAGAAGCCGGGGATAGGTGCTCATCGGATAAATGTCCAGGGCTCTGGACTTGGTAAGTGTTGCGCAAGGCGGCAGCAACTGCCGCGAGATCCTTTACGCGATGTGTCGCTTACCCGCCGCTTATTGTTTGTCGGGAGATGATGTGTTCGCTGCTTAGCGCCGCAATTTTCGGAAGATCCACAGCAGAGCGACTGCCGCAATTACCGAGGCGATGAGGCCTGCGGTTTCGCCAGCCTGGTACCAACCAAGGAATTGACCGACATACCCGGCAACCAGGGCCCCGGCAATGCCAAGCAACATGGTCATGATCAGCCCCATGTTGTCCTTGCCCGGGTGCAGCCATCTCGCCAGCGCGCCTACCACCAGGCCGATCAGAATGGTCCAGAGGATGCTCATGTCCCGCTCCGTCTTACAGTGCGGGAATACGCAGCACCTGTCCCGGATAGATCTTGTCCGGGTGGCTGAGCATCGGCTTGTTGGCCTCGAAGATCACCGGGTACTTGTTGGCGTCGCCGTAGAACTGCTTGGCGATCTTGGACAGGTTGTCGCCCGAGACCACGGTGTGGAATTTCGCCTCTGGCTGCGACACCTCGACGCTCATCTTGTCGTCGACCTTGGATACCCCGCCGACATTGCCGCAGCACAGCAGGATCTTCTCTTTGGTGGCCTGGTCAGCTGCAACGCCGAACACGGTCGCGACACCCGTGGCGCCGTCGAACGTGACCGTCAGTCCGGTTGCGGAAAGTTTCTGCGCCTTTACGTAAGCCTCGATCGCGTCGCCGGCGGTGCGGTTCAGCGCCTGTACCTTGGCTTTCGCGGCAGCGTCGTCGGGTTGTGTGGCCAATGCCGTGGACGCCGCTTCATTGTCCTTGGAAGGAAACAGCTTCTCGCCGGCGGTCTTGATGAAGTCGAAAAATGCCATGGGAACTCCTCGTGGGTTAAACGAAACCTGCCACAGGCTCTCGTGGTGGTGCTGTCCTTCGATCGGAGTCGATCGACGGTATCTGTTTCAGTCTACCAGCCGCTCACGGTCTGCCAGAGCGTGAAATCGATAAGAATACGTTAGCGCCGGCGGGGTAACCCCTCGTCGAGCTTGAGTATTAATTGAGCCGTCATGGGCCCAAGCGAATAATGACTCGTTAGTGAATCAAACTTGATTCAATCGACCCAACCACTGCAAAGAGCCACCGTATGGAAAATGATGATCTGAGTCCCGAATGGCATGATGTTGCGTCGCGTGATCAACTGGACCCCGATTTCCCGCTGGGCGTCGAAGTGGGCGGGCACAACGTTGGCCTGTACCTGCAGGACGACCAGGTGCATGCGATGGAGGACATCTGTCCTCATGCCTACGCTCTGTTGTCGCAGGGTTTCCAGGAAAACGGCCAGATCGAATGTGCGTTGCATGCGGCCCGCTTCGACATTGCCACCGGCAAATGCCTGAACGAGATCGGCCAGCACGACATCCGCTGTTTTCCGGTCAAGATCGAGCAGGGCCGTGTCTCGATCCGCATCCCGATCAAGGTCGAGGACACATCATCGTGAGCGCCGTCGGGCCGTTTGTCGGTGTACCGGCAACCCAGCGACCTGATACCAGTGCGCATCCATACGCTGCAGCCTGAGTAGGCCTTCCCAGCGACAGTCCCGGCATCGGCCTTGCCGACGAATCGCTGGATGCCTACACTGCGCCGATGACCTCCACCCGCACGATTCCCCCCGACGTAAACCCAGAAGCGGCTGCCTTGCTGGCACGCGCCTACGCAGTCGACAGCGACGCAACGTCCCGCGCCTTGTACCGTGACTGGGCACAGACTTACGACATAACCATGATGGATGGCCTGCGTTACCGATCGCCAACGCTGGTGGCGCACATGCTGGGTGAACATCTGGCCGACCGCAATGCGGCCGTGCTGGACATCGGTTGTGGCACCGGCCTTGCGGGCCAGGTATTGGCGGGTCTGGGTTTCACAACCATCGACGGACTGGACATCTCGCCCGAGATGGTGCAGGTGGCACAGGATCGCGGTGTGTACCGTCACTTTCTGGCGGCCGACCTGAACCAGGCGCTGGACATTGCGGACGCGCAGTACGACGGCGCCACTTGTTGCGGAACTTTCACCCACGGTCATATCGACGCTGGCTGCCTGGACGAGTTATTTCGCATCCTGCGGCCCGGCGCGCCGTTTGCGTTCACGGTCAAACACGAGGTCTGGGAGCCGATGGGTTTCAAGGAGTCCTTGGCGCGCCTGGTGACGGATGGCGTAATAACCGAGGCCGCCTGGCGCCTGGATCGCCATTACGATACAGAAGGGGAACCCGACGGCGTGTTTTGCGTCTATCGGCGCAGTTGAAGCTTTTTGCAACACACCATGCCTGCCAGGCGCGGCCGTCTTTGTTAAGCTTGTCGGCTTTCCGACTTCACCCCGTGCGCCCCGGCGGCGCTCAAATACTTCCATGCCAGATTCCACCGAACCGGACCCGACCGGCCATCCGGTTCGCCGTTTCACCGACCCCGCTTATGTGCCGCAGGCGGCCACGCTGGGCGAACTGCGCCAACGCATCGACGGCCTGGACGCGCGAATCGTTGCATTGCTGGCCGAACGCGCCTTGTGTGTGCGTGATGCCACACGTTTCAAGCGCGACGCCTACCAGGTGTCGGCACCTGCGCGCCAGGCCCAGGTGTTCGCCAAGGTGCATGCGCTCGCACAGGTTCATGAGGACCAGTTTCCTGGTCTGGCCGACGTCGTTGAATCGACCTACCGTACGTTGGTCGCTGGTTTCATCGCCAGCGAAGACCGTTTTTTCCACGCAACCGAAAGGATCTCTTCCTGATGTCTCCCCTGAACTTCAAACCGCTGGCCAACTTGCTCAAGGGCGCCGCCATCGTGTCGCTGGCGCTGGCTGGCGTGACCGCTTCGGCACAGTCCGACTGGCCTACCAAACCGATCCGCATCGTCGTTCCGTATGGCCCTGGCTCCTCGCCCGACGTGATCGCCAGGCTGCTGGGTGAAAAGCTTGCCGCCCGGGTGGGTCAGCCGGTGATCGTCGAGAACCGAGCCGGCGCCGGCGGAAACACCGGTACCGGTTACGTCGCCAAAGCCGCCGGCGACGGTTATACCTTCGTCATCAGCACCAACGGCCCGCTGGTCTACAACACGGTGCTCTACACAAACCTCAGCTACGATCCGTTCAAGGAACTGCGTCCGGTGATCCTGGCCGGTGGCCAGGCCAATGTCTGTACGGTGCGCGCCGACTCCGGCATCAAGTCGCTCAAGGACTTGGTGGCGGCGATGAAGAAGGAACCCGGCAAGTTCAATTTCTCGTCCACGGGTGTCGGCAGCCTGTCACAACTCGGTGTGGAACTGCTCAAGGTCAATACCGACACTTTTGCAGTGCATATCCCCTACGCATCGTCACCGCTGGCGATTTTGGCGGTGCTCCAGGGTGACGTGCAGTTTGCCTGCGTGCCTGCCGTGGCGGTGATGCCCCACGTCAAGAACGGTAAACTGCGCGCGCTGGCAGTGTCCACAGCAAAACGCAGCACGCTGATGCCCGACATCCCGACCATGAAAGAGGCCGGCCTGCCGGAGATCGAAAACCTGGCCTGGATGGCCCTGATGGCGCCGAGCAGCACGCCAGATCCGATCGTGCAACGCATGAACCAGGAGATCAACACCATTCTGGCCATGCCCGACGTGGTGACCAAGCTCCATTCGTTTTACATGGAACCCATCGGCGGTTCGACACAGGATCTGGCGAACTTCATGCAGACTGAGCTGCGTGTGATGACACCGGTGATCAAGCGCACCGGGATCAAGGTCGATTGACCGCGCAGAGCGCCACGTTGACCGTGAGTGTCACAAATGAGCCTGTCTGAAGCTCAAGGCTGCAACTGCCGCGCCAGTTCCGCGCAGTCGTCGCGTGGCGCCATCGCCGGTGTCGGCCATACCAGGTCCGATGCCAGTGCGTCATCGGCGCTCGGCATGCCGGCCACCGCGAGCACGATGCGGACTCGCAGCGAGGCAGGCAGGTAGGTCGGCACACCGAGGTCGCGTAATACGTGACCACCACCGGCGATCAGCAACACTGTCTTGCCGGTGGCTTGCGCATCGATGATCGTTTTGGCCATGCTCGCGTCGCGCGCCAGTTGCACCCGCAGCATCGGCTGCAAACGCTCGGCTGGCAGCAGGTTGCAATGGCCCAGTCGGATCGCTTCACGTTGACGTGCGAGCGCCGAACCCGCGAGATGATCGTCCAGGCCCGGATCGGCCATTGCATGGTGCATCGCCGCACGTGGCAGGTTGGCGCCGAGTACCGGCACACCCTGGCGAACCGCTGCCATGATGGCGGGCGCATACGGATCCCAGGGCCAGCCGGCAGCATCCCAGCGTAACGCATCCTGCACCTGTTGCGGCGTTGCGTCGCGCGCCAGTTGCGTGGTGCTGGTGCCGCGTTCGGCCATCTCCAGCGCCAGCGCCGCGAGTTGTCCACGGTCTGCCAGTGCCTGGACCAGCGCCTGCTGCAGCCGATGATGCGCCGGCGCGTCGTGTTGTTCACCGACCAGGATTGCGTCGGCGGGGAGCAGCATGTCCAGACGCTGCTCTACCGGCGGTAACCCAGTGTGGGCACAAGCCGTCAGCAGGCCTGCCAGCAGGGTCACCGCAGCCAAGCGCAACATGGAGTGGTGTGTGTGGTGACGCAAGGCGGGGTCCGAAGGTGAGTCAGTGCATCAGCACCGGCGTGTGCGCCAGGCTGGCATAACCATCCAGCGTGTCCTCGACTTCTTCCTGGGTCGGGGTGCTGGCCTGCCAGGCCATGATCTGCAGCTGGAACAACTCGGCCCAGGAGCCATCGAGATATAGCTCCTTGCCCGAACGTTTGTCGATGATCTCGAACCCGTGGCGCGGCATGACCGGCAGCACGCGCGGCGTGTCGGACGATACCGACGCATCGGTGGCGCCATTGCGTTCAGCCACGTCGGCGGCATTTGCCAACATGTGGTTCACGCAGAAGCTGTCCGAGTCGTACAAAGTGTTCATGGCGGGATTGTCCGGTAATGGGAGTTACCTTGCAGTTGGCTGCGGTTCCCGCGATTTCAAGGGTGTTGTCGTCCCGGTGGCGCGCCGCAGGGTTCACGGTGAACTGGACGATTTCCATTGCTGGTCGAGGTAGTCGCCATTGGCGAAGGTGACTTTGATACGCGCCGGCAGGAACCCCAGTTCGGGCGCCAGCCAGAGTTCGATTTTCTGACCGTAATCCTTGCTCGGCAACCGCACCAGCTTGAGTGCCGGCACATGCCCGCCGGGCAGATACAACATCTCCTCGCGCTCCACGGTAAACACCCACTCTTCCGCATGGCGGGTTCCAGCGGTCTGTATCGTGACGGTGGTGCCGATCGGGAATGCGAGCGGGTCGCCCCCGACCATCGCGGCGAGCTGCGCAAAGATGCTTAACTGGTCCTGGGCGCCGGGTTCCAACTCAGCCTGCGGCGTGTTCGCACTGAAGGTGATACGGCCCTGTTGGCGGTCGAAGTGCGCGGCCCGCTCGGAGCGGAACTTGTCGGAGTACCGCGTCGGGGCCAGACCCGCGCCGGTGATGTCGCCGGTGCTGGACAACACGCGTGTGCCGATGATCCAGTCGCCCATCTCCAAGCGCATGTCGTAGTGGCTGCCGTCCTGCAACCAGGTCAGGTTGCCCATGGCCTTGTAGTCGAGATTGCCCCGTTTGCCGACCGCCTCGAACGCCAGGCGGATCGACCCTGGAATGGTCAGGGCGCGCCCGCCCGTTGCGGCGTCGGCGGCGATCAAGGGTTCGGAGGGGGCCTGTGCAGGCGATTCGACGACGGGTTCGCTGGTTGCAGCTGATGGTGCTTCGGCACTGGCCACCACGGGCGCAGGTTCTGGCGCTGAGGCGGGTGGCGCGGGTTCTTCCGCGACGACCGGTGTTTCGGCCGGTGGGCTGGGCAACACCGGCAACACCGGCAGCGGTGGCGCAAGCGTCGGCTCGTGCGGTGCGGGTGCTCGTGCAGTGGCCGACAACACGCCTTCTGTCACGGGGCGCGCCGGTTGCACCGGTGCAGGCGCCGGCTTGGGTTTGGGCACCCGGCTCACCGGCCGGGCCGGCAGCTTCGTGACCTCTTTGGCGGGTGGTCGGATCTGCACCGTGCGGGTGGAGAAAACCCGGGTCGACATTTGTCCGTTGTATGCAGGCAGGTGCTCCGACAGGGTGCGCAGCACCAGAATATGGGCCAGCATCACCGCACCGACCAGCGCCAGTGCGATGCGGACACTGACGATGGGGGTCTGCGGCGGCGGCGAGCGGGCCGTCACGGCGTCAGCCCTTGTGGCCCAGATCTGCCGACAGGCGTTCGGCGGCCGTACGCAAGGCCCGGGCGACACTGCCGTCCCAGTCGGTGTCGAAACGCGCGATCGAGCCCAGGGCGGCGATGCCCAGCACCAGGTGTCCGTCGCAGTCAAACACCGGCGCGCAAAAGGCGGCCATCGCTGGCAACAGGCTGTCGATTGCCCGGGCCAGGCCACGTGTGCGCACGTCGGCCAGCAGGGTCTCCACGTCCAGTTGTGTCCGCGGCACGTCGGGACGGCGTTCGGCGCGCGCCAGCGCCAACTCTTCCTGCAGCAACGTTGCAACCGCCTGTGTCGATGCATGGGCAGCAAAACAGCGACCGGTGGCAGAACTGAGCAGCGGCATGACATCTCCCAGACGCAGGCTGACCTTCATCGCGCCCGGTGATTCCTCCCAGTGCACGATGGTCGGCCCGTAGTTGCCCCATACGGCCAAAGCCAGCGTGTGGCCGATCTCCAGCATCAAGGGGCCGACCCGTTCGCGCGCCATCTTCACCGCGTCGATGCGCGACAGGGTCGCCAATCCGAGTTGCAGCGCCGCCGGGCCCAGGTCGTATCGGGTGGTTTGCGGGTCCTGCTGAACCAGGCCCAAGCGCTGGAAACTCACCAGGTAGCGGTGTGCCTTGGCCGCGCTCATACTGGCAGCGGCAGCCAGATCGCGCAGCATCAAGGGCCCGGCCGCCCGTGCCAGAGCGTCGAGCAGCGCAAAGCCGACTTCGAGCGATTGGATGCCGGCACGCGCCTTGTGCATAATCTGCGGGACTGGATGTATCAGAGGGTCAATCGAGTTTAACGACGCGTCATTGCCCCCGGTGTCCCGCCGGATCTGAGCCCGGCCACCTGACCATATTCCCATTGACATGAAACTAGCTACATACAAAGACGGCTCACGGGATGGCCAACTGGTGGTGGTGTCGCGCGATCTGAGCACGGCGCATTATGCGACCGGCATCGCCGATCGATTGCAGGCGGTGCTGGACGACTGGAACTTCCTGTCACCCCAGCTGCAGGATCTGTACGACAGCCTGAACAACGGCAAGGCCCGCCATGCCTTTGCCTTCGATCCGCGCCAATGCATGGCGCCACTGCCGCGCGCCTACCAGTGGGTTGACGGCTCGGCCTACCTGAACCATGTCGAGCTGTTGCGCGCCGCGCGGGGTGCCACGGTGCCGGAGTCCTTTTACGACGACCCGCTGATGTATCAGGGTGGCAGCGATGATTTCCTGGGGCCGCGGGACGACATCGTGTGTCCGTCCGAAGACTTCGGCATTGACTTCGAGGCTGAAGTGGTGGTCGTCACCGGCGACGTCCCGATGGGGGCAACACCCGAACGCGCACTCGACGGCATCCGGCTGGTCATGCTGGCCAACGACGTCAGCCTGCGCAATCGGGTCCCGGTCGAACTGGCCAAGGGTTTCGGTTTCCTGCAGAGCAAGCCGGCGACGGCCTTCAGTCCGGTGGCGGTGACACTCGACGAACTGGGCAACGCCTGGGACAAGGGGCGGCTGCATCTGGTGCTGCAATCGACCTGGAACGGCCGCAAGGCCGGCATGTGCGACGCGGGGCCCGACATGACCTTCCACTTCGGCCAGCTGATTGCGCATCTGTGTGTCACGCGCAATGTGCGGGCCGGCTCCATCATCGGCAGCGGCACCGTCAGCAACAAAGGTGTCCAAGCCAACGGCCGCATGGACTGGCCCAAGGGTTACAGCTGCATCGCCGAGAAACGCGCCATCGAAACCATACAGGATGGCCAACCCTCGACCGGTTTCATGCGGTATGGCGACACGATCCGCATCGAGATGAAGGGGCGCGACGGCCAGAACCTGTTCGGAGCCATTGACCAGACGGTGACTGCGCCGCGCTGACGCCGACCCTCAGGCGATGCGTTCGAGTGCCAGGTCGATGGCGCGAATCGCCGCCAATCCCTCTTTGGCCCTCTGGCCATAGGTCCATCGGGCTGTTGGCGCACCGTTGCATCCATAATCGCGGCATGTTGCTGTTTCGCCGATGCCGCACCGTCACCCGCTTCGTGCTGGTGTGCTTCGCGTTGGCGCTCGGCGCAGCCGCTGCATCTCCGCTGATTCACCCGCAGAATCTGCAACTGGTGTGTTCCAGCGCCGGCGTTTCCATGTTCGTCGGTGTGGACCAGGATGGCAAGGCGACATTGGACCATGGCCTCGCACAATGCCCGTTGTGCATTGTTGCGGGCGCGCCGCCGCCGTGGCAACCGCCACCAAGCGTGGCCCAGGTACCCGCCGCGGCACCGCCGGATGTCATCGTGCTGGAGCGCACCGCGTCGCGCGCCGCACCACCGTTGCCCGCGCGCGGGCCACCATCGCTCTCCTGAAACCGGTCGATCGCCGTCGCACGCCGTAGCCCGGTGCTGCGGCATCCACGTCTGCCGTAGTCGGAGCTGCACCTGCACGGGTTGCGTTCGGCCATGGCCCGGGTCCGGCCCACTTCTGGCGCGTGCAGACCGATGCGCAGAGCGCCAGCCAATGGATGGCGGCTTTCGCACCCAGCGTCTTTTGGAATTGTCATCTTCATCAGCAAGGAATCACCATGTCTATACACAAACTCGCCGCAATCACCACTTTGATCGCTTGCTTCGCCACATCCGCCATCGCCCAGGACATCGACGTCAAGAACGCCTGGGTACGCACTTCGGTGCAGGGCCAAAGCGCCACCGGCGCCTTCATGACCATCACCGCGCAACAGGACAGCCGTCTGGTCGAGGTTGTCAGCCCGGTTGCAGGTGTTGCTGAAGTGCACGAAATGAAGATGGACGGCGGCGTCATGAAGATGCGCGCCGTCGAAGGGGGGCTTGCCTTGCCCGCGGGCAAGGCGGTCGAGCTCAAACCCGGCGGGTACCATGTGATGCTGATGGACCTCAAGGCGGCGTTGCCCAAGGACAGCACGGTGCCGATGACGCTGGTGTTCAAGGACGCCAAAGGCACGGAGAGCCGTGTCGAGCTGAAGTTGCCGGTCGCCACGGGCCCGATGATGCACAAACATTGAGTGTCAACCGGCGCCGGCGTGGCGGTCAGCGGGTCATCACTGATCGCCACGGCCGGTGCATTGCGTTAAGCTGTCTGTCGCCAGGTCAACCCTGGCCTGAGTAATCTGGAGGCTGTATGAGCGACTCGAACAGTGATGGTTTTGGCAAATTCGTGCCAGGTTTCGACTTTCTGCAGAACCTGGCCAAAGGTGCGACCCAGTCGATTCCCCAGATACCCAATCTGGCGAACTGGGTGTCGCCATCGCTCAATGTCGAAGAACTCGAAAAGCGCATCGATGAATTACGCGCCGTGCATTTCTGGCTGGAGCAGAATTCGCGCGCCCTGGGCGCGACCATCCAGGCGCTCGAAGTGCAGAAGATGACGCTGGCCACCCTCAAGGGCATGAACTTCAACATCGGCGATGTCGCCAATGCCTTCAAGCTCAAGGCGGCCGACTCGGTGGCCAGCGGCGTGCAGATGGCCACAGAACGTGCTGCCAGCACCGCCAGAACATTGTCCGACGCAGTGTCTGCCGTCAGCGGCACCGGCAAGACGGGCACCAAGAAGGCCAAATCGGCCAGTTCTGCAACCAGCCTGATCGACCCCTTGCATCTGTGGAGCGCGCTGACCCAGCAATTCCAGCAGATTGCGGCCAGCGCCATGCAGGACGCGACCCGCAAGACCGCGCTCGACGCCACCCGCAATGTGGGTGCCGGACTGGCCAAGGAGGTGGCCAAGGCCGGCAAGAAAGCGGCTGGCGCCGGCAAAGCACCACGCAAGACCAGCAGCAACACTCGGAGCAAGGCTGGCGGCCGGAGCACACGCTGATGCCCTTGTTCGCGCACGCGCATGCCACGCACCCGAACTGGACCATGGCCGCTGGGCTGGTGCTGGCGCAATTGCGCGCGCAGATGGCGCTGCCCGATTATGTGAAGGCGCCGACACTGGCCTTGCTCTACATCACCGACCATTACGCGTCGGCAGCACAGGACATCCTCGATCATCTGAGCGCCGAGTTGCCGGCCGTGACCGACTGGGCGGGCACCGTCGGTGTCGGTGTGGCAGCGAACAACGTGGAATATTTCGATGAACCGGCGATGGCGGTGATGTTGTGCGAATTGCCCAGCGACCAATACCGCGTGTTTTCGGGGGTCGCCCCGCTGGGTTCGAGTTTCGACGCGACCACCGCGCTGGTGCATGTGGACCCGTCCACCCCCGATGTTGCCGAGCTGATCCAGGAAATGGCCAGCCGCACCTCGTCGGGTTATCTGTTCGGCGGCTTGTCGGCCAGCCGTTCGCAGACCGTGCAGTTCGCCGCCAGCGGCGATGGGAACATGCGGGGCCAGGGTGCTGCCGGTGGTGTGTTCAGCGGCGGGCTCAGTGGAGTGGCGTTTGGCCCGCAGGTGCATCTGGTCTCGCGTGTCACCCAGGGCTGCCGCCCGGTGTCCGGGTTCCGCACCGTGACCGAAGCCGAGCAGAACCTGGTGCTGGCGATCGACGGTGAATCGGCGCTGGACGTCTTGATGCGCGAACTCGGTGTGTCGCTGCAGCAGCCCCAGGAGGCCTTGACCGCGATTCGCGCCACGTTGGTCGGCCTGGTGCAGCGCAGCGACGGTGATGGTGCGCAGACGATGGGGCGTGGCGGCAATTTCGGCCCCGACGTGATCGTGCGCCATATCGTTGGCCTGGATCCGGCCCGTCGCGGCATTGCCCTGTCCGAACAGGTATGCAGCGGCATGCAGCTGGCGTTTTGCCAGCGCAACATGATGGCTGCACGCGCCGACCTGATCCGCATCTGCGCGGAAATCCGGGAAGAACTCGAACCACTCGAACTCACGGTGGAGACAGCCACTGCGCTTGCCGCATCGCAGGCCGAAGCGGCAGCCCATCCGGCCCGCGGTATTGCCGGCGCGGTGTACGTGAGTTGCTCGGGACGGGGTGGGCCGCATTTCGGCGCGCCCAGCGCAGAGTTGCAGATCGTGCGCCGCGCGCTCGGTGATGTGCCGTTGATCGGATTTTTTGCCGGCGGCGAAATTGCGCGCCATCACCTGTATGGATACACGGGTGTGCTGACGGTGTTTGCGCAACGCGACTAGGGCCGGTTCAAATCTGGCACCGCAAGCATCTGGCAGGAGACACAGTGACCGACAAAGTGGTTGTAAAGGACCTGCACAAGATATTCGGTCCCCAGCCAGAGCGTGGCATGGCGTTGCTCGGCCAGGGGCTGGGCAAGGACGAGATCTTTCGCCAGACCGGCCTGGTGGTCGGGGTGCATGGCGCCAGTTTCTCGGTGCGCACGGGAGAGGTGTTTGTGTTGATGGGCCTGTCCGGGTCGGGCAAGTCGACCCTCATCCGCCTGCTCAACCGCCTGGTGGAGCCCACCCATGGCCAGGTGCTGGTCGGCGGCCAGGACGTCGCGGCGATGGGCCACCGCGAACTGGTCGCCTTGCGCCGCAAGGATCTGGCGATGGTGTTTCAGTCGTTTGCCCTGTTGCCTCACCTGACGGTGCTGCGCAATACCGCGTTCGGGCTCGAGGTGGCCGGCGTCTCGCGCGCCACACGCGAGCGGCGCGCCCACGAGGTGCTGGAGCAGGTGGGGCTGGCCACGTTTGCCCACAAGCGACCGGCGGAACTCTCCGGCGGCATGCAGCAGCGGGTCGGACTGGCACGCGCGCTGGCCGTGGACCCCAGCCTGATGCTGATGGACGAGGCTTTTTCGGCGCTCGATCCGCTGACCCGCACCGAGATGCAGGATTTGCTGCTGCAACTGCAGCGCGAACAGCAACGCACCATCGTGTTCGTGTCGCACGATCTGGACGAGGCCTTTCGCATCGGTGACCGGATCGCGATCATGCAAGGCGGCGCGATCGTGCAGATCGGTACGCCCGACGAGATCCTGCGCCATCCCGGCAACGCCTATGTGGAGGCGTTTTTCAGGGGTGTCGACGTCAAGCAATACCTGCTCGCGCGCGACGTCGCCCGCGCCGACCTGATTCCCACCGTGCAAGTCACCACGGCCGACCTGGCGGGTGTGTTGCGGCAACTGTGCGCCTCGCACGACCACCAGCATGCACTGATCGTCGATGCGCAGGGCCGTTATCGGGGCATGGTGTCACGCGACTCGTTGCAGTCCGCCTTGGCGGCGTCGGCAACCGACCTGACCGAGGCGCTGCTGCCGAATCTGACGCCGGCCAGTGATGCGCTGGCGCTGCATGCGCTGATCGGATCGGTCGTGGCCTCCCCGGCGCCGCTGCCGGTGGTGGACGCGGCCGGGCAGTGCCTGGGTGTGGTGACCCCGGCGCTGCTGCTGAAGCGATGGGCACAGGAGGAGACCTTGCATGGATGATTTTCTGCCCCTGGGTGAATGGGTGGACGCCGGCTTGAAGTGGTTGATCCAGAACGATGCCGGCACGCTGGCCCAACTCGGCGCCAGCGTCGAACTGCTGGCGGAGTCGGCCGAAACCGTGCTGCTGGCGGCGCCGAAGTGGTTAGTGGTGCTGTTCTTCGCGTTGATCGGTTTGTGGCGGGTCAACTGGAAATTTGCGCTGTTTTGCGTGGGCTGCTTCGTCATCATCATCGGCACCGGCTTCTGGGACCAGACCATGGTCACGCTGGCGCTGATTTTCGCGGCCACCGTGATCAGCCTGCTGCTGGGTTTGCCGCTGGGCCTGTGGATGGCCAAGAGCGACCGGGTGGCGACCATCGTGCGTCCGACACTCGATTTCATGCAGACCATGCCGGCGTTTGTCTACCTGATCCCCGCCGCGATGTTGTTCGGGCTGGGCCGGGTGCCCGGTGTGCTGGCCACGGTCATCTTCGCGATGCCGCCGGTGGTGCGGCTGACCAACCTGGGCATCCGCCAGGTCAACAAGGAGCAGGTCGAGGCCGGCATCACCTTTGGCTGCACATCGATGCAGGTGCTGCTCAAGGTGCAGATTCCAGGTGCGTTGCCGTCCATCATGGCCGGCATCAACCAGACCATCATGCTGGCCCTGTCGATGGTCATCATCGCATCCATGGTGGGCGCCGGTGGCCTGGGCAACGACGTGCTGGCCAGTATCCAGCGGCTGGACATCGGACTGGGCTTCGAGTCTGGCCTGGCCGTGGTGCTGCTGGCCATCATGCTGGACCGGATCACCGAGACCTTCGGCAATCAGGGGTCACGGCGCAGCTGGCGCGAACGGCTGGGGCTGGGCACCGACAAGGCCTGACAAGCCTGGTTCCAGCGGCCGGATCGCCGGGTGACGCGGCGATCGTGGCTGACCAGTGTCGTTCAGATAATACAAACTTGTGGGGCCATTAAATTTCGCCGTGCAGGCGGCATGGCGCCTGTCAAAATACGACCGGTACAACAACAGATCCGACAAAAAGCGGACTTTCTGCTGTCTCCCGTTGATGTTTTTTTGTTGGCGCCACATCCTGGCGGAGCACCATGAGCGATAACAGCAGGCTTGCGGTTACAGAATTGCCCAAGCGGCGATTCGTGTTTCTGACGTTGCCCAATTACACGATGATCGCTCTGGCCAGCGCAGTCGATGCCTTGCGCATGGCCAACCGTGTCAGCAAGCGCGAATTGTACGAATGGACCCTGGCCACGCTGGACGGCACACCGGCCTTCGCCAGTAACGGTCTGGCGATGAGCCCGACGGTGATGCTGGACAACGCGGGGCCGGCCAATATTGTCTTTGTTGTTGGCGGGGTGCAGGTTGAAAAGGCGACCAACCCGGCGGTGCTGGCCGCCTTGCGGCGACTGGCGCAGCGGCATGTGGCACTGGGTTCCTTGTGCACCGGCGGTTATGCGCTGGCCAAGGCCGGGCTGCTGGACAAATATCGGGCCGTGATCCACTGGGAGAATATGTCCGCGCTGCGCGAGGAATTTCCGAGGGTGATCTTCGCCGACCAGCTGTTTGCGATCGACCGCGATCGTTACACCTGCACCGGCGGCGTCGCCCCGCTGGACCTGATGCTGCATATCATCAAGCAGCATCAAGGCCGCGACATCGCGCCGCTGATTTCCGAGCAGTTCATTCTGGACCGTATCCGCAATGACAAGGATCGGCAGCATATTCCGCTGCTGGCCCGGGTCGGGCTGTTTCATGAAAACCTGATCGAAGCGGCCGCACTGATGGAGGCCAACATCGAGGAGCCGCTGTCGCTCGATGAGATCGCCGTGCTGGTGGGGGTTTCCCGGCGCCAGATCGAGCGTCTGTTCAAGCGGTATGTGGGCCAGGTGCCCACCAGGTATTACCTGGACATGCGCTTGCGTCGCGCACGCGATCTGTTGCTGCAGACATCCATGTCCATCATGCAGGTGGCGGTCGCTTGTGGCTTCCAGTCACCACCTCATTTCTCCAAGTGCTATCGGATGTTGTATGGCTACACGCCGACGGCGGAACGCAGCACCAGTCGGACGCTGGCGCTGAGCGGCGACCTGCGCCAGCCGTCGGGCTGAGGCACTGTGAAGCCATGAAACGCCCCCGCGAGAGGCTGGCGCCAGACGGCCGTACGGGTATGTCGTGCGGCGACAACCGCTGGTCGCGATTCCGTCAGCGGTCGCAGATGCGGCCACCTAACATCATGCACCTGAACACGCTTATTGCGCAACCCACAAACCGCAGGATCTGACCATGGCTGAAGAGTTCGATGACGATCTGGACCTCAATACCCTCAACGACGAGGATCTGACGGAACAGGTGCACGATGACCTGTACAACGGGTTGCGGGCCGAGGTGGTAGAGGCCACCAACATCCTGCTGGGGCGGGGTTGGTCGGCGGGCCGGGTGCTTGATGACGCGCTGGTCGAGGGCATGCGTATCGTCGGTGTCGACTTCCGCGATGGCATCCTGTTCGTGCCCGAGGTGTTGCTGGCCGCCAATGCGATGAAAGGCGGCATGGAGATCCTGCGCCCATTGCTGGCCGAAACCGGTGTGCCACCGATCGGCAAGATGGTGATCGGCACTGTCAAGGGCGATATCCATGACATCGGCAAGAATCTGGTCGGCATGATGATGGAAGGTGCCGGCTTCGAGGTGATCGACCTGGGCATCAACAATCCGGTCGACAAATACCTGGACGCGCTGGAAAAGCACAAACCGGACATCCTGGGCCTGTCGGCGTTGTTGACCACCACCATGCCCTACATGAAGGTGGTGATCGATACCCTCAAGGAAAAAGGCCTGCGCGACGACTACATCGTGCTGGTGGGTGGAGCGCCGCTGAACGAAGAGTTCGGCAAGGCAGTTGGCGCCGACGCGTATTGCCGTGATGCCGGCATCGCGGTGGAGACGGCCAAGACGTTGATCGCCGCGCGCCGCGCCGCGGCGGCCTGATCGACGTATCGGGACCTGCGCAACTACCAGAGGACCCGACCATGGGCGATCGCCCCGCAATACTGGTCATTGCCTGCGGCGCGCTGGCGCATGAGATCGTCGCCCTGCGCCGCATCAACCATTGGCCGCATATGGTCGTGCAATGCCTGCCGGCCGATTTTCACAACCGGCCGGAAAAAATCGCACCCGCGGTGAAAGCCAAGATTGAGGCCAACCGTGACAAGTTTGCGTCGATTTTCGTCGCGTATGCGGACTGCGGTACCGGTGGGAGACTCGACGCAGTGTTGCAGGAATATGGTATCGAGCGTATTGCCGGTGCCCACTGTTACGAGTTTTTTGCCGGAGGCCAGGCGTTCGCTGACATGGCCGACGCGGAGCCCGGCACCTTCTATCTGACCGATTTCCTGCTCAAGCATTTCGACCGCCTGATTCTGCATGGCCTGGGCATCGACAAACATCCCGAGTTGTTGCCGATCTATTTCGGCAATTACACGCGACTGATCTACCTGGCGCAATTCGAGCAGCCCGGTCTGCGCGAGGCGGGCGCGCGGGCCGCCGAGCAGCTGGGTCTGGCCTATGAATACCGTGTGACCGGGTACGGCGAGCTGCAGACCAGCTTGCAGGGTGCTGGCGAAGGAGTGATATTTTGGCAAAAATGATTGTGATTTCCTGGCGCGACCTACCGGCCCAGGTGCTGGTCAA
>CAJDWR010000025.1_pt1 | contig 16970 bp, 14 predicted proteins | sample 7391651 | NCBI WGS metagenome assembly CAJDWR01 (sample SAMEA7055720, study PRJEB34461) | soil metagenome | biome: terrestrial ecosystem; feature: Peninsula; material: soil | place: Antarctica | collected 2016
CCGCACCCGCGCTCCGCGCGGCAGAGCCTGCGCGCCGATGACCGGCAATACCAGCGGCAGGTTTTCGGCGCGAACCAGGTTGTCCTTGAATGCCACCGCGACGAGCTCGTGGATGTCGTTTTGCGCCAGGTACTGCAAGGTCCAGAATCGCTCGATCGCGCCCTGAAAGGCACCATAAGCGCTGTAAGCCGCGTCGAAGCCGGAGATCACCGCGAACAACTCCGCGTCCCTGGGCTTGAATGGCGCCACCAATGCGGCGGTCTTGCCGTGGCGCGCACAGGCGATGATCTGCCACTGGTTCACCAGATCGGTATAACGGCGCAGTGGCGAGGTGCTCCAGGCGTAACTCGTGACGCCGATACCCGCGTGGGGCAAGGCCTTGGTGCCCATGCGCACCTTGACGCCCGGCGCCAGACTGGCCTGGCTGCGGTAGATGGCCGGAACTCCGAGTTCGGCCATCCAGTCGCCCCAATGGCTGTTGGCCAGGATCATCGCCTCGGACACGATCAGATCCAGCGGCGCACCGCGTTGGCGCTCGCTGATGTCCACTGTCTCGTTGCCATCGGGCACACCGGCAACCTCGCGCACCAACCGGAAGCTGTAATCCGGTCGATTGAAAGTCTCGGGTTTGCCACGCACGACTTCGCGCCGGGCCTTCAGTTGCGTCGCCAGCCGGTGCAGGAACGACAACTGGGCGCGCAGCCCGGGCAAGGCGGGCAAACCCGGCGCCGCGTCAGCCGTGTCGGACGGCGGGACGACCTGCAGCCAGTCCTGCGTCACCAGGGCGTCGATCTGGTCGTGCCGCAGGTTGGCCACGATCGGCACCCGATCGAGCCGTGTCTCGGCGTGTTCGATCTCCAGGCTGTCTTCATTGAATCGGACATACAGCGACACCGCCGGACAAGCACGACCCTCCAGCAGCGTGTAGGCCTGCACCACCGCGTCCGGCAACATCGTGACCTTGTAGCCCGGCATGTAGACCGTGGACAGGCGGGCGCGTCCGACCTGGTCGATCGGATCTCCCGGCGAGATTGCCAGCCCTGGCGCGGCGATATGGATGCCGACGGTGACCTGGCCGGAACCCAGGCCCGAGATGCTGAGCGCATCGTCGATCTCGGTGGTCGCCGAGTCGTCGATCGAAAACGCCTGGACGGCGGCCAGGGGGAGGTCGTCCTTGACCGGCGGCGCGTCCAGCGGTGGGAAACCGATGCCTTTGGGAAAATGCTCGAACAGGAAGCGGCGCCAGTGGAACTGGTACGGTGAATCGATCGCACCAGCCCGGTGCAGCAGATCGAGCGGCGCGAGGTGGGTCGTACGCGAGGCCTCGACCACGGCCTTGTATTCGGGTGCGTTCTTGTCCGGCTTGAACAGGATCTTGTAGAGCTGTTCGCGTATCGGTTCCGGGCATCCGCCCGCGCCGAGTTCGCTCGCCCAGGTGTCAATCTGTTGCTGTACCTGCTTCTTCTTCTCGATCGCGGCGAGTGCCTGCGCCAGCACCTCAGCCGACGCCTTGCGGAACCGGCCCTTGCCGGCACGCCGGAAATAGTGCGGCGCCTCGAACAGGCAGATCAAGGCACCCACCTGCTGCTCCAGCGTGGCCTTGTCGCTGAAATATTCGCGCGCCAGGTCAGCGAAGCCAAACTCCTCCTGCGGCGCGAATTCCCAGGCCATGTCCAGCTCGATGCTGTCGCTCACCACCCGTGCGGCAGCCAACAACTCGGACGGCGCAGGTTTGTCGAATGTGACCAGGATATTGGTGGCCTTGACCTTGACGCGCTTTCCGCTGTCAAGCTCGACCTGGGCCGAGTTGTCGGTCTGCGACAGGATGCGCCCCGCCAGGAATTTACCGGCTTCTTCAAACAATAGGAACATGGCCGGTATTGTCCGTGCAAACAGCGTCGGCGCCTGTTGTACGGGGCCGGGCCGGCATCGGGGCGCACACGAACCGGCAATCGGTGCCGGATGCCCGAGGTACCTACGCCAGGTCCAGAAACTGCAGCACCGCGCCGAGGTGGTCTTCAAAATCGCTCAGACCATGGTCGCCCTGCTCCAGCAGGCGCAGATGCGCGCCCGGATATCGCTGCACCATTTCACGCCAATCCAGCACCTCGTCGCCTTTGGCGGCAAGCAGGAAATAACGCGATGGATCGGCCACTGCGGAACACTGCAAGGCGCGCAATTCATCGACATGCGCCGCCGTGAAGGCGATCTGCTGCACAGGGTCGTGCCAGGCCGGGTGGGTGCCGACATGCCGGGCCAGGTCACGCGCGGCAAACACAGCCGGATTGAGCAAAACCGCCTTGCAGCCCCGTTGCTCGGCTAGCCAGGTGGCGTAATAGCCACCCAGTGAGGACCCGACAACGGCCATGCCCGCGTCCGGCCAGTCGGCAGTACCTTGCTCCAGCAGGTCGATCGCCTGGCCGGGCGATGCCGGCAGTTGCGGGCACCACCAGGTGACTGCGGGATGATCCCGCGCCACGCGGGCGGCCATGATGCGGGCTTTCGTCGACTGCGGCGAGGAACGAAAACCGTGCAGGTACAGCAGATGGGTAACCGGGCGCGGCGGGGACATCGGCGCATCATAAGTGCCACATTGCTGGCAAAGGTGATCAGAACGGCGCTCGCAAGGCCTTACCGCGGTCCGCAGATAATCGCCCATGGCCGTCATGTTCGATAAACCGCCCTTGTTTCAGCGTCTGTTGCCCTGGTTCCGGGGTTTCGACTTGCTGCTGCTGCTCGCCGTGCTGGTGCTGGCCGGTGTCGGCCTGCTGACCATGTATTCATCCGGGTACGACCACGGAACCCGATTCGAGGACCACGGTCGCAACATGCTGATCGCTGTGGTCATCATGTTCATCGTGGCCCAGGTGCCGCCACAACGGCTGATGACGGTGGCGGTGCCCCTTTATATGCTGGGCGTCGCGCTGCTGATCGCCGTGGCGCTGTTCGGCGTAACGCACAAGGGCGCGACCCGCTGGCTCAACCTGGGGGTAACCATCCAGCCCAGCGAGATCCTCAAGATTGCGATGCCGCTGATGCTGGCCTGGTGGTTCCAGAAACGCGAAGGCCAGTTGCGCCCACTGGATTTCACCGTCGCCGCGGTGCTGCTGGCGGTCCCGGTTGGCCTGATCATGAAACAGCCCGACCTCGGCACCTCGTTGCTGGTGCTGGTCGCCGGCGTGTCGGTGATCTTCTTCGCCGGGTTGAGTTGGCGCCTGATAGTGCCGCCGATGCTGATTCTGGCCGTGCTTGTGGTGTTGTTGCTGGTGTTCGAATCCGACCTGTGTGCCGAAGGCGTGCGCTGGTCGTTGCTGCGCGACTACCAGCAGCAACGTATCTGCACCCTGCTCGATCCGACCAAGGACCCGCTGGGCAAGGGTTTCCACATCATCCAGGGCATGATTGCCATCGGTTCGGGCGGCATCTGGGGCAAGGGATTCATGCAAGGCACGCAGACCCATCTGGAGTTCATTCCCGAGCGCACGACTGACTTCATTTTTGCCGCCTTTTCCGAGGAATTCGGCCTGATCGGCAACCTGCTGCTGATCGTGGCCTTCATCTTCCTGATCCTGCGTGCGCTGAGCATCGCACTCGAAGCACCGACACTTTTTTCACGCCTGCTGGCCGGCGCGCTGGCGATGATGTTTTTCTCCTACGCCTTCGTCAACATGGGCATGGTCAGCGGCATCCTGCCGGTGGTCGGGGTGCCGCTGCCGTTCATCAGCTACGGTGGCACCGCGATGGTGACACTCGGGTTGGCGCTGGGTATGTTGATGGCGATCGGCAAATCGAAACGACTGGTCCACACGTGAGGCAACCGGCTCCCCCGGGGGCTGAAGAGCGGATCGGGTCTCAAGAGGTGGCACCGGTGCCTGCGGTGGACGATTCCGTGGCGATCATCGGCGTGGGCAACATGGGTGGCGCAATGGCCGCCAACCTCTTGTCACGCGGTTGGGCGGTGCATGTCTGCGACCTGTTGCCCGAACGCAGCCAGGCTCTGGCAGATCTGGGCGCCACCGCGCATGCAACACCCGCCGACGCGGCGCGCAACGCGCGACTGGCAATCGTCTGTGTCGTCGACGCACAACAAACGCGCGATGTGTTGTTTGGTGCCGGTGCGGTGGCCAACGTGATGCATCTGGGTCACAGCGTGATGTTGTGCCCGACCATGGCACCCGACGACGTGGAGGCGATCGCGCAGCAACTGCGTCCGTTCGGATTGCATTGCATCGACGCGCCGATGTCCGGCGGCCCTGCGCGGGCGCGTGATGGCAGCATGAGTCTGATGCTGACCTGCGCACCAACCGTGTTCGAGCGCCACCGACTTCTGATCGAGGCGTTGTCATCGCAGGTGTTCCGGGTCGGCGAACGCCTGGGTGACGGGGCGCGGACGAAACTGGTCAACAACCTGGCTGCGGGCATCAATCTGGTCGGTGCCGCCCACGCGCCGCTGCAGCGCGGCTGACGGTGCCCTCGACGACCCACAGGGGCATGGCCATGGCACCATCACCAAAACCGTTGTGCGAACCTAGAATAGACCATGATCTCTCGCGAACCCACCATTGAACGCTTGGCCATTGCCAAGTCCCTGCTGCTCGATCCCTTCGGTCTGGACGAATCGCATCTGAGCCGCGCGCTGGCCGAAATCCGGGCCCACCGGGTCGACGAAGCCGACCTGTATTTCCAGTACACCCGCAGCGAAGGCTGGGGACTGGAGGAAGGCATCGTCAAGTCGGGTTCTTTCAGCATCGACCAGGGTGTCGGCGTACGGGCGGTCAGCGGGGAAAAGACCGCCTTCGCGTATTCCGACGACATCTCTTTTGCCTCACTGCTCGACGCTGCGCGGACGGTCCGATCGATCTCGTCGGCCGCACGCAGTGGCCGCGTCAAGGTCGCACCACGTACGATCGCCGGCACCCGGTCGCTGTATCCGGACCTGGACCCGATCGCTACGATGGACAGCGCGGCCAAAGTCGCCTTGCTGGGCAAGGTCGAAGCCCGCGCCCGCGCCAAGGACCCACGGGTGGCGCAGGTCATGGCCGGCCTGGCCAGCGAATACGACGTGGTGCTGGTGGCACGTGCCGACGGCACCTTGGCTGCCGACGTCCGACCCTTGGTGCGCCTGAGCGTGACCGTGATTGCCGAACACAAAGGTCGCCGCGAGGTGGGCAGTGCCGGTGGCGGCGGGCGGTTCTCGCTGGCCTATTTCGACGACGCCATCATCGACCGCTATGTCGACGAAGCGGTATCCGCCGCATTGACCAACCTGGGAGCACGTGCGGCACCGGCGGGCGAAATGACCGTGGTATTGGGCCCGGGCTGGCCTGGCATCTTGCTGCATGAAGCGATCGGACATGGCCTGGAGGGCGATTTCAACCGCAAGGGCTCAAGCGCATTCAGCGGCCGGATCGGCCAGCGGGTTGCGGCCAAGGGTGTCACCGTGCTGGATGACGGCACCATCGCCGACCGGCGCGGCTCACTCAACGTCGACGACGAAGGCAATGCCAGCCAGCGCAACGTGCTGATTGAAGACGGCGTGCTCAAGGCCTATATCCAGGACGCGATGAATGCGCGCCTGATGGGTGCCGCGGTCACTGGCAACGGCCGGCGCGAGAGTTATGCCCACGTGCCGATGCCGCGCATGACCAACACCTACATGCTCGCCGGCGACAAGGCACCACAGGAAATCGTGGCCAGCATCGAACGTGGGCTCTACGCCACCAACTTCGGCGGCGGTCAGGTAGACATCACCTCGGGCAAGTTCGTGTTTTCGGCCAGTCAGGCGTTCTGGGTCGAAAAGGGCAAGATCCTGTACCCGGTCAAGGGCGCGACCATCGTTGGCAACGGACCGGACGCTCTGACCCGGGTCACGATGATCGGCAATGACCTGGCGCTGGACAGCGGCGTGGGCACCTGCGGCAAGGAAGGCCAGAGTGTTCCGGTCGGTGTGGGGCAACCGACAACGCGCATCGACGGGTTGACAGTCGGCGGCACCGCCTGAGATTTCCAGCTTTTTTTCGTGCTAAAGTCCGGCCCTATGTTGACCCAGCGATTTTACTTTGGCTTCTTCTGGTTCTCGAACGCCGCCGGCGCAAGAGAGAAGTAGTCGTGTCGATCCGCTGATACCCCCTACACCTCGAAACCGCCGGCAAACCCGGCGGTTTTTTTGTTTCCGGACCTCATTTTTTTCCAACAGGACCTCGCATCATGACGCAGCAGACACCTTCCTGGCAAACCGGCACCACCCCCCCGCACAGTGGGCCCGAGCGCCGGCAGAGCAACCACAACGGCCGCACGAGCCAGACCGACGACCAACGCATCAAGGCCATCAACGTGTTGCCACCACCCGAACACCTGATCCGGTTCTTTCCGATCGGCGGCACGCCGGTCGAACAACTCATCACCACCACCCGCCACAGCATCCAGGACATCATGGCTGGCCGTGACGACCGACTGCTCGTCGTGATCGGCCCATGCTCGATCCACGATCCGGTCGCCGCGCAGGAATACGCCCGCAAGCTGGTGCAGCAGCGCGAAAAATACCGCGACACGCTGGAGATCGTGATGCGGGTGTATTTTGAAAAGCCCCGCACCACTGTTGGCTGGAAAGGGCTGATCAATGACCCCTACCTGGATGAGACCTTCCGCATCGACGAAGGCCTGCGTATTGCGCGTCAGTTGCTGATCGAGATCAATCGGCTCGGCCTGCCTGCAGCGAGCGAGTTCCTGGACGTGATCTCGCCGCAATACCTGGGTGACCTGATTGCCTGGGGAGCGATCGGCGCACGCACCACCGAAAGCCAGGTGCATCGGGAGCTGGCATCGGGACTGTCCGCACCGATCGGCTTCAAGAACGGCACCGACGGCAATATCAAGATCGCCACCGACGCGATCCAGGCAGCGGCCGGTGGTCACCACTTCCTGTCGGTGCACAAGAATGGCCAGGTCGCGATCGTGCAGACCAACGGCAACCACCACTGCCATGTGATCCTGCGCGGCGGCAAGGCGCCGAACTACGATGCCGACAGTGTTGCTGCCGCCTGCAAGGCATTGGCCGCCGCACACCTCCCCGCCACGTTGATGGTCGATTGCAGCCACGCCAACAGCAGCAAGCAGCATGAAAAGCAGCTCGATGTGGCGCGCAGCATCGCTGCCCAGGTGGCCAGTGGTTCGGCCTGCGTGTTCGGCCTGATGGTCGAGAGCCACCTGCAGGCGGGTGCGCAGAAGTTCACGCCGGGCAAGGATGGCGCTCGCGCACTGGTTTACGGACAAAGCATCACCGACGCCTGCCTGGGATGGGAACATTCGCTCGAATTGCTGGACTCCTTGTCGCAGTCGGTCGTCGCTCGCCGCAGCCGCGCCGCCTGAAGGCGAGGCTGGGCGCTGGAGCGCCTTGGGAGCGGCCCGGCGGCGTGCACTGGAACACCTTCGCCCTTCGGGCTGCGGTGCGAGCGCCTTGGGAGCGGCCCGGCGGCGCTCAGGCCGCCGTGGCGTTCTCGATCTGCCAGATCGGCGCGGCCGATTGCAGCCGCGCGAGCAGCAGTTGATGAATGCCTCCAAAGCCGCCGTTGCTCATGCACAGGATCTGGTCACCGGGCTGCACGGCGGCCAGCACCTGGTCGACCAGCGTGCCGATGTCGTCCGCGACCTTGGCGGTATCGCCCAGCGGTGCCAGTACTTCCCGTGCGTTCCAGCCCAAGCCGCCGGCGTGGCAGAACGACAGATCGGCCGAAGCCAGGGCCCACGGTAGCTGCGCCTTCATGGCGCCGAGCTTCATGGTATTGGTACGCGGCTCGAAAACTGCCAGTATGCGGACCTGCGACCCGACCTTGCGCCGCAAACCCTCGATCGTGGTGCGCATGGCGGTCGGGTGGTGGGCAAAATCGTCCCACACCGCCACCGGCGTGGCGCCCGCAGGAAATCCGGCTGGCACCACACTGCCGCGCAACTCCATGCGCCGGCGCACATTTTCGAAGCTGGCCAGCGCCCGCGCGCAGGCGGTGGCGTCCACACCCACATGTTCAGCCGCGGCGATCGCCGCCAGCGCGTTGGTCTGGTTGTGCTGACCGGTCAGACCCCAGCTCACCCGAGCCACAGGTTCGCCATGGCGCAGCACCTCGAACCGGTCAGGCTCGCCGCGCGCGGTGTAGTCGCTGACCGCAGCGCCAAAGCTGCGCTGCTCACTCCAGCAACCTGCGGACATCACCCGCGCCAGGCTTTCCTCCAGCCCGTTGACGATGATGCGGCCGCTACCGTGGGGCCCCACGCCCGGTACGGTGCGCACCAGATGCCGGAACTGCCGTTCGATGGCGGACAGATCATCAAAGATGTCCGCATGGTCGAACTCCAGGTTGTTCAGGATCACGGTACGGGGACGGTAATGCACGAACTTGCTGCGTTTGTCGAAAAACGCAGTGTCGTATTCGTCCGCCTCGATGACGAACAATGGCTTGCGTGCCGTGTCAACCCCGGCCATCGGCGCCGCGCCGCCCAGCCGCGCCGATTGTTCGAAGTTCATCGCAACGCCACCGATCAGGAAGCCCGGCTGCAGGCCGGCACATTCGAGAATCCACGCCAGCATCGCAGTGGTCGTCGTCTTGCCGTGGGTGCCGGCAACCGCCAACACGTGCCGGCCGTGCAACACCTGTTCGGCCAACCACTGCGGGCCGCTTGTATAAGGAGCGCCCGCGTCCAGGATGGCTTCCATCAGCGGGTAACGTGGCGAACCGTCAGGCAACACGGCCCGGCTCACGATGTTGCCCACCACGAACATGTCCGGCCGCAAGGCGAGTTGGTCTGCGCCATAACCTTCGATCAGATCGATGCCCAGCGAACGCAACTGGTCGCTCATCGGCGGGTAGACACCGGTATCACAGCCAGTGACGGTGTGGCCCTGCTCGCGTGCCAGTGCGGCCAGGCCACCCATGAAGGTGCCGCAGATTCCCAGTATGTGGATGTGCATCGCGGAATTTTAGGTCAGGCGGTCGGCCCATCGCCCTGCGCCGACCTTGGCCTCTCGCGTGAAGGCCCGGTATTGCATGCACAATGGGTCCATGGAACAAGGCGCCGAGGGCATCAAGGCCGAGATCGCCGCGGCCGCGGCCCGACTGGTGGTGGACGATGGGATGGAATACGGACCCGCCAAACGCCAGGCGGTTCGCATACTGGGCCTGCCTGCGCGCACACCCTTGCCCGGCAACGACGCCATCGAAGAGGCGGTGTTCGAACACATCGCCATTTTCTGTCCCGACACACAACCGAAGGAACTGGCAGCGCTGCGCACTCTGGCGGTGCGCTGGATGGAGCGACTTGAAGCCTTTCGCCCGTATCTGAGCGCATCGGTCTGGCGCGGCAGCGCGACGCGTCAGTCCGACATCGTGCTCGAACTGTTCTGTGACGACTCCAAATCAGCCGAGATCACCTTGATCAATGAGGGAATCGTTTACCAACCGCGCACGGTCAGCGGCATACGCGGCGAGGCGGTTGAGGCACTGAGCATTTCCGACTTCAGTGACCCATTGCAAGCAGTCGTTGCCATCCACCTGCTGGTGTACGACCATGACGACCTGCGCGGGGCCTTGCGCCATGATGCCAAAGGCCGTGCCGCGCGGGGGAATCTGCCAGCGCTGCGAGAATTGTTGCAATCGACAGCGCCATGACGACACCACACCCCGAGAAACCCACACCTGAATACGACCCGAATGCGACCGGCCGTGCGTCGCGCCGCCGCTGGTTGACGGCTGGCGTGGCCAGCGCTGCTGCGTTGGCGGGTGTGGGCCTGGCCTTGTGGCAGTCTCGGTCTGGCGACGCCCAGAATGCGGCGCCCTTGCCGTTCTGGGACATGTCATTCCCGACACCGGGTGGTACGACGATGGCGATGCGCGATCTGGCCGGCAAGCCCCTGCTGCTCAACTTCTGGGCCACTTGGTGCCCACCGTGTATCGAAGAAATTCCGCTATTGGATCGCTTCTACACAGAAAACATCGCCAATGGCTGGCAAGTACTTGGCATGGCCGTTGATCAGGAGGCTGCTGTCCGGCAATTTCTGGAGCATACGCCGGTCCATTATCCAGTCACGCTGGCCGGCATGGCAGGTGTGGAACTCACGCGGTCCCTCGGCAATCTGGCCGGTGGTTTGCCATTCACGGTCGTGCTGAACAGTGCCGGCCAAATTGTCCAACGTAAAATGGGCCGGGTCAGCCCGCAAGACTTGCAACAGTGGCGTGCATTGCGATAACGACATTCGGCAGCGTTACACCTTCCGGCCCCTGCAATCCGCTGCCCTCCGATACTGGAGTGGAGCCGGACACATGCAACACGAAGCTGCATAAAGTCAAGAATTAAACGAAGTTGACCGCTTTTACTTTGTATTTAGAGTAAATTCGCGGCCTACAACATCAAGTTGCTGGAGACACCATGGATCTGAGAAAACTCAAGACACTGATCGATCTGGTTTCAGATTCGAATGTGTCGGAACTGGAAATCACGGAAGCCGAAGGCAAGGTACGTATCGTCAAAGGCGGTATGTCGGGCGTCCCGATCCAGTACCAGGCGATCGGCCCGGCGGTAGCGGCGCCCGGCGCCGTGCCTGGCCCGCCGGTGGTCGCCGAGCCTGAAGTTCCTGCCAACCATGTCGTGAAGTCGCCCATGGTCGGCACCTTCTACCGCAGCGCCTCTCCTGGCGCCAAACCTTTCGTCGAAGTCGGCAGCGCGGTCAAGGAAGGTGAGACCTTGTGCATCGTCGAGGCCATGAAGATCCTCAATGAGATCGAGTCCGACAAGACCGGCACCGTGACCAATATCCTGTGCGCCAACGGCCAGGCGGTCGAATACGGGCAACCGCTGTTCGAGATTTCCTGACCATCCAGTACGCACTCCATGTTCAAGAAGATATTGGTAGCCAATCGAGGCGAAATCGCGCTGCGCATCCAGCGCGCGTGCCGCGAACTCGGCGTGACCGCGGTGATGGTTTATTCGGAGGCTGATCGCAGCGCCAAGTACGTCAAACTGGCAGACGAGGCGGTTTGCATCGGTCCGGCGCCCTCGGCCTTGAGCTACCTGAATATGCCCGCCATCATTTCAGCGGCTGAGGTGACCGACGCGGAAGCGATCCATCCCGGTTATGGTTTTCTCAGTGAAAACGCCGGATTTGCAGAGCGGGTTGAAAAGAGCGGTTTCCAGTTCATCGGTCCGACCGCGGAATCGATTCGGATGATGGGCGACAAGGTCTCCGCCAAGCAGATGATGATCAAGTCCGGCGTGCCGTGTGTGCCCGGGTCCGAGGGTGAATTGCCGGAGGACTCGGTCCAGGTCCGGCGTATCGCCAAGAGCATCGGTTACCCGGTCATCATCAAGGCCGCCGGTGGCGGCGGCGGGCGCGGCATGCGTGTCGTGCACACCGAAGCTGCGCTGGTCAACGCCGTGCAGATGACCAAGGCCGAGGCCGCCGCTGCTTTCGGCAATCCGGCGGTGTACATGGAGAAGTTCTTGCAGAACCCGCGCCACATCGAGATCCAGGTGTTGGCCGACAAGTTCAAGAATGCGGTTTACCTTGGCGAGCGCGACTGCTCGATGCAACGGCGTCACCAGAAGGTGATCGAAGAAGCACCGGCACCAGGGATCCCGCGCAAATTGATCGAGCGGATCGGGGAACGGTGCGTGGCGGCCTGCAAGAAGATCGGTTATCGCGGCGCGGGCACCTTCGAATTTCTGTTCGAGAACGGTGAGTTCTATTTCATCGAGATGAACACCCGTGTGCAGGTCGAACACCCAGTGACCGAACTGATCACCGGCGTGGACATCGTCAAGACCCAGATCATGGTCGCCGCGGGCGAAAAACTGCCCTTCACCCAGCGCCAGATCGAGATCCGCGGGCATGCCGTCGAATGCCGGATCAACGCCGAAGATCCCTACACGTTCATGCCCTCGCCGGGCCGCATCACGATGTGGCACCCACCTGGCGGGCCCGGGGTGCGGGTCGACTCCCATGTCTACACAAACTATTTCGTGCCGCCAAACTACGATTCGATGATCGGCAAGATCATCGTGCATGGCGACACGCGCGAGGGGGCTTTCGCACGCATGCGCACGGCGCTGGGTGAGACCGTCATCGAAGGCATCAACACCAACATCGCACTGCATCGGGAACTGCTTGTCGACGCCAAGTTCTGCAGTGGTGGCACCAATATCCACTACCTCGAAGAGTGGCTTGCGCAGCACAAGCGCTGACGGTGACGGCATGGTCGAACTGATCCTGCTCTGTCCACAGGTACGGGTCGAACCCGTCGCTGACGCGTTGCAGGCGCTGGATGCGCTCAGTGTCAGCGTCGAAGATGCCGATGCACTGACAGATGATGAGCAGGCCCTGTTCGGGGAGCCTGGCATGGAGCCGACCCGTATCGGCTGGCGGCATTCCACGATCAAGGCCCTGTTCACGAATGAGGCGGTCGCACGCGACGCTGCGCGGATCCTGGGCGCGCAGGATTTCTTTGCCGACTGCAGCGTCCAGAGCGTGGCCCCGCTGCAGGAACAGGACTGGGTACGGCTGACCCAATCGCAATTCGATCCAGTTCCGATCGACACCGATTTCTGGATCGTCCCCAGCTGGCATGCAACACCGGCGCAGGCTCTATATGCCATCCGTCTCGACCCGGGACTGGCGTTTGGCACCGGAACCCATCCAACAACCCGTATGTGCCTGCAGTGGATTTCCAGAAACCGCGGTGCCGGCGCACTCGGCCGGGTGCTCGACTATGGATGTGGTTCCGGCATTCTGGCGATCGCCGCAGCTCTGTTCAACGCCGAGGTTGTCGATGCGGTGGACATCGACCCGGCTGCCGTTGATGCAGCCAGGGCCAATGCCCTGGCCAACCAGGTCGAGATCGCCTGCGGCTTGCCGGACGCTGCCAGCGGTCAGTACCGGACTGTGCTGGCAAACATCCTGGCCTCGCCGCTCAAGGTATTGGCGCCGCTGTTGTGCGATCGGGTTGCCCCGGGAGGACGGCTGGTGCTCTCGGGCATCCTTGAACGGCAGGCGCAGGAGTTGACTGAAGCGTATGCCCCGCATGTGGCCTTGGACGTGGCAGACACGCAGGATGGCTGGATCCTCATGACCGCGCGCAAACCGGTCTGAACGCGCCACTACAATCCTTTCGCCATGAGCCTGATCACCCGTTGCCCGACATGCGAAACCATGTTTCGGGTCGTGCCGGATCAACTACGGGTGTCCGAGGGATGGGTCCGGTGCGGACAATGTGCGGCAGTGTTCGACGCCACGCAGAACATGGTGCCGCCACCGGACGCGCCCGGTTTCGCTGTCAATGCGCCCGCGCAGAAGCCAGCGCCCAACCTGGCTTCGCCCCCGGTCGCAGCACCGACACCCAAGGCAGCGGCGGCGGAACCTGCCGTTGCCGCCGACCGGGTCGAGGATGGCGGCATAGCATCCGATATCGTGCAGGCATCCGCTACGCCCGCCATGCCGCTGAAATCGAGCACGATCGACGACGCGCCTGCAGCCGAACCCATACCCGCGGCGGCCAGTTCGCTCCACAGCGACGACACGTCAGGGATGACGTCCCCCATCGACCCGGACGACGACTGGATGGACGCGCCGTTAACCGATCCGCAGACCATCATCCAGGCGCACGAGGATGACTTCGAGGAGGCCATCGACACGCTGCCGCCACCCGAGCCCGAGATGCAACCTGGGTCGCTGCCGCACCACGACCACGCCAGCGCGCCCGAGGCTGCCATTGCGAAGCCGTCGTTCCTTCGCAACGACGCAAAAAAGGCCTCGGTCTGGCGTCGTCCAGGCGTACGCATCGTCCTGGTCATCCTGGTGCTGGTGCTGCTGGCCTTGCTGGGTGCCCAGATCCTGATCAAGGAACGCAACCGGGTTGCCGCGGTGCAGCCTGCCCTGCGGCCAATATTGCAGGCCCTGTGCGTCGTTGCAGGATGCCGCGTGGCGCCATTACGCCAGATCGAATCGATCGTGATCGACAGTTCCTCGTTCAGCCGCGTCCGTGACGACACCTACCATCTCGGTTTTGCATTGAAGAACACGGCGCCGATCGATGTGGCCATGCCTGCAATCGAACTGTCGTTGACCGACCCGCAGGACCAACCGGTCATCCGCCGCGTGATCCTCCCGGCAGAGTTTGGCGCACGGTCGGCCGTGCTGGCGCACAGCGCGGTCTGGAACGGATCGATGGCGCTCACAGTGCAAACGGACACCGGAGCAAAACGCATCGCCGGCTACCGTCTGCTCGCGTTCTACCCCTGACCCCTCACCGGAAATTGCCATGGCTTCGCTGATCTGCGGCTCGCTCGCGTTTGACACCATCATGAACTTCGAGGGTCGGTTTGCCGAGCAGATCCTGCCCGAGCAACTGCACATCCTGAACGTGTCATTCCTGGTGCCATCGCTGCGGCGCGATTTCGGCGGCTGCGCCGGCAATATCGCGTACAGCCTCAAGCTGCTCGGTGGCGATCCGCTACCGATGGCCACACTGGGCAGCGATGGCGAAGGTTATCGCAAGCGCCTGGAGGACATGGGCATTCGCTGCGAGTTCGTGCGCACCATCGACGATGCCTATACCGCGCAGGCGATGATCATCACCGATATCGACAACAACCAGATCAACGGTTTCCACCCTGGCGCGATGGAGCAGGCGTGGCGCAACCGGATCGACGCGCGCCCCGACATCCGGCTGGGAATCATCGCACCCGACGGGCGCGACGCGATGGTGCAACACGCAGCCCAGTTTGTCGACGCCGGCATTCCGTTCGTTTTCGACCCGGGGCAACAACTCCCGCGCTTCGATGGCGCCGAACTGCGCGATTTCGTGACCAAGGCCAGCTGGGTTGCGGTCAACGACTACGAAGGCAAGATGCTCAGCGACCGCACGGGTTGGGACACAGCCGAGATTTCGCGCAAGGTCCAGGGGCTGGTCGTCACGGTTGGGGCGAACGGCAGTGAGGTCTGGGTCGATGGTGCGATGACACAGGTGCCAGCCGTGACCGCGGCGGCCGTGGTGGACCCCACCGGCTGTGGCGATGCGTATCGTGGCGCATTGTTGTTCGGCCTGGAGCGCGGCTGGTCATTGGAACGCTGCGCGCGGCTGGGCAATCAGCTGGGCTCGATCAAGATTGCGCAACGCGGGCCGCAGAACTACACGGCAGACCCGGAACAACTCGACTTGCAGTGAGCCAACGAGCCGCGCCCGACGGCAGATGACGCGCTGCGCGTGCGCACGGTCTGTCCCGGGTCGCGGCCTTCGTCGGCTCCAATAAAAAGGCCCGAGACCTTGCGGCATCGGGCCAGGTGCCAACCCTCAGGTTCGCTCAGGGCTTGCTGGCAGTCGGAAACGGCCAAGCCGCTTGCGGATTGAGCGTCGTCTGAGCAGCAGCGGCTGAGGCAGCAGCAGCGGGCGCTTTCGCGGCTTTCTTGCCGGTCGGCTTCTTGGCTGCTTTCTTTGCGGCTGGTTTCTTGGCAGCAGGCTTCTTGGCAGCAGCCTTTTTCGCTACAGCCTTTTTCGCCGGCGCCTTCTTGGCAGCGGCTTTCTTGGCCGGCGCTTTCTTGGCAGCGGCTTTCTTGGCCGGTGCTGCCTTCTTCGCTACGACCTTCTTGGCCGGCGCTTTCTTGGCAGCGGCCTTCTTGGCCGGTGCTGCCTTCTTGGCAGCGGCTTTCTTGGCCGGTGCTGCCTTCTTCGCTACGACCTTCTTGGCCGGCGCTTTCTTGGCAGCGGCTTTCTTGGCCGGTGCTGCCTTCTTCGCTACGACCTTCTTGGCCGCGGCTTTTTTCGCTGGAGCAGCCTTTTTCGCTGAAGCGGCTTTTTTCGCCGCTGGTTTTTTTGCAGTTGCCATCATTTTCTCCTTGATCAAGAAACAAAGAGCACTTCATGCCTGTTGGGGCGCATGAAGCGATTCAGGGGGTTGGGCTTGGTCCCAGCACCTTGAATGGGGTGACACATACCGACAAGGCGCTCTGCGGCGTCTGTGTCGGTATGTGGATTCGGTTGTGCCATGGCGATTCTTGCTCGCGTCAATCCCAGGACAACGCGCCGCCGGACTGGTATTCGATGACGCGGGTCTCAAAGAAGTTACGCTCCTTCTTCAAGTCGATCATCTCGCTCATCCAGGGGAACGGATTTTCCTCGTTCGGGTACAAGGCCTCCAGGCCGATCTGGGTCGCACGCCTGTTGGCGATGTAGCGCAAATAACCCTTGAACATCGATGCGTTCATGCCCAGCACGCCGCGCGGCATGGTGTCTTCGGCATATTGGTATTCGAGTTCAACCGCCTGCTCGAACAAGGCACGGACCTCGGCCTTGAATGTGGCCGTCCACAACATCGGGTTCTCGAGCTTGATCTGGTTGATCAGGTCAATGCCGAAATTGCAGTGCATCGACTCGTCGCGCAGGATGTACTGGTATTGCTCGGCCGCGCCAGTCATCTTGTTCTGCCGGCCCAGCGCCAGGATCTGCGTGAAACCGACGTAGAAGAACAGGCCTTCCATCAGACAGGCAAACACGATCAGCGACTTGAGCAGTTTCTGGTCGTTTTCCATCGTGCCGGTCGTGAAATGCGGATCGGTCAGCGTGTCGATGAATGGAATCAGGAACTGGTCCTTGTTGCGGATCGACGCGATCTCGTTGTAGGCGTTGAAGATCTCGCTTTCGTCCAGGCCGAGCGATTCGACGATGTACTGGTAGGCGTGGGTGTGAATCGCCTCTTCGAATGCCTGGCGCAACAGGAACTGACGACACTCGGGCGCCGTGATGTGGCGGTAACTGCCCAACACGATGTTGTTGGCGGCCAGCGAATCGGCGGTGACGAAGAAACCCAGGTTGCGCTTGACGATGCGGCGCTCGTCCTCGGTCAGGCCGTTCGGGTCTTTCCACAACGCGATGTCGCGCGTCATGTTGATCTCTTGCGGCATCCAGTGGTTGGAGCAACTGGCGAGGTATTTT
>CAJDWR010000042.1_pt1 | contig 16913 bp, 13 predicted proteins | sample 7391651 | NCBI WGS metagenome assembly CAJDWR01 (sample SAMEA7055720, study PRJEB34461) | soil metagenome | biome: terrestrial ecosystem; feature: Peninsula; material: soil | place: Antarctica | collected 2016
TCCTCGGTCAGGCCGTTCGGGTCTTTCCACAACGCGATGTCGCGCGTCATGTTGATCTCTTGCGGCATCCAGTGGTTGGAGCAACTGGCGAGGTATTTTTCCCAGGCCCACTTGTACTTGAACGGCACCAGTTGATTGACGTCGGTCTTGCCGTTGATGATGCGTTTGTCGGCAGCGTTGATGCGACGCGGCGCTTCGGACGATGCGACAGAAACGGCCTTCTGCGCTGACGGCACCGGTGCACCATCGTCGAGAACACGCAGCTGCGGCAAATGCGAAGGTGGCTCTACCGAGCGACCCGGTTGCGGGTCGCGAACAAACTGCGATGGCGATGTGGGCTTGACTTCTTCGTCCCAGGACAACATAGAGGATTCCAATCTGTGAATTATGAAAGCAGCGTCACGAATTGCAAAGCATTCGCGCACACTGCTGTCGTGATGTGTTGTTCAATTGCATCGTCCGCGCACCACGCGCGGACGATGTGCGATCGCGTTACTGGCACGACTCGCATGTGGGGTCGTCGACACCACAGAATCGGACGTCGGTTGCCGGGCTAGCCGCCAGTTGTTCGCGCGCGGCAGCGGCGGCCATGTCGATTGCACTCATCGCCATGCCGCTGCCACGCGCATCACCACCGGAAGAGACGGCGTTCATGCGCCCTGCTGCCACCGTCGACTTCTCGGCATGGGTCGCCGACTGCGTGCGCAGGTAGTAGGTGGTCTTGAGGCCACGCACCCAGGCCAGCTTGTAGGTGTCGTCGAGCTTTTTGCCCGAGGCACCCGCCATGTAGATGTTGAGCGACTGCGCCTGGTCGATCCACTTCTGGCGCCGCGCTGCAGCCTCAACCAGCCATTGGGTCTCGACCTCGAACGCAGTGGCGTATAGCGACTTGATGTCCTGTGGAACCCGATCGATCGGCTGCAGCGAACCATCGAAATGCTTGAGGTCCATCACCATCACGTCGTCCCACAGGCCCAGGCGCTTGAGATCGTGCACCAGGCTGCCGTTGATGATGGTGAACTCACCCGACAGATTGGACTTGACAGACAGATTGCCGAAACACGGCTCGATCGAGGCGTCGACTCCGATGATGTTGGAGATCGTCGCGGTCGGCGCAATCGCCACGCAATTCGAGTTGCGCATGCCGTCCTGCGCGATCTTGCTGCGCAGCGCATCCCAGTTCATCGTCGTGGAGCGGTCGACCTCGACATAACCGCCACGCTCGGTGGCCAGCATGTCCAGCGTATCGATCGGCAGGATGCCGCGGTCCCATAAGGAGCCCTTGTAGCTCGAATACCGGCCACGTTCGCGCGCCAGATCGGTCGAGGCCCAATAGGCGTAATAGCAAACTGCCTCCATCGACCGGTCGGCAAACTCGACTGCTGCCTCGCTTGCGTACGGGATACGCAGCTTGTACAGGCAGTCCTGGAATGCCATCAGACCCAGTCCGACCGGGCGGTGGCGCAGGTTGGAATCACGCGCCTTCTTGACGGCGTAATAGTTGATGTCGATCACGTTGTCGAGCATGCGCGTTGCACACCGCGGTCTCGGTGTCGCTGGTGTTGAGCGTGATCTCGGTGCACAGGTTGGACGAATGCACGACACCGGCATGTTGCTGGGGCGAGCGGACGTTGCAGGCATCCTTGAAGGTGATCCAGGGATGGCCGGTCTCGAACAGCATCGTCAGCATCTTGCGCCACAGGTCGCACGCGGGCAAGGTCCGGCTGGGTTTGATCTCGCCACGCGCGGCCTTCTCTTCATAGGCGACATAGGCGCGCTCGAAGTCGGCACCGAAACGGTCATGCAGGTCCGGGACACTGGAGGGCGAGAACAGGGTCCAGGCCGGTATTTTTCCGCAGCTCCAGGAACTCCTCGATGTCCAGGTGCCAGGCTTCAAGATAGGTGCAGACAGCACCCTTGCGTTTGCCGCCCTGGTTCACCGCCACTGCGGTGTCGTTGACCACCTTGAGGAACGGCACAACGCCTTGCGACTCGCCATTGGTGCCCTTGATGCGTGAGCCCAGGGCGCGCACCCGGGTCCAGTCGTTGCCCAGGCCGCCGGCAAACTTGGACAACAACGCGTTTTCCTTGATCGATTCGTAAATGCCGTCCAGATCGTCGGGCACCGTGGTCAGATAGCACGAGGACAGTTGCGAGCGCAAGGTGCCGCTGTTGAACAAGGTCGGCGTGCTGGACATGAAGTCGAATGACGACAACACCTCGTAGAACTCGATCGCCCGCGCCTCACGGTCGATCTCGTTGAGTGACAGACCCATGGCCACACGCATGAAAAAGGCCTGCGGCATTTCGATGCGACTCTTGCTGATGTGCAGGAAATAACGGTCGTACAGCGTCTGCAGGCCCAGGTAATCGAACTGCAGGTCACGCTCGGGCTTGAGCGCCGCAGCCAGGCGCGGCAGGTCGAACTGCAGCATTCGTTCGTCAAGCAATTCAGCGTCGACGCCCTTGCGTACAAACTGCGGAAAATAATCGATATAGGCCTGCGCCATGCCGGACTGGGGAACATCCTGGCCCAGCACCTCCTTGGCAATGGTGTGGAACAACAATCGCGCAGTGGCGAAGGTGTAGTCCGGATCTTTCTCGATCAAGGTACGGGCGGCGAGCACCGAGGCCTTGTAGACCTCGTCCATCGGCACGCCGTCGTACAGGTTGCGCAGCGTCTCGGCCATGACGGGTTCGAAACGGATGTCCGGGCCCAACCCATCGCAGGCGGTGCGTATCAGATCCTGCAACCGCTCGAGGTCAAGCGGGACACGTTGGCCATTGTCGATCGCATGCAATTGCACCGTCTTGGGCGCGTCCTGCTCCTTGACGCGGGCACGCTCCTGCGTGCGTTTTTCACGGTAGAGCACATAGGCCCGTGCGATCTCGTGATGGCCACCGCGCATCAAACCCAGTTCGACGTGGTCCTGCACATCCTCGATATGGAAGGTGCCGCCGCCCGGACGCGAGCGCACCAGCGCGCGCACGACCACCTGGGTCAGCTCATCGACCACCTCGCGCACGCTGGCGGATGCAGCGCCCTGCGTACCGTGCACGGCCAGGAAGGCCTTCATCATCGCCACGGCGATCTTGCCGGGCTCGAAAGGAACAACGGCGCCATTGCGACGGATGATCTGAAATTGCGCGAGCGCCGAGGCGCTGGTCGGCAGGGCAGCACCGGTCATGGATTGGGCGGGCGTGGCGTAGCGCGATTGCGGGGATGGATTCAAGTCTGATTGCATTGTTTTCCTCTTCTCAGGGAACGTCTTATTGGAGGATTCCGAACTGGTGGCGGCCTGTTGTCGCCTTGAGGCGACAGGCTCTGATTGCGACCAGCACACACTATATATGGGGTCTGGGCAGCTGACAAGCCACTACCGGTAGTGTATCGACCACACCGTGTCCGAATGCGCCGGCACCCGCATGCGAGGCCGCGCATGGGCAATGGCGACCTTGCCCTGCAGGGCCACATCGCCGGTGTGCGCCGCAGCCCTTGCGCCATGCGGACCTGACACCGAAAGCACGCAGGCGTGCGACCGGCAAGCGACTTTTCCGCTGGCAACCGCATCAGCACTGGATGCAGCAACCAGACCCTCAGCGCATACGCTATCCGCCGCAGGCCATTGCAGGTCCGCGAAAGCCGTCAAACTTTTACATTTGCCGGTGGGAAAAATGCCGCAGGCCAGGGCAAGGCTCGTTGCAATCGTGCCCAGTCGAAACCACTGCCAGGATCCGATTTGCGGCCGGGCGCAATATGTTCATGCCCGGCCAGGTACGCAATCGGATAGTGCTGCGCCAACGCCGCACACAAAGCAACCATGGTTTCGTATTGGGCCAGTTCGAAAGTGTCGCCCTCCAGACCTTCGATCTCGATGCCTACCGAGTCGTCGTTGCAGTTGTCGCGCCCGCGGTACACCGACGCACCCGCGTGCCAGGCCCGCTCATCACAACTGACAAACTGCCACAAGGCGCCACACCGCTGTACAAAAAAATGTGCGGATACGCTCAAGCCACGGATGCTCTGGTAATACGGATGGGCATCCCAGTCCAGCGTGTTGGTGAACAGTTGCCGTACCGCGTCACCACCGTATTGGCCAGGCGGCAGACTGATCGAATGCAGCACCACCAGATCGACCCGGCTGCCTGCGGGCCTGGGCCCATGGTTGGGCGAAGGCTCATGGCGCGCGTGACGGTACCAGCCCTGCTGCCACAACCCACCGTCGGCCCCGATGTCCGGTGGGGGGGCGTCAGCGGCTGCCATCGGCAGGGTCTGCATCGGCCGGCACGTCAATCTGCAACCGCGCGATGCGGTAACGCATCTGGCGCAGGCTCAGGCCCAGGCGCGCGGCAGCCGCAGTGCGGTTGAACCCGGTTTCGCGCAAGGCCTGCACCAGGATCTCCCGCTCCTGCCGGTCCAGATGGCCTTGCAGGTCGTCGGGAATCGTCAACGGCGTGGGTTGTGTTGTCGGGAACGCAGCCGTCGCACCGCTGCTAGCCGCTGTGGGTTCCTCCGACAACTGCGCCGCTAGCGTGTGTTCGCCGAGAACATCGATCTGCGCGCCGTTGCCCTCGCTCAGCGCCACGGCGCGGTGCAGCAGGTTCTCGAGTTCGCGCACATTGCCCTTGAGCGGCGCCAGACAGATCTGCTCGAGCACACTGGGCGAGAGGGCGGGCGCCGCGATGCCAGACTCCGCGGCAATGCGCGCCAGCAGGCTGGAACACAAGCCTGGCAAGTCGTCCAGCCGCTCGCGCAGCGGCGGAATCACGATGTCGATGACGTTGAGCCGGTAATACAGGTCCTGCCGAAACCGCCCGGACTGCACATCGGAGACCAGGTCGCGGTGGGTGGCGCTGATGATGCGCACGTCGACCGGCTCTTCCTGCGTGGCGCCGACACTGCGCACACTGCGTTCCTGCACCGCACGCAACAATTTGGATTGCATCGCCAGCGGCAAATCACCGATCTCGTCGAGGAACAAACTGCCACCCCGCGCGGCCTGGAAAAATCCCTCACGATCCTGCGTTGAACCGGTGAATGCACCTTTGCGCGAGCCAAAAAATTCGGCCTCCATCAGATGCTCCGGGATAGCGCTGCAGTTGACCGCCACCAGGGGACCGGCCGAGCGATGGCTGTTCGCATGCAAGGCGCGCGCAACCAACTCCTTGCCAGTGCCCGATTCGCCGGTGATCAGCACCGGCGCCATCGAGCGTGCAACCCTGACCACACGATCCTTCACCTGGCGCATCGCCGCAGATTCGCCCACCAGACGTTGTAACGCCGCCTCGCCAATGGCGGGAGGGGTATCGGTCTTGCGCCGGTTGTGCCCAGGATGCGGCACCGCGCTGGTATTGTGACGGCGCCCCACCACCGCCGCACTGCGCGCGCCGAGCACGGCCGATGCAATGACGGAGCGAAACTGCTGGATGTCGACCGGCTTGGTCAGATAGTCGAAGGCACCGGCCTTGAGCGACTCCACCGCGTTATCGGCCGACCCGAACGCCGTGATGACGACGCACCGTTCGCTGCGGCGCTCATCGCGCATCTGGTGCAACAGATCGATGCCCAGACCATCGGGCAGGCGCATGTCGGTGATGACGACGTCAAAGCGGCGCTGCGCGAGCTTCTCGCGTGCCTGCGCCAGATCGCCGACACCCACCACCGTGTAGCCTTCACGCAGCAATGCGAGTTCGTACAGGGTGCGCAGATCCGGCTCGTCATCGACGACGAGCACATGGACATCATTGATCAGTTGGCGTTCGGTCATTCAACGGCGCATTTTGTCAGATGCGGCCCGCGCAAAAAGGATCCGGAACTCCTTGCCGTCAACCGAGACGCCCCCGACCAAACGACGGGTGCGCGTAAACGCGATCGCTGCGCCATGGCCATTGCACAACTCGCGGCAGATGTACAGCCCCAGGCCGGAGGAACGGCTCTCGGACGAGAAAAACGGCTCGAACAGGTGGCGTTCGACCGACGGGTCCAACGGCTGGCCATCACTCCAGACCACCAGCGCGGCCTGGCCACCGGCAGCTATCTCGGTGACAACCTGGATCGCATCGGCGCTGGAGCCCGCGTACCGGCGTGCGTTGTCGAGCAGGTTCACCAGCACCCGGCGCAGATGTTCGGGATCGAAAACGACCTCAGGAGCACCGGCGTGCAGATTGGTGCGCACCGTGTTCCCGTGGGCAGTGTGTTGCGCCCAGTCCAGACAGATCTGCGCCACGGTGTCGTCGAGTCGGGTGCGCGCATGCCCCGCCAACGCGTCGGGACGATGGATGCGGGAAATATTGAGCACCTCATCGACGATACGCTCGAGTCGCCCGGCGTTCTGATGCACCATGCGTATCAGGGACTTGAGCCGGGGATCTTCCACCTCCTCGTCCAGCAAGGCGTTCGCCTGCACGATCGCGGCCAGGGGATTGCGGATCTCATGGGCCACCGCCGCCGACATGCGGCCCATGCTGACCAGTTTTTCGCTGCGCATGCGCGCCTCCACCTCGCGCTGATCCTGGACGAACATCACACACAGGCGCTCGGATCCATCTTCGTCGGTACTGGCCATCCGGGTGCGCACATGGGTGTATTGCGGCCCGATACCGGGCAAGTCCAACACGATGCTGTCGCCGTGTGTCAGGTCGCCGGAAAAGCTGCGCTGATTGAGCTGGACCAGTTCCTGCCAGGTCGGCTCCTGAGAGAGTGAAAAAGGCTCCAGCGCGTCAGTGTCATTACGCCCCAGCAGCTTGCAGGCCGCCGGGTTGGCCGCCAGCACCGTGTCCTGGGCGTCCACCACCAGGATGCCATCGGTCATCGACTCGATCACCAGCGTGTTGACCTGGCGCTGCACCCGCGCGAGCATCTGGCTGCGCCGCGAACGCTGCTCCTCAGTGGCCAGTCGCGCCGACATCTGGCTGGCCAGGAAAGCGATGACGAAATACCCGGCACCGGTCAACGCCGATTCTGCAATCATCGAGGTGGCACCGGGATCGGCCCGCACGATGGCCAGGCTGGCCTGGGCCAGCAATAGCAAGGTTGCGGCAGCGGCGGTAGCCAGGGCCAGGGCCATGGAACCCAGCACCGCCGCCAGCAGGACCGGCAGTGCCAGCAGCGGAGAATAGTTGATGCCCGACTGGCCCTGCACATACTGCAGCAATGCGAACGTGACGACGTCGACTCCGACAATCGTCACCCAACGTGGATCCAGGCTTGCGCCGAGCCGGCGTGCCTTGCCCACAATCCGTGTCACCAGTGTCGCTGCAAGGTAGACGGCACAGACCAGGATCAGCATGGGGTGGCCCGACTGGCCAAGCGCGTACAGCGCCGATTGCAGGCCAAGCAACACCAGCCCCAGTGTCACGCGTGCGGTCATGAAGCCGCGCCACAAGCGTGCAAATTCGTCGGGACCTTCGTGGGGACTGACCTGACCTTGCTGACCCAGGCGCAGATCCAGCCAGGGTTGCTGCGCCGGTCGGGCCATGGCGGCTTTCAAGCCTCTGCCTGATCCCGGTGCTGGGTGCAGCAATACACGCCCTTGCGCCCCTTGACCAGATCGTTGCGGGGGCAATGCACACCGCACAAGTCACAACTGACCATGTCGACCGCGCTGGTGACTGCGGCGGGACGCCGCCCGCGGAGCGATTCCGCCCGTTTCTCGGCCCGGTCCTCGGCCCGGTTCGCGCGCCAGACCCAGATGCCCACCATCACCACCACCAGCACCAGCAGGTATTTCATGACACCCGCCCGAGCAAGACTTCAGTGACAAAGCGCGAGCCGATATACGCCAGGAACAACAAGCCGGCACCGGCATACAACACCCGAACCGCACGCCGGCCGCGCCAGCCATAACGCGCCCGACCCAGCAACAATGCGGCAAAGGTCAACCAGGACAACACCGAAAACACGTTCTTGTGGTCGAAACGCCAACCCTGGCCTGGCCCATACAAAACTTCGCCAAACACCACGCCGACCAACAAGGTGGCAGTCAACAGGATAAAACCGGCGACAACGAAGCGGAATGTCAGCCGCTCAAGCGTGAGCAGCGGCACACTGCCTTGGGTCTCGGACGCCAGACGCATACGCGCCTCGGCGCGACCCATCAACCAGGCATGCACCACGGCAGCGGCGAACAGGCCATAACAGGCAATACCGAGCGCCAGATGCAAGGGCAACCAGACCGACGCTTCCCGGTGCAGCAGGGCACCCGGAAAAGCCAGAGGAAGCAGAACCGACACTGCGGCAAGCAGACACATGGCACGGCGAATACGCATTTGCGGGTAGAACTGGGCCTCGACGGCATACACACCGCCGACCAGCCAAAAGGTCATCGACAGGGCCGCCGCAAAACCGAACCGTGGCGTGCCATCGAGCAAGCCGAGAGCCAGCACCACGGCGTGCAACACCCAGGCCAGCAACATCACGCGCCGCGCGGGCCGCTTGCCCAGGCGCGGCAACAGGGCCGGCAGCAGGTAGACGATGGCAGCCACCCATGCAAGGACATGGGCCCACTGGATGCCGCTGGCTAGAATCATGGGTACAGTTTAGCCTTTTGCTCGCAGCAAACCCACACCACCATGGCCTCCTCGCTTTCCGAAAAACTGTCCCGCCTGGTCAAGGAAATGCGCGGTCAGGCCCGCATCACCGAGTCCAACGTGACCGACATGCTGCGCGAGGTGCGTATGGCCTTGCTGGAGGCGGACGTCGCCTTGCCGGTGGTGCGCGACTTCATAGCCAGGGTCAAGGACAAGGCGCTGGGGCAGGAAGTGATGGGCTCGCTGTCGCCCGGCCAGGCGCTGGTGGGCATCGTCAACAAGGAACTCGCCGCCACCATGGGCGAAGGCGTCAGCGACATCAACCTGGTGGCACAACCGCCGGCGGTGATCCTGATGGCCGGCCTGCAGGGATCGGGCAAGACGACCACAACCGCCAAGCTGGCCAAGCACCTGATCGAAAAACGCAAGAAAAAGGTGCTCACCGTTTCGGGCGACGTCTACCGCCCGGCCGCCATCGAGCAGCTCAAGACCGTCACCGCCCAGGCGGGCGCCGAATGGTTCCCCAGCACGGCGGACCAGAAGCCGGTGGATATCGCGCGCGCTGCGCTCGACTATGCGCGCAAGCACTATTTCGATGTGTTGCTGGTCGACACCGCCGGCCGGTTGGCGATCGACGAAGTGCTGATGCGCGAGATCACCGAACTGCACCAGGTGCTCAATCCGATCGAGACGCTGTTTGTCGTCGACGCGATGCAGGGCCAGGATGCGATCAACACCGCAGCCGCATTCAAGCAAGCCTTGCCGCTGACCGGCATCATCCTGACCAAGACCGACGGCGACTCGCGCGGTGGCGCGGCACTGTCTGCACGCTTCGTCACCGGCGCACCCATCAAGTTCGCCGGTACCAGCGAGAAAATCGACGGGCTGGAGGTGTTCGACGCCCAGCGCCATGCCGGACGTATCCTGGGCATGGGCGACATCGTCGCGCTGGTCGAGCAGGTCAGCTCCGGCGTGGACTTGCAAGCCGCGCAAAAGCTCGCAGCCAAGGTCAAAAGCGGCGCGGGCTTCGACCTCAACGACTTCCTCGGTCAGATCCAGCAGATGAAGCAGATGGGTGGCCTGTCCAGCCTGATGGACAAGCTGCCTGCCGCGATGGCCGCCAAGGCCGGCCAGGTCGATATGAATCGGGCCGAAAAGGACATTCGACGCAAGGAAGGCATCATCCACAGCATGACCGCACTTGAGCGCCGCAAGCCTGACCTGATCAAGGCCACGCGAAAACGCCGCATCGCGCTAGGCGCCGGCGTTCAGGTCCAGGAAGTCAACCGCATGCTCAAGGAATTCGAGCAGATGCAGGACATGATGAAAAAGATGAAGGGCGGCGGCATGATGAAGATGATGAAGCGCCTCGGCGGCATGAAGGGCATGGGGAAAATGCCGTTCTGAGACCTTGCGGGACAGACCGAGCGACACGGAGTGCGCGAGCTCTGTCCCCAACATTTCAGAGGATATCTGGCTGTCCACTTTGTGTGCCAGACCAAGATTTGCGAAGCAAATTTGCTCTGGCACCAACACTTCGTCGGATGTCCGGCTGTTTGCCGCCCCAGACCAAGAAATCGCGTAGCGATTTTTGCTCTGGCACCAACCGATCAATGGATGTCCGGCTGTTTCCCCTACCCCACCGCCTCCACCGTCACCACCTCCCCGCGCAACGACCGTTGCGGCGCCTCGGTGATGCGCACATCCACCATCTGCCCGATCAACCGCTGAGGCCCCTCGAACACGACCGCCCGGTTGCATTCGGTACGGCCGAACAACTGCTGCTCGTTCTTGCGCGCCGTACCCTCGACCAGCACCCGCTGCACGGTATGCAGCCGGCTGGCGCTGATGCGTTTGACGTTTTCATCCAAGGCGGCCTGCAACTGCTGCAGCCGTGCCAGCTTGACCGCGTGCGGCGTCTCATCGTGCAAGGTGGCGGCCGGCGTACCGGGCCGCGGGCTGAAGATGAAGCTGAACGAGCTGTCATAACCGACATCCTCGACCAACCCCATCAGCTTGGAAAAGTCCGCATCGGTCTCACCCGGGAAGCCGACAATGAAGTCGCTGGACAAGGCCAGCTCCGGGCGGATGGCGCGCAGCTTGCGTACCGTTGACTTGTATTCCATCGCGGTGTAGCCGCGCTTCATCGCCATCAGAATGCGGTCCGAACCATGCTGCACCGGCAGGTGCAGATGGCTGACCAGTTTCGGCACACTGCCGTAAACATCGATCAACGCGGTCGTGAACTCGTTCGGATGGCTGGTCGTGAACCGGATACGTTCGATGCCGGGAATTTCAGCCACATATTCGATCAAGGTGGCCAGATCGGCCATCTCGTTCGTATCACCCATCGTCGTACGGTAGGCGTTGACGTTCTGCCCCAGCAGCGTGACCTCGCGCACCCCCTGGTCGGCCAGACCGGCCACTTCGACCAACACATCGTCGAACGGCCGTGACACTTCCTCACCCCGGGTGTAGGGAACGACGCAATAACTGCAGTATTTGGAACAACCCTCCATGATGCTGACAAACGCCGTGGCGCCATCAACCCGCGCCGGTGGGAGGTGATCGAATTTTTCGATCTCCGGGAACCGGATGTCCACTTGCGGCTTGCCCTGCAGCTGGCGCTGGCGCAACAGCTCGGGCAGTCGGTGCAAGGTCTGCGGCCCGAAAACGACGTCGACGAAAGGCGCGCGCGTGATGATGGCTTCGCCCTCCTGGCTGGCCACGCATCCGCCAACACCGATCTGCACACCCTTCTTCTTCAGATGCCGGACCCGGCCCAGATCCGAGAACACCTTCTCCTGCGCCTTCTCGCGGACCGAGCAGGTGTTGAACAGGATCAGGTCGGCCTCATCGACATTGGTGGTGACCTCGTAACCTTCGGCGGCATGCATCACGTCGACCATCTTGTCCGAGTCGTACTCGTTCATCTGGCAGCCAAAGGTCTTGATGAAGATTTTCTTGCTCATGGTGCGTTCGCTGGTGGGTTCGCGGGTCGCCGCTGCACTGTGCAGCGGCGGCGCAGAGGGTTGCCGAGGCACACGGCGGGTGGCGCTGGCCGCCGGGCCGATCACTGCTTCGGAAACTTGGGCAACTCGTTGAACGGCGTCTTGCCGTCGTCAACCTTGGGCTTGTCGTCATCCGACTCGAACCGGATGTTGGTCACGGTATCCCAGCCGCGGGGCAAGGCATCGACCTCCGCCTGGTTCAGGATCCAGACCTCGCGCACCAGGCCTTGTGACTCAACCAGGTAGTTGACCGCAAATTGCTGGCCGATCAAAGCGCCAGACATCAGCAACATGTTGTTCGGGCCCTTGATGCGTACACCGGGCGACAGGCGCATGGCAGCGCCATTGATCACCACTTCGGGTGGCGCGGTGACCGTCATCACCCCGCGCTTGACGGTGGACGGAAACTGGCGCACCGCCATCTGTGCGCTGGCCTCTGTAGGCAGCACCAGCAAACCGGCCGCGGCCGACCACATCACTGCGGCGACCAGGGAGCGAAGAAGCAAACAGCGATTCATGGTATTCATCCAGGGGCTGCAGACAAGGTGACAACTTGGGCCGGCAACTCCGGCTTGCGCAAGGCGACAACAGGCAATTTTAGTCTTTCACCGGCAGCGGGCCCGCCACCGTGTGCCGCGGCACCACGACGATGGGTTGTTCGAGCGGAGTGAAATCCGATTCGGCCTCGGTCGAGGTATCGACCTTGCAGGGCTTGAATATCCGCACCGTGCAGGTACTGCAGATGCTGCGGTCCAGGCGCGGAAAGATCTTGCCGATCACATCCTCCCCGAGCCGGAAGAAATTCTCGGCCCCGATAACGTCGTACGCGCCACAGCGCTTCAACATCTCGAGCGGCTCATCCTTCATGTAATAGAAATACAGGGTGCCGCCCAGGGCGCGGCGCCGCCGCGCTTCCAGAGCCAGCAAATGAGCACCTTCCATATCGACAAAATTGATGCCCGACCCCACGATCAAAACACTGCGCTGCAGCGGGTTGCGTTCGTCGATCTGGCGCAGCCTGGCGGCCACATAACTGGCTGCACCGAAAAAGATCGGGCCATTGATGCGCACGATCTTGAGTTGAGGGCAATCCGGCAAGCCGGTGTCATTGCTGAATCCGGGCGGCCATTGTCCGGACGTCGGCTTGACATCTTCGATCCCCGGTTTGGCGGTACGCTTGAGGAACAGCAACAATGACATCAGGACGCCGAGGAAAATCGCGTATTGCAATTGCAGCGTCAGGGTGGCAAAAAAAGTCACCACCATGACCGCCGACTCCTGCTTGCTGACCCGCAGAACCTCGGCAATGTGGCGGAAATCGATCAAGCCCCAGGCCACGATGAACAGGATGCCGGCCATCGCCGGCACGGGCAGGTAGCGGGCCAAGGGAGCCAGAAACAGGACGATCAGCAGCAGGAACACAGCAGAGAAAACCGCTGCCAGGGGTGTTCGCGCGCCAGCATCGAAGTTCAGCCCGCTGCGGTTGAACGACCCACTTGACACATACCCCGAGAAAAAAGCTCCGGTCAGATTTGACAGCCCTTGCCCGATAAATTCCTGGTTGCTGTCAATCACCTGTCCAGACTTGGCTGCAATCGCGCGCGCGACCGAAATCGCCTCGGTCAACGACAACAAGGTCACGGCAATCGCGACCGGCGCGAGTTGCTCCAGCGCACTGGGCGACATCGGCGGATACGACAATGGCGGAAACCCGACTGGCAACGCTCCAACGCTGGCGATCAGGGTGCGGCTGTTGCCGAGGAACCAGTCCAGCATCGCGGCCACGATGCCACCCACCACCATCGCGGTAATCAGATACGGTGCCTTGGGCCAACGTCGCCGGATCACCTCGCTGGCCACGATCGTGGCAATCGACACGGTCGTCACCCAGGGATTGATCTGCATGAACTGCTGCCCGAACTCGACCAGGATGCGATACACCGAGGAGCCACGCGGAATGTTGATGCCAAAGAAGTTCTTGACCTGGCTGGCGGCGATCAACACCGCGGCCCCGGCAGTGAAACCGATGATCACCGTGTGCGAGACGAAGTTGACCAGCACCCCCAGGCGCAATAAACCCATCGAGAGTTTGAACACCCCCACTAGGAGCGTCAGCGTCAACACCAGCTTGATGTATTCATCACTACCAGGGGTAGCCAACGGACTGATCGTGGCAAACACCACGATCGAGATCGCGGTGGTCGGCCCCGAGACCAGATGCCACGAGGAGCCCCACAATGCGGCGACGATGGCGGGCAACATGGCGGCATACAAGCCGTATTCGGGCGGCATACCGGCAATCGTGGCGAAGGCAACCGCCTGCGGTACCAGCACCAGACCACCCGTCAGTCCCGCCATGGCGTCGGCCCGCAGCGTGACGCGGTCGACCATGTGCCGCCAACGCAAAAAGGGAAAGAGATGTTGCAGCCAGATCTGGTAGGCGCTTCGGCTCATGGCTTGTTCAAATAGGTCGATTCCGTCGCCCCGCGCCGGAGACCATTGGGAAAGGGCCTCCTGACCAACGGGCAAGTACCGATGATACGCGGGGCATCAAAGCCAGACCCAAAGTAGAAATGTCCCCAATGATGCCGGCATGCGACTGCGGATCGGGCAACTTGATGGGCCGCTTGTCGATCAAGTCAGGCCAGGGATCGGGCGCCAGGCTCGAGGCGTTTCTACCGTCATTGGTGGATCCGGTTGATTTAGAGCAATCTGCTCAGACGGACCATGCCTACGATTGTGCATACTGAACAGCGACCGCTTTGAGCCAATGTGTCGACCGAGACCCAGGCCAGTGCCGCGCCTCGCCGCTGCAATTTCAACGAGGAGTCCAGCGCATGTTCGCTCCCGCCAACCCGAGAAGCAACCTCCTGCTGGCCACATTGATCGATGCAGGTTGCTGCAGCACGGTCCGCCCCGAACACGTGCAGTGGAGGGCCGGTCAGTCGCTGTACGAATCGGGTGAGACGCAGAGCCACATCTACTTCCCTAGCGACACGGTCGTCTCGCTGCAGTACATCCTGGTCAGTGGCGCATCCAGCGAGTTCGCCGTCATCGGCAACCAGGGCATGGTCGGCGTTCCCTTGTTGCTGAGCGGCACTTCCATGCCCAGTCGCGGCATGGTGCAGAGTGCCGGCAATGGATTCCGATTGGACGCGCAGGTGATCGGAGACGAATTCGAACGTCCCGGGCCAATTCAGCACTTGCTGCTGCGTTACATGCAAGCGCTCTTCTCGCAGATGGCGCAGACGGCAGTGTGCAATCGCCACCACAACATTGAGCAACAGCTCTGTCGCTTCCTGCTCCAGCGGCTGGATTGCGTGCCAGGCGATACGCTGGCGCTGACGCAGGAACAGATCGCCAGCCTTCTGGGCGTGCGCCGGGAGAGCGTGACGCAGGCTGCGTCACGGCTACAAGAGGCGGGCCTGGTTCGCTACGGGAGAGGGCGTATAGCAGTGCTCGACCGCGAGGGACTGGAACATCGCAGTTGCGAATGTTATGCCGTGGTCAAGCTGGAATACGAACGGCTTCTGCCCGAACAATACGCCGCCCGCAACAGCCAGGCGGAGCCAGTGGCGGGGCCCGCAGACGCTCGCGAACGTTCGCAGCGCCCGAGCCATCAGGCGCTCGAGAACACCAGGTCGGTTTGAGCGGTCGGTCCTACAGAGAAATCGACGGTCACTGACCATCGGGTCGACTGGGTCGAATCAACTGATTGGGGTACGGACGCATGGTGTCTGGATCCAACCCGCGCGACCTATCGCGGCCAAGGGCTTTCCCCCCGTTCGGGCCGATCGATTGCCCCCCGCCAGGACCAATGGACTGGCCACCACCTGGACCAATGGACAAACCCCCACCGGGCCCAATTGACATTCCGCCACCAGGACCGATTGACTTCCCACCACCCGGGCCGATGGAGTCGCAGCCCCCAGGCCCGATCGAATTCGGTATGCAATTGCGCCACGCTTGCGCAGACGCGGTCCCAGAAAGAAAGATGCAAAGAACGAAAATTGAAGCAGCTACACGCATTTGCTCACTCCCCAATGTCACATACATGGATCGGCCGATGGAAGTCGACCTTTTTCGCCAATGTCTGGGCCACTAAATTCCCAGCACCGCGCGAGTCCGAATTACGTTACACGTCACGCGCGGTGCCGTAAACATATTTCTGTCGCAATGTCCCGCCAGTGTCTCAAATGTCAAAAAGAAAAAAGCCTGCTAGCAATTGCAAAGCAGGCTTTCTAAAACTGACAACAGAATTTTGGTGGCGCTTCACGGATTCGAACCGCGGACCTGTGGATTATGATTCCATCGCTCTAACCGACTGAGCTAAAGCGCCATTGTGGCTGTGTCGCCCGAGCACAGGGTGCCGCGCGACAGCCGGGAATTATAACCACGGCTTGTGCCCTGGTTTTGATCAGGTCAGGGAAGTCCGCCGGACCCGGCTATTGGTGGCGAAACACTGCCTTGCGCTTGTTCACGAAGGCGTCCATGCCTTCCTTCTGATCGTCGGTGGCAAACAGCGCATGGAACAGACGGCGCTCGAACATGATGCCGTCGGCCAGCGTGCCTTCGAAGGACCGGTTCACCGACTCCTTGGCAGCCATCACGGCGACCTGCGAGTAGTCGCAGATCATCAGCGCCGCGGCCAGGGTCTCGTCCATGAGTTTGTCCAGCGCCACCACCCGGCTGACCAGGCCGGCGCGCTCCGCTTCGGCCGCATCCATCATGCGCCCGGTGAGCGCCAGATCCATCGCCTTGGCCTTGCCCACCGCGCGTGGCAGACGCTGCGTACCGCCCGCACCGGGAATGATGCCCAGTTTGATCTCCGGCTGGCCGAATCGCGCGTTGTCGGCTGCAATGATGAAATCACACATCATGGCCAGCTCGCAGCCGCCACCGAGGGCAAAACCGCTGACCGCAGCAATCACCGGCTTCCGGATCTGGCGAATCTGCTCCCAGTTGCGCGTGATGTAGTCACCCTTGTAGACGTCGGCAAAGCTGTAGCTCGCCATCGCGCCGATATCGGCTCCGGCGGCAAACGCCTTTTCGCTGCCGGTGACAATCATGCAGCCAATCGCGGGGTCGGCATCGAATGCCTTGAGCGCAGCGCCCAGCTCGTCCATCAGCTGGTCGTTCAACGCATTGAGTTGCTTGGGACGATTGAGCGTTACCACGCCAACCTTGCCGCCTTCGATACGGACCTGGATCAATTCATGACTCATCGGGTTTTCTCCACGGTAATGATGCAAGCTGCCATGCTAAGGGATAAGGCCGTCGCCGCTGGCGTGGTTCGATGTTAAATTGCCCGTTTTCACAGGAAGCTCTCGCATGACCGAATCGACCGTGTTGTATGAAGAACAGGGCGCGGTG
>CAJDWR010000105.1_pt1 | contig 16886 bp, 10 predicted proteins | sample 7391651 | NCBI WGS metagenome assembly CAJDWR01 (sample SAMEA7055720, study PRJEB34461) | soil metagenome | biome: terrestrial ecosystem; feature: Peninsula; material: soil | place: Antarctica | collected 2016
GTGACACCGGCCTTGCTCAACCACCCGGTCATCAACCTCGGTTATCGCATCGAATCTGGCGGCAAGTCGATGTTCTTCACCGGTGACCACGAGCCACCCTACAACATCTACGACCCGGCGGATGCCGAGTTCGCCGAGTACCAGCAGTTCATCGACGAGAAGGCCGAATCGATCCTGCGGGCCATGCAGGGGGTCGATGTGCTGATCGCGGACACCTCCTACACGCGCCAGGAATTTCCCGCCAAGCGCGGCTGGGGCCATGGCAGCTTCGATACCAGCATCGCCTATGCACGTCAGGCCAAGGTGGGGGTGTTGTACTGCACCCACCACGAACCCACGCGCAGCGACGACGCGTTGGAGGCCGCTTTTGCACAGGCCCTGCAGGACAACCCGGGGGCCGATGGCGGACCCGAGATCCGGCTTGCGCGCGAAGGCGAATGCATCGAGATTTGACGATGATGGACTCGTTCGCGCCAGCTCCGCGGCAGGTGAGCGCCGGCATCGCCTGGTCGCTGTTCGATGTTGCCGCCACACGCGTACTGGAGCGCGCCGGACTGGCAATCACCGCACAGCATGTCCTGATGCAACGTGCCGGTCTGGCCACGGCGCGGCTTGCCTTGGCGCTCTATCCCCACGCCCGCAGCATCTGGATCGCGGCCGGCCCCGGCAACAACGGGGGCGACGGCATGGAGGCCGCATTCCACCTGCATGGCTGGGGCAAACAGGTGGTGGTGACCTGGCTGGGCGACCCCGCCGGCATCCCCTCCGATGCAGCCTTGTCTCACGAACGGGCACGCTCCGCGGGTGTGTCCTTCGCCGAGCTGCCGCCAGCCGGGTGGGACCTGTGTATCGATGCCTTGCTGGGCATCGGTGCACGACGTGCGCCCGACGGTGTCATGGCGCAGTGGATCACAAGCATGTGCGGGTCCGCCTCACCGGTCATCTCGATCGACGTCCCCACGGGACTGAATGCCGATACCGGCGTTGCCGCACTGTCGCACGTCACATCGGCGGCGACCCTGTGCCTGCTGACACTCAAGCCAGGCCTGTTCACCGCCGATGGCCGCGACACCGCGCAGGCGGTGTGGTTCGACGATCTGCAGTTGGACACAGACACGCTGGCGCCGTCCGTACACGCGACCGCCCGCCTGATTGCCGCGCGGCCGCCACAACAGCGACCTCACGCATCACACAAAGGCAGCTTTGGTGACGTTGCCGTGGTAGGCGGCGCACCGGGCATGGCCGGTGCCATCGTGCTGGCAGCAACGGCAGCCCTGCACAACGGCGCCGGCAGGGTCTTCCTGTGTGCGCTGGACGACGGGCAATCCGGCGCCAACAGCATCGCAACGGCGCCGGAGTTGATGCACCGCGATGTCTTGTCCATCGATGTCTCTCGCATGACGGTGGTGTGTGGATGTGGTGGCGGCGATCGGGTGCGGGCCGTTTTGCCACGGCTGCTGTCCACGGCCGGCAGACTGGTGCTCGATGCCGATGCGCTCAACGCGGTAGCGGCAGATGCCGGCTTGCTGCAGCTGCTGCGCGCACGCAGCCAGCGCGCTGCGGCCACCGTGCTCACGCCGCACCCGCTGGAGGCGGCCCGCTTGCTGGGTCAAACGACCACCCAGGTGCAATCGGACCGATTGCAGGCGGCTCACCAGCTCGCGCAGCTTGGGGCATGCACGGTGGTGCTCAAGGGATCAGGAACGATAGTCGTGGCGCCCGGCCTGACCCCGTGCATCAACCCGACCGGCAACCCGCAACTGGCCACACCCGGCAGTGGTGATGTGCTCGCTGGCATGGTCGGTGCGGCACTGGCCGCGGGTGCCACGCCGTTCGACGCCGCCTGCCAGGCTGTCTACCGCCATGGCCTGGCGGCCGACCGTTGGCCAACGGGTGAGACCTTGACCGCATCCGCACTCGCGCGCCGCGGTTGACGGCGCGGCGCACCGACCCGTTTCAGGGAATCGTCAGCCGCGCCCGGCGAACGGCATCTTGGTGGCCATCACCGTGTGGAACATCACGTTGGCCTCCAGCGGCAGACTGGCCATGTACAGCACCGACTGTCCGACGATGTTCACGTCCAGCAAGGGCTCGATCGCACTCTCGCCATTGGCCTGAAGAATACCGGTGGCCATGGGCTGCGCCATCTCGGTGGCGGCATTGCCGATATCGATCTGGCCCACTGCGATATCGTACTTGCGGCCGTCGAGCGATGCGGTCTTGGTCAGCCCCGTCACCGCGTGTTTGGTCGCCGTATAGGCGATCGAATCGGGCCGCGGCGTGTGCGCCGAAATCGACCCGTTGTTGATGATGCGCCCGCCCCGTGGTGTCTGCAACTTCATGACGCGAAACGCCTGCTGAATACACAGGAACATGCCGGTGAGATTGATGTCCACCACGTTGCGCCATTGTTCGAGTGGCAAATCCTCCAGTGCAACACTCGGTGCATTGACGCCGGCATTGTTGAACAGGACATCGATGCGGCCATGGGCCGCCACAGCGGCATCGAACAAGGCCCGTACCGAATCCGGATTGGCGACATCGGTCGGAACGACCAGCGCACCGTTGCGCACGCCACTTTCCAGCGCCACTGCCTCCAGCGGGTCTCTGCGCCGACCCGCCAGCACGACCCGGTAACCCGCCCGGAGCATCGCCAACGCAGCGGCCTTGCCGACGCCGCTGCCGGCGCCGGTCACGATGGCGACTTTGGAAACTGACGGCATGGTGTTCTTACAGCGTTGCTATCGAGACAGAGACGAAGGCCATTCGTGAACAGGCAGCGGCGCGGCTCAGCGTCGCGACGCCCGGCCACGCTTGCTGTCGGCTCCACTACCCGTCGTCGACACCTTGCCGGCTGAACCAGCGGCCTTGCGGCCGCGTGTGGCTGTGTCGGCATCCTTGTTCGCCTTGCGCCGCGACGGGCTGTCGGCGCCCGCGCCATCGCGCCGTTGCCGCTGTTGCGGCTCTTGTGCCACGCCCTTGTCCTTGAGTGCGCGTTGTGTCAAGTCATCGGATTCGCGCACCAGGCGAAAGTCGATACGCCGGCCATCGAGATCGACCCGACTCACCTGCACCCGCACCCGGGTGCCGATGGCATAACGCATCCCGGTGCGTTCCCCGCGCAGTTCCTGGCGCAGTTCGTCAAAGCGGAAGTACTCGCCACCCAATTCGGTAATGTGGACCAAACCTTCGACATACATTGCGTCCAGCGTCACGAAGATGCCGAAGCTGGTCACCGTGGACACCATGCCGCCGTATTCTTCGCCCAGGTGTTCGCGCATGTACTTGCATTTGAGCCAGGCCTCGACATCGCGACTGGCCTCGTCGGCACGCCGTTCGTTGGCACTGCAATGCAAGCCGGCAGCCAGCCAGGCCAGGCCATCGGTCGAGAGCTTGCGCGGCTTCTCGCCCCCCGACTTGACACGTGCATTGGCACTCTTCTCCAGTCGTCGCGCCAGCTTGGCCTGGGCTTCGCCCGGGGTCGGCAATTCGGGCAGCGCATACCGATGTTTGCCCAGGATGGCCTTGATCACACGGTGCACCAGCAGATCCGGATAGCGCCGGATCGGGCTGGTGAAATGGGTGTAGGCATCAAACGCCAGTCCGAAGTGGCCGCTGTTGGTCGGTGTGTAGATCGCCTGCTGCATGGACCGCAGCAACATGGCATGGATCTGCTGCGCGTCGGGTCTGTCCTTGGTCGCCGACGCAATCGCCTGGAAGTCACCGGGCTTGGGATCGTCGCCAATCGATAGTCCGACCCCCATCGCTTTGAGGTAACCCGACAGGACTTCCAGCTTCTCCGGTGTGGGCCCTTCGTGCACGCGGTACAGGCCCGGGTGTTTGCTTTGCAAAATGAAGTCGGCGCTACAGACGTTGGCCGCCAGCATGGCCTCCTCGATCAGCTTGTGCGCATCGTTGCGGGGGCGGGGCACGATCTTCTCGATCCGTCCACTCTCGTCGCAGATGATCTGTGTCTCCACCGTCTCGAAGTCGACCGCGCCGCGCCGGCTGCGGGCGGCCAGCAAGGCACGGTAAACGTCGTGCAGGTGCATCAGGTCGCCGACACGTTCCTTGTATTTGTGCGCCTCCGGGCCACGGGTATTGGCCAGGATGGCCGCCACGTCGGTGTAGGTGAAACGCGCATGGCTCCACATCACCGCCGGATAGAACTGGTAGGCGGTGACATCGCCCGTGGCGTCCACGAACATGTCGCAGACCATGCACAGACGTTCGACATCCGGGTTCAACGAACACAGGCCGTTGGAGAGTTTCTCTGGCAGCATCGGTATGACCCGCCGCGGAAAATACACGCTGGTGGCGCGGTCGTAGGCATCGACATCGATCGCGGTGCCGGTTTCGACGTAGTGGCTGACGTCGGCAATAGCCACCAGCAAGCGCCAACCCTTGGACGCAGTTTTGCCGCGACCCATCGTGGCGGGTTCGCAATACACCGCATCGTCGAAATCGCGCGCATCTTCGCCGTCGATCGTGACCAGTGGCACGTCGGTCAGGTCGACGCGATTTTTCTTGTCCTGTGCACGCACCTTCTCCGGCAGACCCCGTGCCTGGGCAATACAGGCTTCGGAGAATGTGTGCGGCACACTGTACTTGCGCACCGCGATCTCGATCTCCATGCCTGGATCGTCGATTTCGCCAAGCACCTCCTTGACCCGGCCTACCGGCTGGCCATACAGCGCCGGCGGCTCGACCAGATCGACCACGACAACCTGCCCTGTCTTGGCGGTGCCGGTGGCGCCCTTGGGAATCAGGACATCCTGCCCATAACGCTTGTCTTCGGGTGCGACCAGCCAGACTCCACCCTCCTGCAACAGGCGACCGATGATCGGTTGCGGCGGACGTTCGACGATCTCCACCACCCGGCCCTCCGGCCGGCCCTTGCGGTCGCTGCGCACGATCCGGACCTTGACCCGGTCCTTGTGCAACACGGCCCGCATCTCGTTGGGTATGGTTCCTTCTACTTCGTCCAGCAATGCGCTGGAAGTACTAATATTTTTGATACACTCTCTCTCTTTCCTGAAATGCCCAGGTGGCGGAATTGGTAGACGCACTAGTTTCAGGTACTAGCGAGTAACATCGTGGGGGTTCGAGTCCCTTCCTGGGCACCAATTAGGTTATGAATTAAAGCCGCTGCTGATGCAGCGGTTATTTTTTGGCCGTTGCATAGGCAGCGGCATCTTTAGTGGTCGAATTGCGCCTCCCAACGCGGCGCATCGACCAGGCGCACATCATATCGGGACCGCCACAAGGTCATGGCCCTGGGTAGCAACCACCCGGGCTCGCGTGAATTCTCCGACCTTGAGTGTCTTGCTCGCCTTCTCCGGGGGTAACAATCGCACCACACCATCGATCTCCGGCGCATCCGCGTAGCTGCGCCCGGTGCCGCCCTTGCGCCCCAGCGCCGGTGCCGCATCCACCAGCACCTGCATCGTTGCACCGATTCGCCGTTTGAGCCGCTCGATCGACACCTGCTCAGCCACTTCCATGAAGCGGGCACGACGCTCATCGCGCAGTTCGGCCGGCAACATGCCGTCGAGCTGATTGGCAGCAGCACCGTCAACCGGGCTATAGGCAAAACAGCCCGCACGATCGATCTGCGCCTCCCGAACGAAATCAAGAAGATGCTGGAATTGCGCTTCAGTCTCGCCCGGAAACCCGGCGATGAAGGTGCTGCGCACCACGATCTGCGGACACATCGAACGCCAATGCGCGATGCGATCGAGATTCTTCTCGCCACTGGCCGGTCGCTTCATGCGCTTGAGCACGTCCGGATGGCTGTGTTGCAATGGAACATCGAGGTACGGCAGGATCTTGCCGGTGGCCATGAGTGGCACCACGTCATCGACACTGGGATACGGATACACATAATGCAAACGCACCCAGGCGCCGTACGGTTCGGCCAGTTCGCCCAATGCCTGCACCAGATCAAGCATGCGCGTCTTGACCGGTCTTCCGTCAAAGAAGCCAGCGCGGTATTTGACATCAACGCCATAGGCCGAGGTGTCCTGGCTGATCACCAGCAACTCCTTGACACCCCCCTCGAACAGCGCTCGCGCATCGGTCAGGATGTCGCCAACCGGCCTGGACACCAGATCGCCGCGCATGGACGGAATGATGCAGAAGGTGCAACGATGGTTGCAACCCTCGCTGATCTTGAGGTAGGCGTAATGCCGTGGCGTGAGCTTGATACCCGCCACACCGAACGCATTCGGAATCAGATCGATGAAAGGATCATGCGGTTTGGGCAGATTCTGATGTACCGCATCCATGACTTCCTGCGTGGCGTGGGGGCCGGTCACCGCCAGCACCTTGGGATGCACCTGACGTATCAGGTTGCTGCCATCCGCATTTGATTTGGCGCCCAGGCAGCCGGTCACGATCACCCGGCCATTCTCGCTGAGTGCCTCGCCGATCGAATCCAGGCTTTCGCGCACCGCGTCGTCGAGTTGCGTGAGGATCAATTCGGAGTCGGTCAGCGCCTTGGGGCATCCCAGGCTGATAAAACCGACAGTCGGCGTCTTGGTAGGTGTGGGTTTTTCGGGAGTGATGGCTTCTTGCATGGGTCTATTGTCGTTGCCTGCCCGCATTTTCAGGGTTTGAGGCCGAAACTGGCCAGGACCTGTTCGGTCTGTTTCTGCATCTGTTCCTGCAATTGCGTCAGCAAGGCCTTGGACTGATCCAGGTTGGAGCCCATCATGCCTTGCACCATCGGCATCTGCATGTTCATGAACTGTTTCCACATGTCGGGTGTCAACGATTCCGATTGGTCACTCATGCGCGACTGCACGTCGGCCAGCGTCTGCATGTTTTTCTCCAGATACCCACCCATGAACCCCTGCATGGTGTGGCCGTAAAAGCGGATGATGTTCGACAACACAGGGGGCGTGAACATCGGAGACCCATTGGCCTCCTGTTCCAGGATGATCTGCAACAGGATGCTGCGAGTCAGGTCCTCACCCGTCTTGGCGTCCTGCACGACAAAAGACGCGCAGTCCATCACCAGTTGCTTGACTTCGGCCAAGGTGATGTAGGTTGAACTGGCCGTATCGTAAAGGCGACGGTTCGGGTACTTCTTGATGACCCTCTTGGCATTAGCGGGGGTTTGCGCGTCTTTGCTACTCATGGAGGGCTTCCTTCGGGCCTGATAGCGGCTCGCACCGCCGCCGGCCGGCAAAACATGCTAGGCAGCGTGTCACCAGGCCAGTGACGAGAATTGCGCTGAGTGCCGAACCTTGGCACCGGGCGGAGCCACCGACGACCGCCCGCACGAATTGTAGTGGCGCATGCCGCAGGCAGAGAAAAAGGGCCAAGGGCAATGAAAACGGCATCCGAAGATGCCGCTTTTCATGGTTCCTTGGTAGGCGCGATTGGACTCGAACCAACGACCCCCACCATGTCAAGGTGGTGCTCTAACCAGCTGAGCTACGCGCCTAAGGATGTTCGAGAGCGCAGAGTATAGCAGCATGATTTTCACGCTTTGCGCGCCCTCGGTCATAATCTTCGGACCCGTTCCGGCGACGCCCAACGACAACCCCAACAAGGAAAAACACCATGGACATTTCAGGAAAAGTATTCATCGTTACCGGCGCTGCTTCAGGCCTGGGCGAAGGCACGGCCCGCATGTTGGCGGCCAATGGCGCCAAGGTCGTACTGGCGGACCTGCAGGTGGAAAAAGGCGAAGCGGTGGCCAAGGAGATTGGTGGCGCCTTCGTCAAGTGCGACGTAACCAAGGAAGCCGATGGTGAGGCTGTCGTGACCAAGGCGGTATCGATGGGCAAGCTGATGGGGCTGGTCAACTGCGCTGGTATCGCCACCGCGGAAAAAACCGTCGGCAAGACCGGGCCCCACGGACTGGCCGGATTCGCCCGCACGGTCACCATCAACCTGATCGGCAGCTTCAACATGATCCGACTGGCTGCCGATGCCATGTGCAAGAACGAACCCGAAGCCACCGGTGAACGCGGCGTGCTGATCTCCACCGCGTCGGTGGCTGCATATGACGGCCAGATCGGCCAGGCCGCCTACAGTGCCTCCAAGGGGGGCATCGTCGGCATGACCTTGCCCATTGCCCGTGACCTGGCGCGTAACGGCGTTCGCAACATGACCATCGCTCCGGGGATCTTCGGCACACCGATGATGTTCGGCATGCCCCAGGAGGTGCAGGACTCGCTCGCCGCCAGCGTGCCTTTCCCCTCGCGCCTGGGCACCCCGCAAGACTACGCCAAGCTGGCCAAACACATCATCGAAAACGAGATGCTCAATGGCGAGGTGATCCGCCTGGACGGCGCCATTCGCCTGGCGCCTCGCTGACGCTGCGTCCGACCACGAACGAACCTGCCAGCCAGCCAGGTGCTGCGCCGTCCCGCGCGACGGCACACACCTGGCTGCTTCATTTCTGCAACCCGCCCGATCGGAAACCCCATGACGCAACGCCTGCCCCTTTCCTTCGCCGCTCTGGCAATTGCCGCCTTGCTCGCTGGATGCGCATCCGGGCCGGCGAACTTCAGCTACACCGTGCCCGACCAGCCGGAAGCGGCATCCGGGTACACCGAGAAGCCGGGCTGGGCCACTCACACGTTCGCGGTGGCAGCGGCCAACCCGCTGGCAACCGACGCCGGTTATCAGGTACTCAAGGCGGGAGGCAATGCAATCGACGCTGCCATTGCGGTGCAAATGGTGCTCGCACTGGTCGAACCGCAGTCCAGCGGCATCGGTGGGGGCGCCTTTCTGCTGCATTACGACGGCAAGGATGTGGAAGCCTTTGATGGCCGCGAAACCGCGCCGTCGGCCGCAACCGAGCGGCTGTTCGTGGGCGCCGACGGCAAGCCGATGTCGTTTTACCAGGCGGTCGTCGGTGGCCGGTCGGTTGGCGTGCCAGGAACGGTACGCATGCTGGAGATGGCCCATCAACAACATGGCAGTTTGCCCTGGGCCAAGTTGTTCGAACCGGCGATCACACTGGCCGAGCGGGGATTCAAGGTCAGCGCGCGCCTGAACAGCCTGCTGGCGAGCGAAAAGTACCTGAAAGACGACCCGACCGCCGCCGCCTATTTCTATCGCGCCGACGGATCGCCCCGTGGGGTCGGCGAGACCCTGCGCAACCCGGAACTGGCGCAGGTGCTGCGCAAGATCGCCAGCAATGGCTCCAAGGCGCTGCTTGAAGGCGATGTCGCGCAGGCGATCGTCGACAAGGTGCAACACCATCCGACCAACCCGGGCCAGCTCAGCCTGGCCGACCTGGCGCAATACAAGCCGGTCAAACGCGCGCCGATCTGCAGCGACTACCGCGCCAACGCCCACGACTTCCGGATCTGCGGTTTCCCACCACCGAGTTCGGGAGCCATCGCCGTGGCGCAGATCCTTGGCATGTTGGCCAATACCCCGGCGGCGACGCTGCCGTTGCAGGACGGGATTCCGTCAGCCAACTGGTTGCATCTGTATACCGAGGCCTCCCGGCTGGCTTTTGCCGATCGCGCCTTGTACCTGGCGGACCCGGCATTCATATCGCCACCGGCCGGCAACTGGATGAGCCTGCTCGACCCTGCCTACCTGGCCGAACGGGCAAAACTGATCGGGCAGGCACCGGGCGCACCCAGCATGAAGACCGCCCAGCCGGGCACGCCGGGTGGTGTCAAGACCTCGTTCGCACCGATGCCCGAGCAGATCGAATACGGCACCTCTCACATCTCCATCGTTGATGGCCATGGCAATGGTCTTGCGATGACCACGACCATCGAGAGCGGATTCGGTGCACGCCAGATGGTGCGCGGTTTCCTGCTCAACAACGAGTTGACCGATTTCAGCTTTCCACCTTCCGATGCCAGTGGCGCTCCGATCGCCAATCGGGTCGAGCCGGGCAAGCGCCCGCGCTCATCGATGGCGCCCACGCTGGTATTCGACAAGGCCACCGGCGCGCTGCTCATGAGCGCTGGCAGCCCGGGTGGCGCCTTGATCATCCACTACACCGCCAAGACGCTTTACGGTGTGCTGAACTGGGGCATGTTGCCGCAGCAGGCGATCAATCTGCCCAATTTCGCCTCACTCAACGGCCCGATACTGCTGGAAGAAAAGCGCTTCCCGGCGGCCACGGTCGATGCACTGAAGGCACGCGGCCACGAAGTGCGCCAAATCGAGATGACCAGCGGTCTGCAGGCCATCACACGCGGTCAGGCGCACGGCCAGAAGCTGTGGCTGGGTGGCGCCGATCCGCGTCGTGAAGGTATCGTGATGGGGGATTGAACCCCGCTACACGTCAATCGCCTTTGCTGACCCCGCGCGCTGGCGCAGCTCGAACTTCTGGATCTTGCCAGTCGAGGTCTTGGGCAACTCGCAGAACTCGACCGCGCGCGGCACCTTGAAGCCGGCCAGATGCTGCTTGCAATGGGCCACGATGTCCTGCTCCGACACGGTGGCGCCATCCTTGAGTTCGACGAAGGCATACGGCGTCTCGCCCCAGCGCGCATCGGCCTTGGCCACCACCGCGGCGGCCAGCACCGCCGGGTGCCGGTACAACACATCCTCCACCTCGATCGACGAAATGTTCTCGCCGCCGGAGATGATGATGTCCTTGCTGCGATCCTTGATCTTCATGTAGCCGTCCGGGTAAACCACCGCCAGGTCGCCACTGTGGAACCAGCCGCCGGCAAACGCCTGCTGCGTCGCCTGCGGGTTCTTCAGGTAGCCCTTCATCGCGATGTTGCCGCGAAACATGATCTCACCCATGGTTTCGCCATCCTGGGGCACGGGTGCCAGCGTCTTGGCGTCAAGCACCCGCACATCGCGCTCCAGGTGGTAGCGCACGCCCTGGCGTGCATTCAACCGGGCCCGTTCGCCGATGTCGAGGGTCTCCCAATGCGGGTGTTTTGCGCATACCGTCGCCGGCCCATACACCTCGGTCAGCCCGTAAACATGGGTCAGATCAAACCCCATCTGCTCCATGCCTTCGATCATCGAGGCCGGCGGCGCAGCACCGGCCACCATCGCCTTGATGCCGGCCGGCACACCGCTTTTCATCGCCTCAGGTGCGTTGACCAACATGCCATGCACGATCGGTGCACTGCAATAGTGGGTCACGCCGTGGTTGCGCATCGCATCGAAGATCGCCTGCGCCTCAACCTTGCGCAAGCACACGTTGACACCCGCGCGCGCCGCGATGGTCCAGGGAAAACACCAGCCGTTGCAATGGAACATCGGCAAGGTCCACAGATACACCGGATGTTTGCCCATGTCCCATTCGAGGATGTTGGACAAGGCATTCAGCGCCGCACCCCGGTGGTGGTAGACGACACCCTTGGGATTGCCGGTGGTGCCACTGGTGTAGTTCAGTGCAATCGCGTCCCACTCGTCAACCGGTAGTTCCCAGGCGTAGTCCGGGTCGCCCTGCGCCAACAGGTCTTCATAGACCATGCTGCCAATCGGGGCTCCAGGGCCGAACACCGCATCTTCGACATCGACCACCAGCAATGGCGTCGTGCCCTTGCGCAGCGCCAACGCCTGCTGCATCACCGGCGCAAATTCCACGTCCACCAGCACGATTTTGGCCTCGCCATGGTCGAGCATGAAGGCGATGGTCTCGGGGTCCAGGCGCGTGTTGAGCGCATTGAGCACCGCGCCACACATCGGCACGCCAAAATGCGCCTCGACCATGGGCGGGGTATTGGGCAACATTACCGCCACCGTGTCGCCACGGCGAATGCCATGCTGCGCCAGCGCACTGGCCAGTTGCCGGCAGCGCCGGTAGACCTCGGCCCAGTTGCGCCGCAACGCGCCATGCACCACCGCCAACCGCTGCGGATAGACATCAGCCGTGCGTTCGATGAACGACAGGGGCGTTATCGCCGCAAAATTGGCTTCATTGCGCGGCAAGTCCTGCTCGAAAATTCCTGACATGGCTGGGCTCCTGATCGTGGAAAAGGTGTTGGACAACAAAGCGTCTGGCATCATTAAAACAAATCGCCCACCGACCCGGGGAGAACCCCCCAGCGCCGTCGGCACGCGGGTCACAATACGACCGTGGCCATACCCCAGTCGTTCATCCAGGAGCTTGTCGCACGCGCCGACGTGGTGGAGATCGTCGGTCGTTATGTGCAGTTGAAGAAAACCGGGGCGAACTTCTCCGGCCTGTGTCCGTTCCACGCCGAGAAGTCACCGTCGTTCACCGTCAGCCCGACCAAGCAGTTCTACCACTGCTTCGGTTGCGGCAAGAACGGCAATGCGATCGGATTCCTGATGGACCACACCGGCATGGGCTTTATCGACGCGGTGAAGGAACTGGCCGGTCAATACGGCATGCAGGTACCGGAGGAAGACATTTCCCCCGAGCAACGTGCACGCGCCACCGAACAGCGCCAGAAGCAGGACACGTTGACCGAAGTGCTCGAAAAGGCCGGCGACGCCTACCGCAGACACCTCAAGGACAGCCCCAGGGCCGTTGACTATTGCAAACGGCGCGGGCTGAGTGGTGACATCGCCCGCCGCTTCGGCCTGGGTTACGCGCCCCAGGGATGGCGCAGCCTGGCCAGCGTGTTTCCCCATTACGACGATCCGCTGCTGGTCGAAAGCGGACTGGTGATTCTGGCGCCGGACGACGACAGTGGCAGCGAAGAAAAACGCTACGACCGTTTTCGCGACCGGCTGATGTTCCCGATCCGCAACGTCAAGGGTGAATGCATCGGTTTCGGCGGACGCGTGCTGGGCGACGAAAAGCCCAAATACCTCAACTCGCCCGAAACGCCGGTGTTCCACAAGGGCCGCGAGTTGTACGGACTGTTCGAGGCGCGCACCGCGCTGCGCGAGCAAGGTTTCGTGCTGGTAACCGAGGGCTACATGGACGTCGTCGCGCTGGCGCAGCTGGGCTTTCCCAACGCGGTGGCCACGCTGGGCACCGCCTGCACCGCCGACCATGTGCAAAAGCTGTTCCGATTCACCGACGCGGTGGTGTTCAGTTTCGACGGTGACACCGCCGGCAGGCGCGCAGCGCGCAAGGCGCTGGAAGCTGCGCTGCCACATGCCAGCGACGTGCGCAACGTCAAGTTCCTCTTTCTGCCACCAGAACACGACCCCGACAGCTTCATCCGGGCCAACGGGCAGGAAGCGTTCTCACGCTGTATCGGCGACGCTATGCCGCTGAGCCAGTTCCTGGTCGATGCAGCGCGTGATGGCTGCGACCTGCTCACTGCCGAAGGTCGCGCGTTGATGGCCAGCAATGCCCGCCCCTTGTGGAGCCTGTTGCCCGATGGCGCGCTCAAACGCCAGTTGCTCGGCGAGATTGCGGCGCTGGTCCAGCTTCCGGGGCGCGAGCTGACCGAATTGTGGACTCCGGCGAACCAGGCATCCCCACGCGACAAGCACCAGCCGCCCGGAACAATCCGCGATGGCATGCCGGTCCGGACGGAGGGACGCTGGAGCGGGACGCGCATGCCGTCCCGCCGGCCTGGTCGGGTCTTGCCCGCCAGCCGCGCCGACCATGCGGCTCGGATTCTGCTCGCGAACATGGCGGCGTGGGACCTGTTTTCCGCCGAGGACCACGCGATGTTGTGCCAACTGCCGGCACCACACGGGCCGCTTTTCGTCTGGCTCGAACACGAGATGCATGAACGCGGTCCCCAGCCATGGGGAGCAATCCACGAGGGCTTGCGTGGCCACGCCAGCGAGGAACTGGCCCTGCGGGTGATGGCCGATCCGCAGCTGACATCCATCGAAAACGAAAAGGCGGCGATCGATGAATTACGCAACCTGGTGATACGGATGCATATCGAGGTGCTCGAAGCGATGAAAGACCAAGCCAGCGCCGAGGTTGGCAAAGACCCTTCGGCATTGCAACGCTTTCAGGAACTACATGCGCGTTGGTTAGCTCTAAAAACGGGTCTGGGCTGACGGTTGGCGGGTTGGCAACAACCGTGCAGTTCGTCGGGTCATCCAGGTCGTGCTGAAGTGCTTTTCAGACTTGCGACGGTATAATCCACCGTTTTCCGCGCAAGAGCGACAGCAGCACCTCCGGGCCCGGCCAACCGATGACGATGTTCACGACCGGCCAACCAACCGCAAGGACTGCATTCCAAATGATCGCCCGCCCAGCTTGCCGGACCCGTACTTGTCTGCTCCTCAACCGTCTGCGCCATGCTTTGGCGCCGGTCTTCTTTGTTTTCCTGACGCATCGAGATTGAACCATGCCTGCACAAAAGTTGCCAAAGTCTGTATCGCCCGCCGCCAGCAGCGCCACCGCGGCCAAAACCAAGGTGATCGCCAAATCGACAACCAAGGTCGCTGCCAAGGCCGCGCCAGCCAAGACTGCCAGCGCGCCCCCCAAGAAGGTCACGTCAGTGCCCGCTTCGAAATCCGCACCGCCGACCACTGCCAAGGAAAAGAAATCCGCCGCACCTGCAGCCGCGGCCAAAGCCGTTGCGGCCGATGAACTGGTCGCCAAGAAAAAACCAGGGCGCCCAGCCAAAGCCGCTCCTGCCAAGCCGGCCGCGCCGGTACGTATTGGCGCCAAACGTGGACCCAAACCCAAGGGCAGCCTGATCGAGGACGACGGCGACACGGAAGAGTTGGTCGAGGACGAGCCCGAAGTGCAGGAGGAAGTCTCCAGCAGCGCGGAAAAGGTCAAACCGCTACGCATGAAAATCAGCAAGGCGAAGGAACGCGCCTTGATGAAGGAGTTCGGCCTCGACGAGACCGTGTTGTCCGAAGAGGACCTGGTCAAGCGCCGGCTGCAACTCAAAGCCCTGCTCAAGTTGGGCAAGACGCGTGGTTACCTGACCCACGGCGAAATCTCCGACCACCTGCCCGACAAGCTGGTCGACGCGGAGACCATGGAGGTCGTGATCTCCATGCTCAACGACATGGGTGTCGCGGTTTACGAACAGACCCCGGACGCCGAGACGCTGTTGCTCAACAACACCAGCGGCTCGACCACCGAAGAAGAAGCCGAAGAAGAAGCCGAAGCCGCCTTGTCCACCGTGGACAGCGAATTTGGCCGCACCACCGACCCGGTGCGCATGTATATGCGCGAGATGGGCACCGTCGAGCTGCTGACGCGCGAGGGCGAGATCGAGATCGCCAAGCGCATCGAAGGCGGCCTGATGGACATGATGGCGGCTATCTCTGCTTCGCCCGCCACGATCGCCGAGATCCTGCGCCTGGGTGAGGAGATCCGCGAAGGCAAGGTCGTGATCACCACCGTCGTCGACGGATTCACCGACCCCAACGAAGCCGACGACTATGTGGCCGAAGAAGACTTCGACGAATTCGACGAGGAAGACGACGACGACGGCAAGGGTGGTTCCAAGGCGCTGACCAAGAAGCTCGAGGAGCTCAAGCGTGAAGCGTTGAGCCGTTTCGACAATCTGCGCTCGTTGTTCGAGAAGATCCACCGCACCTACGACAAGGAAGGCTACGGTACCCCGGTCTACATGAAGTCGCAGAAGCTGCTCAGCGAGGAGCTGATGTCGATCCGCTTCACAGCCAAGGCGATCGAGAAGTTGTGCGACATGGTACGAGGCCAGGTCGATGATGTGCGCAAGAAGGAACGCGAACTGCGCCGCATCATCGTCGACAAGTGCGGCTACCCGCAGGAACAGTTCATCGCCGAGTTCAGCGGCAAGGACAAACACGGCAACGCGGTGCCGAGCAATCTGCTCAATATCAAGTGGGTCGAGAAACAGGCTGCCGCCGGCAAACCCTGGTCCGCGATCATGGAGCGCAACATCCCGCCGGTGCAGGATCTGCAGCAAAAGCTGATGGACATACAGGCCCAGGTCGTGGTGCCGCTGTGGCAGCTCAAGAGCATCAACAAGCGTATGAACGAGGGTGAATCAAACTCGCGTAGCGCCAAGAAGGAAATGATCGAGGCCAACCTGCGACTGGTGATCTCCATCGCCAAGAAATACACTAACCGCGGCCTGCAGTTCCTCGATCTGATCCAGGAAGGCAACATCGGTCTGATGAAGGCGGTCGACAAGTTCGAATACCGTCGCGGCTACAAATTCTCGACCTACGCCACCTGGTGGATCCGCCAGGCGATCACACGCTCGATCGCTGACCAGGCGCGCACGATCCGTATCCCGGTGCACATGATCGAAACCATCAACAAGATGAACCGGATCAGCCGCCAGCATCTGCAGGAGTTCGGCTACGAGCCCGACGCCAGCGTGCTGGCTGAGCGCATGGAGATACCAGAAGACAAGATCCGCAAGATCATGAAGATCGCCAAGGAGCCGATCTCGATGGAAACCCCCATCGGCGACGACGACGATTCACACCTGGGCGACTTCATCGAAGACAGCGCCAACACCGCGCCGATGGATGCCGCCATGCAGGCCGGCCTGCGCGATGTGGTCAAGGACATCCTGGACAGCCTGACGCCGCGCGAGGCCAAGGTGCTGCGCATGCGTTTCGGCATCGAGATGACCAGCGACCACACGCTGGAAGAAGTGGGCAAGCAGTTGTATTCGCCAGATCGAGGCGAAGGCGTTGCGCAAGCTCAAGCACCCGAGCCGTTCGGACAAGTTGCGCAGCTTTACTGACAGCCTGTAAATCTCTGCGCATACCGGAAAAAAGCCGTTGCCCATCACCGGGGCAGCGGCTTTTTTTCGTCTACGCAGCGACCAATCGCTGGCGCCGCGCATGCCGCCGTAACGAATCAGGTTGCGCGCATCCTGCATCGAGAACAGGTTCTCGCCGGTGGCCAGCGGCCCGGCGTAGGTTTCGCCCAGGCGCGCCTGCAGTTGGTAGTCCAGCGGATCACCGGCCTACCCTTGCGCACGACATCGGTGATCACCGCGACCAGGCTCAGCGTCATCTTCGAAAAGTCGATGAAGGCATTGCGGATGTTCGAGCTGATGGGACGGGTGGATTCAACAATATCG
>CAJDWR010000107.1_pt1 | contig 16692 bp, 16 predicted proteins | sample 7391651 | NCBI WGS metagenome assembly CAJDWR01 (sample SAMEA7055720, study PRJEB34461) | soil metagenome | biome: terrestrial ecosystem; feature: Peninsula; material: soil | place: Antarctica | collected 2016
CGCCACGCTCGAAGTCGCCCAAAGCGCTCCCAGCAATCCGGACGAACCATCCTCCCCCCCATCCGATTGACCCTTGCTACAAACCTCTCGGTGCTGATGTCGACCCCCCGGAGCCCCGTCGCCCCGCTACCCGGGCTGCACACGCGGCGGCGCAAGCGAGCTCTCGCCGGCGCGCTGCTGGCGTTGAGCATCGCCGTGGCGAGCATCGCCTTGGGCTGCCCCTCCGCACACGCGCAGACCGAGCTCCAGTGGTGGCACTCGATGACCGGCGCCAATGGTGACCGCGTCAACGCGATGGCCAGCAGCTTCAATGAGAGCCAGAAAGACTACAAGGTGGTGCCGGTATACAAGGGCAGTTACGACGAGTCCATGACGGCTGCAATCGCCGCATTTCGCGCCGGCAAGGCGCCAAACATTGTGCAGGTGTTCGAGGTCGGCACAGCAACCATGATGAGCGCAAAGGGCGCGATCCTGCCGGTGTACAAACTGATGAAGGATTCGGGCGAGAAGTTCGATCCCAAAGCCTATGTCAGCGCGGTGGCCGGCTATTACACCGACTCCAAGGGCCAGATGTTGTCGTTCCCTTTCAACTCTTCCACGCCCGTGTTCTATATCAACAAGGACGCCTTCACGAAGGCGGGCCTGGATCCCAATGCAGCCCCCAAGACCTGGAAGGAATTCGCGGTAGCTGCAGGAAAGCTCAAGGCAAGCGGGCAGGAATGTGTCTACACCACGGGATGGCCGAGCTGGGTGCATATCGAGAATTTCAGCGCCTGGCACAACCTGCCGATCGGCACCATGGAGAATGGCATAGCCGGCTTGGGGACCAAATTCACGATCAATTCACCACAACATGTGGCTCACCTGCAGATGCTGGTCGATTTCACAAAGAATGGCTGGTTTACCTATGGCGGGCGCAAGAATGAAGCCGAAGCCAAGTTCTTCAGTGGCGAGTGCGCGATGCTGACCTCGAGTTCGGCGGCGCAAGGCAACATCCGAAAGAACGCCAAGTTCGACTTCTCGGTCAATTTCCTGCCGTACAACGACAGTATCAAGGGCGCGCCGCAAAACTCCATCATCGGTGGAGCAAGCTTGTGGGTGCTCGCAGGCAAACCGGCAAAAGAGAACAAAGGTGTGGCGCAGTTTTTCAACTTCCTGTCGGCACCCGAGTTGCAGATGCAGTGGCACAAGGATAGTGGCTACGTACCAATTACCAATGCCGCGGCTGAGCTGACCAAGAAGTCTGGCTACTACGAGCAGAACCCGGGCACTGACATTGCCGTCAAGCAGCTCAACTTCAAACCGCCTACGGCCAACTCCAAGGGATTGCGTTTTGGCAACTACGTCCAGGGGCGAGCGGTCATCGAAGAGGAAATCGAGGCTGCACTCGCCGGCAAGAAGACCGCCAAGGAGGCGCTGGACGATGCCGTCAAGCGTGGCAACGCCATCCTGCGCAAGTTCGAGGCTACAAACAAGGCTGGCTGATCTTCCACCATGAGTCAAACGCCGGTCGCCGCCAACCGCGGCGGTCGGTGTTTGTTCCGCCTATGCTTATTTCCCGCTTCGCGGATGTCCGCCAGACGGAAGCGAACGCCACACACGCTGATCTGACCGCGATGAATGCTGCTTGCCCGATGCTGTCAGTGATCTGCTGACATGGAAAAACGCGTCGTCTTCCGCTCCCGCTGGTTGCCCTATCTGCTGGTAGCGCCGCAGCTTGCAATCACGATAGTCTTTTTCTTTTGGCCAGCGGGTCAGGCGCTTTGGTACGCTTTCCAGAGTCAGGACGCCTTCGGTCTGAACGTCACCTTTGCCGGGCTGGACAATTTTCGTTACCTGTTCAACGACGAGGCTTACCTGGACTCGTTCAAGGTGACAGCGGTCTTCTCTTTGCTGGTGGCAGGCGGTGGCATTGCCATCGCACTGGTGATGGCGGTCCTGGCCGATCGCGTCGTCAAGGCCGCGCTGATATACCGGACGCTGCTGATCTGGCCTTACGCGGTCGCTGCGGCGGTCGCCGGGGTGCTGTGGGGATTCCTTTTTGCACCATCGATCGGCATCGTGACCTTCGTGTTGAAGCAGTTCGATATCGACTGGAACTGGGTGCTGCAAGGCGATCAAGCCATGCTGCTGGTAGTCATCGCGTCGATATGGAAACAGATCTCCTACAACTTCCTGTTTTTTCTGGCTGGCCTGCAGTCCATTCCGCGATCGTTGATCGAGGCTGCGGCGATCGACGGCGCGCGGCCAATGCGGCGATTCTGGACCATCGTGTTTCCGCTCTTGTCACCGGTCACGTTCTTCCTGCTGGTCGTCAACATCGTCTACGCCTTCTTCGACACCTTCGGGGTGATCGACGCGACGACCGGAGGTGGGCCTGCGGGAGCCACCCAGATCCTGGTCTACAAGGTCTACGTGGATGGCGTGAAATCGGCGGACCTGGGAGGGTCGTCGGCGCAGTCCGCAATCCTGATGGTGATCGTCATCATCCTGACCGTGGCCCAGTTCCGCTTCGTAGAGCGCAAGGTGAACTATTAGGATGAAACTGCCCCCACGCTTACTACGTTCGCTGCCCCCTGATGGGGCCTTCGGAACGGCCGGGCGGTACTGACATGGTCGAACGCCGCCCCTTGCTCACGCTGCTGACACACCTGGGACTGGTCCTGGGCATCATCGTCATTGCATTTCCGCTCTATGTGACCTTCATCGCGTCGACACTGACGATGGAGCAGGTACTTGAAGTGCCAATGAGTCTGCTGCCGGGCGATCAGTTCTGGATCAACTACTCCCAGGTACTGACCGGCGGTTCGACGCGTGGCTCAACGGCGCCCGTGGGGCCGATGATGGTCAACAGCCTGATCATGGCTCTGGTTATCGCATTCGGCAAGATCGCAATATCGATCATCAGTTCGTTCGCGATCGTCTACTTCCGGTTCCCTCTGCGCAACTTCTTCTTCTGGATGATCTTCGTCACCTTGATGCTGCCGGTGGAAGTGCGCATCATCCCGACCTACAAGGTCGTTGCCGACCTTGGCATGCTCGACAGCTATGCAGGGCTGACGCTGCCACTGATTGCCTCGGCGACTGCCACCTTCCTGTTCCGCCAGTTCTTCATGACCGTGCCCGACGAACTGGTCGAGGCTGCACGTATCGATGGCGCCGGGCCGATGCGGTTTTTTATCGATGTGCTGCTGCCCCTTTCGTCGACGACCATTGCGGCGCTGTTCGTGATCCAGTTCATATACGGCTGGAACCAGTACCTTTGGCCCTTGCTGATCACCAATGACGAGTCGATGTACACCGTGGTGATCGGCATCAAACGCATGATCGTGGGCGGCGACGCGCTGACCGAATGGAACCTTGTCATGGCCACGGCGATACTGGCCATGCTGCCGCCGGCGTTGGTGGTTGTGCTGCTGCAAAAATGGTTCGTCAAGGGCCTGGTCGATACCGAGAAATAACACGATGCCTGCCATTTCACTGCGGAAATTGACGAAAAGTTACGGCTACGGCGCCAAGGCCGTGGAGGTCATACACGGCGTCAACGCCGAAATCGAAAGCGGTGAGTTCGTGGTCATCGTGGGCCCATCGGGCTGTGGAAAGAGCACTTTGCTGCGCATGGTGGCGGGCCTTGAAGAGGTCAGTGGCGGCGAAATTTTAATCAACGACGTGGTCGTCAACAACGTGGAACCTGCAGACCGGGACATCGCGATGGTGTTTCAAAACTACGCGCTGTATCCGCACATGAGCGTGTTTGACAACATGGCCTACGGACTGAAGATTCGCAAACTGCCCAAGGACGAGATCCGGGTGCGTGTCGACAAGGCGGCTGCGATCCTTGAACTCGCACCCTATTTACAGCGCAAGCCGCGCGAGCTCTCGGGCGGACAACGCCAGCGTGTGGCCATGGGCCGAGCCATCGTGCGCCAGCCCCAGGTGTTCCTGTTCGACGAGCCGCTGAGCAACCTGGACGCCAAGTTGCGCGCCCAGACCCGGCTCGAAATCCAGAAGCTGCACCGCGAACTGGGCATCACCTCGTTGTTCGTCACGCACGATCAGGTCGAGGCCATGACGCTGGCGCAACGCATGATCGTCATGAATGCCGGGGTGATGGAGCAGTTCGGCACGCCGGAAGAGGTCTACACCCGGCCGGCGACCACGTTCGTCGCCAGCTTCATCGGTTCGCCACCGATGAACCTGCTGTGGGATGCGCCGCAGCACAAACCGAACACCATCGTCGGCATCCGCCCGGAACACCTCGACGTCACCGCCACCGGCTGGGCGCTGCAAGTCGAAGCGGTCGAGATGCTGGGCGCCGAGCGCCTGGTCTACGGCCGCTGGTCGCATGGCGCCGGCAACGAAGTGGTCATCGTTCGGATGGAGGAATCACAGCCGGTGCCGGCGCTGGGCTCGACCATCCATGTGACGCCGCGCGAGGACCGCCTGCACGCCTTCGACGTAGCCACCGGCAAACGCATCGAATGACGGGTATCTGGCCCTATCCACGCTGGGTCGCCCACCGCGGCGCCGGGAAATTAGCGCCGGAAAATACGCTTGCAGCCTTCCGGCTCGGCGCCCGGCATGGCTATCGGATGTTCGAGTGCGACGTCAAGCTCAGTCAGGACGGCGTGCCGTTCCTGATGCACGACGCGAGCTTGGAGCGCACCACCAACGGACGGGGCACGGGTGGCGATCTGCCCTGGCAGGCCCTTGCGCAGTTGGACGCCGGTAGCTGGCATTCGCGCCAGTACGCGGGCGAGCCCCTGCCCTGCCTGGACAACATCGCGCATTTCTGCAGGACGAACCACTACCACCTGAACATCGAAATCAAGCCGACCCCTGGATGCGAGGCCGCAACCGGCGCTGCGGTGGCACACCAGGCCGCCGGTCTGTGGGCTGGCGCAACCGTGCCGCCGCTGCTGTCGTCGTTCTCGGTCGAGGCGCTGGAGGCCGCCCAGGCCAGCATGCCGGGCTTGCCACGGGCCTTGCTGCTGGACAAGGCCCAACCCGACTGGCTCGATATTGCACGGCGCCTGGACTGCGTCGCCGTGGTCTGTCACTACAGCGTGTGGAACGCTGCCACCGTTTCGCTCGCGCACACGAGCGGCCTGCGCTGCCTGAGTTACACCGTCAACGAGTTGTCGATCGCACAGCAACTGCTCGCACTGGAAACCGACGGCATCATTACCGATAGGATCGATCTGTTTGCACCGGATTGACGCGCCTGCCATTCGCAAGGGCAGTAAGTACCCATCACCGCGAGCCTGGGTGCCGCCGCGATCGGGGCGACTTGCGTATCAGGTATGGTGCACGGTTGATCGGAACATCAAGCTCGCCAGGCCTTGAGCAGCAACCAGGTTGTGCTGGCACTGGCTGCAGCCATGCTCAGGTAGGTAGCCATCGTGCCATCGTGCCCGAACCACAACACCCCGGCCGCCAGCACTACGGCATTGACCACGGCCAGTACTGCCATCTGTCGGGGTAAACCGGCTGTCGCTGTACGTCCCAGGGGCGTCCATCGGAGCAACAATGGCATCATCACCGCCATCGCGATGGCCGGCCATATGAAATTGAAAAGGTGATTAAGCAAGCCGACAAGACCCATAGTGTGCAGAATTTTATAATCCGGCAGATCATCAATTTATGGCAGTCTGGGCATTAGGCATCAACCACACCACCGCGCCGCTGGATCTGCGCGGCAGGCTCGCGTTCGCCAGTGAACAAATCGAGCCGACGCTGCACGGATTGCGCGGCGCACTCAGCCGGCCTCCGGAAGCAGCGATCGTGTCGACCTGCAACCGCACCGAGATCTACTGCGCCGGCGACCGTCCCGAGTTCGAGCCTGCACTGGACTGGCTGGCGCAAGCGGGCGGCATTTCCAGCGCGGAACTGCGTTCCCACTCATATCTGCTGGAAAACGACCCTGTGGTGCGCCACGCATTTCGTGTGGCCAGCGGGCTGGACTCCATGGTGTTGGGCGAGCCGCAAATCCTTGGCCAGCTCAAGGAGGCAGTACGGGTCGCCCAGCGTGCTGGCTCCCTGGGCTCCACGCTCAGCCAGATGTTCCAGCGTTCGTTCGCTGTAGCCAAGGAAGTTCGGACATCAACGGAAATTGGCGCTCACTCGATCAGCATGGCCGCAGCCACGGTTCGTCTGGCCGCGCAGTTATTCGAGGATCTGGGCGAAGTCAAGGTGCTGTTCGTTGGTGCCGGCGACATGATCGAACTGTGTGCCACCCATTTCGCGGCCCGCCATCCCAAGGCCATCACCGTGGCCAATCGCACGCTCGAGCGTGGTGAGCGGCTGGCAAACCAGGTGGCTGGCACGGTCATGCGGCTGGCTGATCTGCCCGAACGCCTGCATGAATTCGATGCGGTGATCAGTTGCACCGCCAGCACCTTGCCGATCATCGGTCTCGGTGCGGTCGAACGCGCGCTCAAGCGCCGCCGCCACCGCCCGATATTCATGGTCGACCTGGCAGTGCCGCGGGACATCGAACCCGAAGTCAAGGACCTGCAGGACGTCTATCTCTATACCGTGGACGACTTGGCGAATGTCGTGCAGACCGGCCGCGCCAACCGGCAGGCAGCGGTGGCTCAGGCCGAAGCCATCATCGACGCCGGTGTGATGAGCTTCATGCACTGGGTCGACCATCGCGGTTCTGTGCCATTGATCCAGCAGCTCAATGCCCAGGCCGAACTGGAAATTGCGCGCGCCCGCAAATTGTTGGCCAAAGGCGAGGATGTGGACGCCGTACTCGATGCCTTGTCCCGCGGTCTGACGCAGAAAATGCTGCATGGCGCCCTGGCCGAGTTGCGCACGGCCGACGCCGACGCGCGCCGCCAGGCGAGTTCTGCGGTCGAGCACTTCTTTTTGCGCAAGGAACGTTAGCTGCGGGAATTTGCCGACAGCACCCGGTGATGCCGGGGCGTTCGATCCGGCCCGCGCCGGAACCCGCAATGACAGCCGCGCCTTGGTGCTCAGCACCGGCCGACCTCAAGAGTCCAGCACGATGAAAGCGTTTTTTCGAACACAGCTTGAGCGATACACAACCCGACTGGGCGAGCTGGAGTTCCTGCTCTCGCGCGAGGACATCATGCGGAACATGGAACAGTTCCTCTCGCTGTCGCGTGAACACGCCGAAGTGGCGGCTGTGGGAGGCCGCTGGGAACGTTATCGCCAGCGCGAGTCCGACCTGCGGCAGGGACACGAATTACTGGAGAGCGCCGACCAGGACGCCGAGATGGCGGCCATGGCGCAAGACGAGATCGAGGCTGCCGGCGCCGAGCTCACGCAGCTGGAGGCGGAGCTGCAGCGTATGTTGTTGCCCAAGGATCCGGACGATGTGCGCAATGCCTTCATGGAGATCCGCGCCGGCACCGGGGGTGACGAATCGACGCTGTTTGCCGGTGATCTGCTGCGCATGTACACGCGTTATTGTGACCATCGCGGCTGGAAGGTGGAGATCATCAGCGAGTCGGCCTCGGAGATGGGTGGCTACAAGGAGGTGGTCGCCCGGATCGTCGGCGCAGGCGCCTACGGCACGCTCAAATTCGAGTCCGGTGGTCACCGCGTGCAACGGGTACCGGTGACCGAAACCCAGGGCCGCATCCATACCAGCGCCTGTACCGTGGCTGTGCTGGCTGAACCGGACGAGTCGGTGGCGGTGCAGATCAACCCAGCTGATCTGCGGATCGACACCTACCGCGCGAGCGGTGCCGGCGGACAACATATCAACAAGACCGACTCGGCAGTGCGTATCACCCACCTGCCCACCGGCATCGTCGCCGAGTGCCAGGACGACCGCAGCCAGCACCGCAACAAGGCCCGCGCCTTGCAGGTGCTGTCGGCCCGGATTCAGGAAAAAGACCGCAGCGCGCGCGCGGCCAGGGACGCGGCCCAGCGCAAGGGCCTGATCGGCAGCGGCGATCGCAGCGACCGGATCCGCACCTACAACTTTCCCCAGGGCCGCCTCACCGACCACCGCATCAATCTGACCCTGTACAAGTTGGCCATGATCATGGAGGGTGATCTTGACGATGTGGTGCAGGCCTTGCAGGCGGCCGAATCGGCCGAACAACTGGCGGCGTTGGAAATGGGCGGTGCATCATGAGCCGCCGGGCCGCTCCAAAGGCGACAACAAAGTTGCGGCCTCGACTGACAACTGCGCGCAGCGTTTGTCAGGTCGAAGCCAATCCCGCTATGCGCAGCGCACAGACAGTGCGGTGATTCCAGCACCGACATGACTACCGTCGCACAGGCACTGGGTGCGGCCCGCAAGGCCGGGCTGGACAAGCTCGACGCGGAACTGCTGCTGCTGGCAGCGCACGGTTTCGCCAGCGATGCGCTGCACGCGGTGCGCAGCTGGCTGCTGACCCACGACACTGACGAATTGGCCGGGCCCGTGCTCGATCGCTACCAGCAATCGGTGCAGCGACGCCAATCCGGCGAACCGCTGGCCTACATCATCGGAAGCAAGGAGTTCTACGGCCTTGCGCTGGCCGTCGACCCGCGCGTGCTCGTGCCCAGGCCCGACACCGAAACTCTGGTCGACTGGGCGCTGGAGCAACTCGCCCATGGGTCCCGCGGGCCGGGCGATGCACCTGCACGCGTGTTGGACCTGGGAACTGGCAGCGGCGCAATTGCGCTGGCATTGAAAAGACACTGCCCGAACTGTGTCGTGGATGCCGTGGATGCAAGTGCCCCGGCGCTGGCCGTGGCGCGATTGAACGCCGAACGGCTCGGGCTGCAGGTCCGGATGCTGCAAGGCCGTTGGTTTGATCCAATTGACGGCCGTTACGACTGCATCGTGTCCAATCCGCCGTATGTGGCCGACGCCGATCCGCATCTGGATGCGCTGATACACGAGCCGGTACAGGCGCTGGTATCAGGATCTGATGGTTTGCGCGACATCCGGCAGATCGTGACCGGCGCTCCGGCGCACCTGATGCCAGGCGGCTGGCTGCTGCTGGAACACGGCCACGATCAGGGATTGGCCGTGCAGGCGTTGCTGCGCGCCGCCGGCTTCCGGGACCTGACACGCCGCGATGACCTGGCCGGCCACTGGCGCTGCACCGGCGGCCGCTGGACCGGGCAAGACCCGTGATGAACAAGGTTGTTCCTATCGCCGCGTCCGCCGGCGTGAAATAATCGGACCATCGCTGAACTGAACAAGGAAAATGTCCATGAGTGACACGCAACAACGCATCGACGAACTGGTCAAGTCCAACCCGGTCTTGCTGTTCATGAAAGGCAACGCCTCATTTCCGCAATGCGGCTTCTCCGGTCGTGCCATCCAGATTCTGAAAGCCTGTGGCCTGGACGCCAAGCAGATCACCACCGTCAACGTGCTCGACGATGCGGAGATTCGTACCGGCATCAAGGATTACAGCCAGTGGCCAACGATCCCGCAGTTGTACGTCAAGGGTGAGTTCATCGGCGGATCGGACATCATGATGGAGATGTACGAGAACGGTGAACTGCAGCAGGTCCTGACCAAACAGGCCTGACAGCGCCTCCGATAGGCGGCGGCTTTGCTGGCGCCCGAGCGCCATTGGCACATAGCGTGGTCAGGCCGTGTGGTATTCCCATTGGCGGGACGCACGGATGACGGCATTCGGATATGGCGCCTTGCCGCGTGATCCGTTGTAGCGGCCCAATGCCATGAACAGGTTGCCATCTTCACGGTCCAGATAATGACGCAAGATGACACAGCCGAACCGCAGGTTGGCCTGCATGCGGAATAACACCGAGGCGTCTCCGTCGCCCAGCACACGGGTCCAGAACGGCATGACCTGCATGTAGCCGCGGGCGCCGACACTCGACACTGCGAATTTGCGGAACGCGCTTTCGACCTGGATCAGACCCAAAATCATGGTGGTGTCGAGACCGGCGCGCTTGGACTCATACCAGACGGTCTGCAGGAACTCAGTACGGGTATCGAAGTCCGTTTTGCGGTGCCGCAACCGTGTGCTCATGGCGCCCAACCAACGCAGGTAAGCAATACGCGATGCGGTATCGATGAACTCGGGTACTGGCGGCGCTGCGCTATAGATCGCCGCCGTCAGGGCGGTCCGCACCGAGTCGATCAGCGGCTCTTCCAACTGCCCGCCGGCCAAAGCCGTGTGGGGCAAACTGGCAGTCAGCACGCCACCGGCCAAGGCAAGGAGACAGCCGCGTCGCGAGTGACCAGGCGCGTCCGGCACGCTCAGTAGTCGACAATTCTCTGGCAAACCCCTCATTGCTCCAATCGGGCGGTCACAAATTCGAAAATGGCGTCCAAGGCGACTTTGCCGGACTCGGTATCGCGCCGATGCTGGTATTCGACCTGTCCGTCCTTGAGGCCCCGGTCGCCAATGGTGACACGATGCGGCACGCCAATCAACTCCCAATCGGCAAACATGGCGCCCGGTCGTTCACCCCGATCATCCAGGATCACGTCGACACCTGCGGCCAGGAATCGGGCGTAGAGATCATCGGCAGCGCGTTTGACCTCCGGGCTGCGATCGGGCCCGATCGGGCAGATCACGAGCGTGAACGGTGCAATCGCATCGGGCCAGATGATGCCGCGGGCATCGTGGTTCTGTTCGATCGCCGCGGCCGGCAGACGCGTGATGCCGATGCCATAACACCCCATTTCCATGAACTGGGGTTTGCCATTGGCATCCAGGAAAGTGGCATTCATGGCTTGGCTGTATTTGGTTCCAAGGTAGAACACGTGGCCGATCTCGATGCCACGCTCGATCGCCAGCACACCCTTGCCATCGGGTGACGCATCTCCCGCCACGACATTGCGCAGGTCGGCCACGATTTCAGGCTCCGGCAGGTCGCGCCCCCAATTCACTCCCGTGATGTGGAAATCCGGTTCATTGGCCCCGCAGATCCAGTCGGCCATATGGGCCACCTCCCGATCAGCCACGACACGCACCGGCTTGATCAGGTTCAGCAGGCCGAGATATCCCGGCTTGCAGCCGAAGTGCTCATCGATCTCTTGCAGCGTTGAGAAACGAAAACCTGCTTCCAGCCCAGACACCTTGTTGGCCTTGATCTCGTTGAGGTCGTGGTCGCCGCGCACCATCAGCAGCCAGACCTGTGACTTCACCACGGCGCCCTGGGCATCCTTTTCCTCGGTCGTAACCACCAGCGACTTCACGGTCTGTTGCAGGGGAACACCGAGATACTGCGCGACGTCGGCACAAGTGCTCTTACCCGGAGTCGCGGTCTTGGCCATGGTTTGGGATGGACCTGGCCGGGCTTCCCGCGGCGCGAGCGCTTCGGCCTTTTCCATGTTGGCTGCGTAGTCGCTATCCGGGCAGTAGACGATGGCGTCTTCCCCTGTTGAAGCGATCACCTGGAATTCCTCGCTGAGGTCACCACCGATCGGGCCGCTGTCCGCCGCCACGGCACGGTAACGTAGCCCGAACCTGTCAAAAATGCGGCGGTAGGCTTGGGCCATCTGCTGGTAGCTCACCTTGGCGCCTTCGGCGTCACGGTCGAAGCTGTAGGCATCCTTCATGATGAACTCACGTCCACGCATCAGGCCGAACCGTGGCCGGCGCTCATCGCGGAACTTTGTCTGGATCTGATACAGGTTGCGCGGCAGTTGCTTATAGCTCTTGATGTCCTGACGCATGATGTCGGTAACCACTTCTTCGCTGGTTGGCTGAACGACATAGTCGCGCCCATGGCGGTCGCGTATGCGAAGCAACTCCGGACCCATCGTCTCGAAACGTCCCGTCTCTTGCCACAACTCGGCCGGTTGCACGACCGGCATGGCCAGTTCCACAGCGCCGGCGCGGTTCATTTCTTCGCGCACGATAGCCTCGACCTTGCGGATGACGCGCAAGCCCATCGGCATATAGCTATAGATGCCTGCGCCGAGCTTCTTGATCAGGCCGGCGCGCATCATCAGCTGATGGCTGGCGACTTCGGCATCGGCAGGGGCTTCCTTGAGCGTGGAGATGAAAAATCTGGAGGCTTTCATGGGGGTTGGACGCAAGGGCCATCGCTTTGCCGCGCACGGCTTGCGGGGCATAATGGACACAGTTTGGAAATTGGGGTTTGATTATGCTTGACCGGGACGGCTTTCGGCCCAATGTCGGCATCGTTCTGCTCAACCAGAGGAACCAGGTATTCTGGGGCAAGCGCATTCGCACCCACTCGTGGCAGTTTCCGCAAGGTGGCATCGACAGGGGGGAATCCCCCGAGCAGGCCATGTTCCGGGAATTGCATGAAGAAGTGGGGCTCCATCCGGAGCATGTCTGCGTGGTTGCACGTACCCGTGACTGGTTGCGCTACGAGGTGCCGGATCGTTATATCCGTCGCGATGCGAGGGGACACTACAAGGGGCAAAAACAGATCTGGTACCTGCTGCAACTGACAGGTTACGACTGGAATCTGAATCTGCGGGCGACCGACCACCCCGAATTCGATGCCTGGCGTTGGAACGATTACTGGGTCCCGTTGGACATGGTGGTCGAATTCAAACGTGGCGTCTACGAGATGGCGCTGACAGAACTCTCTCGCTACCTGCCCCGACACGAGGTACGCAATCGTTATCTGCGCAGTGGCAGCCGCTCGCGCGATCATGACCCGTATCTGCTTATGGGCGATGGGTCCTCCCGCGCGGGATTTGAATTGCCCCCCGGTGCCAGTTTTCAGCCAGATCCGAATACCAACGTCGGACTTGACGAGCCCGACGAACCGTATGCGCCTTAAGACCACTTCGGCCATCATCATCAGTTGCCTTTTTATGACCAATGGGGCATTTGCGCAGCTGACAGACCTTGACGCCGACTGGAAGGAACTCCAGGTCCCGCCACCGGCCACATTCAGTACGGACAATCTGGTGCCGATCGAAATGCCGCGGTATGTGTCGGTCAAGATCGGCATAGACCCTGACAGTCTGACTGTCTCGCAAGACGGCATCGTGCGGTATGTCGTGGTGGCCCTGTCTGAAGGCGGCAACATCAATGCCGCCTTTGAAGGCATCTGGTGTCGTGCGGGGGAAGTCAAGACCTACGCGCGCGCGGGGAACGACCGGAAATGGGATGCCGTTGCCGATCCGCAATGGAAAAGACTCACCGACAGCCAGCCGTCGATGCACGCACTGGCGTTGGCACGGCAAGGCGTTTGTGATGGCAGATCCGCTTCCGGACACTCGCCACAGTCCATCATCCGCCAGCTGAAGCAATCGCCTTCCGAGGGTTCGCAACGCTGAAATGCACAGCGATGGCGCGCTGCCGCGACCCCACGCCGGACCCCCATCGCAGCTGCAATCAGCGGGTGATCACAAGATTGTCACGATGCACCATCTCCGGTTCCGCGACATAACCCAGCACCCGCTCCAGTTCCGCTGACGGTTTGCGACAGATCAGGCGGGCCTCGAAACTGGAGTAATTGGCCAATCCACGGGCGATCTCGGCGCCGGAGGCCTCGCGGACAGCGATCACCTCGCCGCGCGAAAATTCGCCAACGACGCTGAGCATGCCAATCGGCAACAGGCTCTTGCCTTCAGCTCGCAGTTTGGCTGCGGCGCCTGCATCCACAGTGACCGCACCGCGCAGCTGAAGATGGTCAGAAATCCATTGCTTGCGCGCCTGCTTCTTATGGGTCTGCGCCACCAGCAAGGTACCGATCGATTCACCGGAAATCAGCCGTTGCAACACATCGGGCTCACGCCCCCACGCGATGATCGTCGAGGCACCGGAGCCCGCTGCCCGGCGCGCGGCAAGAATCTTGGTAAGCATGCCGCCACGTCCGAGACTCGAGCCCGCGCCACCTGCCATCAGTTCCAACGCGGCATCGCCAGCCTTCGCCTGATGAACGAATTGGGCGTCGGCACTCTTGCGTGGATCGGCGGTATACAGACCGCGCTGGTCGGTCAGGATGATGAGAAGATCGGCCTTCACCAGATTCGCCACCAGAGCGCCCAAGGTGTCGTTGTCCCCGAACTTGATCTCGTCGTTGACGACCGTGTCGTTCTCGTTGATGACCGGCACGATTCCCAGTTTGAGCAAGGTCATCAGGGTTGAGCGCGCATTGAGGTAACGCTCACGATCGGCCAGGTCGGCGTGGGTCAACAATACCTGCGCGCTGCCCAATCCATGGGCGCGCAGCTTGGACTCGTACATCTGTGCCAGCCCCATTTGGCCCACCGCCGCGGCTGCCTGCAGCTCATGGACCTCGCGGGGCCGCGTCTTCCAGCCAAGGCGCTTCATGCCTTCGGCGATGGCGCCGCTGGAGACCATGACCACTTCACGTTTGTCGCCGACCAGCGATGCCATTTGGCGACACCATTCACCGATCGCCTCTTCATCGAGTCCGCGCCCTTCGTTGGTCACCAGGCTGGAGCCCACCTTGACGACAATGCGCCTGGCCTGGCGCATTACAGGAGGTGGAACACTCTTGCTCATGGTGCAAAGACGCGTTCGCGAGGGAGACGAAACCTAGACCGCACCGCCGGACGTGAATCGCGGGTCGACAATCGGCTCGGCGTGTTCGGCCTGCTGCTGGAGTTGCACCTGCTTGAAAACAGCGTGGATCAGCGATTCGCATCCCTCACGGGTCAATGCGGAAATCTCGAATACCGGCCCCTTGAAACGCATGCGCCGGACAAACTCCGCCACCAGGGCCGCGCGTTTTTCGACGGGTACCATGTCCAGCTTGTTGAGAACCAGCCAACGCGGCTTGCGATGCAGCTTCACATCGTACTTCTTGAGCTCATTGACGATGGCTTTCGCCTGCGCGACCGTATCCACCGTGTCGTCGAACGGCGCCATGTCCACCACATGCAGCAACAGCCGTGTGCGTTGCAGGTGCCGCAGGAACTGATGACCCAGTCCAGCGCCCTCGGATGCGCCTTCGATCAGACCGGGGAGGTCGGCCACCACGAAACTCTGCGATGGGCCGACACGCACGACACCCAGGTTCGGGTGCAAAGTGGTGAAGGGGTAGTCTGCTATGCGCGGCCTGGCATTGGATATTGCTGAAATCAACGTTGACTTGCCCGCATTGGGCATCCCAAGCAGCCCGACATCGGCCAGCACCTTCAACTCAAGTTTGAGGCTCTTTTTTTCCCCTGGCCAGCCAGGTGTCTTCTGCCGAGGGGCACGATTGATCGCACTCTTGAACCGCATGTTGCCAAAACCGCCATCACCACCCTTGGCAATGGTGATCACTTCCCCTGGCGTGAGCAACTCGTACAGGATCTCGCCTGTCTCTGCATCGGAGATGATCGTGCCCACCGGTACACGCAAGGTAATGTCATCACCCGCAGCACCAAACATGTCCGATCCCATTCCGTGCTGACCTCGCTTTGCTTCATGCCGGCGCGAGAAACGAAAATCGATCAGCGTGTTCAAGCCAACATCGGCGACCGCGAATACATGGCCACCGCGACCACCATCGCCCCCATTGGGCCCACCGAATTCCTTGTACTTCTCGTGGCGAAACGACACGCAGCCCGCACCACCGTCACCCCCGGCAACGTCAATAGTGGCTTCGTCGACAAATTTCATGAACGGATGGAGGGTGCAGGCCGAAAAAACACATCAATCTGGCTACAAGTTCGAACGCCCAACGATATCAAGCGAGACACGGGTACCAAGGACATACAATCGGGATAGGGGCCGGCCATTATTGACCGGTCCCCTCCCACACCACCCGGCATGCGGGTCCGCACCGGGCGGTTGGAGTGGTTGAGGTCGTGTGCAGGCTGACGCATTCACACGCCTAGCGTCGCTGATTTGGGTTCGGCAAGCTGGGTTCGCTCGCTGCCACACCGTCGCAGGATTCACCCGCCCCGGTTTCGTGGCGAGCTTCACTTTCGTGAACATCTGAGGCTCTCCCGTCTCGATAACTCAAGGGCTATACCTTCCACTCCTTCGGTCCTTCGCCAGCAGTTTGTGGCCTCATCGGCCTCACCGCTGACTACTACGACCTCTGCTGACTTCTCGCTCCAGGTTTCCCAGTCGCCCTTTCAGGCATGAGGCGAGATCTCCCCAGGTAAGAACGTACTCCTTCACTGCACAACCGCCGGATTTACGCCACTTTGCCTTGATCACGAGAGCTTTGCGGTTCATTGCCCGCTCGCCCTGCTTGGTAGCGCCTTCTATCCGGTTCTTGTTCATCGGCTCGCAATTTATGCTCCACGCTTCCTTCCCACACTCGGTCACCCTCATGCAGTTGCGCTTCGCTTCGTTCGCTGTGATCAACTTACGACGGGACTTGCACCCGTAGGAGTGCGCCCATGCTGGGCGCACAAAGAAAAGGGGTTGACCATGACAGCCAACCCCTTCATTTTCCTGGTAGGACGTGGCAGGCTCGAACTGCCGACCAACGGATTAAAAGTCCGCTGCTCTACCAACTGAGCTAACGTCCCACACTCTCTTGCGTTACGGCGTGTGCCGAGCTGCAAAGCCTGAAATTATAACCAGAAAAAAACGCGATTTCGGCTCTGCATCAGAGTCGATTTGCGATCTGGTTCAGCACCCATCCGGCCGCACATTGGCCGAAAGTTGCAGTCACACTGACCATCGATCCATACCCATGGCAATTGAGCGATCCGTCCGATTCCATCGCGCAGGACGGGTCTACAGGCTGCACCGGTTCGCGACTGAACACACAGGCGATATCCATCGTCCGACCGGCAGCAGGAGCACCGTGTTGCTTGCGCAACAAGGTGCGCATCCG
>CAJDWR010000069.1_pt1 | contig 16595 bp, 14 predicted proteins | sample 7391651 | NCBI WGS metagenome assembly CAJDWR01 (sample SAMEA7055720, study PRJEB34461) | soil metagenome | biome: terrestrial ecosystem; feature: Peninsula; material: soil | place: Antarctica | collected 2016
GATGGCCGTCCAGGCAGCGTGCGAACGGTCCTGAAATGCCTTGCGACCTTCGGGCGTCAGCGGCGTGACCTTGATGCCCGCCTTCTTGATCTGCTCCATGGCCTGCTCATCACTGGTCTTGACCCAGGCCCGGTTAGCGGCCGTGGCCTTGGTCACCGCGGCGTCGAATGCTGCCTTGCGATCGGTGGGCAATTTCTTGTACCAATCCTCGGATACCAGCGCAACCCGCAATGGTTGTGAGACGTTAGCCGGTGTGTAGAACTTCAATATCGCGCCATGGCCGAACAGGAATGGCACGAAAGGCGGATTGATGTAGCCCGTGGCGATGCCCGTCTGCAGTGCGTTGGCCACCTCGGGCATGGTGATCACCACCCCGTTGGTGCCCCAGGCGCTGAACAGCTTCATCTGGTTCTCGTCCAGCGCACGCATGCGCAGGTCTGCCATGTCCTGCGGTTTGGTGACCTCGTGTTTGGTATTGAAGATGCCGGTCCCACCCCCCACTGCCACCAGTGCCGCCACACGTGCGCCCTTGGGGATCACGCCTTGATTGACCTTGTCCAGCAATCCACCGGCCGCATCGGCCCGGTCCAACTGGTCCAATGAGTCAAACAGGTAGGGCAGGATGAAAGCGTAGGTCAGCTTGTTGAGTTGCGCCGCACGCGCCAGGTCGGCCATATCGACTTCCAGCAAGCCCTGCGTGGTCTGGTCGAGTCGTTCGGCTTCGCCGCCAATCGAGTTGACGGGCAACTCCGTGACCGTGAAGCCGGAAGCCTTGAGCGCGTCGGCCAGTACCTTGGCAAAAACGTATGACCCGGATCGCACCAAGTCGGGCGGTGAGTCGAGTCCGATCCGGACCTCCTGGGCCGAGACGGCGCCCGACAGGCAGACGAGCAAGGCCGCGATGATTCCGATTTTCATGAAGAACTCCTCAGGTTGGCGAATGGGTCCATGGGCAGGCTTCGCACATCATGTGTGCAAGCCGAACAAGCGGGGCAGGATCAGGCTGAACTCTGGCACCAGTACGATGACAACCAGCACCATAACCTCCAGCAAGGCGAACGGCAAGATGGCGCGTGCCAGTGCCCAGTATTCCACCTTGCACACGGTTGAGACCGCAAGCAGGCAACCGCCCACCGGCGGCGTGATCAGGCCGATGGTCAGGTTCAGGCACAACACGATGCCCAGATGCACCGGATCGACGCCCAGCGCGATCGCCGGCGGGCCGAGCAAAGGCACCAGCAGTGCCAGCGCCACCGGTGGGTCCAGCGCCATCCCCGCGACAATGAAAATCAGGTTGATCAGCAACAGGTACTCGGTCTTGCCCAGCCCGAGTTCGGTCACGAAACCAGCCAGGCGCTGGGGCAGCTGTTCATGGCCAGCGAGCCAGCTGAAACAGGCGACCGCGCCCAGGATCATGAAAATCGCACCAGTCAGCGAAGCGCTCTGCACCAGGCTCTGCGTCAGGTCTTTGCGGGACAAGCCGCCATACCCGGCGCCGACGACCAGCGCCGCGATGACGGTCAAGGCAGCCGCCTCGGTCGGCGTGACGACACCGAACACGATGCCCCCCAGGATAATCACCGGCAGGGACAACGCAGGCAAGGCGCGCCAGAATGCCGGCCAGAACGCCGGGATGTCAGCATTGACGCCACCGGGGTGATCGTCACGGTGCGCGAACCAGCTGTTGCCGGCAAACAGGGCGATCGCCAGCAACAGGCCAGGGATCACGCCGCCGACAAACAAGGCGGCCACCGAGGTCTGCATCACCGCACCATAAAAGATCATCACGATCGACGGCGGAATGATGGGGCCGATGACCGATGAGGCCGCGGTGATCGCTGCGGCATACATCGGTTTATAGCCGCGCGCCACCATGGCGGGCACCAGGGTGTTGCTCAGAGCGGCCGCATCGGCCACGGCCGAGCCGGAGATACCGGCAAAAAACACGCTGGCCATGATGTTGACATGGCCGAGCCCGCCTTTGAGGCGCCCCAGGATCGCCATCGCGAAATCGACCAGAGCCCGGGTGATGCCAGCCCGGTTCATGATCTCGCCAGCCAGGATGAACAACGGCATCGCCATCAGCGCGAACACATCGATCTGGCTGAAGATGCGCTGTGGCACGATGGCCAGGTAAGGCGTGTTGCCGCTGGCGATGAAGGCCAGCACCGAGGCGGCCCCCAATGCATACGCGACGGCGGTTCCGGCTGCCAGTAGCGCGAGCATGGACGACAACACGAGCCAGAACATCGCGGGACTATAGCAGTGCCGCGCACCGTTGCAGGACCAGGTCCGTGGGCGCTTGCATCGCCCCATTGAGCGAAGAAAACCATGGCCAGCGGCTGGGCCGGCCTTGAAATGGCGGGACAATCGCGGGCATGAGAGTGCAACCGTGTTGAACGATGTAATGGATGTGGCGCCAGGGCGGCACACGCGCGCGTCGACCGAGGCGCAGCGGGTGTTGCGCGAGGTATTTGGCTACGGACAATTTCGCGGCCCACAGCAGGCGGTGGTTGACCACGTGTGCGCCGGCGGCGACGCATTGGTGCTGATGCCCACCGGGGGCGGCAAGTCGCTGTGTTACCAGATTCCCGCCATCGTGCGCCAGCGCCAGGGGCTTGGCACGACGGTCGTGGTGTCGCCGTTGATCGCACTGATGCATGACCAGGTCGGCGCCTTGCACGAGGCCGGGGTTGATGCCGCCTTTCTGAATTCGACGCAGAGCGGTGATGAGGCCGCGCAGGTGGAGCGCCGCATGTTGCGCGGTGAGATCACGCTGGTGCATGACTTCCGGCCCGAATACCGGGCGCTGTGCGTGTTGCACGAGCGTTTTGCCACGGTGCCACGCATCGCATTGACAGCCACCGCCGACGACCTGACCCGCGAGGACATCCTTGAGCGGCTGCAGTTGCAGGCTGCGCGGGCTTTCGTCAGCAGTTTCGACCGGCCCAACATCCGTTACACCATCGTCGAGAAGAAGGACCCGACCGCGCAGTTGCTGCGTTTCGTGCAAGGCGAACATCCGGGCGACGCGGGCATCGTGTATTGCCAGTCGCGCAAACGGGTTGAAGAGATCGCGCAGACCTTGCAGGAACACGGTGTGCATGCCTTGCCCTACCACGCCGGTCTCGACGCCAAATTGCGCCAGCAGCATCAGGACCGCTTTCTGCGCGAGGAAGCGGTGGTCATGGTGGCGACGATTGCCTTCGGCATGGGCATCGACAAGCCCGACGTGCGGTTTGTCGCACACCTGGACATGCCCAAGAACATCGAAGCCTATTACCAGGAGACTGGCCGCGCCGGTCGCGATGGCCAAGCCGCCGACGCCTGGATGGCGTATGGCCTGCAGGACGTCGTGAACCAGCGTCGCATGATCGACGAGAGTCCGGCCGAAGATGAGTTCAAGCAGGTGCAGCGCGGCAAACTCGATGCGCTGCTGGCGCTGGCCGAAGCCATCGACTGCCGCCGCGTGCGGCTGCTGAAGTATTTCGGCGAGGTCTACCGGCGCGCGCCTTCGCCGGACGATCCGGATGATTCGGCTGACGCGACACCCCGACCGGTCTTGCGTTGCAACAATTGCGACAACTGCCTGTCGCCAGCCCAAGTCTGGGATGCTACCGATGCAGCGCGCAAGTTGCTGAGCACCATCTACCGGGTGCAGCAGGCCAGTGGCATCAGCTTCGGTGCTGGCCACATCATGGACATCGTGCGCGGCAAGACCACCGAGAAGGTCACGCAGCATCGTCATGCAGACCTGAGCACCTTCGGCATTGGCGCGGAGTTCAGCGAGCAGCAGCTGCGTGGCGTGTTGCGCCAGCTGATCGCGACCAATGCGGTGCAGGTCGACGCCGCTGCTTTCAATACGTTGGTATTAACGGATGGTTCGCGTGCCGTACTCAAAGGCGAGGTGCCGGTGCAACTGCGGGTGTCGACGGCAACGCCGTCCGGGAAAAGCAGGCGCAGCGCTGGTCGATCTGCTGCGGCCAAGGCACCGGTCGCCCTCAATGACGCTGCGCATCAGCGCTACGCTGCGTTGCGCGACTGGCGCAGCGAGGTTGCCAAGTCGCACAACCTGCCGGCCTACGTCATCTTTCATGACGCGACGCTTGTGGCCATCGCACAACGCGCGCCGGCCTCGCTGGATGACCTGCAGGGTATCAGCGGCATTGGCGCGCGCAAGCTGGAGGCCTATGGCAACGAGGTCCTGCGGGTGGTTGCGCTTTGATCACTTTGATGTCTTTTGGGCCAATGCACGCAACCAATGCGCGCTTTCATGGCTCAGCACGCTGGCATTGCGCACCAACTGGTCGAAGTGTCGGGTGAGCGTCTCGACATGCTCACGCGTGTTGAAGACAAAATAGGCGCTGCCAATGTAGATCACGGCGCGGCGTTGTCCGAACACCGTGATCGGGAATTGCTGGGTCAGGTCGTACAGGTGTAACCGTGTGCTTGGATATAGCTCGTCGCACAGGTCGGCCATATGGGTCAGCTGTTCGCGCATCTGATCGCTCGACAGTGCCGACCAGATGCCGTGGCGCCGCGCGAAACTCTCCAGGCGCTGCTGGGGTATGGCCAATTCATACTCCATGCCGGTGACGCGGTTCAGGTTCAGCCGAGCCTCATTGCTGGCCATCGCCTGTTTGGGTGACTTGCCGAGATAGGACGCATATTCGAGCTCCATCACTGCCTGGGTTTTCATGAACTCCGGCAGCGTGGTCGGTGTGTTGCGGATCTTTGCGCCGACAGACTCCTGCAGCCAGCGCTCGATATTGGCGTCTGCCGGTGCTGCGCTGGCCTGCGCCACTTCCAGTGACTCGCGCAGGATCTCGCCGGGCGACAAGGTGTTGCTGGTCAGACCGAGCAGCCAGTCCGTGGTCACACCCAGTGCGGTCGCGAGTTCGGCCACCACATGGCCCGACGGCAGGCGCAACTGGTGTTCCCCCAGCAGTTGCGACACGGTGGAGCGGTCCACGTTGCTGCGCTCGGCCAGGGTGCTGCGGTTGAGCTGTCGTTCGCGCATCGCCTCGGAGAGGCGTTCGCGGAACATGAAGGCGCGTTGTGATTTCGAGATTTTGTCCATGATTGGTGAGACATTACATCATGCGTGATAGTTATCACTATTTGTGCGAGTTACTGCACAACCCCAACGTTGAATCACGCTGGGTCAAGTCTCAGAATTTGGGTATGGAAAACAACACGCGTTTACTCACCAAAGCATGCACTTGGCAGTTGATAGGGTTTGTCGTCATGTCCCTCATCAATTACTGGGTCATGGGTGATTGGCGTCAGGGCCTGGGCCTGTCGGGGTTGCTTACCTTCGTCGGACTGGTGACCTACTACTTGCATGAACGGGTCTGGTCCCGCATTCAATGGGGACGGATGCAGGGGCGCGTCGACGTCAAGTGAGGTTCGAGAGCGCCACCATCGGACCGTTTCCCTTGCGAGGTGTTGGCGGCAACGCTGCGCCGGTTGCGGCGGCAGTTTGTCTGTGCTCAGGACGCTCGCTTGACCCGCGTCACGCTGACCCGCGAATGGTAAACGGGTGGTTCGACGGCGTTCGCTGCTGCACCGCCTCGGGACGCTGCCTCGCCTGAGGTTGAGGTCGAAGCTGCCGGTGTTGTGATGTCTGCCAGCGTCACTTTATCGAGTTCGCCGAAATAAGCCTGCAAGGCCGAATCGAATACCTGCTTGAGTCGGCATTCGGGGCTCAAGGTACAGGTGTTGCTGGCCGCATCGAAACACTCGACCAGCCGAAAGTCGGTTTCAGCCGCACGCACGACAGCACCCACCCGGATCTCGTCGGCCGCCTGCAACAAGCGCAAGCCGCCGCCGCGTCCCCGGGTGGTCTCCACCACGCCCTGGCGCGCCAGGTCGTTGACCACTTTCATCAGGTGGTTCTTCGACACTTGGTGGTGCTCGGCCAACTCCCCGATCGTCACCAGTCGATCCGGGTGCGCGGCACAATACATCAGCACGCGCAAGCAGTAGTCGGTGTATTCGGTCAGACGCATGAATAGCCCTAACGACGCGAAAAGAATATTGCCTTCAACCTGCAGAATGGATAACATGCAGTTTGTGTGCATGTTAACGCTTGAGCGCCGATTTGTGGCGATTCCCATACTCTGATTCATGAAAACGCTGATCCAACCCGTCGTCGCGCAGGCGGCCGAGGCCACTACCGACATGGGCCACGGCCTGCCATTGTTGCGCCTGGGCTTTCGACCCTTTTATCTGGGCGCCACCATATTTGCAGGTTTGGCGATTCCGATGTGGATCCTGTTGTTCCTCGGACGTACCGACTGGACACCGGTTGTGCCGCCGTTGTTATGGCACGCACACGAAATGCTGTTTGGCTTCGCCGCCGCAGTGATCATCGGTTTCCTGATGACAGGCGTCAAAGCGTGGACCGGCTTGCAGACCCCGCGCGGCACCACGCTGGGATGGTTGGTGGCCATCTGGCTGGCCGCACGCATTGCTGCGACGTTTGCGCCGTATCCGGTCTATGCTGCCCTTGACCTGTTGCTGTTGCCGGTTGTGGCCGTCATCCTGGCCCGGTTGTTGTTGCGTGCCGGCAACCGGCGCAATTTGCCATTGATCAGTCTGCTCGGCCTGCTGACGCTGGCCAACCTGATGTTTCACCTGACCTTGCTGGGTTATCTCGCGATTGATCCGGTGCGCCCCTTGCATGCGGCGCTGGCGCTGATCGTGCTCATCGAATGCGTGATGGGTGGACGGGTGATTCCGGCTTTCACCATGAACGCGATCCCGGGTTTGCGTCTGAAGGCCGATCTGAAGATGGAAAAAGCGACGGCGGTGGCCAGTGTGCTTGCGCTGTTTTTGTGGGTGTTCTTCCCGAGCGGGCCGCTGAGCGCGCCCGTGCTGGCCTTGGCGGCCGTGCTGCAACTGCTCCGCCTGGCGTCCTGGAAACCTTGGCGCACCCTGGGCAAACCGATTCTGTGGGTCTTGCATCTGGCCTATGCCTGGATTCCAGTCGGTTTTCTGTTGCTCGCCATGAGTCTGATCGGCTGGATCCCTCTTTCGGCCGGCATTCATGCTCTGGCGGTTGGCGCCACGGGCGGCCTGATCATCGGTATGGTGACACGCACTGCGCGAGGCCATACTGGCCGCCCGTTGCGGGCATCGTCGCTAGAGGTCGCTGCCTATTCGCTGGTCTTCCTGGCCGCGGTCCTGCGGGTGCTGGTGCCGGTAATCGCTCCGCAATATCTGGTCATGGCGATCATCGCCGCCGGTACCGCCTGGTCATTGGCGTTTGTCCTGTATCTGGCCAAGTATGCGCCGTGGCTGATGCGCATGCGACTGGATGGCAAGGACGGCTGACCTTTGCAGGGCGTCGACCACCCTGCGGCTGATCCTGACAACACATTTCCCATTTCTTCAACCCTGGAACTGAACCGGAGCCAACCATGTCCCTCGACCTTGCGAACACCATTGATGTCCGCACCATCGCCCCACGCGAACGCCATAGCCTGATCTTCGGGCGCTTCGAAGCACTGCCACCAGGTGAGGCGTTGCTATTGGTGAACGACCATGATCCGCGTCCCCTGTATTACCAGTTCCAGGACCGCCATAACGGCCAGTTCGAATGGGATTATCTGCAGTCGGGGCCAGATCTGTGGCAAGTCAAGATCGGCAAGACGGTCGGGGCCAAGTCGGATGCATCTGAGAGCAGCTGCTGTTCCGGCGGGGCCTGCGGCGGTTGATAACGTGGGACATCGGCCATGACCTTTGTCGTCACCGAGTCCTGCATCCGGTGCAAATACACCGACTGTGTCGACGTCTGTCCGGTCGACGCGTTCCGCGAAGGCCCGAACTGCCTGGTCATCGATCCCGATGACTGCATCGATTGCGCTGTCTGCGTGCCCGAGTGCCCGGTCAACGCGATCTACGCCGACGAAGACGTACCGCCAGACCAGCGTGACTTCACGCCGCTCAATGCCGAACTGGCCAAGCAGTGGAAGCCGATCACGCGCACCAAGGCCGCGTTACCCGACGCGGATGAGTGGGCCAATATCGGAAATAAGCGCGACCAGCTCAAGCGCTGAGTCTGCCAGGACGCGGACTCGGGACCTGCTCCGCTGGGCGGCTTTGCAATGTGCCGCAACGGGTGTGTGGCGTACCGAACGCCAGCCGTCGCGGCCCATTGCGTTTTTGCGTGTGCCCACATTGCTAGAGGCAACTCCCTTGAAGTGACCTATTCGCAGATTCGCAACACACGGATCACGCATATGGGTTATGCTGGCGAGTGGTTTGCTGCAATGCAACATGAGTACCGTACCTGAATCTCTCCAACTGGGTCTCGAGGATCTCCTCATTGACCTCCAACGCGCCCGCAAGAGCGGCGACCTGGGTCGCGTGGCTTTGCTGGCTTATTGTGAGGTGCGTCGCTGGGCCCGCATCGCAGGTGAACAATCACTGGCAGAACAAAGCGCGGCGCTGATCAACGACCTGCCACATGCCGACCGAGCAACCTTCATCGCAGCTGTGGACGCGTTGATTGACGAACTTGAGCAGGTCCGGCTGCGTTTACTCGCCCCGACACCCAGCCGCCCTGCACCGTTGTCCGCGTAAGCTTTCGGGCGCTGATCGACTGATCGCGCCAGCATCGATTTACCGTTGAAGCGGTCTTCAGGCCTATTGCAAGAACCCCACAGAGCGGTGTTCGCGCACCTCGGGCTTGACGCGGTGTTCTGCTTCGAGTTGCTCGAGAAACTCCAGCGGGTCGAGCGTGGCATCAAGAATGACCGCCTGCCGCTGGACCGCGGCGAAATCGCCCGGGCACAGCTGCTCCATGGCGTACAAACGTGTCTGCATGTCGCCAGTCAATTGCGCGGTGTCGCCAAACAAGGCTTCAGTTACAAACATCCGTAGCCGTTGTTCGCGGCCGAGCGCCTTGAAACGGATCTTGAATGTGAATCGGCGCAAGGCCGCCTGGTCGAGACGTTCAAACAGGTTCGTCGTACAGATGAACACTCCGGAGAAACGCTCCATGCCCTGCAGCATCTCGTTCACCTCGGTGACCTCGTAGTTGCGCTGAGCACCGCGCCGGTCCTGCAGGAAGCTGTCGGCCTCGTCGAGCAACAGGACTGCCTTTTCTGCTTGCGCCTCGCGGAACATCGCCGCCATCTGCTGTTCGGTTTCTCCGACATATTTGCTCATCAGGTCGCTGGCTTGCTTGACCATCAAGGGCTTGTCCAGCGACTGTGCAATATGCCGGGCCAGTGCCGTCTTGCCGCTGCCGGGTGGGCCATGGAAACACAGGCTGCCGTGCCCTCGTGCGCCAAGCGCCTGCACCACCCGGGGCAACTCGAAGCGGCACTCCACATTGAGATTGTCCAGGGCGTACTGGGTCACCATCTGTTGGGCCGGATCGGGCTCGGTGTTCTTGCCCAATGCGAGATCGGCATTGCGCAATTGGCGCTCGATCAGCTTTTCATATGCATCGGGTTGATCGGTGGTGTTGCCCGCCACCTGGGCCAGGCCGGCAAAGCGCACTGCGGTGCGAATCTGCGCCGGTGTCAGGCCCTTGCGTGCTGCCAGCCGCGCAACGAAGGTGTCCGTGACGACCACACCTTCCAGGGTCCTGCGCACGACACGTTCACGCGCACCCGGTGGCGGTGACTTGAGTTCCAGATGGTAGGCAAAACGGCGCCGGAACGCCGGATCGATCTGCTCAATGCGGTTGGTAACCCAGATCGTGGGCACGTTGTTGGACTCCAGGATCTGATTCACCCAGGCTTTGCCGCTTACGCTGCCGTTGCTCGGTGCGGCCACCTGCTCGGCGCGTGCCAGCAGTTGTGCAGCTTCGCTGGAAATCGGCGGGAACACGTCCTCCACCTCATCGAACAACAAGGCGGCGTTTTCGCTCCCCTTGAGAAACACCTGTGCAATCTGCAGCGACCGGTAACGATCGCGTCCGCTCAATGAGTTGCCGTCGCGGTCTGCGTATTCCACTTCGAACAATTCCAGTCCGGCGGCCTGAGCCACGACCTTGGCCAGCTCGGTCTTTCCTGTGCCTGGTGGACCGTAGAGCAGTATGTTGACGCCGCACTCCTTGCGCGCAACCGCGTTGCCCAGCAGCGCACACAACACCTGGGTGTCCTCCTGCACGAACTGAAAATCGTCGATCGACAGGCTACTCTTGCTCGAAGGGCGGGTGAACACCGCCATCAGTTCGGCGCGGTCACGGTATTCGCGCATCAACACCGGCGGCAGCTTTTCGCTCACTTTCATCAGATCGGCCAGGTCGGTGATGTTGTGTTCCGAGATCAGGTTCTCGATCAGCCCGATACGCTCCAGGCGCGAACCGGCGCGCAAGGCCTCGCCAACTTCGTTTGCACTGACCTGCGCCAATTCGGCTATCGCAGCGTAGGCTTCGGGCGCATTGCTGACCTTGAACTCCACCAGGATGCTGCGCAGTTCGCGCTGGTAACGCGCCAGCGTGCCGTACAGCAGCAAGGCGCGCTCGGCCTTGTTCAGTTGCAGCAACCCTGCAAGTGCGTTGATGTTCTTTTCGACCAGCGTGGACTGCTTCTTCAGGCTTTGCGTCAACCAGTCGCCGGTGACCGACAACAAGGTGATCAGATCCTTGGGCTGGTCCTTGGCGTATTCGTCCAGATAGAAAAACAATGTGCCTTCTTCGTATGGTCCGCGCCAGACGCCGTAACGGGACAGGAACTCGGCGTCGCGCAGCGCCTCGTGACCACGCCAGTATTCGTTTCCCGCGCAGCGCCGGCCGAGGAATTCGCGCACCCGTCCCAGTACCGGCACCGGCCACACAAAATGTCGTCCGGTCAGAGTCACCACGTTGTTGAGGTCGCGCCGCACGTTGAAGCTGGACCCGCGCCGCGCCGCAAGGGTCAACACGAAATGCGAACACATCAGATCGAGCACCGGAGCATCCTTGAGCCCCGGCGACGGCAGCACCATCCGGCTTGACTGATCGGTCACCAAACGTTTGGCCATCAAGGTCTCCAACACCTGCGTGCGTGACAGGGACCATAACCCAGTCCGCCGGCGGGGGGAAGACCCGCGAAGCAACAAGGGATTGAGCCTCGCCGAAAGCAAGGATGTCATTCCGCTAAGCTGTGGCAGATGGAGTTATCGCAGTTGCAGGAGGTATCGAAGGAGCAAACCGTGTCCTGGGTTCAGGCGCTGGCGCCGAAGGTCACGTTCACCGACGGCAATGGTGTGTTTGTACGCATGCCGCAACGACCGGTGCATCGTTGCAAATCCACTACTTGCACCCGGCTGTGGGCGGCGCGGCGGTAGCCGGGATGCGCTGGTTGCTTGGTTCCGTTCTGGTGCTGCTGGTGGCGCTGGCGTTGCTGGCGATCGCCGCGTTGTTCCTGGCGATCGACAAACAACCCGTGCTGACCCGACAGGCGGCGTTGACGCCTGCAGCGGTGGACCGTGCGCTTTGGCTACTGGCTCGCAACGATCCGCGCCGCATGCGATCGGGCGTGCTGCGTACCATCGTGGTCTCGCAGGAGGACCTGGACCTGGCGACGAACTACCTGGCCAATCGTTACCTGGGTGGCGCCAGCCATGTGGTGTTGCAGGACGGCAGGGCCACGGTCCGGGCCAGTGTGGTGTTGCCGGCCAACCCGGTCGGGCGCTTCGTCAACCTGGAGGCGACGCTGCGCGAGACCGAAGCCTTGCCGCGTTTCGAGCAAGTGCGCCTGGGACGTCTGCCAATACCGGCATTTCTGTGCAACTGGTTGCTCGACTTCACGATGGCGCGCCTGCAGGCGAACCCGAACTTTTCAGCCACCGCCGATGTCATCAAGCGGGTTCGTTCACGCAATGGATTTCTGAGCGTCATCTTCGAGTGGAGCGATGCCGTTCCCGACCAGATCAAGGCTGCATTGGTCGGTCCGCAGGAGCAGCTGCGCTGGCGCAGCTACCAGGAGCGGCTGGTGCAGTTGACTGGTGCGTCCGGCGCAATGCGGGTGATGCGGCTCGATCAGCTGCTCGGGCCGATGATGGAGCTGGCGGTGCATCGGTCGGTCCTTGGCGACCCGATGGCCGAGAGTCGGTCCGCACTGCTGGTGGTGGCGTTTTATGTCAACGGCAAGGGCCTGTCGGCGCTGATACCGGCCGCGCGCGACTGGCCGCAGGCGCAGCGCCATCGGGTGACCTTGTCCGGGCGGACCGATTTTCCGCAGCATTTCATGATTTCGGCAGCCCTGGCTGCAACCGCCGGCAGCCCGTTGTCGGATGTGGTCGGTCTGTACAAGGAGTTGGAGGATGCGCGGGTAGGTAGTGGCTTTTCTTTTGACGACATTGCCGCCGATCGTGCGGGCACCCGCTTCGGGGATCTGGCTGTCTCGGGCGTCGCAGGGTTGGACCGCATCGGACGCATCGTGTCAGCCGGCATGCGGGAAGCGGACGTGATGCCTGACGTGCGCGACCTGCCCCAATCCCTGTCGCAAGCCGAGTTCGAGCGCCGTTTTGGCGGTACAGGCCAACCACGGTATGAGGAGATGATGGAACGGATCGAGCAACGTATCGCGGCCTTGCCGTTGTACCGATAACCGCTCCGATGGCGCATTGGGCCGACTGTCAGCCTTGCCTTTCGAGGGTCATCGGTCTGCCCGTGGATTGATGGGGATAAAATTGCCAGGTCTTACGCGAACCCGACAACAAGGAAAGTCCATGTCTGCAAGCCCCACCCCGCACGAGAGCACCACTGATGATCCGGTCGAAAAGATCGTGCCGATGATACCGCTGGTGTTGCCGCTCGCCGGTGCCGTGCTGATTTTCATGCTCGCCTTCATCGCCGTTTTCTTGGGCTAAGGTTTCGGCCAGCAGTCACTCGACTGATCACTTTCTCCTTAGCCGACGATACCTGCTCCGGGTAGTCGTTCGCGTACCTTTTTCGCACTCTCCGCGCCTGTTGCTGCCGACCCTTTGAGTCGCCTGGCGGCGTGTTCCCGCAATAGTTCTCGACACATAACCTGATGCATCCTTTGCATGAAGTTTGTTGTCACTGTCTCGCTTATTGCGGGACAGGTTCATAGAATCGATACAGGTGCCGTCTCCCGAGGACGGCTTTTTTATCTGGCGATGGCGTGATGCCGCGTGACTGGCATCAGTCAGGCAAATCACAGGACCGTTATTCAGGCCATCGTTTTCCGGGACGAGTCGTTTTTTCAAAGTGGACACCGTGTCGCCCAAGCCGGGTGGTCTGGCGCTTTGAAAAGATGGATCCCTTAGCTCTGGAGTTGTCGATGAATACACGTGCCGAACCGGCGGTGACGCTCAATCCGCCGCCGTATGTGAAAAACAAGGCCCTGATCGATTGGGTCGCCGAGGTCGCTTCGCTGACCTTGCCTGACGAAATAGTCTGGTGCGACGGTTCCGACGCCGAATACGATCGCCTTTGCCAACAACTGGTCGACGCTGGCACGTTCCGCAAGGTCAATCCGGCCAAGCGGCCGAACTCCTATCTGGCCTGGTCCGATCCCAGCGATGTGGCGCGGGTCGAGGACCGCACATTCATCTGTGCGCCGACCAAGGAAGAAGTCGGACCGACCAACAACTGGATGGAACCATCGCAGATGCGAGGCGTGCTTCAGCATGGCCAAGCCGACGGTACCCCGGCCCTGTTTGCCGGTTGCATGCGCGGGCGCACGATGTACGTGGTTCCATTTTCGATGGGGCCACTGGGCTCGCATATCGCCCATGTCGGCATCGAATTGTCCGACAGCGCTTATGTCGTGGTCAACATGAAGATCATGACGCGCATGGGCCGTGCGGTTTACGACGTGCTCGGTGCCGATGGTGCGTTCGTGCCCTGTGTGCATTCGGTCGGGGCGCCGCTGCAACCGGGCCAGAAGGATGTCACCTGGCCGTGCAACAAAACGAAGTACATCGTGCATTACCCGCAGACACGCGAGATCTGGTCTTACGGGTCGGGTTACGGTGGCAACGCCTTGCTCGGCAAAAAGTGTTTCGCGCTGCGCATCGCCTCCACCATGGGGCGTGCGGCTGCGCAGGAAGGCGATGGCGGGGCACCGGGCTGGTTGGCCGAGCACATGCTGATTCTGGGTGTGCAGGATCCGCAGGGCAAGAAATACCATGTGGCAGCGGCGTTCCCCAGCGCCTGCGGCAAGACCAACTTCTCGATGATGGTGCCGCCCAAGGCATTCGAGGGCTGGAAGGTCACCACCATCGGCGATGACATCGCCTGGATCAAGCCGCATGCCGACGGCCGCCTGTATGCCATCAATCCCGAGGCAGGTTACTTCGGCGTCGCGCCAGGTACCAGCATGCGCACCAACCCGAACTGCACGATCAGCCTGCAGCACGATGTGATCTTCACCAATGTAGCCCTCGCCGACGATGGCGACGTCTGGTGGGAAGGCATGGAAGAAGACACCGGCAGCATTCCTGAACACCTGATTGACTGGCAGGGCAAGGACTGGACTCCGGCGATCGCGCTGGCGAACGGCGTCGGCGGCAAGCGCAAGCCGGCAGCACATCCCAATTCGCGTTTCACCGTGGCTGCCACGAACAATCCCGCGTTGGACCCGGCCTGGGACGATCCGGAAGGTGTTGCGATCGACGCCTTCATATTCGGTGGCCGTCGCTCCACCACCGTGCCCTTGATCACCGAGGCACGCAATTGGGTCGAAGGTGTTTACATGGCCGCCACCATGGGGTCGGAGACCACCGCCGCCGCTGGCGGAAAACAAGGCGTGGTGCGGCGCGATCCATTTGCGATGTTGCCGTTCACGGGCTACAACATGAGCGACTATTTCCAGCATTGGCTGGACATCGGCGAAAAACTGGCGGCCACTGGTGCGACGCTGCCACGCATCTACACCACCAACTGGTTCCGCAAGGGGCCCGACGGCAAATTCGTCTGGCCCGGTTTTGGTGAAAACATGCGTGTGCTCACCTGGATGATCGATCGGCTGGAGGGGCGCAGCGAGGGTGTCGAACATGCCTTTGGCATCAGCCCAACCTATGGCGAATTGAACTGGAAAGGCCTGGCGTTCACGCCGGAACAATTCGCCACGGTCATCAGCATCGACAAGGCGGCCTGGACGGCCGAGCTGCAGCTGCACGCCGCTTTGTTCGAGCAACTGGCATACCACCTGCCGGTGGAGTTGCCGGAGACGCGCCAGCGGATCGAGGCCCGCCTGGCCGACGACTTCACGGCTGGGTAGACATCCTCCCAACACGTCCGTCTCGTCGCGGCGTAGCCGGTTTGACGAAGTTCTGCTGGAAGTTGCGCGACAGTATGGCTACCGCCGCGCCGGGTTGCAGGACGCGGTGATGCCGGTGTGACCGGTCGCATCTGCAGTCAGATCAGCCTGGGCTGGTCGCCAAAACGGCCGGCGCGTACGCCGCAGACGGCTACTGCGGCATGGCCTGACCGTTGGCTTCGGCTTCCTGCTGTGCATGCAGCATGGCACAGTCGAGTTCGGCCATCAGGCGTGGATCGGTCAAAGCAACATCCCAGGTGTCACGGTCGCCGGCGCGTTGGGCAGCGGCTTGCCGTCGCGCCTGCATGTGGGCCATGGCTGCGGGACTGCCGAGACGGGCCAGCGCGTGGCGCGCCCGGACCAGGACGCCGGTGATGCGTGCAGCGCTTGCGTGGGCCATCGGGAAATCGGGTTGGACAAAACTGGTCATGGTGACTTTCCTTCGTTCGCCGTAGTAATAGTTACTGTGCGGGGCCGTCGACGTTCCGGCTTCATTGTCCCGCCACCTTGCGACAGAGATACGACTCATTCGCAAGATGTAGTCGAATGTTAGGGTTAATACGAATGCGATTCAACTTTATATTCATGATACAAGTCATTCACAAAATTGATGACTGAACAGACATGACGATCGCTACCACCCTCAACTTCCGAACCCTGGACCTGAATCTGCTGCGTGTTTTCGACGCGGTGATGGAAGAACGCAGCCTGACACGGGCGGCGCGCAGTCTGTCGTTGACGCAGCCCGCGGTGAGCAACGCGCTCAGCCGACTGCGTCTGGCGCTGGGGGATGAGTTGGTGCGTCGCAGTGGCCAGGGCGTGTCACCCACGCCACGCGCACTGACGCTGTGGCCGGCGGTGCGCGATGCCTTGCGCCAGCTCCAGCAGTCGCTTGCGCCAAATAATTTTGTGCCGGGGCAAGCCGACAATCAGTTCGTGCTGGCGATGGCTGACGCTACCGCCGCCGAACTGGTTCCGCTCCTCGTCGGTGTGCTCCAGGCCGAGGCTCCTGGGATCTCGCTGCGTGTGATTCCGCTGGTGACGCGCGACCCGCGTCAGTTGCTCGATGACGACACGATCGACCTGGCGATCGGTTACTTCCCTGCGGTCCTGGCAGACCTCAGTGCCCGGGCCCAGGTCGGCAAGGCCGTGCCGTTTTCGCACCAGCGTGTCTATTCCGGCGACTATGTCTGCGTGATGCGCGCAGGCCATCCGCTAGCCAGTGGTCCGCTCACGCTGAGCCGGTTTTGCGCGGCGCGCCATCTGATGGTGAGTTTCAGCGGCGAGCCGCATGGTTTCATCGATGACGCGCTGCAGGCCCGCGGACGCACGCGTCGCATCGTGCTCACGGTCAATCAGTTC
>CAJDWR010000079.1_pt1 | contig 16414 bp, 12 predicted proteins | sample 7391651 | NCBI WGS metagenome assembly CAJDWR01 (sample SAMEA7055720, study PRJEB34461) | soil metagenome | biome: terrestrial ecosystem; feature: Peninsula; material: soil | place: Antarctica | collected 2016
ACCCTGATGCTGGAACCCGGCCGCTCCCTGGTCGGCAATGCCGGAGTCTGCGTCACCGAGGTGCTCTACCTCAAACCCGGCGAGCAGAAAAATTTCTGCATCGTCGATGCCGCAATGAACGACCTGCCGCGTCCGGCGATGTACCAGGCCTACCATGCGATCGTGCCGGTGCAGCCCCGTACGACACCCACGACGGTCTGGGATGTCGTGGGTCCTGTGTGCGAAAGCGGCGACTGGCTGGGCCATGCGCGTTCGTTGGCGGTCGAGAGCGGCGATCTGCTGGCCGTCTTGTCGGCTGGCGCCTATTGCATGAGCATGGCGAGCAACTACAACTCCCGCGGACGCGCGGCCGAAGTGCTGGTCACGGGCGACCAGTCACGCCTGATCCGCGCGCGGGAGTCGGTGGCGGACCAATTGCGCAACGAACTGGCGGCGGTGCTGGCGACAGGCTGAGCCACGAAGTGTTGGTGCCAGAGCAAAAATTGCTTCTCAATTTCTTGGTCTGGCACACAAGATGAACAGCCCGACAGCTACAACGTGTTGGTGCCAGAGCAAAAATTGCTTCTCAATTTCTTGGTCTGGCACACAAGATCTCAGAGTGCGCGGTACCAACGGACCCATCCCGGCCCGCGGCGCCACGCCTGTGCGACGCGCCAGCCGAGCAGGGTTGCCAGGATGGCACCATAAACGAACACCTCCGCGTAATCGTTCTTGCCCGAGCGCATCCAGAAAAAGTGCAACACGGCCAGCCCCGCGATCAGATACACCAGCCGATGCAACCACTGCCAGCGACGGGCCCCCAGCAGGCGAATTGCGCGGTTGAACGAGGTCGCGGCCAGAGCCGTCAGCAACACCAGGGCCAGGAAACCGACCAGGATGAATGGTCGTTTCGCGATGTCTCGCACGATGTCGGCAACGACAAACTCCATGTCCAGCCAGCTATAGCACAGCATGTGCAGCACCGCATAGAAAAACACGAACAGACCCAGCATGCGGCGCAGGCGCGCCAGCGCCGGCGTACCGGTCATGACCCGCAGCGGTGTCACCGCCAGCACGATACACAGGAAACGCAAGGTCCAGTCCCCGGTGGACCGGATCAAGGCCTCAGCCGGGTTGGGGCCGAGGTTCTGCGTCAGAGCAGCCCACAACAACCAGGCAAACGGCAACAATGCAGCGACAAAAACCAACGGTTTGGTCGCGCAATGCAGTAACCATTTACGGTTCATGACGACTCATCCAACCCGGGTGCTGACATGCAAACGCAAGATCCGATGCCGGGTTGCGGGCACAGACGGTCAATAGAATTTGCGCAGGTCCATGCCTGCGTACAACTGACCTACCTGCGGTTCATATCCATTGAACATCAAGGTCTTGCGTTTCTTTGCGAACAGGCCATCTTCGCCGATGCGCCGCTCGGTAGCCTGGCTCCAGCGCGGATGGTCGACCTCGGGATTGACATTGGAGAAAAATCCATATTCACTGGCTGCCGCGCGATTCCAGGCCGTGGTCGGTTGCTTTTCGGTGAACCGGATCTTGACCAGGCTCTTGCCACTCTTGAAGCCATACTTCCACGGCACCACCAGTCGCACCGGCGCCCCGTTCTGGTTGGGCAACACTTCACCGTACATGCCGAATGTCAGCAAGGTCAAGGGATGCAGGGCTTCATCCATGCGCAGGCCCTCCACATAGGGCCAATCGAGCACCCGCGAGCCGATGCCGGGCATCATTTTCGGATCGGCCAGCGTGATGAACTCGACATATTTCGCGTTACCCAGTGGTTCGACCTTCTTGATGAGTTGCGACAAGGAATAACCGACCCATGGAATCACCATCGACCAGCCTTCGACACAACGCATGCGATAGACCCGCTCTTCCTGCGCTCCGAGTCTCTGCAGATCTTCCAGGGCAATCTTCTGCGGTTTCTTGACCAGACCCTCGATTTCGACCGCCCAGGGCGTGGTCTTCAAGGTGTGGGCGTTCTCGGACGGATCCGTTTTGTTGGTGCCGAATTCGTAAAAATTGTTGTAGGTGCTCGCATCCTTGTAGGCGGTGTGCTTCTCCATAGTGACCGCACCAGCCACCAGGGACCGCACCCCCGCCAGTGCGGCCAGCTTGCCCCCCGCGTCGGCCGCTTGCGCCATCGCAGCACGTGTTGCCCAGGACGTCAACGCTGCACCGGCCACGCCACCGGCCATGGCACGGATCAGCCTGCGCCGATCCTGATAAATCCCACGCGGGGTGATGTCGCTCCGGGAGTCGTGTAAAAAGCCGTCGTTGTGCGTGCGGATGATCATGGGCAGGTCCTATTCATTGCTGAGTTCGTCTGAACCCGAAGAAACTTACAAAGTTCCTGCAATGGTGCCCAACCACCCACCCAACGTACGAGACTGGATCTTTGCCGCTGGACGTTATCGCGCGGGCATGTCGCCCGCGGTCCAGACCGACGAGACAGGCGTTATCAGCGCAAACCGGCGATGTAATCGGCGACGGCGCGGATTTCGCGATCATTCAGTCGCGCAGCAACCCCGATCATCGGCTCATTGTTGAGACGCACACCATCACGGAACGCGGTGAGCTGACTCTGGCTGTAATCGGCATGTTGGCCACTCAGTCGCGGGTACTGCGACGGAATGCCTGCGCCATTGGGACTGTGGCACCCGGCACACGCGGGGATACGGCGTTCGGCGATACCGCCGCGGTAAATCTTCTCGCCCAGCGCAACCAGCGCCTTGTCCTTGGCAAACCCCGGCTTGGGTTCCTGGCTTGCCAACCAGTGCCCGATGTTGACCATGTCATCGTCCGACAAGGTGGAGGCAAAACCCGTCATGATCGCATTGTTGCGTTTGCCGGACTTGAACTCCTGCAACTGCTTGACGAGGTATTGTGGATGCTGCCCGGCCAGCTTGGGATTCTCGGGTATCCCCGAGTTGCCGTCGGCGCCATGGCAGGCAGCACAAACGGCAGAGAAACTCGCTTCACCCTTGGCTAAATCGGGTTTCTTTTCCTGCGCAACAACACTCAGCGAACTCAATGCCAGGGTGGCGGCAAGCATCAGGTGGGCAATAGGCATCATGGGATGGGCATCTGGAGGGGGCAAAACAGCGTGCATTCTACAATGCAGGCCGCGGCCACTCCCCCCATGGAACCCATGCCACCCAAAATCCGACCCGCCGCCGCAAAAATTGCTCGCCCCGCCACGATGGCGCAGCAACCGGCCCAGGTTGCTGCAAGCTGGTTGCACACCGCGCGCTTTCTGACCACCGCGCCCGAATTGCATTTCCTGCCGGCGCTGGACGTTCCGGAGATCGCCTTTGTCGGCCGATCCAATGCCGGCAAGTCGACCTGCATCAACACGTTGACTCAGCAAAAGCAGCTCGCATTTGCATCGCGCAAACCGGGCCGTACCCAGCACATCAATCTGTTCTCGCTGGGCAAGCATGGAGTCACCGACGCGGTACTGACCGACCTTCCGGGTTACGGATATGCGGCGGTGCCGCGGCAGGACAAGATCCGCTGGCAGCAGGTCATGGCCAATTACCTGGTGACACGCGAGAACCTGCACGGGATCGTGCTCCTGTGTGATCCGCGCCTCGGATTGACCGAACTCGACGAGATCCTGCTGGAGATGGTTCGACCGCGGGTCGAACAGGGCCTGGAGTTTCTGTTGCTGCTGACCAAGGCCGACAAACTCACACGCGTCGAGGCCAACAAGGCCTTGTCGATCGCCAGGCTGCAGGCGGGCGGCGGCCATGCCATGCTCTTTTCAGCGACAAAGCGCCAGGGCATCGACGATGTGTCGCAGTTGTTGTGGCAATGGGCCCATCCGGCAGGTGGTCCTGCCGGCGCCACGTCGACACCGGAGACCGAGGATGACGCACTGGCAATTCCTGTTGCCCGGACGGAACAAGCCGATGCGGACGACGGAGAGCCTGCGTAGACGTGGATCGTGCCCGCGTGCCCTCCGCATCAGCATGCGCCAATACGGGTAGGGTCGGGGTCAGTAGACCGAGGCCTCTCCCGCCGGTCGCATCTTGAAGCGTTTGTGCACCCAGTAATATTGCCCGGGAATACGATCGATGAAGGCCTGCAGCCTGCGATTCATGGTCGCGGCATCTGCCTTCAGATCGAAGGTAGGAAAGTCGTCCCAGGCCGGATACACATGCACGTCGTAGCCGGTGGCTGTCAACTCGGTGATCACCGGCACCACCTTGGCCCGACCCAGACGCGCAAAACGCGACAGCGACGTCAGCGTCGCAGTTGGCACGTCATAAAACGGCACGAACACCGATTCCTGGCGTGTGATGTTCATGTCAGGAAGCAGGTATAGCGGCCGGCCGGCGCGTAATGCCTGCACGACCGGCTTGAGGCCGTCGTCGCGGCCGAAAAGACGGGGATCGCCAAACCGTCTGCGTCCATCGAGGATCCATCGGTCCAGCCGCGGATCGACCTGGTTGGAATAAATCGTCGTGAACACGCGCGGCAGATTGAGCGTCAATGCGGTCCAGCCCGCGTCAAGGCCGACGAAATGCGGCGCGAAGATGACGGTCGGTGTATCCCCCTGCAACTCATGCACCGCGCCGCGCAGGCGCAGGCGCTGCTGCAGAACGCGCGTAGTGCCGTGCCACAACCAGCCCCGGTCGAGCCAGGCCTGGGCAAACGATACGAACGTCTGGTGGGCCAGCGCACGCAGCACCGGTTGCGGCAATTGTGGGAAACACAGGCGCAGATTCACCCACACCACCCGCCGGCGCGCGCCAGCAAAAACATACAAAAACCAGCCAAGCACCCAGCCAAACGCACGCACCCACGCAAGCGGCAGATAGGCCAACATGCGCATGAAGCCGATTCCGAAGCGACTCAGCATGCGACCGTGCCCATCGTCGTCATCGCGCACCCTTGGGATGTTTGTACCGCGCATACCCCCACAAATACTGCGACGGACATTCGCGGATCAGGCGCTCCATTTCCCGGTTGATCTGCGCGACCGCCGTGTCCAGATCGGACGACAACGGCTCCAACAGTTCGCGAAAATGCAGCCGAAACCCGCGCCCCCAGGTCAGGCGTTCGCCCCATGCCAACACCACGGTGGCACCGGTCTGCTGCGCCAGTCGCGCCGACAGGGTCATGGTGTAGGCAGGGCGGTTGAAAAACGGCGACCACAGACCCATGCCGTCCGGGGGCACCTGATCCGGCAACAGCCCCACCGCATGGCCGCTGCGCAAGGACCGGATCATCTGGCGCACGCCGGCCAGCGAGGTCGGTGCGGTGGCCAGGCCCGGACGATTACGCGCGGCCCGCATGAGTTGCGCCAACCAGGCCTGACGGGCTGGCCGATAAAGCACCGTCAGCGGCCCGTAACGCGCGAAATAACGCGCCGCCACGGCCTGTGCAGAAATCTCGAAACAACCGAGATGGGGCGTGAGGAAGAGCACGCCACGACCCGAACCATAGGCCCGGTCGACGCAGGCATCGTTGTCCCATTCGCAGTGGATCGGCGCGCCCAGCCACAACCGTGGCAACTCGCCGACCAGGCGACCGGCCGCCCCGATTGCACCCGACACCGCCGGCCAGCGGTAACCTGCCTGGGCCGTGTTTTCCAAAAACTTGCGTCGGTACGTCGGAGAAAGCAGGAACGACAACCAGCCGAGCCACCATCCCAGACCTTGCAGCAACCACAAGGGCAGACGGGCCAACCAGCGAAAAACGTAAATCATCAAAAGGTAGAATCGGCCGGTCGCCGAGTTATCGAACTACTTGCAGGGCGACACTCACAATGGGTTCGCCGTCACAGGCGGCCATTGTGCCTTGTGAATCTGCTAAAGCGTTCGCCAGAGCACCGCAAGCCCAGGCAACGCAGATGTCCATGTGTTGGTTGAGCATTAAAGGAACTTTTATGGCGAACGATTTTCTCTTCACATCCGAATCTGTCTCCGAGGGCCATCCGGACAAGATGTCCGATCAGGTCTCGGACGCTATCCTGGATGCCATCTTCAAGCAGGACCCGCTCAGCCGGGTTGCCGCGGAAACCCTGTGCAACACCGGCCTGGTCGTGCTGGCCGGCGAGATCACAACCAACGCCCACGTCGATTACATCCAGGTTGCGCGCGATACGATCAAGCGTATCGGTTACGACAACACCGAATATGGCATCGACTACAAAGGGTGCGCGGTGCTGGTGGCTTACGACAAGCAAAGCAATGACATCGCGCAAGGTGTCGATAACGCGTCAGACGACCATCTGAACACCGGTGCCGGCGATCAGGGCCTGATGTTCGGATATGCCTGTGACGAGACGCCGGTGTTGATGCCCGCGCCGATTCATTATGCGCACCGTCTTGTCGAGCGCCAGGCCGAATTGCGCAAGGACGGCCGCCTGCCGTTCCTGCGCCCCGACGCCAAGAGCCAGGTCACGATGCGGTATATAGACGGCAAGCCCGACAGCATTGCGACCGTGGTGCTGTCGACCCAGCACCATCCGGACCAGAGCGAGTCAGCAACCAAGATGAAGGCGTCGTTCAATGAAGCCATCATCGAGATGATCATCAAACCGGTGTTGCCCAAGGAATGGCTGAAGGACACCGAGTTTCTGATCAATCCGACCGGTCGTTTTGTCGTCGGTGGCCCACAAGGCGACTGCGGACTGACAGGGCGCAAGATCATCGTCGACACCTACGGCGGCGCCTGCCCGCACGGTGGTGGCGCGTTCAGCGGCAAGGACCCGAGCAAGGTCGACCGCTCGGCAGCCTACGCCTGCCGCTACGTGGCCAAGAACATCGTCGCCGCCGGGCTGGCACGCCAATGCCAGATCCAGGTGGCGTATGCGATCGGCGTCGCGCGGCCGATGAATATCACGGTCTACACCGAAGGCACCGGCGTGATCTCCGACGAGCAGATCGCCAAGCTGATACACGAACATTTCGACCTGCGCCCCAAGGGCATCATCCAGATGCTCGACCTGCTGCGCCCGATCTACGAAAAAACCGCTGCCTACGGCCACTTCGGCCGCGAAGAACCCGAATTCACCTGGGAACGGACTGACAAGGCCGCCGCGCTGCGTGCAGCGGTTGGCCTGTAGGGCCAACAAACGCGAAGCGTTTCGGCGGCCTTGCGGCGAAGGCTCATATCGGCGCAGCCGATGTGAAGGCCCAAAGGGCCGTGCCGTAGCCACAAGGTGCCTCCCGCGCTGCGTGCAGCGGTTGGCCTGTAGGGGCCAAAAAACGCAAAGCCTTGCTCCGCCGTCCTTGGCCTCTACCGATCCACCCTGCGCAGCCACCGCTGCAGTCCCCACGCGCCAGCGGCAATCAGCAATACCGTCACACCAAGCAGCACAAACGTCCACACCGTCGGCGCGCGCAACGCTGCGGTGATCTGGTCGACGAACAGCATCATGGCCAGCGTGCCAGGCGTGATGCCGATCGCAGTTCCCAGCACCAGGTCACGCAGCCGGATGTGGCTGGCACCGGCCACCATATTGACAACTGCAAATGGCGCCACAGGCACCAGGCGCACCAGGATCACGGCAATCAGGCCGCGACGTGCCAGGCGTTGGCTCAGCAAGTTGATGCGCGGCCCGGCCAGCCGCACCAGCACCGCATGACCGAGGTAAGCGCCGACGCCATAACTGGCTACTGATCCGAGCAGCGCACCACCCACCGCACACGCGAAACCGGCCCAGGGCCCAAACGCAACCAGCGCCACCAGGGTCAGGAACGTCAATGGCACAGCCACCGTCATCGCCAACGCAAAAGCCAGCGTTGCCGCGACCGGCCCGAATGCCTGTCCGAAACGCCGCAGATCCGACACCATCCGGTCGACGTCCAGCCATTCGTGCATCGGTGTCCAGGTCCACGCGATGGCCAGGCCCAGCACCAACACCAGCACCACGCCCAGCAGCACCAGTCGACGGCGTAACGACGACGAAGGCAGGTCGTGTTGGTCCATGGTCAACCGGCGGACAACTTCAGGGCACGCGGCGTGTGATGTCGAGCAACACCAGCGCCAGGTCGTTGACCCGCCCGGCGCCAAAAATCGACCCATGCAGGCCGGCGACGTGGCGCTCCTGCAAGCGCTCGCCCATCAGCTTGCGCCAGGAACCGAACAAGGGCCGTTCCCAGCGCAACAGGCCGGAGGTCTTGATCAGCGTCGTCGTCCCCTGGAAGGTACCGGCCCGGTAGCCCCCCATGGAACGCACTTGCGCCACCAATCCGGCGTCGTTGATCATGGCCCCCAGGCGCCGACCATTGATGCTCAGTTCCTGCAGACGGAGCAGACGTACCAGACCGGTGAACAGGCGCCAATACAAGGTGCCACCCCAGACCACCTTCGGGTACACCGTGTCGATCAGGATCAGGCCGCGTGGCGGCACGCCGCGTTGCTCCAGTAGCCGTGCAGTCTCCAGCGCCGCGATGCCGCCAATCGAAAACCCGGCGATGAACCCTGGGGCGTCGCCTTGCGCCTGGATGCTGTCGGCATACATCGTGGCGAGTTCCTTGATGCGTTTGAAGCCTGTCTCCGACGGTGGTTGCAACATGCGCAGGTCGCAGCGGCTACCCAGCGCATCGGCCAGCGTCTGGAAACGCAGCAGATCACCATGGCCTGATGCTGCCAGATAGATGGTATCGGTGGCGATACCCGGGCCGAGCTGCAGCAGCAGTCCGCGCGGCACGGCCTGCTTGTCCAGCGCCAGCGCGAGCCGCTCCACAGTCGGGTTCTCGCTCAGCAGATACAGCGGAATCCGCCGGCCCAGCAATCGTTCCGCGCCCGCAAGAATCGATATCGCATGGAGCGAATCACCGCCGACGTCGAAAAAGTTGTCCTGCACCGACAACGACCGGCATCCGAGTTCGGTTTCCCACAAAGCCAGCAACTCAGCCTCCCGTGCATTGGCGGGCCCGCGGCCCACGCTGCGCGCCTGTACTGCGGGCAATACTTCGGGCAAGGCGGCATAGTCGATCTTGCCGGTAACCGTGGTGGGCAACACCTGCAATGAAACAATGGCTGAGGGCACCATGTAATCGGGCAGCCGCACCCGCAAGGCCGCTTGCAGGCGTTCATGGTCATTGGGGCGTTGTGGTGCAACCCAGGCGTGGATGACCGCATGCCCGTCGCGCTCGACCTTGCGTGCCGCTGCCTGCGCAACACCTTCGACCGCCAGCAACGCCGCCTCGATTTCGCCAAGCTCGATCCGGTAACCACGCAGTTTGACCTGCCGGTCCAGGCGGCCCTGAAAAAATAACCGGCCCTGCTCGTCCAGCGTGCCTTTGTCGCCGGTGCGATACAAACGCGCGCCCGGCCTGAACGGATCGGCGATGAAGCTGGCGGCGGTCAGTTCCGGCTGGTTCAGATACCCACGCGCCAGCCCTCGCCCGCCGATGAACACCTCACCGGCAATACCATCGGGCACCGGCCGCAGATGGCGATCGAGCACGTGAATGTGGGTGTCGTCGACCGGAAATCCCACCGGCAGCACCGCGCCAACATCACCCTGGGTACATTCCCACGCAGTGGCAAAAATACAGGTTTCAGTCGGGCCGTAGACATTGAACAGCCGCGCGCCGGTCAGCGCGAGGTAACGCCGGGCCAATTCAGGCGCCAGCACCTCCCCACCACAACACGCCACCCGCAGTGCCAGCGCCTGCCTGCCTTGCACACCATCGAGAAAACCGCTCAAGGTCGACGGCACGAACGCCATGATGGTGACCTGATGGCGCAATGCAAAATCCGCCAGCGACAGCGGCAGCAGCCGCCCGGGTGGCGCGAGCGCGATGCTGGCGCCATGCACCAGCGGCAGGCACAACTCGATCAGCGACGGGTCAAAGGTCGCCTGTGTCGCTTGTCCACTGCGATCTTCGTGCGTCACGCCATACGCCCGCGACAACCAGGCCAGGCGCCGCGACAGCACCGCATGATCGATCATCACGCCCTTGGGCCTGCCGGTGGAACCCGAGGTGAACAGCACATAGGCCAGGTCATCGGGCGCCGGCGTGGGCAGTGGATCGTCGAACGCCATGTCGGCCGAGGCACGTTGACAGTCACTGACCACCGTATCCACATGCAGTGGCGCGAGCCGCTCCCAATCCGCCTGCTGCACCAGCAAGGCCACCGCAGCACTTTCCTGAAGCACCATGGCCAGACGGGCCAGTGGCGCATCCGGATCGAGCGGCAGGTAGGCGCCACCGGCCTTGGCGATGGCCAGCATCGCCACCACCAGATCGGGCCCGCGCGGCATCGCGACGGCCACAATACGGTCGCGACAGGTGCCCAGGCCGACGAGCCGGTGCGCCAGCTGATTGGCGTGCCGGTTCAGCGTGCGGTAGTCCATCTGCCCACCGTCCCAGACCAGGCATACCGCATCCGGCTGATCGGCAGCATGGTGTTCGAACGCCCCCACGTAGGTCCCGGGCTGCAGATGCCGTACAACCGGCGCATGGCGTTCATGCACGATGCGGTTGAGCTCACCCGCCGGCAATATCGACAGCTCGGCGACACGCCGTTCGGGATGGGATTGCAGCGCCTGCACCACATGCCACAAGCGGCCCGCCAGGGCCTGCACCTCGTGCGGCGCGAAATACGCCGCGCTGCCTTCAAGCACCAGTTCAAGGTCCTGCCGCGCATCGAACTCGCACACGGTGATGCCCAGCGGATAGCGTGCGCTGCCCGAGAACAGCTGGCGCGAGTCGACCAGGTCGGCGTCACCGAACGCAACCTGGTAATCCTGGCGCTCGAACGACAACAACACGTCAAACAGGCCGTCCCGGCCGCTACGCACCACCTCCAGTTCACGCGCCAACTCGCTGAGCGGATAACGTGGATGGCGCAAGGCCGCCCGCATGATGACGCCTACCGATGCCACCAGTTCGGCCACCGTCATCTCGGGAGACACAGTGACATGGATACCCAGGACACCCACGAACATGCCCATGGTGTCGCGGTAGCGGCGCCCGCTGCGGTTGAGCGTGGGCACGCCGACCAGCACCTGTTCGCGTTCGCCGACACGCGAAAAATACAGCGCCACCGCGGCCAGGAAGAAGTTGAACGGCGTGGTGCCCAGGCTGGCGGCATGCCGGCCCAACGCGTCGTATTCGCCGCGCGGCAGCGTGGCAGCGGCCAGGTGGGCCGCCGGCAACCCGCCCGAAAGCGCCAGCGACTGCCTGCGTTGCAGCAGCGGGTCGGGCAACACAGGAAGTTGCGCACGCCAGAACGCGGCGTCGCGCGTGAACGCGTCGGACTGCCGGTAGGCATGGGATTCTTCGACAAATTGCAGATAGGAATCATCGCTGGGTACCACCGACCCGTCACCGCCGGCGATCCGGTTGTAGATCGCACTCCAGCGTTTCATGACCTGTGCCGTGCCCCATCCGTCCATGATCAGGTGGTGGAACTGGATCGTGCCGCCGTGCAGCAGATCGTGGGCACGCAACAGCGCAAATCGCCCATCTTCGAGCACGAACGGCTCGCGCATCCATTGTTGCCACCAGTGCCGCATCGCCTGGCGCGGATCGGCCTGCTGGCCCATGTCGATGAGTTCCAGACTGGGCTCGAACGCGGGCAACAGGCGCTGTGTCCCATCGGTTTGAATCACCAGCCGCAAGGCTGCGTTTTCTGCCACCAGATGTGACAGCGCCAGGCGCATGCGGGTCAGGTCGAGCGGCCCTTCGAAAAACGCGATACCGCCCAGGTTCAGATGCGCACTCCCCGGCCAGGCGCACTGGTCGCGCCAGACTTCCAGCTGGCTGAGCGACAACGGCAGGCTGCCAGAGGTCACGGCCGGGTCCCGATAGGGTCCCACCGCGCGATTTCCTGCACCGCGTAGCGGTACCCGACTTCGACGATCTTTTCCGCGCGCGCATAACCCATCAATGGAAACGATGCGACCGGTGGCTCGAGATAGTGATCAGCCTGCGCGATGGTGCGTGCCCGCTGGTTCAGGCCACCGATATGACTGGCCCGATACAGGATGTCACCGATACCCGGCGACGACGGCATGCCACGGCGAAAATAGCTCCGGATGGTACGCAGCACCGACAGGCGGGACAAGGTCGGGTCGACACCCATGTAGTCGCGCACGTCGACATCGATCGCGATGATCGTCCCGTTGCCACGGCGTCTTTCCAGCGGTGTGCCCAGACGCGCGCGCATCGCTTGCACCGGCACGTTTTCGAGAATCGCTCCGTCGACCAGCAGGTCGCCCTGGTGCAGTACCGGCGGGAACAATCCAACCGGCGAATTGCTGGCCAATACCGCACGCCACAAGGGCCCGCTGTCCTGCACTGTGGTGCAAGCCCGGCTGAGGTTGCAGGCCGCCGCAAAAAAGGGCCGCCATAACTGGTCTACCGTGCGCTCGCCGAACATGCGCTGCAGGTCACGTTCGACGCGGCGGCCGGACACGATCGAGATCACCGGGATCGTCAGGCGTTCCCCGCCGCGCGCAAACCGCACCGTGCGTTCGCGAATTTCGTCCAGCCCCAGGCCACACGCATATTGCGCACCGATCAGGGCCCCCATGCTGTTGCCACCGATCAGGTCAATCACGATGCCGGCCTGCTCCAGCGCGCGCAAGACACCCAGGTGGGCGAAACCACGCGCACCGCCACCACCGAGCACGACACCCACCGCAGTGCCGTTGAGAAACCGGGCCAGTCGCGCAAAATCACCCGCATGGCCCGAGCGCACCGGATACACCCGCTCGCAGTCGCGCCCGGGCTGCCAACGGGCGAGACCGGCCGGCTCGGTGACCTCGGGCGCATGCAGCACCACCAGATGCTTGCGTTTCATGTCGAAACCCGGCTCACGGGCCAGCCGTTGTTCGAGTTCACCCACCTGCGCCGGTGCGTCCGGCGTCGACACAAAGATGACCTGGTCGGCCTGGCGGAAGGCCCGCCTGGTCCAGGAAAAGGAATGCAGGTCGGCTTCGTAGATCAGGAAGTCGTATTGCTCTTCCAGATCGTCGTACCGGTCCTTGAACAACCAGGCGCCGGATGCATTCGCATCGGCGGTTCGGTCCGCATCCGGCGGCACATGCCATGCGCGCCCGACCTGCGCAAATGCGCGTGTCAGACCCAGCGCCACGTCATGGGCCAGCGGGCCGGGCTCCAGCGGCACCACGACGAAAATCTGTGCGTGGCGGCGTTCAACCTGTTGCGAGGCATGCCGAAAGTGGTTGTAGATCGCACGGGCAAATACCCGGTTCAGCGGCAGTGGATGCAGTACCAGCAGGCGTTCGAAATCGGCGCGGCTGAGCATGGCCACGGTGGAGTCGCGCAAGGCGGTGATGTCGGCCGCGCGCGGTTGCTGCAGGATCAGCCCCGCTTCGCCGACACTCTCGCCAGGACGGATCTCGTTGTACAGCTGCAGACTGCCGTTGCGGTCGCGGCGCGACACCCGCAAGCGGCCACTGATCAGGAAAAACATGGTGTTGGCCTGGTCGCCTTCACGGTAGACAATGTTGCCACCCGGAATCGTCTGCAGATGCAGCAAACGCGCCAGATCCTGCAACACCCCGTCGTCCAGGCTGCCGAATACCCCGCTGGCGCGCAACACCTCGAGCACGCGTTGGTCGGGGGTGGTCGACTGAGGCATGCCCGGAGTCTAACGTCGGGCACGCCAACGGATCGAGACCCAGCGGGTTTACCGCATGCAGGTTTGTGCCGTTGATCGGAGCTCGCCGTCTATCCTCCATGTATCGCCATGTATCGCATGTGTCCCCATGTATCCCATAAGCCAGGAGCCCTGTGACCAACCCTGCCCCCCGCCCCAACATCCTGTTCATCATGGCCGACCAGATGGCCGCACCGCTGCTGCCGCTGCACGATCGACATTCACCGATCCGGATGCCCCACCTCGACGCGTTGGCCAGCAACGGTGTGGTCTTTGATTCAGCCTACTGCAACAGCCCGTTGTGTGCACCGTCGCGCTTTTCGCTGGTCAGTGGACAACTGCCGTCGCGTATCGGCGGTTTCGACAATGCGGCCAACTTTGCCGCCGACGTGCCCACCTATGCCCACTATCTGCGCGCGCTGGGTTACCGGACTGCCTTGTCCGGCAAGATGCATTTCTGCGGCCCAGACCAGTTGCATGGTTACGAGGAACGCCTGACCAGCGACATCTACCCGGCCGACTACGGCTGGGCGGTCAACTGGGACCAGCCGGACGTGCGCGCCAGCTGGTACCACAACATGTCATCAGTACTGCAGGCCGGGCCCTGCGTACGCTCGAACCAGCTCGATTTTGACGAGGAGGTGGTGTTCAAGGCGAACCAGTACTTGTTCGACCATGTACGCAACACACCCGAGCAACCGTTTTGCCTCACGGTGTCGATGACACATCCGCATGACCCGTACACCATCCCGGCCGCGTTCTGGGACCTCTACGAAGGTGTCGAGATACCAATGCCAAAGGTGGACATCGCACAGGACAGGCAGGACCCGCACTCTGAACGCATCCTCAAGGTGATCGACCTGTGGGGCAAGACCATGCCGCTTGAAGCCATCCGGCGCGCCCGCCGGGCCTATTTCGGCGCCTGCAGCTATATCGATGCCCAGATCGGCAAACTGATGACGACGTTGACAGACTGCGGACTGCGCGAGAACACCATCGTCGTGTTCTCCGGCGACCACGGCGACATGCTGGGTGAACGCGGGCTCTGGTACAAGATGCACTGGTTCGAAGCATCGGCGCGGGTGCCGATGGTGGTGCATGCGCCCGGGCGGTTCCGGCCGGGCCGCGTCAGCCAGTCGGTATCGACGATCGACCTGCTGCCCACCTTCGTTGCGATGGCCGGCGGCCAGCTCGATCCAGGATTGCACATCGACGGCCGTTCGCTGATGCCGCATCTCACCGATGGCCAGGGGCATGACGAGGTGTTCGGCGAATACATGGCCGAAGGTTCGCGCGAGACGGTGGTGATGATCCGGCGCGGTCGCTACAAATTCATCCATGCGCCGCAGGACCCGGACCTGCTGTTCGACCTGCAGTCCGATTCGCATGAATTGAGCAACCTGGCGCAGTTGCCAGCACACACCGAGCGTGTCGCCGCGTTCCGGGACGAGGTCGCCCGACGCTGGGACCTGCCATCCCTGAACGCCCAAGTGCTGGACAGCCAGCGCCGGCGCAGGCTGGTCTATGCGTCGCTGCAACACGGACAGCGCACGGGCTGGGATCACCAGCCACTGGTCGACGCGGGCCAGCAATACATGCGCAACCATATCGATCTGGATGACCTGGAACGACGGGCGCGGTTTCCGGTGCCGTGAGCCGGTTGCGAATAAGCAACCTGTGCTGCAACGGACACTGGCTTCGGAGCGGCGCACGCGCATCTCCGACGCAGCGCAACCGCGACGTCACTCCTTCTATGGATGAACCGGCTTGCACGGCGTTCGACATGGAAAACATCCACCATTGACTGGACGCCCTGCCGGTCGATGCTCCCTACGATGGACGCACCTGAGCGACACAACCGGACACGCGGCGCCATCCCGGTGGCACTGCCTGCGGCAAGTTGCTTCGGTGTGGCGGTTCCATTCCGGGCCGCTGTCATCACGTCCATTTCTTTTCAGGGAGTCACCATGACGAAGTTACTGTCCATCATGACGATTGGCACCGCGCTGGTTTTCGGGATCGCCGCCCACGCGCAGGAAAAGGCCAGAACGCCGCAACAAAACAAGATGGCCATGTGCAACAAGGATGCCGTCGGCAAAAAGGGCGACGAGCGCAAGACTTTCATGAAGACATGTCTGAGCGCGAAAAAGGGCGCGCAGCAAAGCAAGCCTTAACGCGCACGACGGGCCAGGCTGTACCGGGAATAGCCCGGGCGCCTGGCCCTTGCTCAATGAAACTCCCGGCTGCGCGTGGAAAGCCCACCCAGAAGCGGCGTCAGGTCTTTCAGTTGCCGGGCGATCAGGTGGCGCACCTCACCACCGGTTTCGGCGTCGCGCTGCCAGACGCCGTAGACCGCCATCAGGCGGGAATACAGCAACTCGCTGCGTTGCTGTTCGCGCAGGCTTTTCCAGACAATCACGTTGACGCTGCCGGTCTCGTCTTCCAGCGTGACGAACACCACACCCTTGGCGGTCTGCGGCTGCTGACGCATCACGACCAGGCCACAGGCGCGCACCAGGCGGCCGTCGGGCAGGTCGTGCAGTTGTGCGGCGGAAAGCAGACGCATCGTTGCCAGTTGCGCGCGCAGCAGCGCCATCGGATGGCGGCGCAACGACAAACCGGTGGACGCATAGTCGAACACCACCTCCTCGCCTTCGGCCGCTGGCGGCAACTCAAGCCAGTCCTCCTCGATCGGCACTGCCCGCAGCAAGGCCGGCGCCGGCTTGAGCGCCGACGCCTCCCAGACCTGCTGGCGCCGATGGCCCGACAAGGAGCGCAAGGCATCGGCACTGGCCAGCGCCTTGAGATCGCCCTGGTC
>CAJDWR010000031.1_pt1 | contig 16196 bp, 14 predicted proteins | sample 7391651 | NCBI WGS metagenome assembly CAJDWR01 (sample SAMEA7055720, study PRJEB34461) | soil metagenome | biome: terrestrial ecosystem; feature: Peninsula; material: soil | place: Antarctica | collected 2016
TTCACCTCACACGTCAATATTCCCCGCCCTTAGCGCATTCGCCTCGATGAATTCGCGCCGTGGCTCGACTTCGTCGCCCATCAGCATCGTGAACACCCGATCGGCCTCGATCGCATCGTCGATCTGCACCCGCAGCAACCGGCGCACTGCCGGGTCCATCGTGGTTTCCCACAGCTGCATCGGGTTCATCTCTCCCAGGCCCTTGTAGCGCTGACGGGAGGTGGAACTTTCGGCTTGCGCGATCAGCCATGCCACGGCTTCGCGGAAATCGTTGACCGGAGTTTCCTTTTTGCGTTCGCCTTCGCCGCGGGTGACCTTGGCGCCGTCGCTCAGCAAGCCACGGAAGGTGTTGGCGGCTTCGGCCAGCGCGGCGTAGTCGGCACCGTGCACAAAATCCTGTGTGAGCACGCTGCTCTTGACGTTGCCGTGGTGACGTCGGCTGATGCGCAGGATCGGCTTGTCGGTACGCGTATCGAACTCCCCGGCTACCTCGGCGTCAGGCAACTGGTCTTGCAGCACCGTGGCGGACAACTCGGCGTCGGCCACCGTATCGAGGTTGAGCACCACCCCATCGGCGATCGCCCGCAGCGCTTCGGCGTCCATGAAGTTCTGCAGCCGGGCGATTACGGCCTGTGCCACCTGGTGCTTGCGCGCCAGTGTGGCCAAGGTGTCGCCCGTCAGCTCGGTGCCATTGTCACCACCGGTGAAAACCGATGCGTTGATCAAAGCGATACGCATCAGGTAACTGTCGAGCGCAGCAGCATCCTTGAGGTACAGCTCCTCCTTGCCGGACTTGACCTTGTACAGTGGCGGCTGTGCGATGTAGATGTGTCCGCGCTCGACCAGTTCAGGCATCTGGCGGTAGAAAAATGTCAGTAGCAAGGTGCGGATATGTGCGCCGTCCACGTCGGCGTCGGTCATGATGATGATGCGGTGGTAACGCAGCTTGGCTACGTCGAAATCGTCGCTACCAGTGCTGCCACCGGCCTTGCCGATGCCGGTGCCCAACGCGGTGATCAGCGTCAGGATCTCGTTGCTGGTGAGCAGCTTTTCGTAGCGGGCTTTCTCGACGTTCAGGATCTTGCCGCGCAGCGGCAAAATGGCCTGGAACTTGCGATCGCGTCCCTGCTTGGCAGACCCTCCGGCAGAGTCGCCCTCGACGATGTAGATCTCGCACAACGCCGGGTCCTTTTCCTGGCAATCGGCCAGCTTGCCGGGCAGGCCCATGCCATCGAGCACACCCTTGCGCCGCGTCATGTCGCGCGCCTTGCGTGCGGCCTCACGCGCCCGCGCTGCCTCGATGATCTTGCCCACGATCAGCTTGGCGTCGGTGGGGCGCTCCTGCAGATAGTCGTGAAGCAGTTTGCCGACGATGTCTTCAACCGGGCCACGCACTTCGCTGCTGACCAGTTTGTCTTTCGTCTGGCTGCTGAACTTGGGTTCGGGCACCTTGACGCTGAGCACGCAACACAGGCCCTCGCGCATGTCGTCACCGGTGACCTCGACCTTGGCTTTCTTGGCGATCTCGCTGTCGTCGATGTATTTGTTGATGACCCGGGTCATCCCGGCACGCAGACCGGTCAGGTGGGTACCGCCGTCGCGCTGCGGGATGTTGTTGGTGAAACACAGCACCTGCTCGTTGTAGCCGCTGTTCCATTGCATCGCCACTTCGACACCGATGTTGGTGTTCTGGTCACTTTGCCGGTCACCGGTGGCGTGAAACACGTTCGGGTTGAGGATGGTCTTGCCCTTGTTGATGAAATCGACGAAACCGCGCACACCACCGGCGCCAGAAAAATCGTCTTCCTTGCCCGTGCGGTCATCCTTGAGTCGGATCCTGACACCGTTGTTGAGGAAACTCAGTTCACGCAGACGCTTGCTCAGGATTTCGTAATGGAAGTCGGCGTTGGCCTGGAATATCGTGTCATCAGGCAAGAAATGCACCTCGGTGCCGCGTTTCTCGGTTTCGCCGATCACCTTCATCGGCGAGACTTCGACGCCATCGACTGTCTCGATGATGCGGTTCTGCACAAAGCCCCTGGAAAACTCCAACACATGGACCTTGCCGTTGCGGCGCACCGTCAGACGCAGCATCTTGCTCAACGCATTGACACAACTCACGCCCACGCCATGCAGGCCACCCGAGACCTTGTAGCTGTTCTGGTTGAACTTGCCACCAGCATGCAATTCGGTCAGTGCAATCTCGGCGGCCGAACGTTTAGGTTCATGTTTGTCGTCCATCTTGACACCGGTCGGAATGCCGCGACCGTTGTCCACCACGCTGATGGAATTGTCCGAATGGATGGTGACCAGGATGTCATCGCAATGGCCAGCCAGGGATTCGTCGATCGAGTTGTCGACCACTTCGAACACCAGGTGGTGCAGGCCAGTGCCGTCGGACGTGTCGCCGATATACATGCCCGGGCGTTTGCGCACCGCTTCCAGGCCTTCGAGGATCTGGATCGCGCCTTCGCCGTAGGCTGCCGATGCACCCATCTGATGGCTGTCGATCGTGGGTTGGTAGTTGGAGCTTTCGATCGACTGGTTGTTTCCGTTGCCTGCCGTCGGATGATCACCTGGTGCTTGGGGATCGGGCTTGTTGTCTTCAGTCATGTCTGGCTATCTCTGAACATTGCATGTCACTCTTGAAACACCAAACCCGCGTCGATGGCGGGCTTGTGCAAATGGGGCCGTGTGCGGGAACAGTGGGGTCAAATGCGCATTGGCATAACGACGTATTTGAACGTGGCGTTATCGGGAATGGTGAACAGCGCCGAACTGTTGCTGTCCGACAATTCGAGCTTGACCATTTCCTGATTCATGTTGCTCAGCGCGTCGATCAGGTAGGTCACATTGAAGCCGATCTCGATGCTGTCACCGTCATAGTCGATGTCGAGTTCGTCAACCGCCTCTTCCTGCTCGGCGTTGTTCGAGGCCACACGCAAAGTGCCAGGATCGATGTTCAGTCGCACACCCTTGAACTTGTCGCTGGTCAGAATGGCCGTGCGTTGCAAGGTGGCGAGCAAAGCTTGCCGACCCATCGTGATGCTGTTCTTGTGGTTCTTCGGTATGACACGGTTGTAGTCAGGGAACTTGCCCTCGACCAGTTTCGTGACGAATTCCATGCCGCCGAATTCGAACTTGGCCTGATTCGACGCAAATTGCATCTGGATCGCGCCCTCGGCATCGCTGAGCAAACGCTGCAATTCGATCACCGTCTTGCGCGGCAGGATGACCTCTTGCCGCGGTACCTCGTTCTCCAGCGTGACCGATGCAAACGCCAACCGATGCCCATCGGTGGCCACCAGGCTGAGTTGTTTGCCTTCTGCCACGAACAGGATGCCGTTGAGGTAGTAACGGATGTCATGCACCGCCATTGCAAAAGCCACCTGGGCCAGCAGATCCTTGAGCGTCTTTTGCGGCACGCTGAAAGTCGGCCCGAACCCGGGGGCCTCCTGCACCAGTGGGAAGTCCTCGGCTGGCATGGTCTGCAACGTGAATTTGCTCTTGCCACCCTTGAGGATCACCTTGTTCTGGCTCGACTCCAACGCCACCGTCTGGTCGCTGGGCATGGTGCGCAGGATGTCGATCAGTTTGCGGGCCCCGATGGTGGTCGTGAAATTGCCACTGTCGCCACCGAGCTCGGCTGATGTGCGAATCTGGATTTCCAGGTCACTGGTGGTGAACTGCAACACAGCGTCGGTCTTGCGGATCAGCACATTGGCCAGGATTGGCAGTGTATGACGACGCTCCACGATGCCGGACACGGATTGCAGAACCGACAGAATCTTCTCCTGCGTTGTCTTCATTACGATCATGTCAACCTCTTCTTTAATTTATAGATAGATTCAAGTAGTAGTAGTAGCTAAGGGAGCCATCCATCTGGGGACATGTGCATTTTCCCCTTTTTTATCAAGCACTTGGACTATGTTGATGGGTGTGGATACGTCTGCTTCGCCGTTGTACCCGTTTTGGGTACAACTTATGGTGACGGCCCGGGTCTGTGGATAAGTGGCGACTTGTGCGCGAACTATCCCCAGCTTTCCCAAAAAGCCGCCAACCGGCAAAAAGTGCATGATCGGATCAGCCCTTGAGTGTCTGCTCGAGCACATGCAATTGCTGATTGAGCTCGGTGAGTTGTTGTCGCTCCGCGCTGATCTTGCGTACCGCATGCAAGACCGTGGTGTGGTCGCGCCCACCAAACAGCTCGCCGATTTCCGGCAGGCTTTTCTGCGTCAATTCCTTGGCCAGGTACATCGCTATCTGGCGTGGTTTGGCGATGCTGGCGGGGCGCTTCTTGGAGTACATGTCCGCCACCTTGATCTTGTAATAGTCGGCCACGGTTTTCTGAATGTTCTCGACCGAAATCTGGCGGTTCTGGATCGACAGCAGGTCACGCAGAGCCTCACGCGCAAGTGCGATCGAGATGTCCTTTTGGTTGAATCGCGAATACGCCAGGATCTTGCGCAAGGCGCCTTCAAGTTCCCGCACGTTGGAGCGCACGTTCTTGGCGACAAAAAAGGCGACCTCTTCGGGCATCTCGGATAGTTCTGCGCGCGCCTTGTTGATCAGGATCGCAACCCGCATCTCCAGTTCGGGAGGCTCTATGGCCACTGTCAACCCCGAATCAAACCGGGATACCAGGCGTTCATGGATGTCGGTGAGGCCTTTTGGATAGGTGTCGCTGGTCATCACGATATGCGACTTCTTGGCCAGAAGGGCTTCAAACGCATTGAAGAATTCTTCCTGCGTGCGTTCCTTGTTGGCGAAGAACTGCACGTCATCAATGAGTAACAGATCGAGTGAATGGTAATGGTCCTTGAATTCATCAAACGTCTTGCGCTGGTAGGCCTTAACCACATCCGACACAAACTGTTCCGCATGGATGTAGAGAATCCTGGCCGATGGCTTGTTTACCAACAGTCGATTGCCGATCGCGTGCATCAGGTGGGTCTTGCCCAGTCCGACACCGCCATAGATGAACAAGGGGTTGTAAAGTTGTCCCGGCATGTCCGACACATGCATCGCAGCGGCTCGTGCCATCCGGTTGGCCGAACCCTCCACCAAGGTCTCGAAACTCAGTACCGAGTTGAGTCGGTTACGCACGCCCGAGGGCGTCGGGTCGACAGCCAGGTCCGCGGGTTCCTCTATCACGCTCCTGTTGATGCTTGATGGGACAAATACAGATCTCGCAGGAGATTCCCGAGGAGCAAGCGCTAACTCTAGGTGAACCGCCTGACCCAGGATTTTCTCCAGGGTTGCCGCAATCCGGGCACTGTACTGGGCTCGTATCCAGTCCAGCTTGAATCGGTTTCCGACAAAGATCGTGACCCTGGACAGGTCGCCTGCGACCATTGCCGACAGTGGTTTGATCCAGGTGTTGAACTGCTGCTCTGGGAGTACCTGCGCCAATTGTTCGATGCAGGTTTGCCACACATCCTGCGAGGCGTCCAGGTGGTGGTGGTTGGCGTTTGCCGCTGGGTGCCCCTCGTTCATTGTCGTCGTTGTTCTCTGTGGATATTTGTTGTATTGGGCAAGGGGCGATTGTAGATTGTCAAGAATTTATCCACAAGCATTCCGCGATCAAGCCCGGGCCGGGTCAGGGCTCCTGCGTTACCTACTTAATGCCGCGCAAGCGCTTGCCGGCATTGGGAAAAATGGTGATAATCGCGGGTTCTCCGGAAACCGGGTGGATGGTCGTTCTTCTGAGGCCGTGAAACACGCTTGCCGACAAGGATGTGTCACCAAGGGCATGTCAGATTTGCTTGTCGGAATCGCTTGTCAATTGCGCCCACCCATCTTAGCCACCCAACAATTGGATCATTGAAATGAAACGCACCTACCAACCTTCCAAAATCCGCCGGGCCCGTACCCATGGTTTCCTCGTTCGCATGAAGACCCGTGGCGGCCGCGCTGTCATCAATGCCCGCCGCGCCAAGGGGCGCAAGCGTCTGGCTGTCTGATCAGCCTCCGTCTGACTGCACCCGGCAGACAGCTCCAACTTCGTGCAGCGCCTCAAGACGCACAGCCAGTTTCGGGCTGTGCTGGCTGGTCCGCGGATAGGCAGCACAGCGCATTTTGTTTTGCACCAGTGTGACTTGAAGAATGTCGGCCTGCGGGCTGGTTCGATTGCGCACGATGATTGCGCCAAAATCACTGGGTCTGCATTGCTGCACGCATCCTTCATGGGCGCCATGGTGCCCAAGCGGTGGGCGAAACGGGCCGTGACACGTAACATGATCAAGCGCCAGATATACAACGCAGCTAGTTTGGACGCATCGGCTCTGCCGACTGCCGCCTATGTCGTGCGCCTGCGCGCGGGTTTTGACCGACAGCGTTTCGTGAGCGCGTCGTCCACCGCCTTGAAGCAACAGGTGCTACAGGAATTGATAGCACTGTTTGACATTCCACTTCGCCCTGCGTCCGGGATCGGCTGTATGTCGGCGCGCCAGCCATGATCAAGGCCTTTCTGATCGGCGTCGTGCGCGCCTATCGGCTGTTGCTCAGCCCCTGGCTCGGCAATGCCTGCCGTTTCGAACCCACCTGTTCCACCTACGCCATCCAGGCGCTGGATCGGCACGGAGCCGCCGTGGGTTCCTACCTGACGCTGGCGCGCCTGGTGCGTTGCAACCCCTGGTGCACCGGCGGCTGTGACCCGGTGCCTGAAGAGACCCCGAGGCTGTTCAGCGGCCTGCTGGCGTCGAATTCTCACAAGAAGAACGTATGAACGATATCCGCCGCACCATTTTGTGGGTGATCTTTGGTTTTTCGATGGTTTTGTTGTGGGACAAATGGCAGGTTTACAACGGCAAACCGGCGATGTTCCTGCCGTCTGCCGCCCAGCCAGCTGCCACTGCCAACGCGCCTGGAGAGGTGCCCTCGCCGGTGAAGAACGGGAACAATGCGGTGCCAAGCCCGGTGGCCGACGCTGCGGCTTCCTCCACTGGCGTGCAGATCGTGCCGGATGCCGCTGCGCCAGGTGAGCATGGCGAGTTGGTCGTGGTTCGCTCCGACCTGTTGGAGTTGACGTTCGATACCCAGGGCGGATCACTGGTGCGAACCGACTTCCTCAAGGTGACCGACACGGTCGACCAGAGCAAACCCTTTGTCCTGCTGCAGGAAACGCCGGATCGTTTTTATGTGGCACAAACCGGCCTGATCGGCAGTGCCGCGGGTGCGATCTACCCGACCCACAAGACGATCATGTCGGTCAGTAGCGCGCGCGATCTGCAACCCGGCGAAGACGAGCTGGTCGTCACCTTCACCTCACCGTCGGTGGGCGGCACCTCGCTGGTCAAGACCTATACCATGCATCGTGGTCGGTACGACATCGCAGTGCGCCACTCGGTGACCAACACCGGAACCGACCCGGTCACGCCACAGCTGTATCTGCAACTGGTGCGTGATGGCAACAAGCCGGTCGGCGAATCCAGGTTCTATTCCACTTTCACCGGTCCGGCGGTTTATACCGAAGCCAAGAAGTACCAGAAGGTCGGCTTTGAGGACATCAAGAAGAAAAAGGCGGACTACGAGCACAGTGCATCGAACGGATACGTGGCGATGGTTCAACACTACTTTGCCAGCGCATGGTGGTTGCCGGACGGCGTGCAGCGCAACATCTCGCTGGATAAGGTGGATATCGGTTCTTCCGTGCCCGATTGCTGTTACCGTGCCACCATGATTGCTCCGATGGAGTCGATCGCACCGGGGGCAACCAAATCGATCGATGCCAAATTGTTTGCCGGCCCGCAACTGGAAAAGGAGTTGGAGGGAATCGCACCGGGCCTGGAACTGGTCAAGGACTACGGCTGGTTGACGATCCTGGCCAAACCCTTGTATTGGTTGCTCGACAAGATTCACTCTGTGCTGGGCAATTGGGGCTGGTCCATCATGGGGCTGGTGTTGTTGCTCAAGATCGCCTTCTATTGGCTCAATGCCAAGGCGTACAGCAGCATGGCCAAGATGAAGGCGATCAATCCGCGCATCACCGAAATGCGGGCCCGGCTGAAGGAAAGCCCGCAGCAGATGCAACAGGAGATGATGAAGATCTACCGCGAGGAAAAGGTCAATCCGATGGGAGGTTGTTTCCCCATCATGATCCAGATTCCGGTGTTCATCGCCTTGTACTGGGTGTTGTTGTCCAGCGTCGAGATGCGCCATGCGCCGTGGGCGATGTGGATCCACGACCTGTCGGCGCCCGACCCGTATTTCATCCTGCCGATCTTCATGACGCTGACCACGCTGTTGCAGACGGCCCTGAACCCGGCGCCGCCCGATCCGATGCAGGCCAAGCTGATGTGGTTCATGCCGCTGATCTTCTCGGTCATGTTCTTCTTCTTCCCGGCCGGACTGGTGTTGTACTGGATCACCAACAACGTGTTGTCGATCACCCAGCAGTGGGTGATCAACACCCGCATGGGTGTGCCCCCGCAGTTCAATCTGCCGAAATTCTGATCCACCGCGCCCGCCTGGGTGCGGGTTGATTCGCATGTTGCCGCACCGACCGGACCCCATCGTTGCGATAGCGACCGCGCCGGGCCGAGGCGCCGTCGGCATCGTGCGGGTGTCCGGTCCTGATCTCTCCAGCGTGATGGGCGCAGTGTGCGGGCGTGACTTGCGCCCGCGTGAGGCGACCTTCCTGCCGTTTCTCGATGCGTCCGGTAAACCGATCGACCAGGGTCTGGCGCTGCACTTTCCGGCACCCCATTCGTTCACCGGCGAAGACGTGCTGGAATTGCAGGCGCATGGTGGCACCGTGGTGCTTCAGATGCTGCTGGCGCGTTGCCTGCAGGCTGGCCATCCCATCGGCTTGCGTCTGGCGCAGCCTGGTGAGTTCACCCAGCGCGCCTTTCTGAACGACAAGCTCGATCTGGCGCAGGCAGAGGCAGTGGCCGACCTGATCGACGCCAGCACCGAAGCCGCGGCGCGCAGCGCGGTGCGTTCGTTGTCGGGCGACTTCTCGGCAGCCGTTGACGGTGTACGCGACGCGTTGATCGACCTGCGCATGCTGATCGAGGCCACGCTCGATTTCCCGGAAGAAGAGATCGACATCCTGCGTCGCGCCGATGTGCAGGGGCGTCTGATCCAGGTACGCGCCGCGATCGATGCCATCGCACGCAATGCACGCCAAGGTGTTTTGCTGCGTGAAGGCATCAAGGTCGTGATTGCCGGTCAACCCAACGCGGGCAAGTCATCCTTGCTCAACGCATTGGCCGGCGCGGAACTGGCGATCGTCTCGCCAATGGCTGGCACCACCCGCGACAAGATTCAGCAAACCATCCAGATCGAAGGTGTGCCGCTGCATGTCGTGGACACCGCCGGCTTGCGCGATAGCGACGATATGGTCGAGCAGATGGGCGTGGCGCGGGCCTGGGGCGAGATCGAGGGCGCCGATGTGGTGCTGTTCCTGCACGACCTGACCCGTTGGCCTGCGCCAGGGCTCGAACCGCTGCCCGGTTCCGAGCCGGACATGTATCTGCAGGCGGATGCCCGGATTGCGACCAGCCTGGCAGAACGCCTGCCCCCCCACGTGCCGGTGATCGATGTCTGGAACAAGACCGACCTGGTCGCGACGGCGCGCAGGCAGGATGATGGCCGGGCGGTCTGGTTGTCCGCACACACCGGTGACGGACTCGCAGATCTGCGTCGCCGCCTGTTGGAACTGGTGGGCTGGACCGCCGTGCCGGAAGGCGTCTACATGGCGCGTGAGCGGCATGTGCAAGCGCTCCAGCGAGTCGACCGCCATCTGGCCGATGCCGCGGCGCACGCGACGGCTCAGACGCCGGCACTTGACCTGGTGGCCGAAGAGTTGCGGCTGGCGCACAATGCGCTGGGAGAGATTACCGGGGCCTTTGGCGCCGATGATCTGCTCGGTGTCATCTTTTCACGTTTTTGCATCGGAAAGTAGTTGGCTGCCGGCGCCGCACATCAACCGCTCGGTTGGGGTCTCGCGCAGTCGGCCGGAACAAACAGAGTTGTGACATGAGTACAGCCCCTGCGTCATATGCCAAGGCAGACATTTCGGTCTTGCTCAAGGCGATTGTCGGCAATACGACAGACACCACGCTCGCCCTTGGCATCACGATCGCGCAATGGGATGTGCTGGCCGCCTACATGCAACCGATGGAGATCGCCGCCGAGCGTATCCTGATTGCACAAGGCGGCGAAGACCGCAATCTGTATTTCGTCGAATCGGGCATGTTGACGGTGCATTTCGAAGACGCGACAGACAAGATTCGCCTGGCCGCTGTCGGTGCCGGCAGTGTCGTTGGTGAAGGGGGTTTTTTCTCGCGCATGGCCCGCAGCGCCACCGTGCAGGCTGGCAGTGCCTGCCGGTTGTGGACGCTCAGCCCGATGCGTTTTTCCGAACTGTCCAATCGCGAGCCCCAGGTGGCTTTGGCATTGGCGATGACACTGGGCGCGATCATGGCGCGCCGCCTGGTCAGCAACCGCAAGCGTATCGCGGTGACCTGAGCCCCCCAGGCTGCCCGGTGCCGCCCTGGCTCAGTACCCGCCGAAGTCGAGCAGCGTGAACAGTTCCAGGCCGGACTCGCGCAGTTTGGTCGAGCCACCAAGTTCGGGCAGGTCGACGATGGCCGCGCCCTCCATTACCGTGGCGCCAAGTTTTTCCAGCAGCTTCTTGCCCGCCATCATGGTGCCGCCGGTGGCGATCAGGTCGTCGATCAGCAGCACCCGGTCACCGTGCTTGACCGCGTCGGTGTGCAACTCGACAGTGGCGCTGCCGTATTCAAGCTCGAAGGTCTCCTGAACTGTGGTGAACGGCAATTTGCCTTTCTTGCGGATCGGCACGAATCCGACATTGAGAACGTAGGCGACAACCGCCCCCACGATGAAACCCCGCGCGTCCAGACCGGCCACGATGTCGGGCCGTCGCTGCGGATCCATGTAGCGGTGCACAAAAGCGTCGATCAGCACCCGGAACACCTTGGCATCCTGCAGCAGCGGTGTGATGTCCCTGAATTGCACGCCGGGGGCGGGCCAGTCGGGCACCGTGCGGATGTGGTTGCGCAGGTACTGATTGATGCTCAGGTCGTGCATGAATGGATCGCTCACGAGGTAGGGAAGTCTGGAAGAAGCACGCCGTCATTGTGCCTGCAGCAATTTCTGCTCGGCGATCGACAGGTTCTCGGGTATGCCAGACAACACCAGCGTATCGCCATCCTCGAGCCGGGTGTCATCTTCGATCACCTGGGATCGACCATTTTTGCGTCGCAGGCTCACGACCCGGACACCCAACGCATGCAGTGCCAGATTGCGCAGCGGTTTGCCAATGGGTTTTGTGCCCAGGGACAAGGTGAATGAGGCCAACCGCTCATTGCGCAACGTGTCCACCGTGTCGTCGTCGGCGCCATGGAAATAACCCCGCAACAGGTTGTAGCGCGCATCGCGCTGGTTTCGCATGACCCGGATCACCCGGCGCATGGGAATACCGACCAACGCCAAGGCATGACTGGCCAGCATCAGCGAACCTTCGATTGCCTCGGGCACCACTTCGGCGGCACCGGCTGCGCGCAGCCGCTCCAGGTCATGGTCATCGCGGGTGCGGATGATGACCGGCACTTGCGGCGCATGGGTCCTGGCGTGGTCCAGCACCTTGAGCGCGCCTTGTACTTCGACATAGGTCACCACCACCGCGCTGGCGCGTGACAGGCCGGCGGCCATCAGGGCCTGCAAACGCGCCGCATCGCCGAACACCACGGAGTCTCCGGCTGCGGCGGCCTGGTGTACCCGGTCCGGGTCCAGGTCCAGTGCCAGGTAGGGTATGCCCTCGCCCTCAAGGATGCGGGCCAGATTCTGGCCGCAGCGACCGTAACCGCAGATGATCACATGATTGGTGGTGTTGATCGACTTGCGCGCGATCGTGGTCATCTGCAGCGACTGCTGCAGCCAGTCGCTGGCGACCAGCTTCATCACGATCCGGTTGCTGTACATGATGATGAATGGCGTGGCCAGCATCGACAGCACCATGCTGGCCAGGATCGGGTTGAGCAGCGCGGGTGGCACCAGGTCATTTTTCTGCGCCAAAGTCAGCAAGACGAAGCCGAATTCACCGGCCTGCGCCAGGTACAGGCCGGTACGCAGCGAGATGCCCCAGGATGAGCCCACGCCCTTGGTCAGCAGTGTCACCAGGACGGCCTTGAACAGCACCGGAAGCGTCACCAGCAGCAAGACCAGTGGCCAGCGTTCAAGCACCAGACGCCAGTCGAGCAACATGCCGATGCTGATGAAGAACAGGCCCAGCAGCACATCATGGAACGGCCGGATGTCGGTTTCCACCTGGTGTTTGAATTCAGTTTCCGAAATCAGCATGCCGGCGATGAAGGCGCCCAGGGCCAGGCTCAGGCCGGCCATCTCGGTCATCCAGGCCAGTCCCAGCGTGATCAGCAGCAGGTTGAGCACGAACAACTCTTCGCTCTTGCGCCGCGCCACCAACGTCAGCCACCAGCGCATCACGTGCTGGCCGCCGACAAACAACACGGTGATCAGGACCGTGGCCTTGAGCGCGGCCAGTCCGAGCGCGACCGCAAGGTTTTCGCCCGCGCTACCCAGCGCAGGTATCAAAACCAGCAGCGGCACCACGGCGAGGTCCTGGAACAACAGGACCCCCATCACCCGCTTTCCGTGTTCCGACTCGAGTTCGAGCCGCTCCACCATCAGCTTGACGACGATGGCGGTACTGCTCATAGCAAGCGCGCTGGACAGTGCCAATGCGGTATGCCAGCCCATGCCCCAGAAACGCGGCAACAGGTGGGCCAGCAGCAGCATCGACAAGGTGCCGAACAACATGGTCAAGGAGACCTGAAACAGGCCCAGCCCAAACACATGGGCGCGCATCGAGCGCAATTTGGCCAGGTTGAATTCGAGTCCGATCACGAACATCAGGAACACGACCCCGAACTCTCCCAGGTGGCGTACGGCGCCGGAATTTTCCGCCAGGGCCAGTGCGTTCGGGCCGATCACCACACCCACGGCCAGGTAACCGAGCATCGGCGGCAACTTGAGCGAACGGCAGGCGACCACCCCCAGCACCGCAGCCAGCAGGTAGACCAAAGTGAGTTCGAGTGCACCCATGCCCGGATACTAGCAAGAGATCCGAGCGGTCCGTCGATAAAATCGATCCATGACCGAAGCTACAGCGACCACCGCCATTGTTGATCTTGAGCGCGCGCTGCATCTGGCCCGCGAGACCTTCGGTATCGAAATCCAGGCCATCGCCGGAGTGCGCGACCGCATCGGTCCGTCGTTTGCCCAGGCAGTGTTTGCCATGCTGCAGGTGCGCGGACGGGTCGTGATCATGGGTATGGGCAAGAGCGGCCATATTGGCCGCAAGATGGCGGCCACGCTGGCATCCACCGGAACACCGGCCCTGTTTGTGCACACCGGTGAGGCCATCCACGGTGATCTCGGCATGATCCGTGCCGATGATCTGGTGGTGGCAATCTCCAACAGCGGCGAATCCGATGAACTCGCAGCAATACTTCCGTTGGTCAAGCGACTTGGCGCGCCGGTGATCGCGATAACGGGCAAACCGGACTCTACGTTGGGACGTTATGCTGACGTGGTGTTGGACTGTGCCGTCGAGAAGGAAGCCTGCCCGCTGAACCTTGCACCCACGGCCAGTTCAGTGGCGCAGATGGCCATGGGAGACGCGCTGGCCGTGGCCTTGCTGGATGCGCGGGGCTTCCGGGCCGAAGACTTCGCGCTCTCGCATCCGGGCGGCACGCTGGGACGTCGTTTGCTGACCCACGTGCGCGACGTGATGCGCAGCGGCGATGCGGTTCCGCGAGTGGCGCCGCAGGCCGGCCTCACCGATATCATGCGCGAAATGAGCCACAAGGGCCTGGGGGCGGTTGCCATCGTTGACGACGCACAGCGCCTGTTGGGCGTTTTTACGGATGGCGACCTGCGCCGGTTGGTGGAAAAAGGTGGCGATCTGCGTGTCATCACGGCCCGTGATGTGATGAGTCGTACGCCCAAGACCATTGCACCGCACGCACTGGCGGTGGACGCGGCGCAGCTCATGGAGCAGCATCGCATCACCAGCGTGCTGGTCGTGGATGAGGCAGGCGTCTTGTGTGGCGCACTCAACAGCAACGACCTGATGCGGGCCAAGGTGATCTGATGCAACCTGTTCTCGAGTACCCGGCGGCACTTCTGCTAAAGGCGCATGGCATCCGGGTCGCGTTTTTCGATGTGGATGGCGTGTTGACCGATGGCGGCCTGTATTTTTCGGCTGAAGGCGAATCGATCAAACGTTTTCACGTACTCGATGGGTATGGTATCGGCCTGTTGCGCTCGTCGGGCATCATCCCGGTCGTGATCACCGGCCGCGACTCGCAGGCCGTGCGTGTACGGCTTGAGGCCCTGGGTATTGACGAGGTGCATTGCGGCGTGGCGGACAAGGCGCAGGTCGCGCAGGCCCGCTTGACGGCGCTGCAGGCGGGCTGGACGCAGGCGGCTTGCATCGGCGACGACTGGCCTGACCTGCCGCTGATCCGACGCTGCCGGCTGTCGGCCGCGCCACCCGGCGCCCATGCGGAAGTGCTGACAGCGGTCGACGTCGTGACCCGACGCAGCGGCGGCCATGGTGCGGCGCGCGACTTTTGCGATCTGCTGCTGATGGGGTCGGGCCGATACGCACAGTACCTGCAGGACGCCAACGGGTGATGCGCCTTCTGCCCATGGTGTGGGATCGCCTGTCGATCTATCTGCCGATTGCCATCATCGGTCTGATGGCGCTGGGAACCTATTGGCTGGTGGAGAACTCCCCTCGGCCGGACAAGCCGGCCGTCCAGCGTCCCGTGCGTCACGAGCCCGACTATTTCATGAAGAACTTCTCGGTGACCACCTTTGTGGAGTCGGGCCGCCTCAAGAGTGAGGTTTTTGGTGTGGCCGCCCGGCATTTCCCCGACACCGACATGCTGGAGATTGACCGCATCCGGATGCGCAGTTACGACGAGCAGGGGCGTCTGACCACCGCCACCGCGAATCGTGCGTTGACGAATCACGATGCGACGGTGGTGGAGTTGTTCGGCAACGCCTTGCTGGTGCGCGAGGCGCAAGCGGACAAGTCCGGGAAGACTTTGCCACGTATCGAGTTTCGCGGCGAATATCTGCATGCCAATACCGAGACCGAACGTGTGACGTCCGACAAGCCCGTGCAATTGCGGCGCGGCGATGATGTGTTTGTCGCTGATTCGATGGATTACGACGATGCCAACCGGATCATGCTCATGCAAGGTCGGGTCAAGGGCGTGATCAATCCCCGGCGCGCTGCGAGCGCCAAACGCTAGGCAGTTTGTGGCCAGACTGGTTTTCATCACCGGTGCATCCAGCGGGATCGGGCAGGCGTTGGCGTTGCGTTTTTACCAGGCCGGTTATTCGCTGGCTCTCGTTGCGCGCCGCAGCGAGGTACTGGCGCAATGGGCTGCGTCGGCGCAGTTGCAGGCACAACGTTACCGCGTCTATGCTGCGGACGTAGCCGACATCGACAGTGTGGTGGAAGCCGGTCAAGACTGCCTGCGGCATCAGGGCGTGCCCGATGTGGTTGTTGCCAGTGCCGGCATCAGCGTGGGCATGGACACGGGTGTGCGGACGGACCTCGATGTGATGGCGCGCGTGTTCGCAGTCAACAATGTCGGCATGGCCGGCACATTTCATCCGTTCGTGGCGGCCATGCGCCAACGTGGTTCCGGCACGCTGGTAGGCATCGGTAGCGTCAACGGCATCCGCGGGTTTCCGGGCCATGGCGCGTATTGCGCCAGCAAGGCTGCTGTCATCAGCTATTGCGAATCCTTGCGTGGTGAATTGCGCGGCAGTGGTGTGCGTGTCGTGACCCTGTGCCCGGGCTATGTCGATACCCCGCTGACACAGGGGAACCGGTATGGCATGCCCTTCCTGTTGCCCGCTGCGGTATTTGCCGACAAGGCATTCAAGGCGATCGAGGCCGGTGTGAGCTACCGGGTCATTCCCTGGCAGATGGGTGTTGTCGCAAAATTGTTGCGGATCTTGCCGAACCGGGTTTTCGACACGGCGTTTGCCCGAAGGTCACGCAAGCGTCGTGTGGACGGTGCATGATCGCGGACCTATAAGTCGTCAAAAAGGAAAGAATAGGCTGGCCACAAGAAAAAGGGGCCCGTTGGGCCCCTTGTGCTGGCTGGCTTCACGCAGAACGT
>CAJDWR010000063.1_pt1 | contig 16118 bp, 16 predicted proteins | sample 7391651 | NCBI WGS metagenome assembly CAJDWR01 (sample SAMEA7055720, study PRJEB34461) | soil metagenome | biome: terrestrial ecosystem; feature: Peninsula; material: soil | place: Antarctica | collected 2016
AATGCCAGGCATCGTCGACGTGTCCATTGGTGTACCCATACCGAGTGTCGGACGTAAACCGGACGAGCTGATGCGCGAGGTCGAGACGTGGATCGAGAGTGAGATGCATCGTCTCGACCCGCAGGCCTACCGCTGACACGGCGTAGTGGCTGCTGCACCCATCGCCATGCGCGCCTTGCTGCAATACACCCTGGATCTGTTCGGACACGACAACCTGGCCGATGCAGGGCAACCGATCATTGGGCCGCGCGGTGGCACGCCCCCCGCAAGTCCCACACCGATCTTGCCTTCCGAGCCACATGCCGACGCGGTGTTCAGGCATCCCCGGGCCAATCGCGAGGCCATCTTAGGCGGCAACTTCGTCGCATACGAATTCAAGCGTGGCAAGCGGCGCACGATCGGGTTTTCGGTGGGTGTCGACGGATTGGTCGTTCATGCGCCGAAGTGGGTCAGCTTGTCGGACGTGCAACTAGCTGTGAACGACAAGGCGCAATGGATCGTGCGCAAGCTGCAGGAAACCCGTGAGCGCCACGCGCGCATGCAGACCAACCGGATTGCGTGGTGCGACGGTGCGGAGTTGCCGTTCCTGGGCGCGCCGATACGCATGGTGCTGGACCCGTCTCATGCTTTCAGTGGATCTGGCGCGTGTTTGCAGGTGTGTGATTCGAAACAAGGCGGCGGCGCGGTCGGTGGCGAGTTGCGTCTGGGCCTGCCCCGCCATGCAAGCGAGCAACAGATCCGGGACGCAGTGCAAGCCTGGCTGATGCGCCAGGCCCGGCGGATTTTCATCGAGCGCCTCGATCACTTTGCGCCGCGTCTGCAGGTGCAATGGCACAAGTTGTCGCTGAGCAGTGCCGGAACCCGTTGGGGCAGCGCTCGCGCTGACGGATCCATCCGCTTGCACTGGCGGCTGATTCATTTCCGCGCCGACGTGATCGACTATGTGGTTGCCCATGAACTAAGCCACTTGCGGGTGATGGACCACAGCCCCCGCTTTTGGGATACCGTACGCTCGGTCATGCCCGAATACCAGGCCCTGCGCGGTCAGCTCAAGGACGAAGCGATTCCGACCTGGGATTGAGGGGTTCGCCTGCGTCCGACCAGCCCTCAGGCAGTGGCAGCGAACCGGTAGATGGCGTCGCTGTCCAGGCTCCGGCTCAGCCGACCCTGGTGCCACAAGGCATGCAGATGGGCGACGGCCTCTCCCATGGCAAAGGTTTTCTGGTGCAGGTCCAGGGGTCGCTTGAACAGGACCTGCAGGATGTCGGCGGCACAGCACGGCTTTTCAGAACATGCCTGCATCACGTCGTCCAGACGGTCGCGATGGTGGTCATGCAATTGCCCGATCCGCACATGCAGGCCGGTGAACGGTTTTCCATGCGAGGGCAAGGTCAATGTGTCTTCCGGCAGTGCGCGGAAGCGGTCGATCGAGTCGAGGAATTGTTTGAGCGCATTGGCCTCGGGCTCGACATCGTAGACACTGACATTGGTCGAGATGCGCGGCAGCATCATGTCGCCTCCGATCAGCAATCTGAGCTCATCGCAATACAGCGCAATGTGTTCGGGTGCATGGCCGTACCCACTGATGCAGCGCCAGCTTCGATGTCCGATCGTCAAGACGTCGCCGTCCATCATGCGCCGGAATTGCCGAGGAACGCTGGGTACCAGGCTGGGGTAGTACTTGCTGCGAGCCTTGATCTGCTCCACCGACTCAGGATCGTTCAACCCGTGCGAGGCGAAGTAGTTGGCCGCGCCGTCGCCGCCGAAGGCCGATGGTCCCAGAGCGTTAAGCCGGGCGACGAAGTAGTCGGTGGCACTGATCCACAACCGGACGTTCCAGCGTTGGCACAACCAGTCCGCCAGGCCGATATGGTCGGGGTGCATGTGGGTCACGATGACGCGCAGGATCGGCAACCCGTCAAGGTGATTGGCGAATACCTGTTCCCATTGGGCCCGGGACTCGTCGCGCGCGATGCAGCAGTCGACGACGCTCCAACCCTGGCGGCCATCGATTTCGTCGCGCAGCAACCACAAGTTGATATGGTTCAAGGCGAATGGCAGCGACATCCGGATCCAGCGAACACCGGGAGCGACCTCCATCGTGGTGCCGGGCTCGGGCATGGCATCGCCCAGCGGGTAATCCAACTGGCTTTCGAGTTCATTCATGATCTGGGACTACTGATTGACGTTAACGTAAACGTCAGATGTAAACTGATATTGTAGGGACCGGTATTGCATGGCCCTGCCGCTTGTGCATCTCGGGTCGTCATGGCCCCACCATGGAGAGTGTTTCGACCATGTCCCAGCAATTGACCATCAGCGATCTGGCGCGGGAGTTCGACCTGACCACGCGCGCGATCCGCTTTTACGAGGACATGGGCCTGCTGCAGCCGCAACGTGTTGGCCCTGGTGGGCGCAGCCGGGTCTATAGCCCGCGCGATCGTACCCGGCTCAAACTCACGTTGCGTGCCAAACGCCTGGGTTTGTCGTTGACGGAAGCGCGCGAGATCATCGACATGTACGACAGTCCGCGTGATACCGGGCCGCAGTTGCACAAGTTCCTGCATGTGCTGGCGGCCCATCGACTGGCGCTTGAGGAGCAGATGGCCGACCTGCTGGCCAACCTCGATGAGGTCAAGACGCATGAAAAAGAGGCCAGGGCCTTGTTGGCCAAGGCAGATAAACGCAATGAAGCGAGTTGATTTGTCGGCACGGGCGATCCGTTGTGTGACCCGAAGTGGTGACTTTGCCTCCGACATGCACCATAATTGACGTTTACGTAAACGTCAACCATCTTTGATTCCAATCCCTCCACATGTCATCTCATCCCTCCCCGTCCGTTCCCCAATACCCTGACCTGTACCGGCGGGTGCAGGCCAGTTTTGAGCGCCAGGGCATGATGCTGCAACTGGGTACCCGGTTGCTGGATGTGGGTCCGGGACTGTGTGTGCTGGAACTGCCCTATTCGGACAAGGTGACGCAGCAGCAAGGTGGCTTTCATGGTGGTGCCATGGGCGCGCTGGCCGATATCGCCGGCGGATATGCTGGTTTGACGGCGGCGCCACAAGGCATGGAAGTTACGAGCGTCGAGTACAAGATCAACTTCCTGGCGGCGCTGCGTGGCGGACGCTTGCAGGCGACCGGACGCGTTGTGCGCGCAGGCAAACGCATCATCGTGACCAGCGCTATCGTGATCCATCTGGACGAAAACGGCAAAAGCACCGACTGTGCGGTGATGCAGCAGACCTTGGTGCCGGTCACCATGACGTATTGATTCGCTGGTTGCCGCCTGTCACCCAACCAACCCATTCCAACCGATCGAGGAGATCCCCATGACCCCAATGCCTGGACTCGACTTCCAGCTTGGCGCAGACGTTGACGCGCTGCGCGACGCGGTGCGCGACTTTGCGCAAGCGGAGATTGCGCCGCGCGCAGCCGAGATCGATCGCAGCGACCAGTTCCCGATGGACCTGTGGGAGAAGATGGGTGCTCTCGGTGTGCTGGGCATCACGGTGGGCGAGGAATACGGCGGCGCCGGCATGGGTTACCTCGCGCACATGATCGCGATGGAGGAAATCAGCCGGGCATCGGCCTCGGTCGGAGCGCAACGGCACGGACGCGCAGCGACACAAATACCTGCCCAAACTGATCAGCGGCGAACATGTCGGCGCGTTGGCCATGAGCGAGTCGGGCGCCGGTAGCGACGTGATCTCGATGAAGCTCAAGGCCGAAGACAAGGGAGGCTATTACCTGCTCAACGGCAGCAAGTTCTGGATCACCAACGGGCCGGACGCCGACACATTGGTGGTGTACGCCAAATCAGAGCCGGAACTCGGCGCTCGCGGGATCAGCGCATTTCTGATTGAAAAGAGCATGAAGGGTTTCTCGATCGCGCAAAAGCTCGACAAACTGGGCATGCGCGGCAGCCACACCGGCGAGCTCGTGTTTCACAACGTCGAGGTGCCGCACGACAACGTGCTGGGCGCGCCCAACGGTGGCGCCAAGGTGCTGATGAGCGGGCTGGACTATGAGCGCGCAGTGTTGTCGGCTGGCCCGATCGGCATCATGCAGTCGGTCATGGACAACGTGATGCCCTACATCCACGACCGCAAGCAGTTCGGCCAGAGCATCGGTGAATTCCAGTTGGTGCAGGGCAAGGTCGCCGATATGTACACCGTGTTGCAGGCCGGGCGGGCCTATTGCTACACCGTTGGCAAGAATCTCGACGCACTGGGCAGCGAGCATGTGCGCCAGGTGCGCAAAGACTGCGCGTCCGTGATCCTGTGGTGCGCAGAAAAAGCCACCTGGATGGCGGGCGAAGGCATCCAACTGTTCGGGGGCAACGGCTATATCAACGACTACCCGCTCGGGCGCCTGTGGCGCGACGCCAAGCTGTATGAAATCGGCGCCGGCACCAGTGAAATACGCCGCATGCTGATCGGGCGTGAGTTGTTCTCCGAAACCTGTTGACCAGCAGCGCCTGCTATTGCAGGCCTCGCGCCAAGGCAAAATCGTTACATGACTACGACCTCACTTGATGAATTGTTCGCCCATAACCGGGCTTGGGCTGCCCGCATGGAATCCGAGCGTCCGGGATTCTTTACCGGACTCAAGGCGCAGCAGAAGCCCAAATACATGTGGGTCGGCTGTTCCGACAGCCGTGTGCCGGCGAACCAGATCACCGGCTTGGAGCCGGGCGAGGTGTTCGTTCACCGCAACGTGGCCAATGTGGTGGTGAGTTCCGATCTCAATGCCTTGTCGACCATCCAGTTCGCAGTCGAGAGGCTCAAGGTCGAACACCTGATGGTCGTGGGGCACTACGGTTGCGGAGGCGTGCAGGCGGCGCTGGAGAACATCCGCATCGGACTGGCCGACAACTGGCTGCGCCATGTGCAGGACGTGCGCGACCGGCATTCCGGCCTGCTGGCGAAGATACCAGCACATCTGCGGCATGACGTTCTGTGTGAACTCAATGTCATCGAGCAGGTCGTCAACATGGCGCACACCACGGTGGTGCGCGACGCCTGGGACCAGGGCCAGAAGTTGACGCTGCACGGTTGGGTTTATGGCCTCAAGGATGGCCTGCTCAAGGATCTGCAGATGTCCGTTCCCGGCTCGGACTGGCTCGATGGCCTGTACCGGGTCGCGGTGGCCCGTGTGATTGAAGCCGATCGCGGTTAAGTAGCGCTCAGGAGTCCCACCACGTGTTTCCCCAGCGACTCGATTCCACCCAGGCTTACGCGATCGCGAAGGCGATGATCGATGGGTTCAACCGCCACTACCGATTGTTCCGGACCGAATCGGCACGCGCCAAACACCGCTTCGAGACCGCCGACTGGCATGGACAGCAACGTGCGCAACGCGAGCGTATCGAGTTCTACGACCTGCGGGTGCGGGAATGTTTTTACCGGCTGGAGCGCGAATTCAAGGCCGGAAAGCAGCCGATGGAAGTCTGGCACGAGATCAAACTCCACTACATCGGACTACTGGTGGATCACCATCAGCCCGAACTCGCGGAAACGTTTTTCAATTCGGTCACCACCAAGATCCTGCACCGCAACTACTTCCAGAACGATTTTATTTTTGTGCGACCAGCGGTGAGCACCGAATACATTGAAGACGATGAACCCGGGGCTTTGCCCACCTATCGCTCCTACTATCCGTCGCAGGACAATCTGCAGCAGGTGCTCGAGCAGCTGGTCGGCGATTTTGACCTGCGCCAGGGTTTCGACAACCTGCCACGGGACTGCGCTTTCGTGACCGAGGCGATGCGTCGGCGCATGGGTGATGTCGCCTTGCGCGCCAACTTCCAGATCCAGGCGTTGTCGGGCCTGTTTTTGCGCAACAAGGGCGCCTACATCGTCGGCAAGATCATCAATGGCTTCACCGAGGAGCCGTTAGCCTTGCCGGTGTTGTACAACAAATCGGGCAAGCTGGTGATCGACGCGGCGTTGTTCGGCGACGCAGATATGTCGATCCTGTTCAGCTTCGCACGCGCGTATTTCATGGTCGACATGGAAGTGCCCAGCGCCTACGTGCAGTACCTGCGCAGCATGATGCCGCGCAAGCCGCGCAACGAACTCTACAGTGCCCTGGGTTTGCAGAAGCAGGGCAAGAACCTGTTTTATCGCGATTTCCTGCACCACCTGCGGCATTCAACCGACAAGTTCCGCATCGCACCGGGCATCAAGGGCATGGTGATGCTGGTGTTCGATCTGCCGTCATTCCCGTATGTGTTCAAGGTGATCAAGGATTACTACCCGCCCCAGAAGGACACGACGCGCGAACAGATCAAGGACAAATATCTTCTGGTCAAGCAACACGACCGGGTCGGGCGCATGGCCGACACCCTGGAATACAGCGGTGTGGCGTTCCCGCGCGCACGGTTCGACGACGAACTGCTTGCGGAAATCGAGAAATTTGCGCCCAGCCAGCTGGAGATCAGTGATCGTGACGGTAATGGGCTGACCGAGGTGATCCTGCAGCACGTCTACATCGAGCGACGTATGATTCCGTTGAACATCTATCTGCAGGAAGCCTTTGATGTGATCCAGTCCTGCGATGCCGATGATCCGGCCGCGTTGCGCGCGCACGAACAGATCGAACGGGCCGTCGTCGAATACGGCAATGCGATCAAGGATCTGGTGGCTGCCAATATTTTTCCGGGTGACATGTTGTGGAAGAACTTCGGTATCACCCGCAATGGCAAGGTGGTGTTCTACGATTACGACGAGATCGAATACATCACCGACTGCAATTTCCGCAAGGTACCCGAGGCGCGTAACGAAGAGGAAGAGATGAGTGGCGAGGTCTGGTACAGGGTCGGACCGAAAGACGTGTTTCCGGAGACGTTTGGCCCGTTCCTGCTCGGCAACCCAGCTGTGCGCGACGTGTTCATGCGCCACCATGCCGACTTGCTGGAGGCCGATTTCTGGCAAGGCCACAAGGAACGGATCGCGCAGGGCCATGTTTTCGACGTGTTTCCGTACGACCAGGACAAGCGATTTATCGTGTCTGCCGACACCGAGATGGCTTGAGCGATCCTTGTGCGCCGATGCAGTGAACCATTTTTGAAGGAGTAAGAACCATGTCCGAACTGTCTGTCGATCCGATCGTCATTGTTGGCGCCGCACGGACACCTATGGGAAGTTTCCAGGGTGTTTTTTCATCGCTGAGCGCGCACGATCTCGGCGGCGCGGCCATTGCGGCGGCGATGCAGCGCGCAGGCATCGCGCCCGATCTGGTCGGTGAAGTGTTGTTCGGTAACTGCCTGATGGCGGGTCAGGGCCAGGCTCCCGCGCGCCAGGCTGCGCTCAAGGGCGGTCTGCCGATGAGCACGGGTGCTGTGACCTTGTCCAAGATGTGCGGATCGGGCATGCGCGCAGCGATGTTCGCGCACGACATGTTGCTGGCAGGCAGCCATGACGTCATCGTCGTTGGCGGCATGGAAAGCATGACCAACGCGCCGTATCTGTTGCTCAAGGGCCGCGGCGGCATGCGTATCGGCCACGACAAGGTCTACGATCACATGATGCTCGACGGTCTGGAAGACGCCTACGAGCCCGGCCGCGCCATGGGTACCTTCGGCGAGGACTGCGCGGTCAAATACAACTTCACGCGCGCAGCGCAGGATGCGTTTGCGACAACCTCGGTGCAACGTGCCAAGGCCGCCACCGAGTCGGGTGCATTTGCAGCCGAAATCGTCCCGGTCACGGTCAAGGGACGCGCTGGAGAGACGGTGGTATCCATCGACGAAGGGCCAGGCCGCGTCAAGCTGGACAAGATCCCCACGCTCAAGCCGGCATTCAAGAAAGACGGCACCATCACCGCCGCATCGAGTTCATCCATCAGCGACGGTGCTGCCGCCCTGGTCATGATGCGCGCGTCCACCGCGGCGCGGCTGGGCGCCAAACCGTTAGCCCGTATCGTGTCGCACGCCATGCATGCGCAAGAGCCGAACTGGTTCACCACCGCGCCGATCGGGGCGACCCGCAAGGCCCTGGCCAAGGCGCACTGGAAGGTGGAGGATGTCGAGCTGTGGGAGGTCAACGAAGCGTTCGCGGTCGTGCCGATGGCGCTGATGTCCGACCTTTCCTTGTCGCACGACATCGTCAACGTGAACGGCGGCGCCTGTGCACTGGGCCATCCGATCGGAGCCAGCGGTGCCCGCATCATGGTGACGCTGATGCATGCGCTCAAGGCGCATGGCAAGAAGCGCGGCCTGGCGACTTTGTGTATCGGCGGTGGCGAGGCGACGGCCGTGGCGCTGGAACTGGTCTGACGGCCAGGCTGTTTCGAATCTGCGATCGTCACGAAAGGCCGCCATGCTGCTCACCCATGATCAGGAAATGGTGCGCGACGCGGTGCGCGCCTTTGCCCAGGAGCAACTGTGGCCAAATGCGCCGCGCTGGGACAAGGAACACCACTTCCCGAAAGAGGCGCATCGGGGGCTGGCCGAACTCGGCGCTTATGGCATCTGCGTGCCCGAGGCGTTCGGCGGCGCCAATCTCGACTATCTGACCTTGGCGCTGGTGCTCGAGGAGATCGCTGCCGGCGATGGTGGCACCAGCACCGCGATCAGCGTGACCAACTGCCCTGTCAACGCGATCCTGATGGCCCATGGCAACGAAGCGCAGAAGCAGCAGTGGCTGACGCCGCTGGCGCAGGGGCGCATGCTGGGAGGTTTTGCCCTCACAGAGCCCCATGTCGGCTCGGATGCTTCAGCCTTGCGCACCACCGCGGCGCGCGACAAGGATGTGTATGCGCTCGATGGTGTCAAGCAGTTCATCACCAGTGGCAAGAACGGCCAGGTGGTGATCGTGATCGCGGTGACCGATAAATCCGCCGGCAAGAAAGGCATGAGTGCATTTCTGGTGCCGACCGATACGCCCGGTTACCAGGTCGCGCGGCTGGAGGACAAACTGGGTCAGCACAGCAGCGATACCGCGCAGATCAACCTGGACAACTGCCGTATCCCGGTCGAGAACCGGATTGGCGAGGAGGGTGACGGTTATCGGATCGCACTTGGCGGACTCGAAGGCGGGCGTATCGGCATCGCCGCGCAAAGCGTCGGCATGGCCCGCAGCGCATTCGAAGTCGCACTCGACTATGCCAAGCAACGCGAGAGTTTCGGTCAGCCGATCTTCAGCCACCAGGCGGTGGGCTTTCGCCTGGCCGACTGCGCGACCCGCATCGAAGCGGCTCGCCAGCTGATCTGGCATGCGGCCAGCCTGCGCGATGCCGGACGACCGTGCCTCAAAGAGGCCGCGATGGCCAAGCTGTTTGCGAGCGAAATGGCCGAGCAGGTTTGCTCGGCTGCAATCCAGACCCTGGGTGGTTATGGTTATGTGGGTGATTTTCCGCTCGAGCGTATCTACCGTGATGTGCGGGTGTGCCAGATTTACGAAGGCACCAGCGACGTGCAGAAAATCTTGATTCAGCGGGCTTTGGCTTGATGGCGGGTGTTGCACATACCGCCAAGTCAAGTCTTCGCCGCCGCAACCAAATCGAGGTTGGGATAAACCGGGCGATGGCGCCCATGACGTTGGAGTAATTCATATGCCGATTACCAAGGGATACCGTCAATTGATTGACGAGGCCATGGCCGAGGTCACGACCTACAGCGTCGCGCAGGTACGCGCGCGGCTTGATGACCCGACAATGCAGATCCTCGACATTCGCGACATCCGCGAACTGGGTGACGGTACGATCGTAGGTGCGCTGCATGCGCCTCGCGGCATGCTTGAGTTCTGGGTCGATCCGGCCTCCCCGTACCACAAGCCGGCGCTATCTGACGAATCGCGGGAGTATGTGTTGTTCTGTGGTGCTGGCTGGCGCAGCGCACTGGCGACCAAGTCCTTGCAGGACATGGGTATGACCAATGTGGCCCATATCGAGGGGGGCTGGGAAGGCTGGACGCGCGCCAGGGCACCGATCGAGTCGCTCGAAGACAACAAGGCGCGGCGAAAGCGCAAGGCCTGATGGCTGCGCCATGCCTCCATCATCGACGCGACAGCCGCGCATGAAATTCGATGCCGTATTGTTTGACTGTGATGGCGTGTTGGTCGACTCCGAGCCGATCACCATCCAGGTGTTGCGCGAAATGCTGGCTGAACTCGGCTGGCCGCTGACGCAGCAAGAATGCATGACGCATTTCGTCGGCATGGCTCTGAAGGACGAGTTGTCCACGATCGAGGCCCATACCGGCCGCCATGTGGATACCCGCTGGTTGACGCAATTCCAGCAGCGACGCAATGCCGCTTTGATGGAGCAACTCACTCCCGTCCCGAATATCCATGATGCGGTGCATCGCATCCATGCGCACCATCATTCGCGGATCGCGTGTGCCTCGGGTGCGGACCGGTTCAAGGTCGAGATGCAACTGCGCAAGACGGGTCTCATGGGTTATTTCGAGGGGCGTATCTTCAGCGGTTATGAAACGCCGCGTTCCAAGCCGTTCCCGGATGTGTACCTGGCTGCGGCTGACGGGCTGCAGGTCGACCCCAAACGGTGCGCGGTGGTGGAGGACACGGTGATCGGTATCACTGCCGGTGTCGCTGCGGGCGCGGTTGTGTTTGCTTACCTGCCGCACGGCGACGATGCGGCGCTGCGGGAGGCGGGCGCAGTCGAGGTTTTTTCTGACATGGCCGACCTGCCGCAACTGATGGTCTGATCCGGTCACCGGACAAGGAACTGGAATCGACATGCCGATACTTGAATCGAAACTCAACCCACGCGCCAGTGACTTTCACGCCAATGCGCAGGCGATGCGCGCGCTGGTGACCGACCTGGGCGCCCAAACTGCCAAGGCACAGAATGGTGGTGGTGATGCCGCTCGCGCCAAACACACCGCACGTGGCAAGTTGTTGCCGCGTGAGCGGGTACAGATGTTGCTCGATCCGGGTACCCCGTTCCTGGAACTCAGTCCGCTCGCGGCACTGGGCATGTACCCGGACCGCGACGGCAGCGACAGCGCACCGTGTGCCGGCCTGATCGCCGGAATCGGGCGCGTCAGTGGGGTCGACTGCATGATCGTGTGCAACGACGCCACGGTCAAAGGCGGAACCTACTATCCGCTGACGGTCAAAAAACATCTGCGGGCCCAGGAGATCGCGCAGGAGAACCGGCTGCCGTGCATCTACCTGGTCGATTCCGGCGGCGCCAACCTGCCGAACCAGGACGAAGTGTTTCCGGACCGCGACCATTTCGGCCGTATCTTTTTCAACCAGGCCAACCTCAGCGCGCAAGGCATCGCCCAGGTCGCCGTCGTCATGGGCAGTTGCACAGCGGGCGGCGCCTATGTGCCGGCGATGAGCGACGAGAGCATCATCGTGCGCAACCAGGGCACCATCTTTCTGGGCGGCCCGCCGCTGGTCAAGGCTGCCACCGGCGAGGTGGTCAGCGCCGAAGACCTGGGTGGTGGCGATGTGCATACCCGCTTGTCGGGCGTTGTCGACCATTTGGCCGAAAACGACCTGCATGCATTGCAGATCGCGCGTAATACGATCCGCAACCTCAATCGTGCCGATCACAAGGCCAGCGTGCTGATGGCGCCGGTAGCGCCGCGCTTCGACGCACAGGAGTTGTATGGCGTGATCCCGGCCGATACCCGCAAGTCGTTCGACGTGCGCGAGATCATTGCGCGCATCGTCGACGGCTCCGAGTTCGACGAGTTCAAGGCCCGCTATGGCACCACCCTGGTATGTGGTTTTGCCCATATCGAAGGCATGCCGGTGGGCATCATTGCGAACAATGGCATCCTGTTCAGCGAGTCGGCGCTCAAGGGCGCGCATTTCATCGAACTGTGCTGTCAGCGCAAGGTGCCGCTGGTGTTTCTGCAAAACGTCACCGGTTTCATGGTCGGGCGCAAGTACGAAAACGAGGGCATCGCACGTAATGGCGCCAAGATGGTCACGGCGGTGGCCACTGCGGCGGTGCCGAAGTTCACCATCATCATTGGCGGCAGTTTTGGCGCGGGTAACTATGGCATGTGCGGACGCGCGTATTCGCCGCGTTTCCTGTGGATGTGGCCCAACGCCCGCATCTCGGTCATGGGGGGCGAGCAGGCAGCCGCCGTGTTGGCGACGGTTCGGCGTGACGGCATCGAGGGGCGGGGCGGGAACTGGAGCATGGAAGAGGAAGAAGCCTTCAAGGCGCCCATCCGCAACCAGTACGAAGTGCAGGGCCATCCCTATTTCGCCACCGCGCGCCTGTGGGACGACGGTGTCATCGACCCGGCCGACACGCGCAGGGTGTTGGCGCTGGGTCTGAGCGCTTCGCGTAACGCGCCGATTGCCGAGACCCGGTTCGGTGTGTTCCGGATGTAGCTGGCACCCATGCAGGACTGGATCGATCAGCTGCCCTCCGTTGTGGCTCCGGCCAGTACGGCCTTGGCACGGGGCGTGCAAACCATGGACATGCCAACCCTGCTGGCGTTTGCGGCCGCACTCGGCTGGGCCAGCGGTCTGCGCTTGTACGCAGTGTTGTTCATGGTCGGTATCTCGGGCGCGATGGGATGGATCCTATTGCCGAGCGGCTTGCATGTGCTGCAGCATCCATTGGTGCTGGGCGTCAGTGGTCTGATGCTGTTCATCGAGTTTTTCGCCGACAAGATCCCTGGCCTCGACAGCCTGTGGGACCTGCTGCATGCGGTGATCCGGATCCCCGGCGGCGCCTTGCTGGCTGCGGGTGTTTTTGGTGTGGACAACAGCACGATGGCGGCAGTGGCTGGCGTGATGGGCGGTGCGCTCGCGGCCAGCTCTTATGCCACCAAGGCAACCGCCCGCGCCGCCGTCAATACATCTCCCGAGCCGTTCACGAATATCGGCGTGAGCCTGGCCGAAGATGGCCTGGTGGTCGCCGCCTTGTGGCTGGCGGTCGCGCATCCGGTCGTGTTCGGCTTCGCCTTGATCGTCGTACTGATCCTGATGGCCTGGTTGCTGATCGTCCTGCTTGCCTTTCTGAAGGCCGTGTTTCGTCGTATCGGGTCCTGGCTGTCACCGGCTCCCGCCGGTTGACCGGGGACAGAATGCAAGCAAGCAGGCAAGGCCACTTTTTGTTGAGAGAGACACCATGTTCACCAAGATACTGATTGCGAACCGGGGCGAGATCGCGTGCAGGGTTGCGACGACTGCCCGGCGCATGGGCATCCGCACCGTTGCTGTGTATTCGGATGCGGACGCCCATGCGAAACACGTGGCAGCCTGCGATGAATCGATATCCCTCGGTGGCAACGCGCCGCGCGACAGTTACCTGCGTTGGCAAGTGATTCTGGACGCCGCCAAGGCCACCGGTGCGCAGGCGGTACATCCGGGTTACGGTTTTCTCAGCGAAAACGAGGCCTTTGCAAAGGCTTGCGCCGACGCCGGTCTGGTCTTCATCGGTCCGCCACCGTCGGCGATCAAGTCCATGGGTCTGAAAGCCGAGTCCAAGCGGTTGATGGAGGCGGCCGGCGTCCCGTTGGTGCCCGGCTACCACGCGCCGGCGCAGGACCCTGACCTGTTGCGCAGCGAAGCCACTCGTATTGGTTATCCGGTATTGATCAAGGCCAGTGCGGGGGGTGGTGGCAAGGGCATGCGTATCGTCGAGAAGGTCGACGAATTCGACGCGGCGCTGGCTTCGTGCAAACGCGAGGCGACCAACAGTTTTGGTGACGACGCGGTGCTGATCGAGAAATACGTGCAACGCCCGCGTCATATCGAGATCCAGGTATTTGGCGACAGCCATGGCAATATCGTGCACCTGTTCGAGCGCGACTGTTCGGTGCAGCGGCGCCATCAGAAGGTGCTGGAGGAAGCGCCTGCGCCCGGCATGACCGATACCATGCGCGCCGAGATGGGGGCAGCGGCCGTTGCGGCGGCGCGTGCCGTGGGTTATGTCGGCGCCGGTACGGTCGAGTTCATCGTCGAGCAACGCCCGGACGGCAGCATGGCGTTCTTCTTCATGGAAATGAATACCCGCTTGCAGGTGGAACACCCGGTCACCGAGGCGATCACCGGGCAGGATCTGGTCGAATGGCAGCTCAGGGTGGCCAGTGGCGAGAAGTTGCCGCTGGCGCAAGAGCAGTTGCGCATCCACGGCCACGCAATCGAGGCCCGTATCTGTGCCGAAAGCCCGGACAACAACTTCCTGCCGGCCACCGGAACGCTGCAGGTCTACCGCAAGCCCGATGCCACCAGCTTTGTGCGCGCACCCTTTGACCTGGGCGTGCGTTTTGACGACGGCGTGCGTGAGGGTGATGTGATCTCGCCGTTCTATGATTCCATGGTTGCCAAGCTGATCGTGACAGGCAGCGACCGTGCACAGGCACTTGCGCGGCTGGACGCTGCGTTGGCCCAGACCCATATCGTCGGCTTGAACACCAATGTGCAGTTCCTGCGTTATGTGGCGCGTTCTGCGTCGTTTGCCAACGCCGATCTTGACACTGCCTTGATCCAGCGCGAACAGGCGGCCGTGTTTGCGCAGGAGCCGCTGGGGCTGGCGTTTGCCGCTGCTGCGTCGATTGTCGGCACGCTGGTGCGCGAGCGTGCGCTCGAACAGGCCGACCCGTTCAGCCGCCGTGACGGCTGGCGGGCGTTTGGTGTGGCGGTGCGTCGCTTCGGCTTCGAGTTTCACGATGAACCGGTCGAGGCGCAGCTGACCTATCTGCATGACGGCGCCTTGCAATTGCAGGTGGGCGCAACCCAGGGCGTGTTGGCATTCCAGACGACAGACGCCGGCATTGACCTGGACTACGCTGGGCAGCGTCATCTCGTGCAGATCTATCGCAGCGGCGATCAGGTACATGTCTTCGCAGCCCATGGCGCCACCCGCATCCTGTCGATCGACCTGCTAGACCATGCCAGCGTCACCCAGGGTGAAGTGGGCCGGCTGACGGCCCCGATGCCCGGCAAGGTGTTGTCGTTCGCGGTCAAGGCGGGCGACACGGTCAGCAAGGGCCAGGCGTTGGCGGTGATGGAGGCAATGAAAATGGAGCACAGCATCGCTGCACCGGCGGATGGCACGGTGGCCGAACTCCTGTTTGCGCCCGGTGACCAGGTCGCCGAGGGCGACGAGTTGTTGAGAATGCAATCATGACGATGCGGGTGTCCTTTTGCGATCCGTCCAGTGCGCCGGAACCGTGGGTGGAGGTTTTGCGCCGCCATCTGCCTGATGCACGTGTCGAGGCCTGGGTCGAGGGGGCCGAGCCGGCGGACTATGGTGTTGCCTGGGCACCGCCGCAAAGCTTCATTGACCAGCAACCCCGGCTCAAGGCCTTGTTCAATATTGGTGCAGGTGTCGACAAATTGATGCAGCTGCGTCTGCCGCCGCAGTTGCCTGTGATCCGGCTCGAAGATGCCGGCATGGGGGTGCAGATGGCGGAGTACGTCTGCCATGCTGTGATCGGCCATTTCCGGGAATTTGGCGGGTATGCCGCGCAAGCAGCCACCGGCGACTGGGTGCGCCGACCGGCGCGCCCGCGCGCGCATAGCGCGGTGGGGGTGCTGGGCCTGGGGGTGCTGGGTACCCGTGTTGCGCAGGCCTTGCGTCATTTCGACTACCCGGTCCACGGCTGGAGCCGATCCGCGCGCCACCTCGATGGCATACGCAGTTATTGCGGCACCGACCAGTTGCCGGCTTTTCTAGCGGCCAGTCATGCGCTGGTATGCCTGTTGCCGTTCACACCCGATACCCGTGACATCCTGGGTCGCGCCAACCTGTCGCTGTTGCCGGCGGGCGCGTATCTGGTCAATGTGGCGCGTGGCGAACTCGTGGTCGAAGACGATCTGCTGGCCTTGCTGGACAGTGGCCACCTGGCCGGCGCCACGCTCGATGTGTTTCGCACCGAGCCTTTGCCGGCGACGCATGCGTTTTGGCGCCATCCGAAAATCCGGGTCACGCCGCATGTCTCCGCCCAAACCTTGCGTGAAGAAAGTGTTGCCCAGATTGCGGACAAGATACTGGCCCTGGAGCGTGGCGCGCCGGTTGCGGGTATCGTCGATCTGCAGCGCGGTTATTGAACTGTGCCGCCAGCCAGCGCTACTGACTTTTCGAGGAGACACCATGCAATTGCCCACCAAGGTGAAGTTGGTCGAGGTCGGCCCGCGCGACGGACTGCAGAATGAAAAGCAGTCGGTACC
>CAJDWR010000113.1_pt1 | contig 15915 bp, 12 predicted proteins | sample 7391651 | NCBI WGS metagenome assembly CAJDWR01 (sample SAMEA7055720, study PRJEB34461) | soil metagenome | biome: terrestrial ecosystem; feature: Peninsula; material: soil | place: Antarctica | collected 2016
CTTGGCTCAACCGGCATTGCTGCCGCGACCAGCAACGGCGTTGACGTCGAGCTGTTCTGGATCCTCGACAACATCGGCAAAGCCGAGCAGCTCGTCGCGCGCGACGGCTCCGGCATAAAGACGCCGCAGGACCTGATCGGCAAGAAGATTGCCGTTCCGTTCGTTTCGACATCGCACTTCCACCTGCTCATGGCGATGGAGAAGATCTGGCACATCCCGCCGTCCAAGGTGCAAATCCTCAACTTGAAGCCACCAGAGCTCGTCGCCGCCTGGTCGCGTGGCGACATCGACGCCGCCTACGTGTGGCCGCCAGCACTGCAGACGATTCTGAAGAATGGCAAGCCAATCATCACTTCCGAGGAGGTCGGCAAGCAGACAGTGCCGACTTTCGACGGCATTATCGCCAGCCGGAAGTGGGCGGCCGCCCATCCGGATTTCATGGTCGCCTTCACGAAGGTGCTCGCCAAGTCCTATGCCGACTACAACGCGAACAGCGCGAAGTGGACTGCAGCGTCGCCCGAGGTGAAAGCGATGACGAAGATGGTCGGTGGCGAGGCTGCAGACAACGCAGAGGCCATGAAGCTCCAGAGTTATCCGTCCGCCAAGGAACAGATGTCTACCGATTGGCTGGGTGGCGGCAAGAACAGCAAGGCGGCGCTCGCGTTGACGAATAGTGCCCAGTTTCTGAAGTCGCAGAACCAAATCAACACCATCCTGCCAGACTACGGCATGTACGTGAACCCGAAGTACGCGCAAGAGGCGGCGAAGTAAGCTTCGCAGACGGCGGGCCGGACGCGATCGTCCTGCTCGCCGAGCTGCTTTCTGGCGACAACCCGCATCGAACACTAGCAAAGAATGCACCTGGCCGCACAGACCGACGCCTTGCAGGTAAGTGGCGTCAGCGTCACGTTTCCCGGCCGTCATCCGGGAGAGGAGGTGTGCGCGCTCGACAATATCAATCTGACGGTGAACGCTGGGGATTTCGTCGTGGCGCTTGGCGCTTCGGGCTGTGGCAAGACGACCCTTCTCAATCTGATGGCCGGGTTTCTCTCACCCTCGACTGGCGAGATATTGCTCGGTGACCGGAAAATCACCGGCCCGGGCTCCGATCGCGGCGTCGTATTCCAGAAGCACGCGCTCCTGCCCTGGCTCAATGTGATCGACAACACCGAGTTTGGCCTCAGGATGCAGGGAGTCGGCAAGCGCGAGCGGCGCGAGATCGCGACCCGCAACCTCGCGCTGGTCGGGCTGGAAGACTTTCCCAAACACATGATCTACCAGCTCTCGGGCGGCATGCAGCAACGTGTCGGCATCGCGCGTGCTCTCTCCTGCAATCCGGCGACGCTGCTGATGGACGAGCCGATGGCGGCGCTCGACGCGCTCACCCGCGAGACAATCCAGGAGTTGCTGCTCGAGGTGTGGCAGAAAACCGGCAAGATGTTTTTCTTCATCACGCACAGCGTCGAAGAGGCGCTGTTCCTGGCCACCCGCGTGGTTGTGATGTCACCCCGCCCAGGGCGCATCACCGACACCTATGACCTCGATTTCAATCGCCGCTTCCTCGAGTGCAGAGACGCGCGCAAGATAAAGTCGAGCCCGGATTTCATCCACATGCGCGAGACCGTGCTCGGCACCATTTATGGCGACGAGCGCGCCGGCGATCCCGCCTTGAAGGCTGGTCATGCCTAGAATCAAACTTCCGTTCACAACGCTCGGCGGCGCGAGCGGATCGACAAAACTCCCCCCAGCGGGCATGTTGTGTTGAAGCGTCTCTTCACGAGTCGCGCTGCGACGCCGGGACAGGTCTACGGCGCGCCCGGCCAGGGACGCAGCACCACCATCAGCGTGGTCACGGCGATCATACTGATCGCGCTCTGGTTCCTGGTCACCCACATGGGGTGGATCAAACCGCTGTTCCTGCCCACCCCGCAGGCGGTGTGGGGCAAGTTCGTGCTCGCCATGACCGAGGGCGTCGCGAACTCAAGTCTGCTCGAGCACACCGAGTGGAGCCTGATACGCGTGTTCGGCGCCTTCCTGATATCGTGCTTCACGGCGATCCCGATCGGCATCCTGATGGGCAGCAACCGCGTGATGCGCGGCATTTTTGATCCCGTGATCGAGTTCTACCGGCCGTTGCCGCCTCTGGCTTACCTGCCGCTGATGATCATCTGGTTCGGCATTGGCGAACTGTCGAAGATCCTGCTCATCTACCTTGCCGTCTTTGCGCCGATGGCGATTTCGGCGCGCGCAGGGGTCCGGTCGGTGGGCATTGAGCAGATCCACGCTGCCTACGCGATGGGCGCAACAAAGTTTCAGATCATCCGGCACGTGGTGCTGCCGGCGGCGACCCCCGAGATCCTCACCGGAATGCGCATCGGCATCGGCTTCGGCTGGACTACCCTGGTCGCCGCCGAGATGGTCGCCGCAACGCGGGGCCTCGGTTTCATGGTGCTCAACGCGGCGCAGTACCTGCAAAGCGACACCGTCATCATGGGCATCATCGTGATCGGATTGTTCGCGTTTGCGTTCGACCTCCTGATGCGCTATATCGAGCGCGTGCTGGTGCCGTGGAAGGGAAAGGTATAAGCCAGGATTTGCCTGCCGCGGCGCTCACGCTGCGGCCCGACTCTACGAGGTGATTGTTGGCGCGGGGCCTATTGCGCCAGTATCGCCAGCGCCACAGACGCTACCCGCGAGGTCAGCGAATCAGCACGTGAAGTCAACACGATAGGCACCTGTGCGCCGAGCACCAGGCCAGCGCAGTCGCCGCCGCCGATGTAGTTGAAGCTTTTGTAGAGCATATTGCCGGCATTGAGGTCGGGCATGATGAGCAGATCGGCGTCTCCCGGCACCTGGCCAGCGATTTTCTTGGTGCGCGCCGCCTCGGCCGAAATGGCGTTGTCGAAGCCAAACGGACCTTCGACGATGGCGCCCGGCCAGCGGCCCTGTGCGGCCAACGTGACCATGGCCTGCGCGTCCAAGGTTGCCGGTATCGCCGGGTTCACAGTCTCCATCGCGGCGACGATGCCCACCTTGGGTGTGGCGATGTGCAGTTTCTGCAGCAATTCAACCGCATTGGCCAGGATGTCGCATTTGGTTTTCAAGTCGGGGGCGATATTCACGACGCAGTCGGCCAAGGCCAGCAGCTTGGGATATCGCGGCAGGTCGAACAGGAAAACATGGCTGATGCGCCGGCTGGTACGCAGCCCGTTGTCCCGATGCACTACGGCCGACATCAGCTCGTCAGTGTGCAGGCAGCCTTTCATCAGCGACTGCAGCGCGCCGCTGCGTGCCAGGGTGGTTGCCTGCGCCGCTGCAGCGGTCGGCGAGTCCGCGGTATCGACGATCTCGAATCGTTGGCAGTCGACCCCGCTTTGCGCAGCGGCGGCTTCGATGCGGGAACGCGGGCCGATCAACACCACCTGTGCGATCGCGGCGTCCGCGATCTGCACGGCGGCGTTCAGAGCCAACGCGTCGCAGGGGTAAACCAGCCCGATGCGGGACAGGCCGGTGGCCTTCGCCCGCTGACGCGCCTGCTCCACCAAAGCAGCCAGCCGCGGATGACTGCTTTGGTGTGGCGACAGCTCGCTCACTGTTGGCACTGCGGTCGTTTCGGTGTGAACCGGAAGAATCGATCGCCTCGGACTCAGACGTAGTCCTTGTATTTTTCAAGGAACCGCACCGGCTTGGACAATGCGTCGCGGCGGAACGGGTCACCCAGTTCGCGCGTGCACATGATCTCGATCACCGTCGTCTTGCCGTGTTTCATCTGCGCCTCTACTGCCTTCTTCAGGGCGGGGCCGACGTCCTCGAGCTTGTCGACAACGACACCCTCGGCGCCCATCGCGATGGCGATTGCGGCGAAGCTGGTGTTATCGAGTTCACCGGCGACAAAACGGCGGTTGTAGAAGTCGACCTGATTCTTCTTCTCGGCACCCCACTGGCGGTTGTGGAACACCACCGCGGTCACCGGTATGTCGTGGCGCACACAGGTCATCAGTTCGGCCATGCTCATGCCCCAGGCGCCATCGCCGGCGTAGGAGATGGCGGGGCGGTCCATCGCGGCGCATTTGGCTCCGATGATGGTGGGCAGGGCGTAGCCGCAATTGCCGAAGCTCATCGGCGCGAAGAAGCTGCGCGGTTCCTCGAAGCGCAGGTAGCTGTTGGCCACTGAATTGATGTTGCCGATGTCGGTCGATACCATCGCGCGCGGCGGCATGGCCTTTTCAAGCTCGCGCAGCACCTGGCGCGGGTGCAGCCAGTTGCCCTCCTCGTTCTTCTGCTCCTCGATCATGTCCAAGCTGAACGCGTCGCGCTCGTGCGTCCACTCGTCGAGCTCCTTCTCCCAGGCGGCCTTTTCAGCCTCGATGGTCTTGGCACGTGCGGCTTTGGTGGCGTCGCAGGCGAGTTTCTTGCCGTCCAGGCGCTGAGTGATGGCCTTGGCCGCTGCCTTGGCGTCACCGTGGATACCGACATGGATCTTCTTGACCAGGCCCAGGTTCGTGTGGTCCGCTTCGATCTGGATGATCTTGGCATCTTTCGGCCAGTAGTCCATGCCGTGCTGTGGCAGTGTGCCAAACGGGCCCATGCGCGAACCCAGCGCCACCACCACGTCGGCCTGGGCAATCAGCTTCATCGCCGCCTTGGATCCTTGATAACCCAGCGGACCGGCCCATAGCGGGTGGCTGGCCGGGAATGCATCGTTGCGCAGGTAACCAGTGACGACCGGCGCGCCCAGGCGCTCGGCGAGTTGTTTGCATTCTTCGACCGCGTCGCCCATCACCACACCACCACCGGCCAGGATGACCGGGAACTTGGCCTTGGCCAGCAACTCGGCGGCCGCATCCAGGCTGTTCTCGCCGCCAGCGCCGCGTTCGACCCGCATCGGCACGGGAATCTCGCACTGAATCTCGCCATAAAAGTAGTCACGCGGGATGTTGAGCTGGGTCGGGCCCATTTCGGACATCGCGCGATCGAAACAACGACCGGTGAATTCGGCCATACGTTTGGGATTGTTGACATGGCCCTGGTATCTGGTGAATTCCTGGAACATCGGCAACTGATTGGCTTCCTGGAAGCCACCTAATCCCATTCCCATCGTGCCGGTCTCCGGCGTGATCATCACAACTGGACTGTGTGCCCAGTAAGCGGCCGCAATCGCAGTCACACAATTGCTGATGCCCGGCCCGTTCTGGCCGATGACAACTCCATGGCGGCCGCTGACGCGGGCATAACCATCGGCCATGTGGCCCGCGCCTTGTTCGTGCACCACCGGAACCAGCCGAATGCCAGCGGGGGCGAAGATATCCATCGCGTCCATGAAGGCAGAACCCATGATGCCGAACATGTCGGTCACATTGTTGGCAACCAAAGTCTCGACGAACGCCTCTGACGGAGTCATCTTCTGCACCCCGGTAACGGCGGCGCGTACCGCGGTGTTCGTTTTGTTGGCCGGTTTGGGTGTGGGTTTCGCGACAGGGTTGGCGGCGGTCTGTTTGCTCATGGTCGGGTTCTCCTGCGGTGAATCAAGCGGATGCATGCAGCCCGACGTCTGTCTGGCTTGGTGGGAACTGTAGCAGTGGCAACCAGATGGGTCAACAGAAATCCCGAAAAATGGTACGCCATGTACAGCTTTTCGGAATGTGATTACATTTACGCCATGATCAAATTGGTACGTGACAACCCCACGCCGATCGCAGAATCGGCTGCCGATACACCGGCATTGCGCCTTTTCGCATTACTGGAGTTGTTTGCCGCCAGTGATAGTCGCCACTCACTCCATAGCCTGGTCGAGCAGACCGGTTTGCCCAAGCCGACCATGCACCGCATGTTGCAGCAACTCGAATCTGCCGATCTGTTGCAGCGCAACAGCGACGGCCGCCATTACGGCACCGGCGCGCGGCTGCGTCGCCTGGCCGAAAATGTTCTGTTTCATGACAGTCAGCATGGTGCGCGGCATGCAGTCTTGCGTCGACTGGTCGAACAGGTGGGCGAGAGCTGCAATATCACCGCGCTGTCGGGGAGCGAGGTGATTTACCTGGACCGGGTCGAGACCGCGGCGCCGCTGCGCTTTTACCTGCATGCTGGTTCGCGGGTGCCGGCGCACTGCTCGGCCAGCGGCAAAGTATTGCTGGCACAGATGCAGCCTGCGCAGCGCCGTCGACTGCTTGGCGTGGCACCGTTGGAACGCTACACCGGGGCCACAATGACCGATATGGCGCAGCTTGAGCAGGATCTGCGTTCGGTGCGTAGCCAGGGTTTCGCGCTGGACAATGAGGAATTCCTGCCCGGCTTGTTGTGCATTGCAGTTCTGGTGCCGCGACGCGATTCGGGCTTGTCGAACCTGTGTATTGCCGTTCAGGCGCCGGTGATTCGGCTGGACGCCGACAAGGCGCGCGCCTTGCTGCCGCATCTGCAGGCGGCGGCTGACGCGATCAGCCGAATCGACGACGACATCCTGACGAATCACCGAACATGAAAGATGCGCATGGACGACTTACGTGAACGCAGCCCTGAGCGCCAGGTCTCGGTGCGCAAACTCTTTGGTATCGACTCCGACCTCATGGTGCCTGCGTTCAAGCAGCGCGACGACCATGTGCCCGAGATCGACCCGGTCTATCGTTTCAACCCGGACGTCACGCTGGCGATTCTGGCTGGCTTCGCACGCAATCGTCGGGTCATGGTGCAGGGACTGCACGGCACCGGCAAGTCGACCCATGTCGAGCAGGTGGCGGCGCGGCTGAACTGGCCCTGTGTCCGTGTCAACCTGGATGGGCATGTCAGTCGCCTGGATCTGGTTGGCAGGGACGCGATCGTGCTCAGGGACGGGCAGCAGGTCACCGAGTTCCAGAGCGGCATCGTGCCCTGGGCGCTGGAACGTCCGGTGGCGCTGGTGTTCGACGAATACGATGCGGGCCGCCCCGACGTGATGTTCGTGCTTCAGCGTTTGCTGGAGCAAGGTGGCAAGTTCACGCTGTTGGACCAGAACCGGGTGTTGCGCCCCCATCCGTATTTTCGTCTGTTTGCCACTGCCAACACCGTCGGACTGGGCAACCTCAACGGCTTGTACCATGGCGCACAGAAACTCAACCATGCGCAGATCGACCGCTGGAATATCGTCGCTTCGCTGAACTACCTGCCGGCCGCCGAGGAGGCACGCATCGTGCTGGCAAGGGTGCCTTCGTTCGACAACGCTCAAGGCCGCACGCTCGTGCGTGCCATGGTGGCCGTGGCCGCTCTGACGCGCAAGGGTTTTGCAGTCGGTGACCTGTCGACGCTGATGTCGCCACGCACCGTCATCACCTGGGCCGAAAACGTCGAGATCTTCCATGACACGGCACGCGCGTTTTGCCTGTCGTTCGTCAACAAATGCGATGAGGCCGAGCGCCCGATCGTGGCCGAGTATTTCCAGCGCTGTTTCGATCTGGAGCTTGGCGAGGCCTACACATTCGGAGGCCCACCACCGTGATTCAGGCACAGACCCTGGCGCGACATCAGCAGCGTATCGAAGAGTTGTGCGCCGCGACCATCCGCGCACTCAGCGGCCAGGCCGACCTCCATTTTCGTGGCCAACGCCTGCACCGCGACCAGCATGCATTGCCGATATATGCGCCGCACCTGTATCCGGCGCTGGAGTCGGCCGATTTTGCGTCGTTTCGCGGCGCTGCTGACGCTCTGGCATTGCGCCTGCGGTTCAGCGACAGCACCTTGCACCAGCGCCTGTGTCCGCCGGACCCTGTCGCGCGCCTGGTGTTCGAACTGCTCGAGCAGTTCCGCGCCGAGTCGCTGGTGCCTCCATCTCTGCCTGGGTCGCAACACAACCTGCAACATGGTTTTTCCGCCTGGGCCCGCGCATACCACGGTGGTGGCCTGACTGGCACCGTCAGTGGCTTGCTGATGTTCGCAGTCGCGCTGGCCTGCCGCGCACGTGTGACCAACGAGCCCGTCGCGGAGGAATACAGCGACATGCTGAAGTCACCTCGTGGTGAACTGGCGCGCCTGGTCGGAACCGCGCTGGCCGCTTTGCGGCGCGCGCGGCACGACCAGGCGCGTTATGCGGTCCCTGCATTGGCGATCGCGCAGGCGGTGGCAGGCATGTTGAAAAACCTCGCCGACCTGGCCGGTGGTTCAAACGCTATCGGTGAAAACGAAACACTCTCCGCATTCGCGGTGCTGATGGACAAGCAGGGCCAATCGACAGAGTGGTTCGCCACCGCTGTGTCCGGTCACTCGCGGGTGTTGGCGGCCGCTGGCTCCGGGTACCGGGTGTTCACCAGCGCCTACGACCGCCAGCGCAATGCAGGCGAATTAGTGCGCAAGGGGCTGCGGCTGGAATACCGCGAACGACTCGATGGCCGCATCCGCGAACAGGGCATCAATCTGATGCGGCTGGCGCGTCAATTGCGTTCCTTATTGGCGCTGCCTGCGAACGACGGCTCGGACGGCGGCCAGGAAGAAGGCCAGATCGACGGTCGGGTGCTTTCGCAATTGGTGGCATCACCGACCAACCGCCGCCTGTTCCGCATGCCACGCAACGAGCTGCAGGCCGATTGCATCGTGACTTTCCTGATCGATTGTTCGGGGTCGATGCAGCAACACATGGACACCCTGGTGGTGCTGCTGGACGTGTTTGTGCGTGCGCTCGAACTGGCCGGCGTGTCAAGCGAGATGCTGGGTTTCACCACCGGCGCGTGGAATGGTGGACGCGCCCGCAAGGAATGGCTGGCGCAGGGGCGGCCCGATCATCCAGGGCGGCTGAGCGAGGTCTGCCATATGGTGTTCAAGGATGCCGACACTGCATGGCGCCGAGCCCGATTGGACATTGCGGCCATGCTCAAGCCCGATCTGTACCGCGAGGGTGTCGATGGCGAGGCGGTGATGTGGGCGGCGGGCCGACTGTACGCACGCTCGGAAGCGCGCAAGTTGCTGGTGGTGGTGTCCGATGGTTCTCCGATGGACAGCGCCACCAGCCTGGCCAATGGCGCGCATTACCTCGATCATCACCTGCGCGAGGTGGTGCATGAAATCGAGTCCGCTGGTCATATCGACATCCATGGTCTGGGCGTCGGGCTCGACCTGAGCCCTTACTACAGCCGCAGCCACGTACTGGATCTGGAGATGGCCAGCAGCAACCAGATGGTGCGCGAAATCACGCAGTTGATCGCCAGCCCTGCACGACGCTGACCAACAGGCCCGGGCGGCATGCGTGGCCTGGTCAAGCGCGAGGCCAGGCCCGGCCTGGATGTGACGGATGATGCCGCCTTGCTGGAGTTCTGTCGCAACAACGGCGCAACCCTATTTCATCCGAGCGGCACTTGCGCGATGGGGCCAGCCCCGAAGCTGACCTGTACCGAAGCATCGCCCCGCGCCCGCGCGAGTTGCTTCACAGCCAGGGTCAAGGCCTGGATACCTGGCTCGATGGACGCGGCTGCAATGGACGACAGCCGCAGCCGGAAATAGCAGCATGGGTAAGGTGGTTTGCCAAAGAAAACGTCTCCAGCCTCGATCAATACGCCATACGCGCGCGCCTGAATGGCAAGTTCGGCGCCATCGATCCCGTCGGGCGTCTGGACCCAGAGCGACGCGCCGCCTTGCGGTATGTGGAAACGACAGTCGGGCAGGTGCTGGTGCAAGGCCTGGCAAACCAGATCCAGCCGTTCGCGCATCACCTGGTTGACACGCCGCGTGTGTGATTCATGGTGCCCCAGCGACAGGAACAAGGCAAAAGCAGATCCCGTGGCGCAACGATGTAGCCCAGGCGCAATGCCGGTGACAGGCTCTTGGAGATGGAGCCGACATAGATGACCCGACCGCTGCGGTCCAGACTCTTGAGCGCCGGCATGGGTTGGCCGTTGTACAGGTTTTCGGCTTCATAGTCGTCCTCGATCACGACGAAATCCCGCTGTTGCGCCAGTTGCAGCAAATGCTGGCGCCGTTCCAGGCTCAAGGTCGCGGTGGTCGGGCTTTGGTGTGACGGTGTCACGAACAGGTAGTCCAGCGGCGGAATGTCGTCGACAACCACACCGTCATCATCGACGCGCACCTCGATAAATTGCGGATTGCGCAGGGCAAAACTGTTGCGCGCATGGGGATGCCCGGGCTCCTCCAGGCCGACACGCGACTGTTCTGAAAACAAGGTGTCGGACAGCAGGTAATACGCCTGCTGCGCACCGATGGTGACCATGATCTCGTCATCAGACGCAAATACACCGCGCCGGGGCAGGAGACGCGTGCGAATCTGCTCAATCAGATCCGGCACGTCGTCGGTCTCCAGATCCGGAGTCCAGTGCGGCAACTGGGACCGCGCGAGACTGCGCACGCAGCATTCGCGGAAATCCTCGGTCGGAAACAGCAACGGGTCGTGCGTCCCGTAGATGAATGGATAGGGATAGTCGTTCCAGCGTAGCGGCTTGCTCAGCGTGGGGCGATCGAGTTGCGACCGCTGTACGCGCGCCGACCAGTCGGGTGGCACGAGCCCGATCGGCCTGCCGGATGGGTCTGCGTGGGCCAAGGGCCTGGGGAGATTGTGCGACAGCACAAACATGCCGCTGCGCAGTCGCGACTCCAGGTATTTCTCGTCGCACAGTTGCTGGAAGGCCGAGGTGACAGTATTGCGGCTCAAGCCAAGCAACTGCGCCAGCGCGCGCGATGAGGGCAGCGGCGCACCGGGCCGCAGCTTGCCGTCGAGAATCACCTGCACGATCGCCAACCGCACCCGCGCTTGTAGTGGCAGGTTGGGCTGATCCGGGAGCGCCAGCAGTTGCGCCCACTGTATGTCAGGAGAAATGGCCATGTTGCGCTCAGGTGCGTTTCTCGCTGATCTGGTACGGTCGAATCTGCGATCTGGCACTATCGTGTGCCGATTGAATTGTTTACCCTCGGTACAGAGGAGTGAACTGCCCCTTTCCCTGGACTTGTTGGAGATTTTATGAGCGAGACGACACTGGCGGTGACCGCTGCGACACTGCAAGCCTTCGGCGATGCCTGGAACCGGCACGATATCGATGGCCTGATGTCTTTCATGAGCGAGGACTGTGTATTTCAGACTGCTGCCGGTCCCGATGCATGCGGTACCCGGCATGTCGGCCAGGCAGCCGTGCGCAAGGCTTTTGCGGGCGCGTGGGAAACCATCAAGGACGCGCAATGGGAAAACGGCACGCATTTCGCCGAGGGCGATTTCGGCATTTCACAGTGGACCTTCACCGGCACCGCCCCCGATGGAACCCGGATCGAGACCGACGGTGTCGACGTGTTCGCATTTCGTGACGGCAAGATCACGCTCAAGAGCGCATTCCGCAAGGTTCGTCCCAATCTTCCTGCCATAAAGTGATCGCCAACCTTTGACCCAACCAGGAGTCCATAACGTGGCCATGACGGAACCTTTGTCGTTTATCGGTGGCGATCGGTCATCGGCAAAGTCCTACGACCCACGATATGACCCGCTGGTGGATGGGAATCCGGGTGCCGGACGCGCCTATGCGCCGACCTACTGGGTTGCCAGTGCCGGTGCCCCACCGTCAGACGATGGCCCGGTGACCGGCGACATGGACGTTGATGTCGTCGTCATCGGATCTGGCTCCACCGGCGTATCAACTGCGCTGTACCTGGCCCAGGAGCATGGCATCGAGGCAGTGGTGCTGGAGGCAAATCAGACCGCCTGGGGCTGCTCAAGCCGCAGCGGCGGGCAGGGCCAGAATGCCAGTGGCCGACTGACACGCGCGCAGTGGATCGAGCGTTATGGCCTGGATGTGGCCAAACGACTGGATACTGAGATTCGCACCGGCTTCGAGAACTTCCGGCACCTGACGCAGCAGATCGACTGCGAAGCGTTCGATGGAGGCCATCTCTATCTGGCACACCGACCTGAAAAGATCCCGGTGCTGCAAAAGCAGGCCGCGCTGCTGCGCGATACCTTCGGCTACCAGACCCGCATGCTCAGTGCCGAGGAGGTTCGCCGCTACTACTGCGACGAGCGCGAGATGTGTGGCGCGATGTTCGAACCCGAGGGCGTGGGTGTGCATCCGCTAAAATTCACCTTCGGGCTGCTGCAACAGGCGCGTGCACTCGGCGTGAAGCTGCATACGGGCAGCCCGGTGCAGGGCTGGCAGACGGTGGGTGGGGTACACCACCTGCAAACACCTGGCGGCACCGTGCGCGCCAAGCGGGTTGCGGTGTGCACTGGTGGCTACACCGGGCAGACGCTCAATCCGCTGCTCAAAAACAAGATTCTGCCGATCCTGTCCAACTCGTTGGTCACCCGTGCGCTGACCCAAGCGGAGCTTGATGCCTGCAATTTCAAGTCGCGGGTCTTCCTGACAGATACCCGCACGTTGCGTTTCTATTACCGGTTGCTGGCGGACAACCGGCTGCAACTGGGCAGTCGCAGTTCCATCACCGGAGCCGATGCCGAGGATCCTGTGCATATGAAGCTGCTGACCGATGCGATAGCCCGCAAGTTTCCACCGTTGGCTGGCATCCAGATCGACTATTCCTGGTGGGGCTGGGTTGACGTCAGCCACGACATGATGCCGCGTATTGCGCGGCCTGATCCGTCGAAGTCCATCTGGTATGCAGTTGGTTACGGTGGCAACGGTGTGTCGTTCTCCACCTGGGCCGGCAAACGCCTGGCCGAACGCGTGGCCGGCAAGGACGCGGGCAATCCGGTGTTCAATCTGCCGATTTATTCGAGTGAACTGGAATATCCGAACCTGTTCGGCGTGGTGCGTTCGCAGGCGTTCGCGCCATTTCGCCGGATCGGGCAGCGCTTCTTATACAAGTGGTATTGGTTGCGGGACGAGAAGTTCTGATAACTATTTGCTGCACGCAGGTACCATGAAAGAAACGCCGGGAGAAAAGCGCAATCCGCGATCTGCAGGCCCTGTTCGCTACTAAACCGAACGACTTTTGGGGTAGCACCGGCGCATCGCAAAACGGGTAGCACAAGCGGATTCAAAAAATTACACTGACATCCGGTACTTCTGAATACAACTCAAGTACCCGATCGGCACGACGGGTGAGTACCGCACGCTGATTGATGTAGCCCTTGTCGGTCAGTTCACCCGCTTCAGGCGAAGGCGTAGACGAACCACCGCCTTCGCGCTTCATGCGCAACAAGCCCTCGCGTAGCCGCTCCTTGATCGCCGGATGCGAGATAACGGTTGCCATCGAGGCATTTTCATCGAGACCGGCAATGCGACGGCACTCGGCAATGTTGGGAAAAACCAGAAAACCGATGTCGCTACGGTCGTGGCCGGTCACGACGATGTCCTGGGCGATGGGCGAAAGCGCACTGATGCCAGCAACCCGCAATGCGCCGACATGCACCCAGGTGCCAGAGAGCAATTTGAAATCTTCAGCAACGCGCCCATCGAACAGCAGGCCCTGCTCCGGCTTTTCCGGATTCACGAACTCGACCGCATCACCGATCAAATAGAAGCCTTCTTCATCGAAAGCGCTGGCGGTCAATTCGGGTTGCTTCCAATAGCCTGAAAACAGGTTGGGCCCTTTGATTCGTACTTCAAGCTTGTCCGCTATCGGTACCAGTTTGAGCGTGGTGCCGGGAACCGGCACGCCGATCACGCCTGAACGTACCGCCTGAAAATGGCAATCGGTACAAGCCGGCGCAGTTTCAGTCGAGCCCCAACTGGAGAGCATCACCACCGGGTGACCAAGCTCCATCATGGCCAGACGTTCGAGTTCGTCCCACGTTGACTGCGGCAGTGCGGCGCCAGCGTAAAAGATGATCTGCAAACGCGAGAAAAAATTCTTGCGCAGCACGGCATCGTCACGCAGATGCGCTACCAGCATGCCGTACGCGAGCGGCACACTCAGATAAATGGTCGGCGCAATGTCGGTCAGATTCCTGATTGTCTTTGGCAGCAACGCCGGCGCCGGCTTGCCGTCATCAATGTACAGGCTGCCGCCGAAGCGCAGCACCTTGTTGAAATTGTGACTGCCCCCAAAAACATGGCTCCACGGCAACCAGTCGACGAGAACTGGCTTCTGCCGGTTGAGAAAAGGCCAGATCACCGACTTCATTTCGGCGTTGGAGCACATCATGCGCTGCGTCGTGATGACCGCTTTGGGCGCGCCAACGGAACCGGAGGTAAACAGAAACTTGGCGATGGTATCTGGCGTCAACGCGGCAAACGCCTGCCTGACCGCCGTGTTGTCAGCGCCACCCTCGTGGCTACCGCTTTTTTCCAGATCGGCGAAAGCCATTGTGCCCGGCACAGATACGCTGCGGCTCCCTGCCACCACCACGCCATCATGCAACTCGGCAATCGCCTGGATTGCCGGCATGAAGCGCTCGATGGTGTCAGCAAAAATCACTCCAGGCCGCAGCAATTCGACATTGGCCTTGAGCTTTGCAAAATCCTTCGACAACAAGGAATTGCCGGGCGACACCGGGCAGACCGGGATACCGACATGCATGCAGGCCAGGGCCAGCAAGGCATGCTCGATACCGTTGTCGGAAAGCACCAGCACCGGACGCTCGGGCGAAAGATTCTGCCCAAGCAGCCAGGTGGCGATGCGATAGACACGCGCAAGCGCTTCGCTGTAACTGAGCTTGACCCACTCACCATCCGCGCCCCGCTCGGCGATCAGGATGGCGTCCGGGGTTTCGACCGCCCAGCGCTCCAGCCACTCGCCTGAACAGCGGGCGTAGCTGGGCAGCACCAAAGCGGAACGAAACAGCCGACTGCCATCCGGGCGGTCTTCGAGCGTCACCACCGGATCGACAAACAAGTCAGCGGGCGTACGGGCGACGGTGCTCATCAGGCATCCTCCATGCTGCGCATTGCGGAATTCGCCCTTGGGAACGGCCCGGCGGTGCTCATGCGCGTGCCTTTCCTGCCGCTGCCATTACTTCGAGATGACTTTGAAGGCTCCATTCTGCACTTGCATCAAGATGCGGGCGCGCCCGTCCAGGCCACTATGGTCAGTCGGGGTCATGTTGAATACGCCATGCACACCCACCACGTCCTTTGTCTGCTCGATGGCGTCCCTCAGGGCCGAACGGAACTCGGCTGTGCCGGGCTTGGCCTTCTTCAAAGCGACCGGAATTGCGTGCGAAGCCACCCGCCATGCATCCCACATGTGACCACCAAAGGATGATACCGACCCGGCGCCGTACTTCGCTTCATACGCTTTGGCATATTCCGCACCGACGGCCTTGCTCGGGTTCGAGTCCGGTAGCTGATCATAGGCAACAATCGGCCCGGCTACGAGTACTCCACCTTCAACATTCTTGCCACCGATCTTCAAAAATGCCGGGGAAGGTGCGCCATGCGTCTGATAGATCTGGCCCTTGTAGCCACGCTCGGTCAGCGTGGCATGCGGCATTGCCGCCGGGGCACCCGAGGCGACAACAATAATGGCGTCAGGATGGGCCGCAATCAGCTTGACGGCTTGACCGGTAACCGACGTATCGGTGCGCTGGAAGGTCTCGAACGGACCCAGTGTTACGCCGTATTTGCCGGCCACTGAGCTAAGCGCTTTGTTCCAGGTTTCGCCATAACCGTCGGCAAAGCCGATGACACCGAGCGTCTTGTAGTTATGCGCTTTCATGTGCTCGAGAATGCCTTCTCCCATCAAGGCAAAGTCCTGCGGCATGATGAAAGACCAGTGCTGCTTGTCGCCCGCAGCAGGATTTGGCGCCACGGTGATCAGCGGTGTCTTCGAGTCGGCAGCAGCGCCGGCGGCGGCCATGGCGGTTGGCGTGGTACTGCCACCAATCACCAGATCAACATGATCTTCAGTAATCAGCTTGGTCATGTTTTTCGAAGTCTGGGTCGGATTGGTTGCATCGTCCAAGGCGATCCAGTTGATCTTTTCACCAGCGATGCTGGTTGGCAATAACGATACGGTGTTCATCTCCGGGACACCGAGAACGGCAGCGGGGCCGGTCGCCGA